>Ga0335073_10015984_pt1 | contig 10487 bp, 10 predicted proteins | sample Lox_Sample_22_FD_207093 | JGI IMG/M metagenome (GOLD analysis project Ga0335073, IMG submission 207093) | Soil microbial communities from Loxahatchee National Wildlife Refuge, Florida, United States - Lox_Sample_2.2 | ecosystem: Environmental > Terrestrial > Soil > Wetlands | place: USA...
TACCGGGCCGGGCCGCACGGACGGCTGGGTCAGCCGTGGCTGTCGTGCCGCTGGCGGATCTGGCGGATCGCTTCCTGGGTGCCGCCCGTCCAGGGGTCGCCGTGCCCGGGAAGCACGCGATCAGCGGCGATGGCATCGAGCCGGGCCAGCGATTCGACCGCCTGGGCGGCGTCCGCGGTGAACGGCGCGACCTGGGGGCCGCGTGTCCCCGTGGTCACCGCGTAGGTGGCGAATGCGTCCCCGACGAACAGGGCGCCCAGCGATGCGACGTGCAGGGCGGCGCTGCCGGGCGTGTGGCCGGGCGTCAAGATGACCCGCGGGCTGCCCGGGACGTCCAGGGTTGCCCCGTCGCCGAACGTCGTGACCTGTTGCAGCTTAGGGGTGCGCAGCCCGCCGTGCAGGGCACTGAACCACAGAAACCCGAGCAGCGGCGCGAGCTTTACCGGGCCGAAGCCCTTCGACGGGTTCGGCACCTCGCCACGGGCCAGGGCGGCGTCGGCTTCGTGTACCGACACCGGGACCCCCCGTTCGCGGCGCAGCCGCTCCGCGAAGCCGATGTGGTCGGTGTGCCCGTGGGTGAGGACCAGCGCCCGGACGTCCGCGGGCGAGCGGCCCATGGCGGCCAGCTCCCGGTCGATGTCCTGGTAGAAGCCGGATACCCCGGCGTCGATGATCGTTACCTCGCCGGCCTGCTCGATGAGGTACGAGTTGATCATGCTGTTGCCGCCGATCCGGTGGATGCCCGGAGCGATCTTCATGACGGAATCCTCCACTCGGCAGGGTAGTTGGCGGCCGCGGCCGGCGAGCGCCGGCTGGCACGGACGGCTGGCTCACCCGCGGGCCGCCGGGCCGCTGCCCATAGCGCGGCGGCCAGGATGATCAGGCCGGCGGCCAGCAGGATGCCGTGGCCGATCCGGACGGCGGCGGGAGCGAAGAACTGCGGCAGGAACAGGGCCATTCCGGTGGCGAACAGGATGGCGCTGGCGCGGGGCAGGACGTTTGAGCGCCACACCGCGATCGCCGCCATGATGGCCGCGGCCGCCAGCAGCACCAGCCCAGTGCCGAAAATCGTCATCGCGAGCGGCTGATAGCGCACCGCGTTCACCAGACTGAGCAGGCCGGTCCTGGGCCCAGCGGAACCGGCGATCGCGTGCAGCCCGAAGTCCTCAGCTCCGTAGTAGGGCAGCACCAGCCCGGAGCCGATCCAGGCCAGCACCGCTGCGGTCAGGGCCAGCGGCTCGGCCCTGGTAGCCGCGAGCGCCGAGCGCAGCGCCAGCAGCCCCAGCGGCACCAGGATGAACCCGAGCATGGCGAAGAAATGTGCAGCCACCCAGGCCGGCGAGCTCATCGAGGCGGTAGCCCCGGCGACGGTGGCTTCATCGTGCCAGGGCCGCAGTACTGGATAGGCGAGGAACAGCAGGCCGGCCGCCGCCAGGGCGATGGCACCCGCGCGGATGCGGGTCGCGGAGGTGGACATGTGCGTCTCCTGTGGTTGTGAACGGTGCCGGGTCAGTGCCCGGGCAACGATGCGAGGTACATCTGGATGAGCCGTTCGTAGGTCTCGGCTGGGTTCTCGGCCATGCCGAAGCCGCCGCTGGACTCGATCGAGACGAACCCGTGGACGATCACGCGCAGGCACCGGGTGGCGTGAATCGCGGCCGCGTCATGCAGGCCATAGCCGCGCAGCACGGCCAGGAACACCTCAATGAGGCGGGCCGCTGGCTGCGCCAGGTCCGGGACGTGCATGGGGTCCGGGGGCACCGCCAGGTAGCGGGATGGATGTTCCACGCCGTAGCTGCGCAGCCGTCTCATCAGCGCGGCGATCGCTGCGTCCCCGCTCAGTCCCAGCACGGCCGTGGTGGCCACGTCGGTCATCTCGGCCAGGACCCGGGCGGCCACCCGGGACCGCAGCTCGGCCAGGCTCGCCACGTGCTTGTACAACGACGGTGCGGCAACCCCGGCCCGGGCGGCGACCACCGACAGCGACAGCGCCTCGGGTCCCTGTTCATCGACGATGGCCAGGGCGACGTCAACCACCCCGCCCGTGCTGAGCCCGGCCCTAGGCACGGCCACCGCTCCCGAAAAAGCTATGCTTCATAGCTAAAAAGCTATGACTATAAGCTAACCTTGTCAAATGCGCGAGCCACCCGTGTTTCCAGCCGGCCGCCGCGCTTTCCTTGACAGCCTGTCTAGCTCTGTAGCTATAGTGCTAGGAGCCTAGATAAATGGAGAGCCCGTGATCGAGTTCCATCTGGACGGCCGGTCCGGGGTCGCGCCCTATCGGCAGCTGATCCATCAGGTCCGGCACGCGCTGCGGCTGGGCCTGCTACACGAGGGCGACCAGCTGCCCAAGGTCAAGGACGTGGCCGCCGGGCTGGCGATCAACCCGAACACGGTGCTCAAGGCCTACCGGGAGCTGGAGTACGAGGGGCTGGCGGCAGCCCGGCCCGGGATCGGCACATTCGTGACCGGGACGCTGGACGGCGGCTCGCTGGCGGCGCATGGCCCGCTGCGCCGTGAGCTGCAGCGGTGGCTGGCCAAGGCGCGCCGCGCCGGGCTGGACGACGAGTCCATCGAAGCGCTGTTCGCCAGCACCTTTCGGTCCGCCAGTGAGGATGTGGCGGGCACGGGGAGGTGGGCGGGGTGACCGCCGTCATCGAAACCGAGGGTCTGGGCAAGCGGTACCGGAACCTGTGGGCGCTGGCCGGGTGCACGCTGTCCATCCCGGCCGGGCACGTGGTCGGCCTGGTCGGCCCGAACGGGGCCGGGAAGACGACACTGATCAACCTGGCCACCGGGATGCTGGTGCCGAGCGCGGGCACGATCGAGGTGCTCGGCGGGCGGCCCGCGGCCGGCTCGGCGCAGCTGGCGCGGGTCGGGTACCTGGCCCAGGACGCGCCGCTGTATGCCGGGCTGCGGGTCGCTGACCACCTGCGTCTGGGCGCGCACCTCAACCCGGGCTGGGACGCGGAACTGGCGCACCGCCGGATCGGGCGGCTGGGCCTGGACCACCGCCAGAAGGCCGGGACGCTGTCTGGCGGTCAGCGTGCCCAGCTCGCACTCAGCCTGGCCGTCGCGAAGCGGCCGGAGCTGCTGATCCTGGACGAGCCGGTGGCCAGCCTCGACCCGCTGGCCCGCCGCGAGTTCCTCCAGGACCTGATGGAAACCGTCGCCGAGCAGCAGGTCAGCGTCGTGCTGTCCTCGCACCTGATCAGCGACATGGAACGCGCCTGCGACTACGTGATCGTGCTGGTTGACTCGCGGGTCCGGCTCGCTGGGCCGGTCGACGATCTGCTGGCCACCCATCACCTGCTGTCCGGCCCGCGCCGCGACCCGGCGTCGCTGCCGGATGGGGTGGAGGTCATCTCGGCCAGCCACACCGACGTGCAGAGCACGCTGCTGGTACGCACCAGCGGCCCGGTCCTCGACCCGGCCTGGACGGTGTCCGAGGTGGGCCTGGAAGACCTGGTGCTCGCCTACATGAAGCAGGCCGCCGGGTCCACTCGCCGCCACGACCACCGCCACCTGGAGGTGCGGAAATGACCTGGCTCACCTGGCGGCAGTTCCGCGCCCAGGCCATCACCGCCGCCGCGGCGCTGGCGGCGTTCGCGATCCTGCTGGCAGCGGTCGAACCGAGCCTGTCCGGCGTGTACCACAGCAGCGGGTTTGCCAGCTGCCACGGCGCCGTCTGCACCGGGCTGGCCAGCACATTCATCAACGATCTGTCCGGGGGCGGCATTGCCGGCGTGCCCGTCACGCCCTACATGATCGTGTATTTCCTGAGCATCGTGGTGATCCTCATCGCGCCCGCGATCATCGGCGTCTTCTGGGGCGCTCCGCTGATCGCCCGCGAGCTGGAGGCCGGGACCTTCCGGCTGATCTGGAACCAGAGCGTCACCCGGACCCGGTGGCTGACGGTCAAGCTCGTGTTGATCGGGGCGGCCGCCATGGCCGTGACCGAGGCCTTCAGCCTCCTGCAGGCCTGGTGGGCGGCCCCCATCGGCAAGGCCGTCGGGTTCGGCGGCGGCGCCTCGATATTCGGCGAGACCCGCTTCGGCGTGTTCGTCTTCCCCACCCACGGCATCACCCCGCTCGGCTACGCCGCGTTCGGCTTCACGCTCGGCGTCGCGGCCGGACTGCTCGTCCGCCGCGCGATCCCCGCCATGGCCATCACCCTGGCCATCTTCGCCGCCGCCCAGCTCATCACCCCGCTGATCCGCCCGGACCTGTTCCCCACCAGCCAGACGGTCACCACGATCGCGGCCGCGGGAGCGAATGTCAGCCTCAAGGCCAACCCCAAGCTGGCGTTCAGCGTTACCGCCGTCCCCGGCCACCCCGGCGCCTGGATCATCTCCAGCGACGGCGTCAACGCTGCCGGGCAGCCGGTCAGGACCATGCCTGCGGCCTGCGAGGCGACGGTATCGCGGGCATTCGGCTCGCACCGCGGAACCGCGAGCGGCCCCGGCTCAACCGCGCTCAACAACTGCGTGGCCAGCCACGGGATCCGGGTCGCCGAGAGCTACCAGCCCGCCAGTCACTACTGGCCCCTCCAGTTGTCCGAGACCGGGCTGTACCTGGCCCTCGCCCTGGCCCTGGCCGGGTGCTGCTTCTGGCGGCTCAACCGCCGCCGCTCCTGAGGTTGCGCCGGTTTCGCCGCCGGCTGTCGCGTCATTGGGTGGTCAGGGCGTGGATGGCGTCGTTGAGGTACGCGCGCCGCCCGGCCCTGGTCGCGGGCAGCACGCCGGGGGTTGAGTGGGCGAGCTGGCCGTGCCCGAGGTAGGCGCTGTAGGCCAGCAGCGCGCGCCGCCGGGATTCGGCCTGCGGAAACCCGAGCCGCCGGAACACGGTGGCGATCAGGTTGAGCCTTGTGTCGGTGACCCGCTGCAGCGCTGGTGCGACTACGGGGTGAGCGGCGCTAGCGAGCAGCGCCGGGCCCACCCGGTCCTGCTCGGCACGCTCGATCACGCCGGCCACCAGCCGCCGGAACTGACTGGCCGGCGCGTCGCGGGCGGCGGTGATCTCCGCGACCACGTCGGTGGTCGTCTCCTTCTCCCAGCGCCCGATCGCCGCCTCGAGCAGCGCGTCCCGGTCCCTGAAGTGCCAGTAGAAGCTGCCCTTGGTGGCGCCCAGGCGGGCGGCGAGCGGTTCGACGCCCACCGCGGCCAGGCCGCCGTCCGCGATCGCCGCCAGGGCGGCGGTGATCCAGTCGTCGCGGGTGAGCCGCCGCCGGCCGCTCGCCCGGCAGGGGCTGCGGGTGCTGGCGGTGGACCGGGTCTCGTTTCCGAGTGACGCCATCTCCTCCCATCAGCTCCAGGTGCCGGGCGTGGCGCTGCTGCCAGCCGGAGACCAGCCGTTTCCTCGGCGCCTTCGCCGGCATCGTGCCGCCCGAGCAGTACTTCACCCTCAGCACCGTGGTGCGCGTCCTCGGCTCGCGGGCCATCCGCTGGCTCGCGCCCAGTACCGGGCCGGCCAGCGGGCGGTGCCCGGATGGTGGGTCGGCCGGCCACGCGAACGGCTAGGTGCCCACCTGATACCAAACGTCTGGCCCCAGACGTACGCTCGAACGGATTTCGATGGTGCCGGAGGGGATCAGATGGCGGCTCTTGCTGACGAGGATGCGGTCCGGTCAGCCGTCCTGGATTACGTGGCGGGGTGGTTCGAAGGCGACGCAGGCCGGATGAAACGGGCACTTCATCCGGAGATGGTAAAGCGCTGCCGGGGGATCGAGGGCGATGACCCGGATGCGCTGGAGACCCTGTCGGCCGGAGAGATGATCGACGCGACCGCGGCCGGCGAGGGAATCCGCGAGGATGCCGCCGACCGGCGGATCGAGATCAGGATTGACTACCTGAGTGGCGGGATCGCCAGCGTGCAGTGTTTCTGCCACCGCTATGTCGATCTGCTGCACCTGATCGACATGCCGGACGGATGGAAGATCGTCAACGCGGCCTGGCGGCTGCGTTGACAGCGGTGGTGTCGCCGTCGCGTTCGCGTGAGCAGACGCGCGCGGCCTACCCGGATCAGGAAGGGATCGTGAACCGGGGGCACGTCCCGGTTCGCTGGGAGTGCTATGGGTCTGGCGAAACCGCGATCTTGTTCATGCCGACCTGGTCAATCGTCCATTCGCGGTGCTGGAAGCAGCAGATTCCGGACTTTGCGCGACGGCACCGGGTGCTGACATTCGATCCGCGTGGCAATGGCGGATCGGGCCGGCCGGCCGACCCGGCTAGCTATAACGAGGATGAGTTCGCCGCGGACGCGCTGGCGGTAATGGATGCCGCCGGCGTCGAGCAGGCCGTCGTGGTGGCGCTGTCACTTGGTGCCCAGCGAGCGCTGATCCTGGCCGGGGAGCACCCGGACCGGGTGTGTGGGCTGGTGCTGGTCGGGCCGAGCCTGGAGGTGGCTGAGCAGCCAGGTGCTGAGCGGGAAGCGGCCGCCCGGTTCACCACCGATCTCGGCATCGACGAGGGCTGGGACCGGTACAACGCCCACTCGTTGCGGCGCGACTATGCCGGGTTCGTGGAGTTCTTTTTCTCCCAGGTGTTCACCGAGCCGCACTCGACCAAGCAGATCGAGGACTGCATCGGCTGGGGGCTCGAGACCGATGCGGAAACGCTGATCGCCGCGGAGGGGCCCGGACTCGGTGCCGACCGGGTGCGGCAGCTTTGCGCCCGGGTACGGTGCCCGGTGCTGGTGGTGCACGGAGACGAAGACGCGATCATTCCGCACGCGATCGGCGCCGAGGTGGCCAGGCTGGCCGGTGGCCGGATCGTCACCTTCGAAGGATCCGGGCATTGCCCGCAGGCGCGCGACCCGGTCCGCTTCAACCTCGAACTGCGGGCATTCATCGGAGTCCCGCCGCCCCGCGAAGCACGCTGGGCACGGGCCCGCTCGCGGCGCCGGCGGGCGCTGTTCATTTCCTCGCCGATCGGGCTGGGCCACGCCCAGCGCGACATCGCGATCGCCCGCGAACTGCGCATGCTCCGGCCCGATCTGGAGATCGACTGGCTGGCCCAGCACCCGGTGACCACCGTGCTCGAGGCGAGTGGCGAACGGGTCCACCCAGCCAGTGCCCAGCTGGCCAGCGAGTCCGGTCACATCGAGGCCGAGTCGGCCGGGCACGACCTGCACTGCTTCCAGGCCTGGCGGCGGATGGACGAGATCCTGGTCGCCAACTTCATGGTCTTCCACGATCTCGCCCGGGACGGGCAGTACGACCTGTGGATCGGCGACGAGGCCTGGGAAGTGGACTACTTCCTGCATGAGAACCCGCAGCTCAAATCGGCCGCCTACGGCTGGCTGACCGACTTCGTCGGCTGGCTGCCGATGCCCGACGGCGGCGAGCGTGAGGCGCTGCTCACCGCCGACTACAACGCCGAGATGATCGAGCACATCGCCCGCTACCCGCGGCTGCGCGACCGGGCCATCTTCGTCGGTGATCCCGCCGACATCGTCCCGGACAGCTTCGGCCCGGGCCTGCCGCTGATCCGCGACTGGACCGAGCAGCACTACGACTTCGCGGGCTACGTCACCGGCTTCGGCCCGCGCCAGCTGGCCGACCGCCAGGCGCTCGGCTACCGCGCCGGTGAGCGGGTCTGCCTGGTGACCGTCGGTGGCTCCGGGGTGGGCGGCGACCTGCTGCGCCGGGTGATCGCAGCGTTCCCGGAAGCCCGGAAGCGGGTGCCGGGGCTGCGGATGATCGTGGTCACCGGGCCGCGCATCGACCCGGCCAGCCTGCCCGCCCAGGACGGGCTGGAAATCCGGCCCTACGTGCATGAGCTGTACCGGCACCTGGCCGCGTGTGATCTGGCGGTGGTCCAGGGCGGGCTGACCACCGCCATGGAACTGACCGCCACCCGGCGGCCGTTCCTGTACTTCCCGCTCGGGCACCACTTCGAGCAGAACTTCCACGTCCGGCACCGGCTGGAGCGCTACCGCGCTGGGCGGCGGATGGACTTCGCCAGCGCGAGTCCCAGCGACATCGCCAGCGCGATCGCCCAGGAGATCGGCCGCGACGTCGACTACCGCCCGGTCGCCACCGACGGCGCGGCCCGCGCGGCCGCCATGCTCGCCGAACTCGTCTGAAGGGGCTTAAGAGCTGGCCGGGCGGGTCAGGTTGTAGACGGTTTCACCGCCCACCGTTTCCTTGCTGAAGTGGGTGGTCACCCACGTCGTGATGGCTTCAGCGCCGGCCGCGCCGCCGCCGAACGTGTTGCGGTTGGCCGCGATGAAGTAGTGGATCTCGTGCCCGGCCACCATCGTCTTGAACTCGGCCAGGCTGGGTGCGGTGTCGGTGCCGTTGAACCCGCCGATGGCCATGATCGGCTCCCGGCTGGCCAGCTGGAACGGGGCCGCGCTCTCCGCGCCGACGGTGGCGGCCGCCCACCGGTACCCGCCGGCCCCGCTGACCAGCAGCTTGATGATGGCGCTGGACACCTGGGTGTCGCCGGCCAGGCCACCGGGCCCGCCGGTACCGCCGCCGGGACCGGCCTGGCCACCGGGACCGGCCTGGCCACCGAAGCCGGCTCCCGGACGCGCACTTCCCAAGCCGCCCCCATGGCGGCCAGAGCCGAATCCGCCGCCCGGCCCGCCGGACGACACCACCGACGGCCCGGCCGACGGCAGCGCGCCGGTGTGCCCGGTCGCGGCCGTGTCCAGGCTGTAGGCGAGCGGCCCGGCCAGCCCGCTGACCAGCGCGAGCGGCAGCACGGCAGCGAGCACGGTCCGGTCCGGGCCGCCCACCCAGCGCTCGGCGACGATGACCGCGGCGGCGGCCAGCCCGCACGCCACCACCAGCACCCGCAGCCCGGGCAGCCAGGAAGCGGACCGGTCCAGCAGCGAATAGGCCCACCACGTGGTGACCAGCACCGCCGCAGCCAGGACCAGCCGCACGCCGAGCGCCGAACGCGCCCGCCAGGCCACCACCGCGCCCACGCCCACCAGCGCGGCGATCGCGGGCGCCAGCGCCACCGTGTAGTACGGGTGGATGATCCCGTTCATGTAGCTGAACACCAGGCCGGTGACCAGCAGCCAGCCGCCCCAGAGCAGCGCCGCGGCGCGCAGCCGGTCGGTCCGCGGCCGCCGCCAGGTCAGCCAGAGCAGGCCGGCCAGCGAGATCAGCGCGGCCGGCAGCAGCCAGCTGATCTGGCCGCCCATGTCGGCGGCGAACAGCCGGGTCAGGCCGGCCGCCCCGCTGAACGCGGCGCTGCCGCCGTGCCCGGCGCCCGGCCCTACCGAGCCGGTGTCGTTGCCGTCCAGCCGGCCCAGGCCGTTGTAGCCCAGGGCCAGCTGCAGGATGCTGTCGTTCGTCGACCCGCCCACGTAGGGCCGGGCGGCGGCCGGGGTGAGCATGACGATGGCCACCCACCAGCCCGCCGCCACCAGCAGCGCGGCGCCGCCGGCCAGCAGCTGCCCGCAGCGGCGCAGCAGCCGCGGCGGCCCGGCCACCAGGTAGACCAGCGCGAACCCGGGCAGCACCAGGAAGGCCTGCAGCATCTTGGTCAGGAAGCCGGCGCCGAGCAGCGCGCCGGCCAGCACCAGCCACCGGGTCCGGCCGGATTCGATGGCCCGCACCAGGGCGTAGGCGGCCGCCGTCATCAGCAGCACCAGCAGCGCGTCCGGGTTGTTGAAGCGGAACATCAGCGTGGCCACCGGCACGGCGGCCAGCGCGCCCGCCGCGATCAGCCCGGCGGCCGGCCCGGACCACCGGCGCACCGCCGCGTACAGGATGCCCACCGCGGCGACGCCCTCGGCGGCCTGCGGCAGCAGCACGCTCCACGAGTTCAGCCCGAACAGCCGCACGGAGAGCTCCATCACCCACAGCGAGGCCGGCGTCTTGTCCACCGTGATGAAGCTGGAACTGTCGAACGAGCCGAAGAAGAACGCCTTCCAGCTGGTCGCGCCGGCCTGCACGGCCGCCGAGTAGAAGTCGTTGGCCCAGCCGTTGCGGCTCAGCCCGGCGGTGTACAGGATCGCGGTTGCCAGCAGCAGGCCGAGCAGGCCGGGCCGCGCCCACCACGGATCGTGCTCCGGGCCGCGCAGCAGCCCGGCCAGCCGGCCGCGGTGCTGCTGGCCCGGCGGCGCGGGGAAACGGCGCGCGCCGGTGACGGTGCTGCTCATCGCTAACGATCCCTTCCAGCCAGGCGAAAACAGCACCTTTGCCGAACGCCAGTGCCGGGCCGGTGGCCGCCGCCGCGGCCCGGGTCTGCTGGGGCCGGTGGGCCGCAAGCGGCGGAAAGGTACTGCGGGGGTGAGTACGCCTAACCGTCGCAGGCCCGGCTGGACCGGGTCTGTGGCCGGTCTCTGCCGCGGCTATGAACGCTGGTGCGCGGCCGGTTCCCGGGCGCCGAGCTGGGGGAGCGTGATGGTGAAGCGGGTGGTGCCGGGCTGGGAGTCGAGGTGGACGGTGCCGCCGTGGGCGGTGGTGACGGCGTCGACGATGGCCAGGCCGAGGCCGGTGGAGGGGGGCTGGCCGTCGTGGTGGGTGC
>Ga0335073_10015986_pt1 | contig 10487 bp, 14 predicted proteins | sample Lox_Sample_22_FD_207093 | JGI IMG/M metagenome (GOLD analysis project Ga0335073, IMG submission 207093) | Soil microbial communities from Loxahatchee National Wildlife Refuge, Florida, United States - Lox_Sample_2.2 | ecosystem: Environmental > Terrestrial > Soil > Wetlands | place: USA...
CTTGTACAGAGGGGGCATCTCCTCGAGAATGTCTCAACCAGGCTTGCCATTGCGCTAACCCAATCAATCTCCAATTCACACTATAAAGAACGAAAGAATACAACTTTGTTCGGGCCGGGGTAAATACGAGTTAACTGATAACTAGCCCAATCCTTCCTTTCTCGATACTGGACCATCCGTCGTTCACGGCCCGATGACTGATATTTACCCATTGAAAAGAAAAGATTGCCATCCAAGTCATAACCAGCCAGGAACTAGAACAAGTTAACTTTACAACTACAAAAGAATGAACTTTTCTGCGCCAGGGGAAGCGGAGGGATAAGTATTTCCACCATATTCGCCGAAGGAGAGTTGGATTGTACATGATGATGAAGGATCGACTGTTAAAATCATTGGCTTATGTATTTAAATAGGGTTCTTGACCTAGAGCTCGCTTAACTGCAACAGCTCGTACGTAGGCATCACCATACTTTTATCCCATATCCTCATATCCTCAAGAACCTCGTTTTCTTTCCATTTGAGCCCTCAAAACCCCCAGTCCAAATCCCAACATCGACAGCCGAACTTCGAGCAAAGCTCTTTGGCCCCGGGACCCACTCGCGAATTTACGCGTATTTAAAGATCTGCGAGGTGAGACTAAATATTTACCATCACCGGTCCTCCATCGTACTCAATTGCCTCCCTTCAAATAGTGGAAGCGATGCTACTGCAATCCGAGAGCAGCCAGATACGTCAACGGAATTGCAAGGAAAGAAACAACGCCTTGCTTCTCGAAATGGGTCTTCGAGAAATTAGCAAGATCATACCTCGATAGGAGAGCTCCTCCTGATCCGGAGCATGTCAAAGATTTGTGGGAGTATAAGGAAGTGTTAGACTTGAAGACGGTTTTTGCTTGGCGTGACGAAGTAGGAATCAGAAGAGGTATACTATATGAGGATGGGAAGGTCGAGTTCGAGGAATGGCCAGTTCGTCCACTTGAAGACGATATTGATATTTTCGAAAACATTTTCAAATCACAGTTCCTTTGCTCTTGGGTGAATCCAAGAAACCCCACCTTTGAAGGGAAGCACAATTAGGGTAAAACCACTCCTTTTTGGAGGATTAAATTAATGACGCCAGATATGAACTTCCCTGGGGAAAAGAAACAACCCGACAAGTGCTTTTACGCCTCTGGGGTGTCGCGCCCATTATTGTCGGTGAATTGTAGTACCCTATTGTCAATCTGCGTCTTGCCCAGACTGCTTCCATGTGGTCAGTGCCCACTCGGCTCCTGTTTCATCCGGAGACAGTTCCTGTCATGAACCCACCATTCCCACCGTCTTTCGATGTAGATATTGAAACATTCCGTCAAGGAAGTGTGAAGCTTCGCCCACCATGTATTTCCGCTTATAATTTTGACGCTCATGTTTAGAAAGATAACCCAGTACTAATTGCAGTTGAGCTGACAGGTACGATTGCATATTCCATCTGAGAGGAAAGAGGGCTTGACAATCAACCATTGTATCAATCACAGCATATAAAGTGACGTATGTAAATCCCATGTGCTTTTCGGTGGACAAGAGGAATAATGACGCGAAAACATTCGGACAGAAGGGAGTTTCAGCTTCGCGAGCCGACTTATTTCACGTTCCCACGCCCAGGTATTGCGGCCAGAGCTTCCACCTTATTTTGCCAATCAAACCCATATGCGCCGCACCAAGGGAGCCCTCGCGACATGCCAAGCAGGATGAATTACATACTTAAACATAGAAATACGCTGCGACTATCGGGCGTGCTGCATTTATGGGTTGGGGAATACTAGAAGATAAACATCTCGACAACGTCCCCGGGACAGTTCTCCTAGCTGATATCCGTAAGGACAACTATGGACCAAACGTGGAAGAACCGGAAGGTGAATCCATGACTTGCGCGTCGGCTGATTACAGTTGCTCATCTTAAACATTCCAGAGGCTGGGACAGAGATATCATTCTGCAACCCCAACCTACTTCCAGTCCTCGCGATCCGCTCAATCTTCCCCTATGGAAAAAGGACTTGATGTTCTTCATCTTTTCCTGTAACAGCGCAATCATCGGTGCATGGCTTACAATGCTGGCCCCCGGCTACCTTGTTGTCGCTATATATTTTCGTGTCGTACATTACTCAACTTATGAGATCTGACGTGAAAAATAGACGTATAACACATTGGATGGCGAACTCGGATGGACACTTGTGGTGCATGCAATTGCAGCCCTCTTCACCAATGGCCTAGCAATTAAGTTCGGGAAAAGACCTCTCTTCCTAGCTGCGAATGTAATCATGTTTGCATCGGCCCTGTGGGGATTTAACGCAACTACCTGGCCTTCATTGTTGGCTTGTCAGATTATCGGCAGTGTGGGTGTTGCTCCTTACCAAACGTTGGTAGCAGCGACAGTCGCAGATTTGTACTTTTCCTTTGTGTTTGGATTTGACTTTAGATACTTTGTTCATCAAAGAGGTGGGCGACTTGCTCTGTGGACAGTATTTGCGTCAGTTGGTGCTTGTGCAGGCCCTATCGTTTCGGGTTTTCTAATTCAGCACCAAGGCTGGCAAATGGCCTATAAACTATGTATGTATTAATATCTGACAAGACTGATTTCAGCGTCGATATTTCTAGGAATTGGATGTCTCCTCATCTTCTTTTTCTGTCCTGAGACGGCATATAGGAGACCAGACGATTCGACTCGAGACGGTGGAGCCGTGCAACAAACCAGTACCTCTGACTCCCCGCCAACTCCACAAACGGAAGAAAAATTACCCAAAGACCTGGAAAAGGTGGAAGAATTCGAAGTCAGAGACCCCTCAGATGAAAAACCATGGACATATTGGCAACTTCTCCGACCATACAGAGGAATCGAATCTGACGACAACTTGCTCAAAGTCATGATACGACCGGTTCTCATGCTCATATTCCCGCAAGTTCTCTTTGCCCTCGTCACTTTCGGTCTGACGTATGCTTGGTTGAACATCCTCATCGGAATCACTGCGTTAGTATACGGCGAACCGCCATACAGTCTTCCTGTTTCAACAATCGGTCTGCTGCTCATTGCAGGCATAGTCGCAGAACTCATAGGTTTCATATCTGGCCCCATTAACGACTGGACCTGCAAATTTATGGCTCGTCGTAATAATGGTATTTATGAACCTGAGGTAGTTCCGACATATCTGACGGAGCTGATAAGTAGTTCCGTTTAGTATCCATCATCTTAGGAATCGTTCTCGGTGCACTTGGCTTTTTTGGAACAGGGATTACATTGCACTATGAACTACCTTACATGCTTCCGGTATTTTTTATGTGTGTGATTGCTATCTCCTTCTCGTTCCTTGGGATTTCGGTGTACGGTTATGTGGCAGATTGTCTAGGCGAGAATGCTCCGGAAGCTTATGCTACTATCAATCTAGCAAACTTGTATACTTTTGGTAAGTCCCTGTACGATTTCACGCTAATGTAAGGGATAAATTTCTTCATTACGAATTGGATTTTGAGCGATGGATATCTCAAGGTATTTTGTATAGTTGGAGGAATCCACGTACTTCTTTGCTCATTCGCGATTCCAATGTATATCTTCGGGAAACGAGCTCGGAGTTTCACAGCGCGGAATCCTTTGTTCAAGGCTATCACGGCCAAGTAAAGCAAGAAAGAGGATATCGATAAGTATTTCCGTAGATGCATTTAATACTACCTTCTTATGACAAATCTCTGAATCTCCATAATCCAACACCTTTGTCCCTGGCAACAGCCAAATATCCATTAATCCCAACAGCAATACAATCTACATTTCCAATCGGGGTATTCACCCTCGGCCAATTCGGAAACACTTTGAACGCCGGTATATGCACTACCCTCAACTGGTCGCTTGTCCCTCCACCCGCCATAACCAATATCTGACCATCCGGAGAAAACGCCAAATTATTTATCGGAGTCGTTAAATTCATCAGTGTCTTGACAGGAGACTTGATCTCCCGTGCTAAATCGTAAATTGTAACAACTCCCGAGAAGGAGCCAATCGCCAAATACCGATCGTTTGAGGATAATGCCACTTTAGTCAATGAAACACCACCTTCATCTCTCCATCTATTAACCACACTCCGAGTTTGTGTTTCAAATTCCCATACTTCTCCACCAGCAGTAATGACGAATGCTTTATCGCCATTTTGCGTGAACGTATAATCTGCAATTTTCCCTTCAACCTTACACCATCCAAGATATTGACCACTTTCCGCGCTCAACAAACCCAAATACGCAGGAGCTCCTTGAACACCAACTATCCTCCCGTCCGGCGAACATTTTATATTTCTCCAGTTTTGAGAGGTCATTGCTTCTTCACCTAATGTATTTGAAATTTTCCGAACTGCACCGGTGTTGAGATCCCAGACGAATATACGCCGCTGATTAAGACTTGTTGCATATACTATATTTTTTGAAGGGTGGAATATCGCAGATTGTATTTTTTGACGTGGGAGTTTGAGGGATGTTGCTAGTGGATTGTTTTTGCCGTCGATGCTGTATATTCGAAGTGTGTAGTCCCATGATCCGACGAGGAGAAGAGGATGTAAAGGATGCAAATCAAGACTATATGTTCGTGGATCTCCGACTGGATTTGAAATAGGTAATAGGGCGTTGATCACAATGCGGTCGTCTGGAAAAGAGGTTGTAGAACGTTGTGTCAGACGAGCCGATGATTGAAATAGAGCTGACAACGGGTCTGTAGGTAGAATGTCTTCATCTTCTTCTTCCGCGTTGACCTGACGAATCTTTAATCGGCGTTCTGGTGGAACAGCCCACTCAGGAACTGAGTAAATTCGTTCAAACTGTTGACGTAGACGACGAGTATACACCTTTCCATTGACAAATTCTTCATCTTCTGTTCTTCGTAGTTTCCGTAGTCGATTGCTTGAAGTAAGGGACACACTGAGTTTTTCATCGTCGCTGTCGTACCATGCCGCTCCGGTCTCCACTTCTGCATCTTCCTCCTCCATTTCCTCTTCTTCATCTACTTCTTCCACATGTCGCTCCTCTTCACCCGCATCAATGAAAAATAACTGTCATTAGCCACTTCTTAGAAGACATGGTACCTGATCATCCTCCAACTCTTCAAGTTCGCTTCGATTCTGTTTAGCTTCCTCCTGCACATGTCGTTGGATAAGCTCTGTATCTCCAAACACAATCCTTTCCAACTCCAACTCATCTTCCGATTTATCAACATCCATTTCCATTTCTGTAGTCATCTCTGCTCCTCTTCCTGATGTTCGTCACTAAAGAAAATTTTGTTGCGGCTGAGAAACTGCCGCCACACAAATCAAATCAATCGACGACGATCCTTTCTTCATCCGATCCACCCCTCGGCCAACGCTGTAGAGATGTCGACTGTTCGTCCGACATTTGGCAACATTGCCAGAAGACGTATCGTCCCTCCGAAACCTCCTCCAAAGTACGTGACATGGTACGTCAAATTGGCAGACAGACTGCACAAAGGCATAGTTCTTACCTGCGTCGGTGTAACAGGTATTCCCATTCCCGACTCCGTTCTGATGAAAGTCTACTACGGGATTGGAGTAATATACATGTTCATCCAAAGTCGCAAAAACAAAGGTGAACTACGAAGACGATTAATTGAGGTACTCCCTTTGGACATGCAAGTCTAATTTGACAGGCGGGTGTAATTGATGAAAGCGGAAAACAATTACTACATCGTTTGAAGGACGAAGACTCCTGGCTAGGCAGACTCGGAATTTCAAAACGAGAAGACTTGTCCAAGAAAATTGAAGATAAAAAAGCTGCGGAAGAAGCAGCAGCTATCAAAGCAGAACAAGATCGTCTAGCATTGGAAGCAGCCAATACAGACAGAACTAGAATAGGAATATTTGACCCTAGTGATGAAGTTGTGGAGGCGAATAGACGACGATTGGAGGAGATGCAGAAGGTTGAGGATGAGAAGACTTTGGATCCGCGGGTGAGTGTGTTTTATAGGGATGCTGGGGAGAAGAAGAATTCGTGGTTTGGGTGGGTGAATTGGAAAACGGGAGAGCAGAAGCAGGTCGAAGCAGCTGAGGCTACGGCGGCAGCCTCCACTACTACTACTCCATCTCCAACACCAGGGGAGAGCAAAGAAGATCAACCGACAGAAACCAAGGAAGCTAAGTCATAATACAACGGACAATTTCCAGGGACCGGAAGTAAAACCAAGATACCATGCTCAAATGTGATGGAAATGCAATTACGCTACCAAAAAAAATGCTGTCTATCCTATCCCTAGTCATCCAACCTACGTCCATTCTGTTCCAACCAATTCCTAGCCTTACCTAAATCCCCTTTCGCCTCTTCAATCGCCTTCCTACACCATTCAAGTCCATAAACTCCCTCCGCCGCAATCATCTGTGCCAAAAATGCTCTTCGTTGAATCGCCTCCTCAACACAAATATGGAACTCCACACTCTCATTTAACATCCCATCAACTTGTGCCTGCACAACTTTCATAGCTTCAGACATAGTTAATGTTCGTTTCATAGCTGTTGCACAGTACGGTGTATTTGAACAATGTACTTGACCACAACCAGACATTAATTGTGTTAAGAGTTTTCGTTCTAAACGGCCTTGAAGTTTTCTGTGACCAGGGTCGTATAAGGGACTATACAATGGTCCAAAACATATCTACATGTTAGCTTCTTGTCAAATCTTGATAAAGGGAAGGGAAACGTACTGTACATAATCCCAATGGATTATCAGCTCTTGGCCTGACGCAGTTGATGTTCCTACAATTTCTAGGTGTCGGACGAGTTTTGCGTTCGTTATCATGTAATTGTTGATGAACAGGTAATTCCTTAATTCGTAACCTTCTTCCACAAATTGTACATTCCACAGTTCTCGATCCACAATCTGCTTCGTGGGGAGTTAGACCGGCAAGCATATCTGCAGCACTCAAGGTAGACAAATCTCCTTGTTCCTTCCACGTCTGACAGAAACGACATTTAATAAGTTTCTGAGGACAAGTAGTTGCTCGATGGAATGCTAGTGAATCAAGTGCTTCGAAAGTCTCCGAACATGAACAAGTATATGTACCATGTTCTATGTAGCGATGTTTTTCGAAGGAAGCAGTGGAATTTCCATGTGCATGACAATCAGGACAATGCCAATGTGAAGATTGTTCCCTTTTAGGGAGAACAGTGTTACATTCTGGACAACGAAAGTTATTTCGCAGACAGAAGTTTTGGTGAAGTACTAGACTTCGCTCAGGAACCCAATTGAGACAGTTATCGCATTGTGTGAAGCCAGCTGCATGTGCATTAGGTTTGATATCGTCTAATTGCATTGTCTCGGAGCCTTGTCGAACAGTGATTTTGAAGGTCGCTTCTGTGTATCCGTGAACGCCAATTAGTATGATTTTTGCATTTGATAATTCGATATTGCGGGAAGCCAGGGTAACAGTCTTAGTCGTGTTTCCAGACATATCCGACCAAAGATGCATATCAACTTTAGGTTTCCAATCCTCTGAAGTAGATATCAATAAATCTGCATCACCCTCACAACTCAACACAATTTCCAAATTCTGAGATCGATCCCAATCTTTCAATCTATAATACACATATCCACCCTTCTCCACAGATCCTGAAACAGTCTTATCGACAACGACATCAACAGTCTCGGCATTCCGTCGTTTCGCAGCTTCAATCCTCTCCTTCTGTGTTCGTCGCGCATTATCTTCTGACATCTCCTCGATCTCGGTAGTAACATCCGTATCAATTAAATTAACTGCATCTTCAGGTTCCAACTCATCAATCAGAAACTCAAATACTTGACTTGGTCCTGCTCGCACACTTAATTTTTCTCCCTTGGTGAGCGTTGTATGTATTCGTAATTGGGATTCTAGAAGAGCTTTCCAGTCATCTTCTATGTATCCTGCTTCCAGCGGTCGTAGTTTAACCCGTGTTGCTTTAGGGAGGGGTTTAAATGTAATTGTTACTGGATCTGAGGATTTCAAGTCTAAGGAGGTGAGAATCCAGGAGGGTATGCCGACTGTTTCTTGTTCGGACGAGAATTCGCGAATGCCGACGTGCGTGGAGCGGTTGTTTTGCGGGTTTGTGATGCGGAAGGTTAGTGGTTGGGGAAGATCCGAGTTCAGTGGATTGGCCGAAAGTAGTTGTTCGAGAGCAGTCGGGGGAAGGAGAATATGGTCTGAGGGGTCATTTTGTAAGGGGTAGGCTCTAAGTCGTTGCGACCATTGAAGCGGGAGTTGTTGAGAAGGTACGGGAGGGGTTGGTTGGTGCCGTAGAGGTCGTTGTAGAGGTCTTGCTAATGGATACATCGTTTCTTCGTTGTCCGAGATATCGTTGTCATCTGGTGGTGGAGAGGACATTATTTATAAGTCGATTGCGGAGATGTTTATAAATCGAGATTTGTGGAAGGTACTAGAAGGTAGATGCTGAAGATACCAAAATCAAACACCGCTGTCGTCGTGAAGACCAAGAACAGAATATACAATTCAGTAATGCAGATGTTGAACTAAATAACATGTTCTCTATATCGTAGTGCAGTATGGAGGTTGTTGGTCATCGAGTGACAAACTCTTTTGAATTCGGCGATGTTTTCGATCGGCGAGTGGAAGTTTTGGCGTTGCGCCGCGTCATCCTTGAACCCTTACCCTACCAAAGATCTCGGACGTCCTCCCGGTCCGGGTCGTGTGCTCTCATGGATTTGCGAGCGGCGGGAGGAGACGTATGTGAAGAACTCTTCGGTGGATAATGGCATCTTCTGTTAAAATCGGAGTAGTGTCTTGGCCTTCCACACCATTCACATGAAGATGTATACCACCAATCCAATTCTCGCAATACAGCACCTACGTCATTTGAAATGGGAGGCAAGCTGCAAGTCTCTATAAATAGCTCCCGCATCAGAATTGCCGGAACCACCTACAGTCTCCAAATCTAGGTCGCAGAATGGCCAATTATGTTCTCACCAGACAGAAACCTAAAGTGAAATCAAAAAGATAAAAATACTGGATTCTGCAGTCGAAGTTCGGCGAGCCGTACGCAAGGCCACGCGTGTGCATCGCATCGCAAAGGAACACCCGTTAAAGAAAGCGGGCAACCTAAATTGATATTAGCCAGTGAGAGCTCGCATAACGGCCACGCAAACCCACCCCACGGGGTAAACTATTTGGTCATGGAGCAGGAAAATGTCGAGCTTTGATGGCAATGCGATGTGGATGCTATGCAGCCCCACTTTTACAGATCCTATCGGCAGTCGGACAGCGCCGTTCTAGGAACCTTAAATGAATAAATTCCAGTGTCAGCACGAGGCCGCAACTCGCATCTCGGCGCTCGGCATAACTAGTTGGGCACTCAACTCTTCGAATCTCTCTGCATCTCCGCTTCTAGCCGGATGTGCATATAAAGCCAAGGCCAAGACAGGTTTTAGCAACAATTCCTTGTCAACTAAAATCTCGTCAGCGTTTGTTATTATGAAGTCTCTCGTCGGCGTTGCACATTTCTTCGTCCTCGCATTTGCGCTTGTTTCTGGAGCTCCACTCGAACGTCGAGCTACCATCTCTATCCCCTCGAAAGAACTGTGGATCATCACGAATCCCGCCCCCGCCACAATCATTCAACCAGGCCCAGGCAATCTCCTCGGCCAAGTCTCAATTGCAAACGGGAACAACGAAATCGACACAATCGTTTCCTTCCCCCTCGGCAGTAATCCTGCCCCCACCTCCGGGAGTAAATGCCAATTCGTTCTTCAGGGAATCACTCCAACGGGTTCTGGCATCGTCCAACTATTCACCCTTGGCGGCGAAGTTGTTTCTCCCTTGAAAGCCGGGAAAGTACCCTACTATAATCAATACGAGGGTCAATATAATGTCAAAACGAGTCCCAGTAAACCGATTGATGTCACTTATGTTCCCTGCAATTTTGATTCCGATGGCTTGTTGCAGTTTGTTATTAGACCTCAGAATACCGACGATTCGCTCAAATGGACTCAGTCCAGCACTGTCGGTGCTTTCCTCGAATATACGCCTTAAATATGGCTAGTGGGTTAGGAAAAATGTTTCTGGACGGACGGCGTGCAAAAGTATAAATTTTGGAAAGTTGTTGGCGCGTTCTTTTAGTAGTATTTGGACAATAGTATTGATGTTAATTTAAGCAAAGTCGACACACCTTTTGTTTCCCGCTTGTCCTTGCATCTCAGACTGGCAAAGCTCTGTCGCTCCGCTTAATCTACGTCCTGCGACCATCTCACGTTCTAATCTAACTCAGGACTGCTGGCTGTCCCAATTGACCGTGACTTCTTCGAAAGTTTTCCGCTGCTCGTTCGCCGACGTGCAATCGGGCACCATGTCCAAGAAAGCAGCTTCTACAATCCTGGTAGAAACAGGTACATCCCTCTCCAATCTCGGCCTAACACCAGTGAAATTCATGTGTCCAGCCGGCCAAGCCACTCCTTCACCGCCAATCGGGCCTGTACTTGGTTCCCGAG
>Ga0335073_10015988_pt1 | contig 10487 bp, 9 predicted proteins | sample Lox_Sample_22_FD_207093 | JGI IMG/M metagenome (GOLD analysis project Ga0335073, IMG submission 207093) | Soil microbial communities from Loxahatchee National Wildlife Refuge, Florida, United States - Lox_Sample_2.2 | ecosystem: Environmental > Terrestrial > Soil > Wetlands | place: USA: Florida...
TACCTTAGAGATCGGCCTGCGCTTAACCTTGACGAAATCGTTTTGCGGCCAGCCGATAGGGATCATAGCGCCGAATTTTATCTCCTTGGGAATTCCCAGCAGCTCGCGTAGCTCGCTTTCCATAAACATTTGGAAGGTCGTGAAGGTTGTGCCCAAACCTAGCGAGCGAGCGGCCACGATCAGATTCTGCGCTGCCGGATAGAGCGCGGACCAGACAAACTGCTCGATCGGCGCGTTGGGCGGATACGCTACGGGACCGCAGACGAAGATGATGGCCGGGACCTCATTCAGCGTCTCCGCCAGATGCATGGCGCCCGCTATCATTCGACTAGTTACGGGCGCCGCCCCGGTCGTTGGTACCCCCACCCCCCTCGCCTTGAATCGCGGCGCGAGTAGATCGCGGATTTTCTGCTTTGCTTCAGGGTTGCGCACAACGATGAAGTCCCATTCCTGGCTATTGCCCGGACTCGAGGCGCGAGTGGCGGCGTAGATCACACGCTCGATCAATTCTTGCGGCACTGGATCGGGCTTCAGGTAACGTGCCGCACTGCAGGTTTCCATTGCTTCAATAACATCCATGGTCGTCTCCTAATTCACTTCAGCAGAGGCTCGACAATAGCTGGCCGGCAATTTGCGCCATTCTTCCAGGATCGCGCGATCTGGCTCAAACCGGACAATAGAAAAGCATCAACCACAGGAACTCGTCGGATGCCAGCATCACTTATCGATCCCATTGCGCCCAGGCGACCCTTCGACGAAAACTTGGACGACAGTCGAGAACTGCTCGCCCAGGTCACGTGACGTTCTTGCTCCGCTTATGCCCGGGCAAACGGCCGAGTTCGACTGCATCTGGATTTGCCTTGCTCAATTTAGCGGCCAGGCCCAAGCCGAACTCCACCCGGGCGAGTTAGCCCGGAACCTCAAGTCGATACCGCGTTGGCGGCGACATGCGGAAAGAAAACCAGTGCGCGGACTTCAATGCTCTGACGCGCCGGTGCCGGAGCCGCGGTCGCGGGCAGGTCGAACGCGCTATGTGCAGTAATCCGGGCCGAGCTATTCTTGTTCGAGTCGAAGCACTTGAAGAGCAACACCTCGTTCGTGGTCATCGCAGAAAAATAGTACCACCGGTGGTTGGGGTTGAAATCGAATCTATAGACTTGATGCTTAACCCCTTCTTCGGTGGGTATGAGGTCTGCGGCCACGATACTCTCCGCATCACAAACGGCCAGCGGTGTATCGAGCACAGGACCCCTGATCGGCCGCCATACATTGATCACGGCATAGCGCTCTTTAAGCAACGCTTCGGCTTCCTCCGGCAGATACAATCGCACGCGTTCCGGAGCAGACTTCTCCGTGTAGTCGTCGTGGACAAATTTGACGGGCTGGCGTGCACCTGTCGCGGCGCGCTCGGCCTTCGACGCGGATCTCACGTCATGCTCGAATGCAACCGCTCTTGCAGCCCCGGTGCCCTCTTTGAGAAGTTGTTCGACCTCCGGGTAGTAGACCGCGCGTACTTCCCTCTCGTCGAAAAAATTTCTCACCGCCGTTTTGTGGCGACGTAAGATAAATCCCTGCTGCTCCAGGGACAGCTGATCGATGACGGCACGGGCGTCGTGAATCGATACCAACTTGCGACCCGCGCCGGAATCCGCAGCATAATTGAGTTGAGCCTCGACATGATCGAGCTTCCTGGCAATGATCTCCATGATTTGCAGTATAGCTCGGATTTACTTTTAGGGCTTTCCAAATCCGACTCGCACTTTAACATCGATTGGCTTTGGTCGGGTTAGTTCGAACCTCGAAATTCACCAGTATTCCATTTTCGGTGAGCGCGATTTTTTTCCGCATCGAGCGGTCGTTGATTTTACCCCGGCTGTGAGATGAGGCACCGCCGTGTCGCCGCTTTCTGCACTCCTTGAAACCAGGCTATTGCGAGGCACCGAGCATGGGTCTCGATTGTGTACGTCGATGACCGCAGGACATTATACATTGGCGATTCGAATTTAATGACTGCTGATTCAAGCTTGTCTACTCCTGCACTAATGAGACTTTGCGTAGACAAACCAAATGCGCCGGAGCGCGAATGTTGGTACATCAACATGGGCTCCGTGAGCGCTGCGGACTTCACCCAGGTGGCGATGGTGCAGAACTCCGCCGGCCGCTGACCGGCGGCCGTTCGGCGTCCTCGAGCAAACGAACGCGCGTCGTAGTTGACGGGCGGCCGGTCTGATTTTGTTTGTCCTATGGTTTCGCAAGTTTGGTGCTGGCCAGGCTCGTCCGGGCAGTGGACCAGAACCTGCTTGACTTCGAACCTCGCGAGGTGCGAGCCGGCGCGCTGCTCGAACGCATCACACAGGGCAGAACTGATTTTTGTTCGCATCAGCCCACTCCTTCTCCATGAAGGAAGAGTGCGGGCTCCAATCTGTAGTTTGTTCGGTCAGACAGAACGGATGCTTCTTACAATCTGCAAAGTTTGCCTACACTCTTGCGATGCTTCTATGGAAGGCCTAATTCGATGACGTGTGCATCATGAGGTTTCGCATTCCATTATACGTACGCCGCACGTGGACTCGCGCCACCGCCGCCCTGACAAGCGCTCTGATGCTGGTTGCGGCGGGGTGTGCTTCGACTACTGCGCCGTCAGCACCACCAGTGGCGCCGGCGGCTCAAGCGTCGCCCGCTGCCGGTACGACCGCGCACGTCTTTGGCAACGTGCCGGTCCGATTCAGGTATGACGCTAAGGAAGCGTATCTGGTCAACAATCACACGGGAACTGTCCTGTACGAACTCAATTCAAACGACCGTATTCAACCAGGCAGTCTGGCCAAGTTGATGACTTTCTACATCGCGCTCAATGCCCTCCGTGCCAAACAGGTCTCATTGGACTCGAAAGCAATTATCGGCCCGGACGTGGGAATTGTCGCAAAGAACCAGACTCTGTCGCGCATGTATCTCAAAGTGGGGCAAACAGTTTCGCTCGAGGATCTGCTTTACGGAATGATGGTGCATTCGGGATGCGACGCGGCGCTTGCGATCGCAGATGTTCTGTCCGGCGACAGCCGCACCTTCGTCGCACAGATGAATAGTGAGGCGGCTCGATTGGGGATGACCAATACCAATTTCACAGAGCCCAACGGAATCCCCGAACCCGGCGAATATACCACCGCTCATGATATGGCGGTCCTCGCCCAGGCGGTAATCCGCGAGCATCCCGAAGCGACGAAATACACTTCGCAACACTACTTCAAATTCAATGGGGTTCGGCAGCAGAATACGAATGGATTGCTTTTCCTCGACACTCGTGTAGCCGGCCTCAAGACGGGACATGTCCAGGCCGCCGGATTCCACGTGGTTGCATTCGCGAGTACCGCGAACGACGAGTTCATCTGCGCTGTGATGGGAGCGCCGAGCGATTTTCGCCGCACCAATGACGGCGAGCTTTTACTGGATTGGGCATTCAGCAATTTCGGAACTGCATCGCATCAACGTGACGCCGCTTTATCCACAGATGCGAGCACCACCCCAGGCAGAGCCGAATGACGGCTGAGCCAAGCACTATCTCTTTGCGATCAAGCGCTTGCTGAGAATTCAGTCACGGATTTCCGCACTCGAATTCAGAATCGCCTTCGAAAACCGGAAGCGTTGCCAGTTGAGCCCCTCGCAATACATGCGGAGCCAACGTCGCGGGTGTTCGATGAAGAGGATCGGGCAGGACCGCGATTAGCCTGGTCGCTTCGATCACGCTTAATTGTGACGCGTCCTTGCCAAAGTAATGCCGCGCCGCGGCTTGCACACCGAATATAGCAGGACCGAATTCCGCGATGTTGAGATAGACCTCGAGCACGCGCTGCCTGGGCCACAGTATCGCGATCTGCGGGGTGATCCAGAGTTCGATGAGTTTGCGCAGGTAGCTACGGCCCGGCCACAGAAATAGATTGCGCGCGGTCTGCATCGTAATCGTGCTGGCACCGTGTGGACGTTTTCCCTCGAACCAGACACCCACTGCCTGATCGAGTGCGTCGAAATCGATGCCCGAAGTCTCCTCGCAAAATCGATTGTCTTCCGCATAAATCGCCGCTCTTCGAAGCGGCTGCGCAATAGCGCGAAGGCTCACCCACTGCCGTTCGATGCGGTAGCCGTCATGCGCCCTGATGATCATCAAGGGCGTAATCGGCGGAGGAACGAAACGAAGAACAGCGAGCGGAAGAAGCGGCGCCAGCGACACCGCGCAGGCGATTAAAAGAACCTTTTTAGCGCGCGGGCCTGCGCGCAACCTCGAAATGGATGCGATGCGAGTGCGATTCGCGAGCGCAGCACTCATCGGAGTCCCGGTGCTGGCGGTGTGGCGCGATCGAGCATCTTCCAAGTTCTACAGAATGGAGGATGTTTCGCCAAGAGGACGGGCATTTTGCCTCGAACTATTCCTTTCTCCGTTGAGACTAACTTTCTCAACCTTAGACTGATATTTGCTCAAAAGTTCGTTAATGCCGAATTAATTCATTTTGTTGGATAATATTACAAATTGATGCTACTGTCGGGCGTGGAGGATGGACCAATGAAAATCTCCCGTCTTGGCTTGGCCCTTGGCTTGGGGCTTTCCGCCGCTTCGCTCTGCGTGCCCACGGCACATGCGCAGTCACTGGGTCTCGGTGGGATCCTGGGTGGACTCGGCAATACCACGTACCTCTGCCGCTTCAGTACCAGCGATGCGGTTCCGCCCCGGCAGATGGAAGGCAATCTCAGCCATGTGAAATCACCGGGCTACGAGCGCGAACCATTGTATGAGCTGGTGCGTTTTTCGGCGGACTCGCGCGGCAGTGTCACGACCGGTGACGCCGAAATCCAATATCTCGAAGGCTGCAGACTGCCGATCACTGGAGGTTCTTTGCCGGCTGGCACGGCCACGGAGACGACCCTGACTCTGGTGCTGAATATCGGCGGGATAAACAGCGAGCAGGGAGATATGGCCTGCATGGCCCTGCTCGGCGGACAATCTTCGCTGACGGAGACTTTCGATATCCAGCGGGCTACGGGTGGAATTCAGCTCATTGCTGTCGGAGAAGAAAACTTCAATCCGAAGCCCGGCAACGTAGCTTTGGTCCCGGTGCAGGGCGAGTGCACCAGGCAGTAGTTTTCGAGCAAATGTATTCGTGACGCGCGAACGGTGATTGCGGAGCAATCGCCGTTCGCGCTCGTTTCTCGATATCAACAAAAAACCGCAAATAGCCGCTCGCGCTTTCAGCCTGCTCCTGCTGATATGCGCGATCTTGCTCGTCGGATGGATCAGGCTCCTTCCTCTGCAACTCGGCTCGATCGACGACTACGCTCGGGAGCTCGACCAGAAATCTGAACGCTTCAAGGTCTCGCCAGGCGCTCAGCAGCAAATAGCCGCGGGTATCAAGGCTCAGCTTGAATATGTCGGCGACGATCGCCGCACTCACGTGCTACTGGGCGACGCGGACAGTTACTACTGGCTCAGGTTAGCTAGAAATCTGGAGAATCGCGCAACGGTCTGCGACTCGATCGTCAATCGCCGATGCTGGGATGCCTTCGGCGAGGCTCCCTCCGGCAGAGCAAATCGATATCGATATTCGCTGCATGTCTACTCGATCGCGGGCCTTCACTGGCTCATGAATCGTTTTACACCCGGGTATCCGCTGCCGGCGAGCGCGTTTCTTGTTCCAGTTATCGTTGGAATGCTTGGCACTATTCCGGCTTTTCTCCTGGGTGCACGCCTCGGGGGAAACCTCGGCGGTCTGGCCTCCGCCCTCATCATCGGTTTGAATCCCTTGTTCCTGCAACGCAGCATCGGTAGCGACAACGATGTGTGGAACGTGGTCCTGCCCCTCTTCATCCTCTGGCTGGTTGTCAAAGCTCTCGAGGCCGATCGCTCGTGGCACCGCATTGCATGGTCGGTCGCTGGAGGACTGACGATCGGAATATTCGCGGGCACATGGAGAGGATGGATCTTCACGTACTACGTAATTGCCGGCGGACTCACGATCGCACTTCTCGTCGATGTTCTCAGGAGCCAGCATCGAAATGAACCTTCTCTGAGGCCGCGCGACCGAAGGATAGTGAGTATCGTGCTCGCCCTGTTCTGCCTTTCGGGTGGAATCGCCGCGGCAACTGTCACCGGTGAGGTATCGTCGGTTATCTCCGATCCGTTGCAGAGTCTGCCGGATGGCGGATTCGGAATTACCAGAAGCGCCTCTGATCGCAAGTCACTATTGCCGGACGCCCTCAGCGGCAATGACGAGACCAACGTCGAAGAGCTGAGATCCACGAACCTTCAAAGTATCGCGAAAGCTTTTGGTGGGATGACCTTATTCGCGATCGGTGTCGCCGGGCTCTTAAGTTTAGCGTGGCGCACGATATGGCGCGCGCCCTGGCCGCGCGATGCGGCCCGCGGCGAAGCGGCCAGCGACGTATTATCTTGCACGCTCGCCATCTGGTTCATCGCTGGCTACGGTATCAGCCTGGCGGGAGTGCGGTTTATTCTGCTTTTGTTGCCGGCATCAGGGTTGGGCGTAGCAGCAAGTATAGGTGCAATCCAGGGCGCGATATCTGAGCGCTGCGGAAAGTTATCTGACGCGTTGAATTTAATTGTAAGGTCGGTATCGACAGCAGGGATGCTTACGCTACTCACATTCCCCGTTTACGACGGATATGCCGGGGCGCGCGCCTATATCCCGGCAATAACCAGTGAATGGTGGACAAGCCTGTCGAAGCTGAAGGCCGAGTCGCCGCCCCAGGCAATAATTGTCAGCTGGTGGGATTATGGATATTGGACTGAGTATATCGCGGAGCGCCGTACCGTCGATGACGGCGGCTCAGTTCGCACTCATGCGCCATACTGGACGGCAAAATCTCTGCTCGCTCCGAGCGACGCTCAGTCGATCGGCCTGCTGCGAATGCTGGAATGCGGCGGTGGCGGCGACACAGACTCAGCATTCGGCAAATTGCGCGCCTATGGAATGAATGACATTGGCGCGAGCGATACTCTGCTGGCGCTCGCCGTTCTCGATCGCGCTGCCGCTCGGGAATACCTGGAAAAAGTGGGCCTCGCGCCTCCCGCGATAGATGATGTCCTGGCGTTAACTCATTGTGTGCCACCTCCTTCGTACCTGGTTCTTTCGTCCTCGATGATCGACATGCCCGCGTGGCGGCGCATGGGTAACTGGGACCTGCACCGCTCCAAGCCTGACGCGGCATCGGGAGACGGCTATTTCTCTGAACGGTGGCTGCCATGCTTCGACGTCGGCAATGGGACCGCGGAGTGCCCGATGGAGAATCTTCGGGACGTTCCTCTCGGACAGGGCGCAAGCCTTCACACCATCGTGATTCGATCCGGTCCGCATCCAAGCGCGATGCTGCGACTGCTTTCGAGTCGCGACCGCCGAGGCACGATCACTACTTACGAAACGCCACCTGGTGCGACGATTGTCGCGAGCGGTAACGCATTGACGGAGTATCACAATTTCAAGGCTGACTATCCTGATGTCGCCGTGCTTTACGACGCGGACCGAAAGCGCGCGCTTGCCGGGCCCTCGAATCTGGTTCGCTCAACGTTTACGAGACTGATGTTCCTCGGACCCGGTTATTCCCCATCATTCGGGAAAGTCGACGACCAGTGGGGTTATGGCGGCGAGCGCGTGATCGTGTGGGATATTCATTTTGATTCGAGCATGAGACTCCCGTGCCCATCGCAAACGTCAGGCGCCGAGCGCAACGCTGCTGGCAACCCTAAATTCCAAGGTCAAGCAGGTTATAATCCTTGAGGCGGCCTTTCAATTGCGGTGTCCATCGGTGTTCATCTTCGTGACCGGCGAAGGGCTGATATTGGTATGGCCTCTCATTGGGAAATCGCTGATGGCGCGCGTCGATCGCATACATGATCAATCGCGAGCGTTCGCGAATTCGCTGATCGTCATAAACCGCGACAGGATTATGCACTCCGCCACTGACTACTCCGAGCACTGATTTCCGGCGGTGGAAGCCGAAGTTGATTGTGACGCGCGGTTCCTCGCAGGTGTTCGCGAATGAGCCATGCAGGGCCTGCCGATTGCAGATAGCAACGTCGCCAGGACCGCAAATCATCGGGACCGCTTCGGGTAGTCGATCCGATCCGGCCGCCGCGACCATCGCCTTGATATCGACCTTGCCGTGGCGATGCGAGCCGGGCACAACCCACAGCCCGTTAACCGCGTTGCACCCATAGAGCTGCGCCATGAAGTTGAAACCGTGCGTGCCCTCGTCCAGAGTCGCGCTGTCCCAGTGCGTCCATCCGTCCTGATGCCAGGCAACTGAGCCGCCGAGGCCGGGCTGCTTGATCCATACCGCCTCGTTGAAAGGCGTAAAGTCCTCGCCGTTGACGGCGGCCGCGACCGCGAGCAACTGCGGATGTCCATAGAGTCTCAGGCACGCCTCGGAAAATTGCAGCGAGCCCAGCACGAGTTGCATCACGTACTCGGGCGCTTCGCGGGGCGGCGTCGGCTCGGTCATCTTCACGGGATGGCGTCCGTTGGCGAACGAGGTACCGCCCAGCGGATCGGAAAGCGGTTTCACCCAACTGATATTTGGCGCCTTGCAATCCGCGCTCAGCGCCGGCCGGCCCTGGCGATCGAGCGGCGCGCCCTTCGTGGCGGGCGCGCGCTCCAGCATGTCCACGACATCGCGTTCGATATCGGCAAGCTCGTCGGCGCCAAGCAACCCTTCGAAGATGTAGAAGCCGCAGCGCGAGTATGCCGCGGCGATCTCGCCATCGAGCTTGCCATCGCAATCGAAGCGTAGCGTTCCGCGATTGCCGAGCCGCATCGCGCGTTGCTCGCCGTCGCGGCGATACCGCTCCATCGCGGCCTGGTCGGCTCCGTAATCGACAATCGGGACTTCGGCGAGAGGCAGCTTTGCCATGCTCATTTCTCCAAGGGCGCTACGCCTCGTACTAGGCTCGTGCATTCAGACCCTTCCGGTCAAGCACGCTGATCGAACTGTTTGATGAATCAAGCCAGCCTTCGTATGAATGAAATGAGAGCGCGGAACTCCGGAGGGATGCGATGATACACGTTCACTACTTCATCACGCGCAAGCAAGCGGTGGGCGATGTTGAATTCCATCGCTACTGGCGCGAGACGCACGGCCCGATTGTCACGCGCATCAAGCAGCTCCGGATGTACGTGCAAAGCCATCGAATCGTCTATGCCGGATCGAACTCGTCATACGACGGCGAAGCAGAAGTGATGGTCGATTCGCTCGCGGCCCTGGCCGAGCTGCGGGCGAATCCTGACTACCTCAATGGCGCCCTGGCCGACGAGCGCAACTTCATCGATCTGAAGCGCGTCGAATGGATGGCGACGCAGGACCATGCGATCGTGGACGGCCCGACCGGCGGCTCGCTCGTGAAAGGGGTTTATCAACTCAAGAAGCTTGACGGGATGTCGCTGGACGAATTCCGCCAATACTGGATTGAGGTTCACGGCACACTGGGCAGCAAGCTGCCCGGCCTGCGACGCTACGTTCAGTCGCATCTGGTTGACGATGCGTATCTCTACGCGCGGCCGCACTTCGACGGTGTGGCGCAGTTATGGTTCGACAGCGCCGATGCGATGCGCGCGGCGTTCGATTCGCCGGCCGGCAAGGCGCTCGCGGCCGACGGTCCAAAATTCACCGACATGTCTGCGCTGCGAGTTTTCGTCGCGCAGGAGCATGTCGTAATTCCGCCGAAATAGACACGAGGATATCCGCCAATGCCTGACGCCGGCGCGATCGCAATCGAGCTCGAGGCTTTCTATCGTCGCTACATCGACGCCTTCAACCGGCAGGAGACGGACGCATTCGTCGAATACTTCGCGCATCCCTACGCAGTCATTTCAGGCGAGCGCGGCCTGATCTCGATCGCCAACGACGAAGCGCATCGCAACAGCTTCGAGCGCTCGATGGTCGCGCTGCGCGGCCGTGGATGGGCCAGGTCGGGAATCGACAGCATCAAAGCGTGGTCGCTCGCGGACAATCTCGGGATGATCGTTTCCGACGTGACGCGCTACAAGGCTGACGACTCGGTGCTCGAGAAGGTGCGCGCCTGCTACTTCGTTTGCCGCATCGGCGCTTCGTGGAAGATTGCGACAATCACGGCAATCACCCCGCCCCATCGCGGCCCGGGCGACGTCGCGTATCCCTGACCGGCGCTCAGCGTGAGCGCACACCGCCGTCGAGGTGCCCACCATTGCGCGACGATCGCGCGATCAGGCGCGCCTTATCCTTGCGCCATCGCGCGAGGATCTGCGGCAATTCCGCCTGCACAAACTCGAAGAACGCGAGCGTCTCGGCGATTCGTTGGCCCGCCGCGCTCTCTGGTCCGACAGCGTCGAGGCCCTCACGCAAGCTCCGCTCGCATCGGTCGAGCACCGCGTCCTTGTGGGCCATCGCCTCGTACCAGACCTCGCTATGGACGCGATAATGCTCACGCCGCGAACCCGGCTCTGCCTCGC
>Ga0335073_10015989_pt1 | contig 10487 bp, 9 predicted proteins | sample Lox_Sample_22_FD_207093 | JGI IMG/M metagenome (GOLD analysis project Ga0335073, IMG submission 207093) | Soil microbial communities from Loxahatchee National Wildlife Refuge, Florida, United States - Lox_Sample_2.2 | ecosystem: Environmental > Terrestrial > Soil > Wetlands | place: USA: Florida...
ACCCAGTAGAACTTCTGAAACGGGGCATCGTACGAGGAAGTCCAGGTGGTTTGTTGAGGGGTGGTGTCGTCGGTGACGGCCTGGCTGAAGTTGATGCGGTTGAGCAGGAAATAGGGCTGACCAATGGGTGGAGTGCACTGGATGGCGAATCCGGCCAGCTTGTTGCTCTTCACTTCGTCCTCGTCCAGGCTGAAGGCCAGCAGCACGTCGCCGTCGCCGGCATAGGCTCTGACAGTCAATCCGTTCGCCGAGGCAGACGAAGATACGGTGTCTGCAATCGCAAAGGAAGCAGTGGACATAAAAGCCTCCGAGCTTGCGCTCTAGATTTTGGGATTAGGGATCGGCCGAGGGGAAGCGAGGGTTATTATTTCACTGGCCATGGAATTTGCAAGTTAAAATTCCCGAGAATTTCCCAAACCGGAACCGCGTCTGGGAGGTTATGTGATGCCTGCTGGTATGGCCGCGAGTTCGCGGTTCGCGCGCGCACTAAATTTTACGGCCGGGACTCAAGGTAGTCTCGCAATGAAGTCTGGGGTATAGTTTGGAGCTTTGGGAGAAAAGCGCAGTTCCCGGTTGTCCGTGCGTAGTTCTCGGTTTCGGTTCCCAGTCAGCGCGCACTTTCGAGGAACCTCATGAAGGACCGCATCCGCTACATCAGCCACAAAGGCAAGAAAATTCTGCTGATGGATTGCACGGACTGCTCCGTCGACGAAGTGGAGAAACTCGCCCGCTTCGTTCCGCAGTATGTTACCAAGCACCCGAAAGGCTCCCTCCTGCTGCTTGCTGATTTCACCGGGGCCAAATTTCACAAGCGAATCATGGACGCAGTGAAAGAAGGCATCGTCCTCGACCGTCCCTATTTGAAGCGCTCGGCGTGGGTGGGCATAGATGGCTTGCCGAAAGTTTTTTATGAGCATCTCAAGTCGTTTTCGCAACGGGAATTGCCCACGTTTGCCACGCGGGAAGAAGCGCTGGAATGGCTGGTCCAGGAATGAGTCGCGAATCATTCCTCTGTGCGCGTCTGCGTCCTCTGTGGTCTGGGTTTTTGTGAGTACGACTGAGAACATGGAGGTTCGCAAAGGGACATCCGCATCAGGTCAGCGTCTGCTGGAATAATTCCGTCAATTTCTGGAATGCGCGCTCGGCCTGCGCCGGGTTGTAGACCGGACTGTCAGCAGCCGTCCAGCTGTGGAACGCGTCTTTGTAAGTTTCGCTTTCGTATTTTCCACCCCATGCCGCCAGAGCGCGATCAAGTTTTGCGATGGCTTCCTCGGGCATGCTGCGATCACTCACGGCATGGCCGAAGTAGAGTCGGGCTTGGATACGAGGCAAAACCAGATGTGGGCTGGCAGGCGTATCGCTAAAAAGGCCGCCGCCATGAAATGAAGCTGCCGCGGCGATTTTATCCGGCCGCGCGGCGGCAGCGTAAAGGGCCATTTTCCCCGTGAAGCAGTAACCCACCACTCCCATCATGCCTTTTCGAACACAATTCTGCGAGCCGAGGAAGTCAATATAAGCGGAAGCGTCGCGCTCCATCGCCTCGGCCGGCAAGGGTTGAGTTAACTCGGCCATGCACTTCTTCATCGCTTCTTCAGGCAGGCTTCGCAGCGAAGGCATAAGCGGCGTTCGGCTGGTTCGGTAAAAAACGTTGGGAACAAGGACGGAGTACCCCTCAGAAGCCAGCCGTTTGGCCAGGTCGAGGTTGGCCGGGCGTATGCCGCCGATGTCGGTGAAAAGCAGGACGCCGGGATGCGGTTGGCCTTCTTCGTGGTAACAAAGAAATCCATCCGACGTTCCGTCGGGAGTGGGAATGTCGACCGCTTGCTCGATCAAGTGGATCTCCATTCGTGCTGTTAACTTCTCCACTTTAGAGTGACCGGCCCGGACATCGGATGCTTCAATTCGCCGCCGCTGCGTTTGGCTTCGAGATGTGCGGCCTTAAGCGCAAAGTACCACTTGGCGGGGCGATCGGCATCGTCGATCAGCATCAGGTGCGGATTATGTTTCAGCCCTTCGCTTTGCAGCTCCATCGTGTGCCGGTCCTGTTCCACGAACTTCGCAAACACGAATTTGAGCAGCGAAGCCCCGAAAGGCATCCAGCGGAAGATATTCCAGGACGCGACCACGTCGATGCGGCATTGATTGCGAGTGATCGGCGTAACCGTGGTCAGCGAAGTAAACCAGTATTTCCCCGCCTGAATGGTTTCGTAGCGCAGATTGGGCAGAACAAAGTCGATGGTCGTCGTGATCGAGTCGGCATCAGCGTAGAGGCGCAGCAGTTTGTAGGGCGCGCTGTTGGAACTGGGCGTGTGCGCGCTCATGCGAAAGCCATTGGCAATCGGCTCAAACTTTTTTTGTTTCTCATGAATGCTGTGGCGGGTGCGCCACCACCATGCCTGATGCACGAATGGCCCGTGCGCGGGATCCATCAGCCCGATGATGCCGTGGTCCACGCTGACGGGCATGTCGGCGGTGAGGTAGGCGAGATTGTATTTGTCGCTGAACCTCGGGACTTGTGGAGCCGCGAATGGCGGCTCGGCGGGTTTTGAGAATCCGGCGCCGGCAGGTTTTGGCTCGGGGATGAAGACCCATATGTAGCCGTCGCGCTCCTCGCAGGCATAGCTTCCGGCGTAAATGCGGTCGATCTTGAGATGCTGATCGGCGGTGAGTGAAGGAATCAGGCTGCATTGGCCAGAGTGGGCGTCGAATCTCCATCCGTGATAGCTGCATTCGACTTGCGCGCCGTCGAATTGCCCGCAGGAAAGCGGCATGCCGCGATGAGGGCAGGCATCGTGCAGCGCGAAGGCCCGACCCTGGGCGTCGCGACCCAGAACCAGCGGAGTTTCGAGGAGGGTGACTTTCCTTAGTTCGTTTCGCGATATCTGTTCGCCGGGAGCGGCCCGATACCAGAAACCGTAAAGCATCACAGAATCGGGCGCCTGGACTTGCGGCAGAGGGAGTTCAGTCATGGAATTAAAGATTCTAACCACACAGGGCACAGTGGAGCACGGAGGAAAGCATCTAGTTCCTTCTTCTGCTTGCACAATGGCTCTGCTGCGCGCCGGGTGGAATTTCCGGCTGGGCCTGCCCTCCCACAATGCCCCGTGCGGCGTTGTGCGACCGTCGCACAAGAAAGTTAGGCTCCCGACCATCCCCAAGGCCCACCCCGGCTCCGAAGTCCTCAGAGCGCCCGCTGCCAGAAACGTGGGCCCCTCCCGCCCTGGCGAGCCCGCTTCAAGGTAACCTCGATTTCCGCTAAACATCTCCGCAACAGCAGGTTGCGCGGATTACCTTCGTTGGTTCTATGGCCCTTTGTCAGATTGCCCGGCCCTCCCCCGCCGCCTATAATTGCCTCACTCTGGTAGGGATTCTCCGTCAGGTTCCGGGTAGGAGGCGCGGGAGTAGTTGCGTCTTTAGGGCTTTGTGTACTCTGCCGGAAAAGCTTTTCAACCATAGAGGACACAGAGGTCGACAGAGAACGCAAAGAAAGCGTGCCGAACAAGAACCCGGCTATGCGAAGACGCCTGCAAATCGCCCTGATGGCTATCCCCGTAATCGCGACCATCCTTTCTATCACTATGCCACAGGTGCGGGCGCAAGCAGTGCCAGGCAGAACCGCACCGATCACAGCTTCCACTGACGACGACGGTCACACAGTTTACGTGAATGACTCCGTCCCGGTGGTCCGCAAGAAGCCGTCGCCGGCGTTTGTTTCGTCGGGCCTGGTCTATTGGAGTCCGACGGCGCATCGCTGGAAGCCCGTAGCTTCGGCCAACATCCGGGCAGCGCGTTCCGCAGCGCAGGAAGTGAGCCGTTCACAGCAAATTTCCGGCGCAACCCGGACCACGCCTTTCACGCAGCAGGAAGTAGATGCGGCGATCGACCAGGCGGCGGCCAGGCACAACGTCGACCCCAACTTGGTGCGGGCGTTGATCAAAGTGGAGTCAAACTTCAATCCCAACGCGGTTTCCCGCAAGGGAGCTATGGGACTGATGCAGTTGATGCCACAAACGGCGAGGCAGTTGAATGTGACCAATCCGTTTGATCCGCAACAAAATGTGGATGCCGGGGTTCGTCATCTGAAGCAGTTGATGGAGAGCTACGGCGGCGATGTGCGCTTGAGCCTGGCAGCTTATAACGCCGGTCCGGGCGCAGTGGCGCGCAGCGCGGGCGTTCCGCGCATTGCGGAGACGCGCAACTACGTCAAGCGGATCACGCAGCTGTATTACAACCGGAACGATCAGGAGCCGGCGTACCAGATTCTGAGCAATCCGGTGCACGATCCTGTGCGGGTTCAACGGGATGCGAACGGGGTGCTGTACATCAGCAACACCGAATAAGCAACCAGCATCACAAGTGGGCAGGTTTCATCTCTAACAGCGATTACGGGCCGCAAAATTGAAGACTCCTGAGCCAAGCCACCGCGCGCGGCGTTTGTGGGCAATCGTCTGCTTTATTTCGCCTGCGCTGTTTGCCCTGCCCGCCTTCGCCAGTGGACACCGCTCGGAAGCCTGGGCGCGCAATCAATTCTCCAACGCCGAACATATGCGCGAGGCGCTGAATGGCCGCCCCGCGCAGGAGCGCTCGGCGCACGAATATCAACGCGTCATCAATGCCTATCGCGAGGTTTATTACGACGCGCCCACTTCCACCAAAGCGGGCGCCAGTGTCGTTGCGGTCGCGGAACTACTGGTGGAAACAGGCCGCGGATTCAACGATCCGAAGGCCCTGCACTCGGCCATTGGGCAATATGAATTTCTGAGGCGGGAGTATCCGGGCAGCCACTATCGGTTTGAGGCGTTGTTCACGATTGGCGAAATTTACAAAGACGATCTGGGCGACGCAGCGCACGCCCGGGCGACATTCGAGGAATTTCTGCGGCGGTATCCGCATCATCATCTGGCGGAAGATGCACGGGCCGCTTTGGCCGAGCCGGTCGAGCAGGCGGCTCTGAGAACGAAGGATGACGAAGACGCAAAAGCGCCGGATGAGCTTCCTGACAAGAACCAAATCGTATCGACCACGAAGGACGCGAAGGAACACGAAGGCAAGCTGGCGAGAGTGACCAGCATCCGGCATTGGTCAACCCCCAACTCCACGCGGGTTGCGGTGGATCTTGAAAGCGAGGTCTCGTTCCGGTCGCAGCGCATTGATGGACCCGACCGGATTGTCTTCGATCTCGCGGAAACCAAGCTGGCCTCCACGCTGGTCGGCAAAACCTTCGACGTGGATGATGGATTCCTCAAGAAAATTCGTGTCGCGCAATTTCAGCCGGGGAAAACGCGGGTGGTGCTGGAGGTGCACGACATCTCCGACTACCATGCGTTTCTTTTGCCCAATCCGACGCGCTTGATCATTGATATTCACGGCAAACAAGCTGCCCCGGGCGCGACGGCGAAGACGGAACAATCCTCCGGTGAAGCGGAATGGGAGCAAACTCCGGCAGAGAACTCGAAGAATAGCGAGAAAGACCCCGCTCCAACCGAAACTGATCTCGCCGCCAAAAATTCAGGCGTGAAGAAGACGATTGTCGAGGCGGACGATGACAGTGCAACAGCCGAACTGGAACCGCCGCCGATCAAGCCGGCGGCAAAATCTTCATCGGCGGTTGTGCCGCCACAAACGTCGGTGGTTGCCAAGACAGAGACCTCCGTTAAGAGCGGCACTCGCCGCAGTGCTTCGGCGAAACGCGGTTCAACTTCGGTGGAAGCCGTTACGCGCGAGGCGCAGCCCACCGCTAATGGCGACCGCTCGCTCACCCGGGCGCTGGGATTGAAGATCGGCAAAATCGTGATTGACCCCGGACACGGCGGCCACGACACCGGCACGATCGGCCCGAACGGCCTGGAAGAAAAAGATCTGGTTCTCGACGTGAGCAGGAGGCTGGGGAAACTGCTGCAAACACGCCTGGGCGCGGAAGTCGTTTACACGCGCAACGACGATACATTTATTCCTCTCGAGACCCGCACCGCCATTGCCAACCAGGAGCAGGCTGATCTGTTCGTTTCAGTCCATGCCAATTCCAGCCGCGACCCCGACGCGCGCGGGGTGGAAACTTACTACCTGAACTTCACTTCATCGCCTGACGCGCTGGAAGTTGCAGCGCGCGAAAACGCGGTTTCGGAAAAGTCGATCCACGAATTAGAGGACCTGGTGAAAACGATTGCGCTGAAGGAAAAGATTGACGAATCGCGCGAATTTGCCACCGACGTGCAGCGCTCGCTGCACAGCGGCCTGGCCGCCAAAAGCTCCGGCATGCGCGACCGGGGAGTGAAAAAAGCTCCGTTTATCGTCCTGATCGGAGCGAATATGCCGTCGATTCTGGCGGAGATTTCCTTTGTCAGCAATCCGGGAGATGAACGCCGGCTGGAAACTCCGGAGTACCGTCAGCGCATCGCCGAATCGCTCTACCGTGGAATCGCCAAATACGTGAACGGCCTGAGCGGCGTGAAAGTGGCGAGCAAGATCGAGAAGGGTGAAGGCCAGTAGCGGGGCACTTTTTCGAGACTTGTCATTCCGAATCGGCTTTAGCCCTGAGGAATCTGTTGCTTGGCCTGCCCAAAAGCAGGTTCCTCGACTTGCTCTGGTCGCGCAAGCGCGATTGCGACGGCTCGGAATGACAAAGGTCGGTGGTATCTGTTTTCCCATCTCCTGCCGCTGCGCGAGCAGCTAATCGCCCCTCCCATAAGAAACTTTTTCCTTCTCGCTATGGTCTAATTAATGGGTAGATGTGTTTCCCGGGTCTATGAACGTTTTCCGGCCTATTCTCGCGATTTTCCTTGTGATCGCAGCCTGTACGCCGGTGGCGGCTGCGGGCGGTGCTCCGCCCTCAGCGGAGAGCGCCCGCGCCACCCTGCCGATTCTTCCTCAGCAATTTGGCGGTTGGCAGGCTGTTGGTTCGATCAAGAAAAGCAAAGATGCCCTGGCGGCGGACCCGGTGAATGCTGCGCTGCTCAAAGAGTATGGGTTCACCGATTTCGAATCAGCAAGCTACACTCGCGACGACGGCCGCAAGCTCACCATTAAAGCGGCGCGTTTCGCCGACGCGAGCGGGGCCTATGGCGCTTTCACCTACTACAAAATGCCGCAGATGCTCACCGAGAAAATTGGCGATCTGGGAGCCTCGTTGAACGAGCGCGTGCTGTTCTATCGCGGCGACATCCTAGTGGATGCGGTTTTTGAAAAGCTCAGCGCCATGTCGGCGGCGGAGTTGCGCGAACTGGCGGCGGACTTGCCTTTGGTGGGTGGGGCGAGCGGGAATTTGCCGGGTTTACCGGCCTATCTGCCCAAGCCGGGATACGTGAAGAATACCGCGAAATATGTAGTTGGCCCGGAAGGCTTGGCGAAGCTGGCCGCACCATTGCAGGTTCCGTTCGTGGATTTCGGCGTGGGCGCGGAAGTTGTGCTGGGCAATTATCAGACCTCCAATGGCGAAGCCACGCTGATGCTGATTGCGTATCCGACGCCGCAGATTGCGGCGGAGCGATTACGCAGAATTGAGGCGGTGCGACAGACGAACCCAACGTCCGTCGGCCCGTCTGGACCGAATTCCTTGCCAGAAGGCCCGTTCTTCGCCAAACGGACCGGGCCGATCCTCGTTGTAGCGACGGGAGCGCTATCCGAGAGCGAAGGCAAATCTTTGTTAGGCGCGGTGAACTACGAAGCCGACGTCACCTGGAACGAAAATACCTACTTCACTAGGCGCGACAACTTGGCTAATCTGCTGGTGAATATCATCATCCTGTGCGGGATTCTGATTGCCTTTTCGGCGGTGGCGGGGCTGGCCTTTGGAGGAATTAGGCTGCTGATGAAGCGATTTTTCCCCGACAAGGTCTTTGACCGGCCGGAGGAGATGGAATTCATCTCTCTGCACCTTTCGGAGGGCGACGCGGCCCGGCAAAGAAACATAACCTCATCAATCGAAAAAGGTTAGGGCCGATGAGGGGCTTTCTAGTCTCAGAATGAGCCTTTTGCGCACCCTGTTAACCCATCCTCTAAGTAATTGAAAATAAAGATATTTATTTCCTAAAAATTCCTTGACACCCCGCTTTTTCGGCCCATAAGATTTCGCCAGAAAGTTTCGGCGGTTTGCAATCCCGTTGGAACTATTCTCCCTTAAAGAAAGGGCCGCCTGTGCCAGGGCGGCCTTTTCGTTTTAGCGTACGGTCTGACACTGCGTGGCGCTCTGTGGCGTACGGAAGGAGCGATTCATGTCCGAGGCCACGAGCAATTCGATCGGAACAGTCTTGCCTTGTTTTGCGTAGCAATTGGAGGGCAGACTTGGAGCAGGAATCGAGGAGGCGAATTATGTTCTGCGATGCGTGTGGGGCGGAGCTGGCGACGGGAACGCAATTCTGCAGCCGCTGTGGAAAGAAGGTTGTTGGGAGCACGAGTTTGGCCTATCCGCAGCCGGGGCGCGTGCAGGAACACGTCCGGCTGCTGGGGATTCTCTGGCTGGCGATGTCGGCGCTCAACGCGCTGGCAGGATTCGTCGTACTGGTGTTCGCCAACGCGATCCTGCCGCATCTTGGCGAAATGGGAGGGCCACCGGTGCCGGAAGGATTTCTGCGGCCGATCGTCAACATTTTTGGGTTTTACATTCTAGCCAAAGCGGCGCTGGGATTTGGCGCAGGCTGGGGATTGCTGCAACGCGAGTCCTGGGCACGAATGCTGACGCTGGTGCTGTCGTTTTTTGCGCTGTTCCATATTCCATTTGGAACCGCCCTGGGAATTTACTCGCTGTGGGTGCTGCTGCCGGGCCCGTCGGAAAAAGAGTATGAAGGGATGGCAAAGGCGGCGTGAGCGGGTAGTGGCCGAATGGTCACGAGTGCACGCCGGGCTCCGTCGGCTGTTTTTCCTTCGCACTGTCCGGCTCGGTGGCCACTTCGGGAATCTTGAAAAGGCGCCGAAAATCGAGGTGGCGTTCAACAGCTTCCCGTGCATTGTCAAAGAGGTCCTTAGCTGCCTCTTCGTCGGCAGCGTGGATTGGCTCGCTCAGTTTCTCGTACCACTCCCGCAGGGATGGCATGGCATCCCTCTGCTTCTGAGGAATGGTGTCCGCGTAGGCGTCCATGATCCCTTGCCCGGTCTCCTTGGTTCCGATTTTCCCCGTCTGCCGGCGGGCAAACTGTTCTAGAAATGTTCTCAGGTAGAACACTGCGGCAAGGTTCTTTCCAGACTGCCAGGCAATTTTGGCGTCACGATAAAGGGATGCCTCTTTCTTTGGAATGAAGTTCGGGATCACGATGTGCTCCATCGGCGACCGTCCGTCAAGCGAAAACTTCCAATTCTCGCGCCGGATCAGAAATCCCTCTGGAGCGGCGGAGCAATGCTGACATTGGAGAGCGATGAATAACAATTGGATCACGGAGGTGTCGAATTTAAGCTGTATATGGCCCTCCGCAGAACTGAGCTTAACCAGTTCGTTGCTCGAATCCTGATACCAAACCGGCCGGAACAGCTGTCTTTCGTCCCGGTCGCTGCATTGCGAACTGCGGCAATAGAGCCGTACATTAGGCAAAGAAAGTCCTAAGACCGGGGAGGGTTTTTGCGCCCGCCCAACAAGTAAAGGCAGCAACTCCAGCGAACCTGTAGTGAGGGGGAGCCGAGAGCGAAGCAGCTTGTTAATTTCGTTCGCAACCCAGTCTTCGTAGCCGGGCGTCACACGTTCTTTGATCCGGTTGTACACAGCCCGTGGCTCAACTGCAACATTCTGATACAAATGCTTATCTTCGAGCAGGCTCTTGACCTTCGCAGAAAGCTCCTCGTTTAGCAGGCGTGCAAAAGCATCAACTGCGTCCTGTGGAGCGTCGTAGTAGTGCTTGGGTGCCACTGCTAATGTTCTTGTACCCGCTTCATTTTAGACCTGTCAATGGGCCCCAGCTGGCTTGTGTACCCTTTACCCACCGGGCGCCGGCATTTAAAATCGAGGGCAGGCCGACGTAGCTCAGCTGGTAGAGCAGTCGATTCGTAATCGACAGGTCATCGGTTCAAGTCCGATCGTCGGCTCCATTCTGCCCTCTCGAATTTCTTCAAACCAGCAGCTGTAGACAAATTTTTACAATTCATACATCCCGGCGTTGCTGGATGCCGTCTAACCTAGTGGAAAGTCCTTTAAGTCTATTCATTCACTAGACATTAAATATTCCGCGTTCATACAAGAGGAAAATAAATGACGAAATTATTCTTATACTTCGGCGCAGTGGTTCTCGGCCGGGCCCTCAGTGCCAGCCCAGCCGCGGCGCAAGTGCAATGGAACACGGTCTCCGGCTATGACCAAGGTGTTCAGCCAGCCCTCGCGATGCATCCTTCGGGGATGGTCCTGGAGTTTCACCGAAGCGACAACTGGAGTACTAATCCTCTCTTGTATAAAGTGGGATGGCTGCAAGGAACCACGGTGCAGTGGGGACCAAGCCAGCGCACGCCATCGAACGGATACTGGCCTAATGTCGCCATCACCGGGGACGGGCACGTACTTTTTGTTTGGT
>Ga0335073_10015990_pt1 | contig 10486 bp, 5 predicted proteins | sample Lox_Sample_22_FD_207093 | JGI IMG/M metagenome (GOLD analysis project Ga0335073, IMG submission 207093) | Soil microbial communities from Loxahatchee National Wildlife Refuge, Florida, United States - Lox_Sample_2.2 | ecosystem: Environmental > Terrestrial > Soil > Wetlands | place: USA: Florida...
CCCTGGCCCGCCGGCTGCTGATCACCGCGGACGCGGGCGGCTCCAACGGCTACCGCACCCGCGCGTGGAAGGCCGAGCTGGCCGCGCTGGCGGCGGAGACCGGGCTGGAGATCACCTGCTGCCACTTCCCGCCAGGGACGTCGAAGTGGAACAAGGTCGAGCACCGGCTGTTCTCCCACATCACGATGAACTGGCGGGGACGGCCGCTGACCAGCCACGAGGTCATCGTGCAGACCATCGCCGCGACCACCACCCGCACCGGGCTCCGGGTGCGCGCCGAACTGGACGACAGCGCCTACGACACCGGAGTCAAGGTCAGCGACCGGCAGATGGACGCCCTGCCGCTGACCCGCCACGACTGGCACGGCGACTGGAACTACACCCTGCGTCCCGAGGCATACGACCAGGACGCTGGCGCCCCCGATCCATTCGACCAGCCCAGTCCCGACCTGGCCTGGCTCTGCCACCCGGCGCTGACCGGGCTGCCGGCCCAGCAGTGGGACGTCTTGATCGCCGCGCTGATGAGCCTGCATGACCAGCAGCGGGAGACGAGCCTGGACAAGCGCCGCGGCCACCGCCCGCGGCTGGCCGCTCCCGGCACCGGCCGCCGCCCTGTCCTGACCCTGGCCGACCGGCTCCTGGCCACCATCCTGCACCAGCGCCTGGCGCTGCCCCAGGTCGCCATCGCCGTCCTGTTCGGCGTCCGGCCCGAGACGATCAACAAGCGCATCCGTGACATCCGCCAGCTCCTGGACCAGGCCGGGCACGCCATCCAGCCCGGCCCGCACCGGCTCGCCAGCCTGGACGATCTCTGCAGTCTCGCGACCGCAGCGGAAATCACCGTGCCTCCAGAGATCAAGACAGCGTGTTAATCATCTGCAAGCTCTAAGGGCGCGGACCCGTTGCATCACGGCGTCGGGATCGGCGTCCGCGGGGACGGCGGCATGCACGAGGTCAGCGGCCGCGGGAGGGTCGGCACCGTTCCAGTACGCCGCGCTGGCGACGATGCCCCAGCGCCCGGTCGGCACGGCCGCTTGATCCGCCCCCAGCCACGCCGTGACGCCGAGGACCTCGCCGAACGGCCATGCCGCGGCGCTCCCGGCGCGGATCAGCACGGGCCACCCATAGTGGTCTGCGACGTTGAGGACCGGCCGGTACGCCTCCGGGTGGATCAGGTCGCCGACGGCAGCCGGCCCCTCGTCGAGGAGGAGCCCGTCGACGCCGAGGCTGGCGAAGGTCCGCAGGAAGTCGGCGGCGTACATGGCGGCGGTCTCGGCGCGGTCCGGGTCGGGCGGTCCCGTCCCGGCACCGCTCTCCGGGCTGGCCTGCGCCGTCGCGACGGTCAGCCAGCGGGCGGGAGACGGTACCGTCAGCACGACCGGCAGCCCGCCGGCACTCGCCGTGACGGCGCTGACCGCGTCCGCCGCGACGGCGCGGGCCTGCTCGTCGCCGAGCAAGGTACGCAGGGCGTACCCGGGCCGGCTGCGGGCGGCCATGGCCGCCCGCAGCGAGTCGTCGTCCGCCACGCGCCACGCCAGCAGGTCGACGAGGTCGACGAGGAGCGCGTCAGACCGGAACATCCCCTGCGCCTTGGCGCAGAACGCCGTCACCTCCCCCGGCGAGTCCCACGGCACGGGGCCGCCGGCCAGCAGCTTGGCCCGGCAGTAGGCCAGCGAGTCGAACCACACGGCTTGGGAGCGCCCAGAAGGCGGGGCGTCCAGGGCCGACAGCAGGTCAGTCATCGCCGGGCTCCAGTTCACGCAGCCGGGCCTCGAGGTCGGCGATCCTGGCCTGCTGACCGGCCAGCGCCAGCACGTTCGGGTCGGGCAGGAAAATCTGCGGCAGCTCGCTCATCGGCCCGGCGACGCGCAGCGGGCCATGCGTGGTCCATGCGGTCGCGTGGATCACGGAATTGTCATCGCCCCAGGAACCGTAGTACGGCAGGTGCGCGGGCGGTTCCGGGGTTACCCAGCTCGCCACGAAATCGGCGTACGGCACGCCGCGGGCCTTGCGGGCCACGCGCTCGGCGTCCTTGGCCGCCGTGGTCGCTTCCGCGTCGACCGCGAGGTTTCCCTCGTCGTACACGACGAAGTAGATCTCCCGGGCCGTCTCGGGCGAGAGATAGCCGGCCGCCACGTCGGCGAGCACCGCCTCGGGGTCCCGGTCGAGCACGTCGCCGTAGCCGCCGCCGGAACCCTGGCAGATCATGTAGACCTCGCCCTCGTCGGCGAGCTCGAAGCCCATGCCCATGTGGTGGGTGGAGTAGCGCGCCCCGGCGAAGGGCTGGTCGTTCATCAGCGTCTCGAAGTCGAACGACCAGGTCGACGGGTCATCCTTCAGCTGCTCGAAGACGTTGACTCCCTTGATCTTCGCCAGCGGGTAGGTGGGGCAGCCGTAGCCGCCGAACAGGCCGGGCACCGGCGGGAACTTCGACCCGCTCGACACCGTCGCGAATCCCCACAGCGGGGTGCCCTGGGCGGCCACCGCGACCTCGTACCCCATGCCGCCGCGGTATTTGCCGAAGGCCTGGTTGTCCCGCTTGATCCGCTTGGAGATGAGCTGGAGGAACGGCACGTCGTCCTCGACGATCTCCTGTTCGGCGATGTCGGCCATCGCCGCGAAGAACGGGGCCATCGAGTTCTCGCCGTCGCGGAACGCGCGGGCGCCGCCCCCCATGCCGTTCAGGTCGGCGCAGACGTTCCCGGCGAACTCGCCGTGCTGGGTGACGCCGCCGAACAGGAACGTGTTGATCTGGTTGAACCACGGAGCGATGACCGACCCGTACTTGTCCGGGCAGGAGTACTGCATCTTGGCGAACAGCGACTGGGTGACGCCGAAGGTCTTGAAGATACCCTGCAGGCTCTGCCCGAGCGGTGCGTCGAGTCCCGGGTCGATACAGCTGCCGGGGTCGGTGAGCACCTCGATCGGGTTCATCACGCTGATGCCGCGGGGCAGGTCCGGCCAGAAGAATCCGAGGAAGGCCTGGTTCATCCCGCACTTCGCCGAGCCGAGCGTGGCGTTGAACGCCCGGTTCATGATCTGCGGAGCCGCGCCGCGCCAGTCGACAGTCAGCTCGTCATCCTTGACGGTGATCGCGCACGGGTACTTGAGCAGCGCGTTCTCGCGGAGCGTGGAGTCGGAGAAGAAGTTGACCCGGTAGGTGCCGTCGGGCAGCTCGGAGATCCGCCGCCGGGCCTCGGCCTCTACGTCCTCGAGCGACTTGCGCAGCGACACGATGAACGCGTCCCGCCCGACCTCCTCGACCAGGGCGAGCAGCCGCTCCTTGATCCGCAGCGCGGAGTAGAGCTTGACCTTCAGGTCCTGGTACTGGAGCTTCGGCTCGCGCACCGAGTTCTGCAGGAAGGTAAGCAGGTCGCGGCGGATCTGGCCGCGCTCGATGATCTTGAACGGGCTCATCCTGATGCCGTCGTCGTATGCCGATTCCGAGCTCGACGGCATGCCGCCGGGTTCCTTGGCGCCGTTCTCGCCCTCGTGGATGATCGTCGCCACCCACGCGATCAGCTCACCGGCGTAGAAAACGGGCAGGATCATGCTCTGGTCGGTGTTGTGGATGTTGCCGTAGCGGGCGTCGTTGTGGATGAACCCGTCGCCGTCGTGGACCCCGACCGTCGGGTCGTCGACCCAGTACTTCTTGATGAACCGCACCGGGTAGTGCAGCACCGAGGCGAAGGCGAGCACGCCGCCGGTGCTGATGTGGATCAGGTCGCCGGACGCGGAGTAGACGGCGCTGGTGAGGTCACCCCATTTGGCGCCGGGGGCCGCACCGGTCTGCTCCATCATCTCGAAGGCCTCGTCGAGGCCCGCGACGATCCGCTTGCGGACCCGGTCGAGCGCGTTGGCGTCGATCGGGCCTGACAGCAGCCGCTCCTCGTCCGCGGTCCGCGGCGCCATCCGGTGGTCGGTCATGATCCAGGGATCGGGGCCGAGGAACAGCGTGGTCCCGGCCAGGAACCGGTCGACCCACTCCTGGTCACCGGGGGCGAATTCTTGCTTGGCCAGTTCGGTCATCGGAATGTCTCCTTACGTATCAGCTCTTGAGGAACCAGATCGCGCCGTGCGCACCCGTCTCCAGCCGCCAGCCCGGCTCGACCAGGTAGGTCGTGGTGGGGCTGGTGACTACGGCCGGGCCGGGCACGGTCAGGCCGGGCTGCAGGGCGGACTCGTCGTACACCGGGGTGTCCACCCCGCCCGCGATACCGGCGAAGTGGCATCGCCGCGATCCGGCCGGTTTGGCCGGCACCGGCTCGCCATTGGGTAGTGAGGCGTCGAACTCCACCGTCTCGCCTTCGACGTAGGAGGCGACCCGGATGGTGGTGATCCGGATGCCGGCCTCGGGCGACTGGCTGCCCTCGCCGAACCGGCGGCCGTAGTCGTCGGCGAACATGTGCATCAGCGCCACCACGTCGCGTACGCTCTCCAGCCGGGTGCGGTCGGCGGTCACCGCCATCGTCACGAGCTGATTGCCGTAACGCATGTCGAGCTCGAGCCGGTGCTGCACCGCCTCGCCGGGAAGGCCCTGCCGCAGCAGGTCATCGCGGCCCTTGGCCTCCAGCTCGGCGACGACGTCGTTGAAGCGGCCGAAGTCGGTGAACAGCGCGCGGGTCGACGCGTCGAACAGAACGATGGGGACGGTGCGCTCGTGGATGTGCAGCTGGGGGGTGTTGCCCGCGCCGAGCGCGGAGAACACGGAGCTGTACGGCGGCGCCAGGACCTTGGTGATGCCGAGGTGGCCGGCGATGCCGCAGGCGTGCAGCGGCCCGTTGCCGCCGTAGGCCAGCATGGTGAACTCCTCGGGCAGGTACCCCCGGATGCGGAGTTCCTTGGCCATGCCGTTGGCCATCTGCTCGTCGACCTCGGCCTTGATCCGCTTCGCGATCTCGACGGGCTCGAGGTCGAGATGGTCGCCGAACTCCTCCTCGACGGCGAATTCGGCACGCTTGCGGTTCAGCGGGATGCGGCCATCCGCGTACTTCGCGGGGTCGAGGTAGCCGAGCAGCAGGTCCGCGTCGGTCGTGGTCGGCCGCATGCCGCCGCGGTCATAGCAGGCGGGCCCGGGGTCAGACCCTGCGCTGCGCGGTCCCACCTGGATCGACTGGTGCAGCCGGTTGTACGAGGCGATCGAGCCGCCGCCGGCACCGAGGGTCACCAGGTGAACCATCGGGACGCTGACCAGCCACCGGTCGATGACCGGCATGAAGTCGTAGTGCTTGACCCCGTCGGCCGGCACCAGGCCGATGTCGAAGCTGGTGCCGCCCATGTCGGTGGCCACCACGTTGCCGAGCCCGGCCTGCCTCGCCAGATGCTCGCTGGCCGAGATCCCGGACACCGGCCCGGAGTGGATGGTCTGCAGCGCGTCGGTGGAGTTGAGCTGCGCCATCCCGCCCGAGTTGTGGTTGACCAGCATGGGCTGGGTGTAGCCATGGTCGCGGAGGTTCTGCTCCAGCTCCGACAGGGCGTGGTACATCGTGGCGTGCAGGAAGGCGTCGACGATGGTGGAGGTGGCCCGCACGTATTCGCCCTTGCGGCCGGACAGCTGGTGGGAGAGCAGCATGGGGATCGCGCCCAGCTGGTGGGCCGGGTACTCCTGGAGGAAAATCTCCTGCACCCGCAGTTCGTGCCCGGGGTTCTCCACCGCGTTGGTCAGGCAGACGACCAGCGCCTGCGCGCCGGCGTCGACCAGTTCGCGCAGCTGCCACCGGACGTCGTCCTCGTCCAGGGCCAGCAGCACCCGGCCGGCGTAGTCGACCCGCTCCCGCACGGGCCTGATGAGGGTCTGCGGCACCAGCGGGTCGGGGCGGGTACCGCTGGACAGGTCGTTGCGCGCGAGCTCGTCCAGGCCCTCGCCGTAGCCGCGGCCGCGCGACAGCGGGATGGTCGCCTCGAAACCCGCGGTGACGATCGCTCCGACCTGGGGGCCCTTGCGCTCGATCAGCGCGTTGGTGCCCAGCGTGGTGGCGTACCGGACGGAGTCGATCTGGGTGAGCACGTCGCGGCGCTGCAGCCCGAGCTTGGCGCAGGCCTGGTCCAGGGCCTCGTTGAAGCCCTGGGACAGGTTGTGGTGGGTGGTGAGCGCCTTGGCCTGGATGTAGTCGCCGTTCCAGGCGAAGAAGCAGTCGGTGAACGTGCCGCCGATGTCGACGGAAATGCGCTTCATGTCTGGTCTCCTTACCGTCCGTGCCGGTGGCCGACGTCGACGGGCACGTCCCGGCCCAGCGGGATCACGGTGCCCGCCGGGCGCTTGGCCCACTGCGCCTTCAGCGCGGCCACGTCGATCTGCATGTCGAATGTCGGCGGGTGGCCGGGCGGCAGGTACTCGGTCTCGACGAGCGTGCCGCAGCCGGGGCAGTAGTACTCCAGGATCCGGCACCACGCCGGGTCGGGCGCGAAGGTGAACTCGTAGGCGGCCGGATCGATCAGCGGCCGGTGGATCTCCCGCGGGTCACGGTCGTGGACCAGCGTCCCGCTCTTGTAGTTGCCCGCCGCCGGGGCTAGGTCCTGGCCGCAGCGGCGGCACTGCCAGCGTTCGGTGTCGAGGTCGATCTCGAGGTACTCGGTCATGGGCACGCGCATCAGTGGCTCCCGGGGTGAGGCAGGGTGTGAGGCAGGGTGTCGGCGAGCAGCAGGTCGCCCGCCGCGGTGATCTGGAACTGCCAGCCCTCGGGCAGGCGCATGGTGAAGAACGGGCCTTCCACCACCGCCGGGCCTGCGCCCTGGGCGCCGGAGGGCAGGTCGACCAGGGTGTAGACGGGCAGTTCGTCCGCATGGCCGGCGCGGCCGCGGACGATGCGGGCGCCCGACGGGCTGGCCGGTGCGGCGGCGACGTCGAGTCCGCTGCCGATGGTGACGTGCGGGAGGGGCGCGAGCAGCGACAACTCCAGCGACGCCACGTCGCCGTCGCCGAGGTGCGCGGTGATGGCGGCGCCATCGGCGGCAGCAGCGTCAGCGGCCGGCAGGTCGATCACGGTGTCACTTGCGGCCCCGCCGTCGATGACTCCGTGCTCGATCCGCAGCCGCAGCGATTCCACGCAGTCGCCCGCTGCCACGCCTTCGGCGTACATGTCCCGCGCGGCGCGCAGCCGCAGCTCGCGGGTGGCCTCGGCCAGCGCCTCGGGGCCGGCCGCGGTCAGCGGGTACTCGTAGGTCTGCGAGATGTCGGAGAACCCGATACCGAACGCGCTGAAGACGGCGGCGGTGCGGGGAATGATCACGTGCCTGACCCCGGCATGGCGTGCCGCGCCGCACACCGACATCGGGCCGGCCCCGCCGAAGGCCGCGATCACGGTGTCCGGCGCCACCTCCTCGGTGCCCAGGGCGTCCGCGAGCCGCTGCAGGTAGGCCTCGTCCATCCGGGCGAGGGCCTCGTCCAGGCCGACGCCGAGCGGATCGGCGATGTTCGCCTGCACCGCCTTGCGGCTGCGCTCGGCGTCGAGCTTGAGGGCGCCGTCGAGGTAGGTGCCTGCGTCGAGGAGTCCGGTGAGCAGGTGGACGTCGGTGATCGTGGCTTCGGTGCCGCCCAGCCCGAAGCAGGCCGGCCCCGGGGCGGCGCCCACGCTGTCCGGGCCGACCGTGATCGCGCCGTCGGCGACGCGGATCACCGAGCTGCCCCCGACGCCATGGCTGGTGATCGCGGCTAGCTCGAAGGACGTCGGCACCCGCTCGATCCGGCCGCGGCGGTCGACGCGCACCGCGCCGTCGGCGACGACGCCGATGTCGGACGTGGTGCCGCCGACGTCGAGCATGAGGACATGCGTGAACCCGTAGCCGCGGGCCAGCGCGCGGGTGCCCTCCAGGCCGCCCCGCGGACCGGAGCTGTAGGTCTTGATCGCGGCGGACTTGGCCACCCGGGAGGAGCCGCCGTCGTTGCGGAAGATCAGCAGCGGGCGCCGGGCTCGGTGGTCCCGCAGCCGCTGCTCCGCGTTGAACAAGAACCGCTCCATGGCCGGGTGCAGGAACGCGTTCAGCAAGGCGGACCACGTGCGCCGCATGTCGTCCCGGTCGGCCGCAAGTTCCCAGGAGAACAGCAGCGGGATGGCGCCGAGCAGGTGCCGCGGGTACAGACGAAGCAGAATCCGCTTGACCCGCTTCTCCTGGGCGGCCCCCTCGGCGCCGCCGATCGAGGTCACGAGGCGGCTGGCGCCGACGGCGGCCAGCTCGTTGACCCGCGCTACCAGCTGGGCGGCCAGCGCCTCGTCGTCGGCGGTGACGTCGATGACCGTGTGGCGGTCACCGACCAGCGCCGACAGCAGGTCCTCCTCCTCGGCCGTGGCGGCCAGGCCCTCCATCAAGGTGGAGTCGGCGGCCAGCAGTCCCAGCCGCGGGCCCTGGCGCTGGACCAGCGCGTTGGTGCCCTGGGTGGTGGAGTAGCGGATGTAGTCGGTCGCCTGCAGCAGGGCGCCCAGCCGCTCCTCGCCGTACACGAGCCTGGACGCCTTCGCGAGCCCGTCAAACAGGCAGCGGCTCAGGTCGAATGGTGTGGTCAGCGTCTTGGTGTAGCGGACGCCTTCGGCGTCAACGACGCAGACGTCCGTGAGCGTCCCGCCGTTGTCGATGTTGATCAGCCTGGTCACGGTGCTCCCTCCGGAGTTGGGTGCTATCGACGGTAGAGATGGCCGCACCGCTCGCCACGGTGCGCAGCGCACGAGGAATCCGGCCGGTTTGGGGCGGCGCGCACCGTGGCCGGCGGCGGGCTCGATGACTACCTTTGTGGACGTGATGCTTGTCGGCCGTCCGGCTGAACGCGAGGTGCTCGGCGGCCTGCTGGCCAGGGCCGCCGAGGGCTACAGCGGCGCGCTGGTGCTGCGCGGCGAACCCGGGGTCGGGAAGACCGCGTTGCTGGACGAAACGCTCGCCGCCGCGGTAGCAGCTGGCATGCAGACGGCCCGGCTGACCGGGGTGGAGCCGGAGATGCAGCTGGGCTACGCCGGCCTGCACCGGTTCCTGCTCCCGTTCGCCGATACCCTGGAGCAGCTGCCGGGCCCGCAGCGGGACGCGCTGCGCAGCACGTTCGGGCTGCTGACCGGGCCGCCGGCCGACCGGTTCCTGGTCGCGCTGGCCGTGCTGACGCTGCTGGCCGAGGTGGCCTCGCAGGCGCCGCTGGTATGTGTCATCGACGACGTGCAGTGGCTGGACCCCGAATCGGCGGTGGCGCTGGGCTTTGTGGCCCGCCGCCTGTACGCCGAGCGGGTGGTGCTGCTGTTCGCGGTCCGCGAGCCGGACAGCCAGCTCTCGGCGCTGGCGGGGCTGCCGGAGCTGGCGGTCGTCGGACTCGACGAGGATGCGGCGCTGGAGCTGCTGGCGTCGCTGACGCCGGGCCGGCTGAGCCCGGCGGTGGGCGCGCGGATCATCGCGGAGACGGGCGGGAATCCGCTGGCGCTGGTAGAGGTGGCCCGGGAGCTGTCGCCGGCCCAGCTGGCGGGGTCGGAGCTGCTGCCCGAGCCGCTGCATATCGGCGGGTCGCTGGAGCAGATGTACCGCGACCGGGTGCGTCGGCTGCCGGCCGAGGCGCGGCTGCTGCTGGCGGTGGCCGCGGCCGAGCCGGCCGCCTCGCAGGCCCTGGTGTGGCGCGCGGCTCAGCAGCTGGGGATCGATCCGGACGGGGCGGCGTCGGCCGATCTGGGCGGCCTGGCCGTGATCGGCCCGCAGGTGGAGTTCGGGCATCCCCTGGCCCGTTCGGCCCTCTACTATGCCACCCCGCTGCGGCGGCGGCGGCTGATTCATCAGGCGCTGGCGGCGGCCGGTGACGGGGGTGAGCCGGATCGGGTGGCGTGGCATCTGGGGATGGCGGCGGCCGGCCCTGATGAGGCGGTGGCGGCCCGGCTGGAGCAGGCCGCCGGGCGGGCCCGGGACCGCGGCGGGTACGCGGCCACGGTGACGTTCTTGTCCCGCGCGGCGGAGCTGTCGGCCGATCAGGGACCGCGCGCCCGGCGGCTGGTCGCGGCGGCCGAGGCGGCGCTGATCGCGGGCCAGCCGTTCCGGGCCGGCGCGCTGCTGGAGGAGGCGATGCCGCGGCTGGGCGCCCCGTTGGCCCGGGCCCAGGCCAGGCGGCTGCAGGGCACGATCCGCTTTGCCCTGGGCCAGGCGGGCGAGGCGGCACCGGTCCTGCTGGCGGCGGCGCGGGAGCTCGCGCCGGCCGACCCGCGCGGTGCCCGCGAGGCGCTGCTCGAGGCGGGCGAGGCGACGGTGTACGCAGGCTGGTCCGCAAGCCGGGTGGTCCTGGCGGAGATAGCGGCCGCGGCGCGCGCAACGCCGGCCCCTGGCGGGCCGGAGGTATCAGCGACCGACCTGCTGCTGGACGGCTTCGCCGCCCGGGTGGCCGCCGGGTACCCCGCGAGCGTACCGTTGTTCCGCCGCGCCATCGCCATGCTGAGCGCCGGCGACCTCAGCCCGCGGGAGGGGCTGCGCCTGCCCCGGCTCGGCTGTTTTGCGGCGACGGAGCTATGGGACGACCAGGCTCAGTACGCGCTGG
>Ga0335073_10015991_pt1 | contig 10486 bp, 9 predicted proteins | sample Lox_Sample_22_FD_207093 | JGI IMG/M metagenome (GOLD analysis project Ga0335073, IMG submission 207093) | Soil microbial communities from Loxahatchee National Wildlife Refuge, Florida, United States - Lox_Sample_2.2 | ecosystem: Environmental > Terrestrial > Soil > Wetlands | place: USA: Florida...
ATGCAGCGCAAGCTTGGGTGGCCCGTCCGGGGCAAGGTAGCGATCCCCCCACAGCAGCAGTGACATCACCACCGGCCACAAGTCTCGGCCCTGCTGCGTGAGGTGGTACTCGTAGCGATCCGGGCGCTGCTGGTAGCGGCGCCGCTCGAGGACACCGACTTCGGTCAGCCGTGACAATCGATCGCTGAGCACATTGTGTGCAACGCCGAGTCGAGCGCGGAAATCGTCGAACCGGTGCACCCCCCGCAGCGCGTCCCGAACGATCAACAGCGTCCACCGGTCGCCGACCAGTTCCAAGCTGCGGGCAACCGAGCACACCTGATGCTCGTACGCGCGAGGAAGCATGGCTGCCATGTTACTTGCATCATGCAAGTAATGATTCGGCCGTAACCGATTCGCGGACCTATCCTTGAGCAGCGTGACGCTTGACGAGTCGATCCAGGGTGGGCCTCCCGAGCCTGTCGACACCGACCGGACCAAGGTGATGTTGCTGGGGTCGGGGGAGTTCAGCCGCGAGCTGGCGATCGCCTTTCAGCGCCTCGGCGTTGAGGTGATCGCGGTCGAGCGGTATGCGGACGCGCCCGCGCACGGTGTCGCCGATCAGGCGCTGGTGGTCAACATGGCCGACTCTGACGAGTTGGGCGCGGCGATCAGGCGGTTTCAGCCGAATTTCGTGGTGACGGCCTCTGAATCGGTCGCCGCCGATGCGTTGACGGCCGCCGCCGAAACCGGTGCCGTCGAGGTCTTTCCCACCGCCCGCTGCGCTCGGCTCACCGCCGACCGGGAGGGATTGCGCCGGCTGGCCGCCGATGAGCTCGGCCTCCCAACCGCCCCATTCTGGTTCGCGGGATCGCTCGACGAGCTGCGGGCGGTGGCCGATCACGCCGGCTACCCGTTGCGGGTGCAACCGGTGGCTACGGTGACGTCCGCGGCGAGTGCAGGGCAGTCCGTGGTGCTGGGACCGGCCGACATCGAGCCGGCCTGGCAGCGCGCGGTGTCGGCCGGCGGTCGACTGGCCCACAACCGGGTATTGGCCGAGGCTCTCGTCGAGATCGACTTCCACCTCACCCTGCTCACGGTGCGCAGCGTCGGACCGAATGGGCCGACGATCGAGTTCTGCGCGCCGATCGGGCACGGTGAAGCCATTGGTGACGTGCAGGAATCGTGGCAGCCGCAAGACTTGAGCGTGGCCGCGTTGGACGCCGCCAAGTCCATCGCCGCCCGGATCGTCAAGGCGCTCGGCGGGCGCGGCGTGTTCGGCGTTGAGTTGATGGTCCGTGGCGACGAGATCTACTTCAGCGACGTGACCGCACGGCCTTTCGAGAGCGGCCTGGTCACGTTGCGCACTCAGCGGCTCTCGGAATTCGAACTGCAGGCGCGGGCGATCATGGGCCTGCCGACCGACGCCATCATGATCTCGCCGGGCGCCGCCGAGGTGATCTACGTCGGCCACGACGGGGCCGGCGTGGCGGCCCAAAATGCTCGGACCCCGGCCGCCGCCGGTGTGCTGGCCGCCGCGCTGCGGACACCGGAGAGCGACGCGCGGGTGTTCGGTCGCCATGAGCCCGAAGGGCGTCGCCCGCTGGGCGTGGCCGTCGTCACCGCCTCGGACGTGAAGACCGCGCGCAGCCGCGCCCGTGAGGTTTCAGCGGCACTGCGCAGGCTCTGGTAGCGGCGGCCCCCGCCAGGTATGCGAGACTCAGGCGGGTGAGCTACGCAGGAGATATCACACCGGAGCAGGCTTGGAAGCTGCTCGGCGAGAACCCCGAAGCGGTGCTGGTCGACGTGCGCACCGACGCCGAATGGCGTTTCGTCGGAGTGCCCGATTTGTCCAGTCTGGGCCGCGAGGTCGTCTACCTCGAGTGGAACAGCCTCGACGGCACCCACAATGACAACTTTGCGGCCGAACTGGCCGAGCAACTGCCGGCCGCCACGGGCGACCGGCCGGTGATTTTCTTGTGTCGTTCAGGCAACCGCTCCATCGGTGCAGCCGAGGCCGCCACCGCGGCGGGTATCGCCCCGTCTTACAACGTGCTGGACGGTTTCGAAGGACATCTCGACGGCGACGGTCACCGCGGCGGTGTCGGCTGGCGTGCCATCGGATTACCCTGGAAGCAGACGTGACTGAGCCGCGACGATGCAGAGCGCAGCGAAGTGGGGGTACCACCCAGCCGCGCTGCGGCGAGGGGGAGAGAAGCGGCGCACATGGCTGAATCGGATTCGGTGCGCACGCCGCAGCCGCTGCCCGACGGCGTCAGCCAGGCCACCATCGGAGTGCGCGGCGGTATCTTGCGGTCGCAGTTCGAAGAGACCGCCGAGGCAATGTATTTGGCGTCCGGTTACGTCTACGACTCGGCCGCCGCAGCCGAACAGGCTTTCACCGGCGAGATCGACCGCTATGTCTACTCCCGCTACGGTAACCCGACGGTCAGCATGTTCGAGGAACGGTTGCGGTTGATCGAGGGGGCGCCGGCGGCGTTCGCCACCGCGAGCGGCATGGCTGCGGTTTTCACATCATTGGGAGCGCTACTGGGCGCCGGCGATCGGCTGGTCGCCGCTCGTAGCCTGTTCGGCTCGTGTTTCGTTGTGTGCAACGAGATCTTGCCGCGCTGGGACGTCGAGACGGTTTTCGTCGACGGCGACGATCTATCCCAATGGGAGAAGGCGCTTTCGGTGCCCACGCAAGCGGTGTTCTTCGAGACGCCGTCGAATCCTATGCAGTCGCTGGTCGACATTGCCGCGGTCACCGAGCTCTCACATGCCGCCGGGGCTAAGGTCGTACTGGACAACGTCTTTGCAACTCCATTACTGCAGCAGGGTTTTCCGCTCGGCGTCGACGTGGTGGTCTACTCGGGCACCAAACACATCGACGGGCAGGGCCGCGTGCTGGGCGGTGCAATTCTCGGCGACAAGGAGTACATCGACGGCCCGGTGCAGAAACTGATGCGGCACACCGGACCGGCCATGAGTGCGTTCAATGCTTGGATAATGCTCAAAGGCCTCGAAACACTGGCGGTTCGGGTCGACTATCAGAATGCTTCGGCGCAACGGATCGCCGAGTACTTAGAGGGGCATCCGGCGATCAGGTGGGTGCGTTATCCATTTCTGACGTCGCACCCGCAGTACGACCTGGCCAAGCGACAAATGTCGGGCGGCGGTACCGTCGTCACCTTTGAACTCGACGTCCCCGACAGCGCGGCAAAGCAACGGGCTTTCGAGGTGCTGGACAAGTTGCGATTGATCAACATCTCCAACAATCTTGGTGATTCGAAATCGCTTGTCACGCATCCGGCCACGACAACCCACCGGGCGATGGGACCCGAAGGCCGCGCCGCTATCGGCCTGGGTGATGGCGTGGTTCGTATTTCGGTCGGCCTCGAGGGCACCGAGGATTTGATCGCCGACGTCGACCAGGCGTTGCGCTGATAATTGGCAGCATTCTCACAGCATTTTAATCTGGTTGGCGTGCTGCCTTTTCGGCTATCAGCGGTGCGCGTTATGACGTTATTTACCTTGTCGTTTCCAGCTTTTTCCACCGGGTTTGGCCGTTGAGCACCTTTAGTGCGATGGTAAATAGGATCGGTTCCGGAGTTAAGGCGTCTATGGCAACATTAGGCGCCGACACCGCGGCCGGCTGAACAAACACGCCCGATTGCGCTGCGCCAGATATGGAGAGACCCGAGTGATTTCGTGCATTCGCCGCCTGCGGACTTCGCCTCATCCGCTGACCGGCGATTTTCTCGATTGGACCGTTGTCGTCGATGGACGCGAAGTTGCCTGGCAAAGCTATGCCGGTCCGCTGCGACTTGATGAGACGGACATCGCCATCGCTAGCCGCAAGTTGCTGTCGATCGAACCGTGCGACCTGCTCGACATGGTGGATGAGTACGTCGAGTTCTCGTCACCGAGCGCTGAACAATCGCGGTTGATCGTGCACTCGACCACACCGTTTGCGTACAGCTTCGAGACGGACCTCACGGCGATGGTTGAGGGACGGCCGGTCTCGGACCTCACGACCTATGTCGAAACTCGCGGGTTGTATCTCGCGCGCAGCGGTGACCTGGTTGTCGGGCGAACTCGCCCGTGGCGTCGCGCGATTGCCAAAGAAGGCGTCCGGCGCCTGGCGCTTCCGGATACCGACTACTACTACATGTCTCATGCGCTGCTGCGGCGGGCGGTCGATGCGGGAGACCGCGATCCCGTGATAGCCCAGATGATCGACTTTCTGCGCGAACAACCTTCGGCCGTCGTGTCTCCGTACGACTTCGAGCCCGAGTTCCAAATATTCGTCGCCTGGTTGGCGCAGATGGCCGGCCTTCAGCGGATTCGGGTGGACGCCAACAACTCCCGTCTGGGGGGGTGGAACGGTAAGCGCATGCTGCATCCAACGGTCGCGTCTGCGCTGCGCCTTGGCGGCCAGGTGTCCGACCAAGCGGCCCCGCTCATCTTGCACCAGGAACATCGTGCGAGCGAGGCGTTCCAAGCGTTGCGGACAGCAATTCCGGTGATTCCCGGCTATGCCGTTCCCTGGCAAGAGAATCGCTGCGACTTCAGTCGTGACCTTGTGCGGGCGAGCGCGCTTTTGAAGGAGCGCTACGGGCTAACGCGTGGTTGCCTGAAACCGTCCGAGGGTGGTAACGGCGGGCGGATCGTCGCCAACATCGAACTCGATGACACCCGCCAGCTCGAAGAGCTCGCAACGAAAGCATGGAACTTAGGCGGCGACCAAGTTCTCGAGGCTCACGTTAATTACTTCGAGCGGAGCATCGCCGGCGAGCAAGTTCTGACCACGCCGTCAGCGCACGTGCGGTCAGGGGAGCTGCTGGACGGGCTCACCCTGCAATTCATGCGTGGCACCGCGTGGAAGGGCAACGTCTTTGTAGGCGAAGCAGATTGGCACGCACTCGGACTGGACAAGGCCCTCTACCCCAAGCTGCGCGGGGCGATGAGCGACCTGAACCGGCGCCTGGGCTTACTGCACTGCGGCGTCGATTTCGCGATCGGTACGTTAGGCGGAAAGTTCGGCGACGCTGCGGTGGCCGCCGTCCAAGACATCAATCCGAAGGTCACGGGTGCGATGTTTTTGCGTGAGTTCATGGCACGCCATCCCGCTGTCGGTGGTGGGGCTGCGACGCGCGTTCTCGTTCCGGAGGCCACCGAAAAAGCGCACCAGATCCGATCGCTGTTGTCGAAATTCTCAACGGCGGAACAGCCTTGTGAAGAGGTCGGCATCGTGCCCGGGCGTTGGGCAATGATCGCCACGGCTGGACAGACTTCGGTGCGCGCCGGTGCTCAGGCATTAACCCTGGAGCGAATGCTCGCCGTTGGCGCCGGAATGTAACATCGCGCGCTGGGCACTCGACGCCAACACGCCGCACGCCCCCGAATGTCGTTTGGTGACGGGAAGATAACGATTCGGCCTCAGGTCGCCGCGTAACAATTCATCGCGACGCGCCAGGCGAATACCGGGAACGGCGCCTTGGGCAACTTATCGTCATTTTGTGTACCGCCGTACGGTTCTGAAGCTACCGCTGCTGCTGGCAGCGGGCACGGCTCTGGCCCAAGTCCCTCGTGCGTCTGCGGAGCCGCCGCGCGCTTCCGCCGAACCCAGTCGCTGGTCACCCGACCGCGCCAACAGTTGGTATCAAGCGCAGGGTTGGCCCGTCGGCGCCAACTTCATCACCTCCACAGCCATCAATCAGCTCGAGATGTTTCAGCCCGCCACCTACGACCCCCGGCGCATCGATACCGAGCTGGGCTGGGCCCGCTACCACGGGCTCAACACGGTGCGGGTCTTCCTCCATGATCAGTTGTGGGCGCAGGATTCCCGCGGTTTCCAAACACGTCTCGCGCAGTTCGTCGGCATCGCGGCGCGCCACCGGATCAAGCCACTGTTCGTACTGTTCGACTCCTGTTGGGATCCGATGCCCCGACTCGGTCCCCAGCATCCGCCGACGCCAGGTGTGCACAACTCCGGATGGGTACAAAGCCCCGGCGCTGAGCGGATCGACGACCGTCGCTACCGGGCCACTCTGCAAGACTATGTGACGGGCGTGCTGACCCAATTCCGCAATGACGACCGGGTTTTGGGCTGGGACCTTTGGAACGAACCCGACAATCCGGCAAAGCAGTACGCCAGCGTCGAGCGGCCCGACAAGCTGGAACGTGTCGCAGAGCTACTTCCGCAGGTGTTCGCGTGGGCGCGTTCCGTCGACACCCGCCAGCCGTTGACCAGTGGTGTGTGGGACGGCGAGTGGGCAGATCCGGCAAGTCGCAGCACAATCGTCGGCATTCAGCTTGCCAATTCCGACGTGATCAGCTTCCACTCCTATGCCGAGCCGTCGACCTTCGAATCCCGAGTCGCCGAACTTGTCCCGCAAGGACGGCCGATGCTGTGCACCGAGTACATGGCGCGGCCGATGGGCAGCACCGTCGAGAGCATTCTGCCAATTGCCAAGCGGCACAACGTTGGTGCGATCAACTGGGGCCTGGTCGCCGGGAAGACCCAAACCTACTTCCCATGGGATTCATGGAATCACCCGTACACGTCGATCCCGAGGGTGTGGTTCCACGACTTGCTGCGGCCGGACGGAACAGCCTTTGGGAGCAATGAATCTCAGACCATCAGGATGCTGACCTCCTCGACAGCCGGCTAGGCCCGATCCAGGTGAGCGTCGCCCGATCGATCCTGCTTTTTGCTGTTGCGGCGCTGTTCGAGATCGGCGGCGCCTGGCTGGTCTGGCAAGGCATCCGCGAGCATCGCGGATGGGTATGGGCGGGTCTTGGCGTGATCGCTTTGGGCGCCTACGGCTTTGTCGCCACCTTTCAAGACGACCCTCAATTCGGTCGCGTGCTGGCCGCTTACGGGGGTGTGTTCGTCGCCGGGTCGCTGGCTTGGGGCATGGCGCTGGACGGATTTCGCCCGGACCGGTGGGACACCATCGGCGCCGTAATATGCCTGGCCGGAGTAGGCGTGATCATGTATGCCCCGCGAGGGCGCTGATCAGTCCTTGTGCTCGACGACCCCCGTCGCGTGCTGTGCACGGTCTTCGTACGCGCGGCGCGCGGTGGTGTCAAAATTGAGGAACACCGTGTCGTTGCCCATCTTCTTGTTGAGCCAGCGGCGGCCCCGATCTGGCAAAAGCTGGGCCACGACGGCGATCAAGCGGCCATTGCCGGGCACCGACACCTGGGTTTTCGGCTTGTCGAGCACCTTGACGATCGCCGCGGCGATATCGCCGGGCTCGACCGGCTTCTGAGCGGCCGACGGCGAGGTGCCCGAGATCAGTTCGGTGTTGGTGAACGTCGGCAGCACAGCGGTGACCTTGACGCCGCGTGGGGCGAATTCGTCCGCCATCGCGGTAGATAGGCCTACTACGGCGAATTTTGTTCCGGCGTAGACGATTTGGCCCGGCACCGCCACCATGCCGGCCAGCGACGCGATATTGATGATGTGCCCGCTGTGACGCTTCACCATTTCCGGCAGCACCAGCTGGCAGCCGGTCAGCACACCGTAGAAGTTCACCTCGATCGACGATCGGATCGCCTGCGCGGTTTGCTCGAGGAATGGGCCGACCGGCATTACGCCGGCGTTGTTGATCAGCACGTCAATGTGCCCGCCCCCGTCGGCGCGGGCCTTGTCGAGGAAGGCGGCGAACGATTCGCGGTCGGTGACGTCCAGTGGGTGGCCTGACACCGAACCGAGGCTGCTCATGCCGGCGACCGCGCTCTCCAGCACGTCGACGTCCCGGTCGCCGATGACCACTCGGGCACCACGCGCCAGCAGCGCTTTGGCGGTGGCATGCCCGATGCCACGAGCAGCACCGGTGATCACGATGGTCTTACCCCTGATGTTGTCCATGCCGACGAACTTTACAGGTGTCAACTATGCCGGGGAACCGCGGCTGAGGGTGCCGCGAGCGGCATACCGCCGGTGCTCGGCTGCCCATAGAAGCAGAATATCCGAATTTCCATTGTGCTGCTGACATGTTGACAGTACGGTACACCGTAGTAATCATGCTTAACGTATGAATAGAGCATTAACCAAGTAACAGCGGTTTGGCGCCGAGAGGGCCGAGGGAGAGGACGCGGATGAAGGCAGTTTCGCCATGCGCTGCAGCCGGCGACGGGGTCTCGCTTGGGCAAGGCTTCAGCTGGCGCGATCCTGACATCGACTGCACCCTGGTGATTTCGCATCCGTCGGCTGATCCTGCCTTGTGGTCCGCGTATTCGTCGGGCGCCTACCGCAGCTTTCGCAAGCATGGGGTGGAGTCCGCGCTCGACATCGAGGCGCTGCGAAGCGGAGCCGACACCATCATGTTCTTCGCCGTGGTCGATGACGATGGCGAGATGGTGGGCGGGCTGCGGGCCAAGGGACCGCTGCGGTACGCCGACGATTCGCATGCTGTCGTTGAATGGGCGGGGCGCCCCGGCCTGCAGGCCGTCCGGAACATGATCGCCGACCGCATCCCGGTCCGGGTCCTAGAACTGAAATCGGGCTGGGTAACCGACGATCCGCGTCGAAATCGCTTGGTCACCGACGCCCTGGCCCGCTGCGGTCTCCATATGCTGGTCATCCTTGATTCGCAATTCTGCATGGCCACCGCCGCGACGTTCGCTCTGAACGGCTGGCGTTCCTCCGGGGGACTGGTCGCAGACATTCCGGCGACACCGTACCCGGACGAACGCTACCGAACCAGGATGATCTGGCTGAACCGGCGCGATTTCTTCAATTACGCGGAACCGGCTCAGGTCGCCAAGGTCCTCGCCGAGACGAAGCTGATCCTCCACGACCAGCATCGGCGCGGTGGGCTCGCCGCCATTCGTCCCGAATGGAGTGCGATCGCTCACGAGAACATAACCCGCACAAACGATTCGGAGGTTGCGTGACATGCGCACTCTATTGCTTCAGCAACGTCGCCAGTCCCACATTCACGGAGGTCTCACCTTGGACAGCAGCAAGGAACCCGTCTGGATTCTCTTCATCACGGACATCGAATCCCGGGACAAATTGCTCAGGTACGCCAGCGGGTCGCAGTGGGAAGTGGATCCCAAAACCGCCGCGGCACTGATCATGTCCGGCGCGGCGGTGCGAATGCAGGCCCCGGCGACACCGGCATCCGCGGACGCGGTTGCCGAGATATCGACAGACTCAGCCGAGAGCGCCTGACCCTGGACGGCTGCGCGGGGCGCTAGGAACCAGTCTCGGCTTGCACCGCGTCGCCGGGCTGTTGCTGGCCCAGCAGCTCGTCCTGGCCGACCTCGGGAAGGCTGCTGCCGTGACCGTTCCCTCCGCGCTTCGCGGGCTTCTTCTTGGACGGCTTTTCCGGCGCAGCGGCGGGCGCCGACGCCACCGTGCTATGGCCGTTGGACGGTAGCCCGACTGATGCGCCAACCATCTCGATCGCCTTCTCGGTGTACACGCGATAGCCGAAGTGCGGGTCGTAGCCGTGGATTTCCTTGGTGTCCAGATCTCGCATGAACTGCAGGATTTCGCGGCTGAACACCTGACCGGGCACCAGGACCGGGAATCCCGGCGGATAGGGCGTCACGTAGGTGGCGGACACGACGTCGATTCCCGCATCCAACTTTTCGTCGATCTGCGCGCCCATCAGGTATTCACAGTTGGTGTCGTCATACGACAGATAGAACGCGCGACGGACATCGCCTTCGGGCGTCGGCTCGTCGCCGCTGTGATCGCGGAACGCCGGATGAAAACCGCTGAAGTTGCACAGTGGCACTGGACGTTCGGTCAGCCGGTACACCGCTTGCTCGAAGTGTTCACGCTCGCCCAGGCTCATCTCGGAAATCGCCTGGTCGAGCTCATGAGCGATGCTGACCAAGACTTCGACCAGGAACGCGACCGAGCTGCGGGTGGTGCCGATGTTGGTCATGAACAGCACGCTGTTGCGCGACGTCTTGTTGATCTGAATGCCGTAGCGGTCCATCAGCTGTTCGCGTTTGAACGTGTCGCCGTCGTAACCGGTTCGTCCGATGGACAGCGTGATTCGCGACGGGTCCAGCACGAACTCGTCGCCGTGCCAGGCAGCCATCATGTTGCGCAACCCCGAGCGCAGCGGCTGGTCGATGGCCGTCGGGCGGAATCGCTCCGGGATCAGATGCGCTGTGCCGAGGCAGTTCATGTACTTGCTGAGCAAGGGGTGGTTGTCGATCGCGTCACGCAACTGCATGGCGTTCTCGATTTGCCGCTGCACCAGCTCGGCACCTTCCAGCGCCACCTGCCGACGACCCAGGTCCAATGACGCCAGGATCTGATAGTTCGGTGACGTCGATGTGTGCGCCATGTAGGACTCGTGGAACGGCTCGGCCACTTTCTGGTCGAAGTCCTGGTCGAAGACGTGGATCATCGATCCCTGCCGCAACGAGGTCAGCGTCTTGTGGGTCGACTGGGAGGCATACACCCGCACCCGTGCCCGCGCCGGGTCGGGCATCAGGCGTCGGTCGAGCAGCTCCTCATCGGTTGGCT
>Ga0335073_10015993_pt1 | contig 10486 bp, 10 predicted proteins | sample Lox_Sample_22_FD_207093 | JGI IMG/M metagenome (GOLD analysis project Ga0335073, IMG submission 207093) | Soil microbial communities from Loxahatchee National Wildlife Refuge, Florida, United States - Lox_Sample_2.2 | ecosystem: Environmental > Terrestrial > Soil > Wetlands | place: USA...
TCACGGTGACCAGCGCGAGCGGCGACGCCGGGCACGCCGAGGAGCATCAGCGCACCCAGAGCTTCACCTATCGCCGGGCCGGTGCGGCGTTCACCGAGGACCCGCTCTACCGGAACATGCACCCGATGATCGCTGAGCGCCTGGACCTGTGGCGGCTGTCGAACTTCGCCCTGCGGCGCCTGCCCAGCGCGGAGGATGTCTACCTCTTCGACGCGGTGGCGCACGCGAACCCCAAGGACGAACGGCTGATCGCCCTGGCCGAGGTGCGCGACCTCACCGCCGCGCGTGACTCGTCGGGCAACATCATCGGCTACCCGCACATGGAGGGGATGCTGACCCAGGCGTTCGCCGACATGCGGCGCGCGCTCCAGGGCCAGCCGCCGCGGCGGCGGCCGCTGAGCAACCGGGTGGTGCTCTATGTCCGCCCGCCGTGGGATATCCCCCCCGGCACCTGGCATGGTCTCGCGCACCGCCTGTCCCCTCTGGCGGCCGGCCTCGGGCTGGAGAAGGTCGCGGTCCGCATCCGCGCGGCCGACGATGCCGCCAGCGAACCGAAGGAAGCGGTCCTTGACGTCGAGAACGTGGAGGAAGGGGTCGTGACCGTGCGGGCCCGTCCGCGGGCCTCACGGCCGATCCAGCCGCTGACCGAGTACAAGCAGAAGGCCCTGCGCGCGCAGCGGCTCGGCGTGCCGTATCCGTACGAGCTCATCCGCATGCTTACGCCGCCGCCCGGTGCCCCAGCGGACTTCCCGCCTGGCGAGTTCGCCGAGTACGACCTGGCCGATGACGGCGACGCCGGAGCGGAAGGGCCGGCCCCGGACGGCCAGCGCACGGCCGACGGCGGGGGCGATCAACTCCTGCGCGTGGACCGGCCGTATGGCCGCAACCGGGCGGGCATCGTCACCGGTGTGATTACCAGCTACACGCAGCTGGTGCCCGAGGGCATGCGCCGCGTGGCGATCTTCGGCGACCCCACTTCCGGCCTCGGCAACCTCGCGGAGGCGGAGTGCCGCAGGATACTTGCCGCCCTGGATCTTGCCCGCAGACTGCGGGTGCCGGTCGAGTGGTTCGCGCTGTCGTCCGGGGCCCGGATCGCGTGGGACAGCGGCACCGAGAACATGGACTGGATCGCGGCCGTGCTACGCCGGCTGATCGAGTTCACCCAGTCCGGCGGCGAGGTCAACGTGGTCGTCACCGGGATCAACGTCGGTGCACAGCCGTACTGGAACGCCGAAGCCACGATGCTCATGCACACCCGGGGCATCCTGGTCATGACGCCGGCCAGCGCCATGGTGCTGACCGGCAAGAGCTCACTCGATTACTCGGGCGGCGTGTCGGCGGAGGACAACTTCGGGATCGGCGGGTTCGAGCGGATCATGGGCCCCAACGGGCAGTCCCAGTACTGGGCGCCCACGCTGGCGGGGGCGTGTGCGTTGCTGCTGAACCACTACGACCGCACCTACGTCGTCCCGGGCGAGCTGCATCCCCGCCGGGCGCCGACGAGCGACCCGCCCGACCGCGACGTGTGCGCGTCCCCGCACCGGCCGGTCGCGGGGTCGGAGTTCGCGCTGGTCGGCGACATCTTCTCGGCGGAGCTCAACGGCGAGCGCAAGAAGCCGTTCGACATGCGGTCGGTGATGCGGGCGGTCGCCGACAGCGATCACATGCACCTCGAGCGGTGGGCCCGGTGGCGTGACGCGGAGGGCGCGATCGTCTGGGAAGCCCGGATCGGAGGGTTCCCGGTCTGCCTGATCGGCCTCGAGTCGCGCACCGTCGCCCGCGCCGGGTTCGTCCCCGCCGACGGTCCCTCGTCCTGGACGTCCGGCACGCTGTTCCCGCAGTCGTCGCGCAAGGTAGCTCGCGCCATCAACGCGGCGAGCGGCAATCGCCCGGTCGTCGTGCTGGCCAATCTCACCGGTTTTGACGGCTCGCCGGAGAGCATGCGCAACTGGCAGCTCGAGTACGGCGCGGAGATCGGCCGTGCGGTGACCAATTTCCGTGGACCCATCGTGTTCGTGGTGGTGTCGCGCTACCACGGCGGCGCGTTCGTGGTCTTCTCCAAGCGGCTGCACGAGGACATGGAAACCGCCGCGGTGCAGGGCTCGTACGCGTCGGTGATCGGCGGGGCACCCGCCGCCGCCGTGGTTCTGTCCCGCCAGGTCTCGGCCAGGACCGATGAGGACCCGCGGGTGGCAAGCCGCAAGGAGCGGCTCGGAACGGCGACCGGCAAGGCCCTGGCGGACATGCACCAGGAACTGGCCGAGGTGGTCCAGGTCGTGCGGGCCGAGAAGCTGAAGGAAGTCGCCGACGAGTTCGACAGCGTCCACGACATCAGGCGCGCGATGCGGGTCGGATCGGTTGATCACATCATTCCCGCCGCGGAGCTGCGGCCGTTCATCATCGGCGCGCTGGAGCGCCGGCTGGCCGCCGGCCCGGCAGACGCCCGCCCGGCGGACGCCCGCCCGGCAGACGCCCGCCCGGCAGACGCCCGCGCTGCGGGCGCCGGGGCCAACGCGGTCCTGCCTGGCACGGGGGGGTGATCGGCGGCTACGTGGTCGGCCGGTCGACCCAGCGGTGCGACGGATTCATCGTGTCGATCGGGGACTCGGCCTCGAGGGCAGCGGGCGGCGCCCCGCCGCCAGGCCAGCAGGCGGTGACCAGGAACGGGCCGCTCCGGCGCCACCAGCCGGGGAAGACGGCACCCTCGGCGGTGCGGATCTGCAGCGGCGACCAGGTGCGCTCTGGCGGGCTCAGCTCGGCGACCGTCACCTCGACCGACCGGGTGTCCCGCCGCAGGCCGGTGCCGAGAACCTTGAGCGCGCTCTCCTTCGCCGACCACAGAAGATTGGCGGCCCGGTGCCGCGCCGGGCCGGCCGCGGCGACCATGGCGCGCTCGGCCGGCGTCAGGTAGTCGCGCACGAACGCGTCGCTTCGGGGCTCGACGACCTCGACGTCGCAGCCGACCTCGGCGGCGCGCGCCGCCACCAGGCAGACCGCGCAGCCTGCGCGGTCGCTGAGCGACACGCCGCGGGCGGCGGGCTGGCCATCGACGTAGAGCCGCGGGGCGCCGCCCGGCGCCGGACGACTCTCGATCCGCGCGAGGCCCCCCGCATCGTCGGGCCATCCGAGGACTCGTGCCACGGCGAGCTTGAGCGTCCAGCGCCCGAGCAGGAAATCGGTTCGCCGCTTGGTGAACCTGAGCCCTTCAGCCCGGCTGCGCTCGGCGGTCGTGAGCCACTCGCCCATGGCAGGCAGCAGATCCTCGCCGCGCGCGAGCCACCACGTGACAAGCCCTTGCTGCTGCCCTTGGCTGTGCAGTCGTCCGCCTCCTCTGGCCTGCCGAGAGGCTATCAACCTGAGCCCGTCGCGGCCCCGCGTCCCGCAGCGTCACCGCCGGGTCTGCCCAGATGTCGCCGAGGGCCGAACGACCCGCCTGACCGGGCCATAGGGCCGGTGCGCCCGCTGACGCGCAAGACAAGGCTAGGAACGTGAGCAGCCGGCGGATGGCGGAGGTGAACAGGTATGACAACCGTAAAGGGAGCGGGGAACAGCACGGGTGCGCCAAGTGCCGTGCCCGGCCCGCAGTTGCCAGCCCCCGGGCCCAATGCCCGCGGGCATGCCCTGCGGGCGCTGAGCCCAGCGGAGTGCTTCGGGCTGCTGGAACTCGGCGGCGTCGGCCGTGTCGGGTTTGCGTCCGCAGACGGGATCATGATGCTGCCGGTCAACTTCGCCGTAACGGGAAAGACCATCATCTTCCGGACCGCGCCGGACACGCTGCTGGCCTTGCATGCCGATGAGCAGGTCAGCTTCGAGGTCGACCACCTCGATGAGGAAGTTCGTGCAGGCTGGAGCGTCCTGGTGCATGGTCGCGCGCACAAGGTCAAGGATGAGCGTGAAGTGAAGCGCCTTGAGGACCAGGCGCGCCTCGAGCCGTGGGCGGGCGGCGCCCGGGACGTGTACATCCGCATCGCGCCTACCCGGATCAGCGGGCGGCGCATCGAGGCAGGCTCGGCCAGCCCTTAGGCGCCAGATAGGCGCCAGATACCGCCATGATGCCGAGTCCGGGGGCGGGAGTTGATGAACCGCCGACCGCCGGGTTGCGAGAAAACCCGGGACGTAGCGGCTGCAACGCGCCTTCTCCCCCATCCGCCAGATGACCGCCAGATGACTGCAAAGTGATATATCCGCCGCAGTCGGCTGCGCCGCTTCCGCGCCGGGCGGGCATGATGGGATGGCGGAGGGGAGGGCCAAGCGGTGGAGCCATTCGATCCGGCCAAGCCGAACATCGCCAGGGTCTGGGACTACTGGCTGGGCGGTAAGGATAACTTCGCGGCCGATCGTGAGCTTGCGCAGAGACTGCTGGAGATTCACCCGCCGACCGCGCAGATGGCCCGGGAGAACCGGCGGTTCCTCGGCCGCGCGGTCAGCTACGTCGCGGCCCGCGGTACCTGGCAGTTCATCGACGTCGGCGCCGGGCTGCCGACCGCGCTGAACACCCACGACATCGCCCAGCAGGTCAGCCCGCGGGCGCGGGTGGCGTACGTGGACAACGACCCGATGGTGATCTCGCACGCCCGCGCCCTGCTCGCCAAGAGCCCCGGGGTGATCGCCGTGCCCGGCGACATGCGCGACCCGCAGCGCATTCTCAACGATCCGGGACTGGCGGAACTGATCGACGTGCGCCGGCCCGTGTGCGTGATCCTCTCCGGCGTGCTGCACTTCCTGGACGCGCAGGCCGCCCGCGAGGCCGCCGCGGCCTTCGCCGCGGCGGTCGCCCGCGCCAGCTACCTGATCATCTCCGTCGGGTCCGGCAACCCGGACGAGGGCCAGACCTTCACCAATGCCTACAGCGCCGCCCGCGTCTACATCCACTCGCGCGAAGAGATCCTCGGCTTCTTCGACGGCCTCGAACTCGTCCCCCCCGGCGTGACCTCGGTCATGAGCTGGAACGGCGACGGCCCGCCGCAGCGCCGCGAGCCGCCCACAGCGACCTTCATCGGCGGCGTCGCCCGCAAACTGAGGCCATAGACCAGAACACGCACGGACGGTTCCCTGGCGGCGGCTCGACCATCCGGTTTCCGCGGGAAGCGGGATGGGGGAACGCCATGCGGCATTCGCCCAGCTCGACGAGCAGTTTGGCGGACTCTTCCATACCAAGGACTTCATCGAAGGCCGCAACGCCGAGGCGGAGGGACGTTCCCCCGTCTACCAAGGCAAGTAGGCCTCCCTTCTCAAGAACGAGCGAGTGTGTCATGGCCCGAACCGTCGCCGACTACACGGTCTTGACCCGCGATGGACTGTTGGCCACGACAACGAGCATGTTCACGCCAGCCGCTCCGGCACGACGTGACCAGCCAGAATCTGCACGCACCTAGGAGCTGCAATGAGCCTTTTTCATCCTGATCCTCGGCACAAGACCGCACAGATGATCTCGGCTGCGTACCGGAGCTGGGGCGTGGTGTTAACGGCGGTCTGGTGTGCTGGCGGGCGGGCCTGCGGTGCGGCGGATCGCTTTGAGGCGGGTGATCTCGGCCTGCAGCTGGCGGGTTTCTTCTTGCAGGGCCAGGACGCGGCGGATGCCGGCAAGGTTGAGGCCGTCGCTGGTGAGGGCGGTGATCTCCAGCAGGCGTGTGATGTCGTTCTGGCTGTAGCGGCGGGTGCCGCCGGCGCTGCGGCCGGGGTCGAGCAGGCCTTCGCGTTCGTAGATTCGCAGGGTCTGCGGGTGCAGGCCGGCCAGCTCGGCGGCCACCGAGATGCTGTACAGGCCCTGCGCGGGGTCGGCTGCCCAGCCGGGGCTCACCACCGTAGGCCCCGGGGGTCTGCGAGCAGCCGTTCCAGGAGCCAGGCGAGGTCACCGGGATCCGGCCGCTGGTGTGACTGCCCGGCGGTGCCGGCTGCGCCGGGTGCGGGCTCGACATGGACCGGGCCGACCCACAGGGCCGGGCGCGGACTACCGAGCGGGCGCAGGGAATCCGCCGCGGCGGGCGACAGCGGCCAGACCTGCGGCGCTGCGGCCTGCTGGGCGGGGTCTGAGCGGCCCGGCGGCCGCTGCGGGCTGGGGTGGCGGCGGTCCCAGTCGGTCCGGCGGGCCGGGTCGGACAGCAGCTCGTAGGCGGCCGAGACGGTCCGGAACTGGTCTGCTGCGGCGGCGTCGCCGGGCTGTGAGTCGGGGTGCAGGGCGCGCGCGAGCCGGCGGTAGGCGCGGGAGATGTCCGCGGTGCTGGCGTCGGCGCCGACGCCCAGCGCCTGGTAGGGGTCGCGGTCGCTGCGCACGTCTGCCTCCCTCTGTTCCGTGTGGTCTCGCACTGCGGTTACCTCAGTATGCGTCACCATGAAATCTGAGTCGAGTCTTGTCAGATAGCCGGATGGCGTGTTATATACATGGGCGGGCACCGCGCCCAGGACAGACGACCGCTGGCAGGAGGCTTGCAACGATGCTTGTGCGTACCGACCCGTTCCGCGAACTCGACCGGCTCACCCAGCAGGTATTCGGCACTGCTGCCCGGCCGGCGGCAATGCCGATGGATGCCTACCGCAAGGGCGACACCTTCTACATTCACTTCGACCTGCCCGGTGTCAGCGCCGACTCGATCCAGCTGACCGTGGAGCAGAACGTGCTGACCGTCCGGGCCGAGCGGCGGCCCGAGCAGGTAGAGGGCGCCGAGATGCTCGTCGCCGAGCGCCCGGCCGGGGTGTTCACCCGGCAGGTGTTCCTGGGCGACACCCTGGACGCCGACAGCATCGCCGCCGACTACAGCGCTGGCATCCTCACCCTCACCATCCCGGTGCACGAGCAGGCCAAGCCCCGCACCATCGCCGTCACTGGGCACGAGGACCACAAGCAGGTCACCGCCTAGTCGGCCACGTCCCGGGAGCGCGGCGAGCTACCTTCGGCCCGCAGCGCTCCCGGCCGTCGCCGGGCGCTCACCGGAACCGGCCGCAAGCGCCCGCCAGTGCCGCTCCCGTCTGCAGGCACGCTTCCGTGCCGCGCACCGGGCTGCGCCCAGAGCGCTGTGCGTCCTGGTGCTGACTGCCAGAAGGAGGCGAAAGTGACTTCCGCAGAGCAAGATCCGGGCCACGGGCTCGCCGGTGCGCGACGTCACCGGGAGGAGCAGCGGCATGCCGACCAGGACCGCACGCTGCTGGCGATGCAGCAGCTGGAAGCCGCGCTCGGGTCAGCCGCCCCGCACCGCGAGGAGGCCTGGTTCACAGAGGTACGCCGCACCCTGGGAGTGCTCAGCGAGGCGGCCCGGGACGAGGCGGACAACGCCGCTCAGCCCGACAGCCTGCAATCCGACATCGCGCGCACCCAGCCCTGGCTGCGTAATCGGGTCCGCGGCCTGCGCGTCCACTATGGCCAGATCCGCGACGCGATAGCCGCGTTGCGGAACGAACTCGACAGCGAGGCGGGCTACAAGGCGGACTTCACCGACATCCGGCAGCGGCTGACATGGGTACTGGCCGGGCTGCGGCACCAGCGAGCCCGCGAATCCGACCTGATATACGAGGCTTACTACGACGCCTTCCGCTCTGACCTGGCACAGGACGCAGGCAACTCGAGCGGCCCAGGAGAGGCAACGGCCGACTGATACCGGTCGCAGAGCATCTCAGCCGAGGTCGCCTGCGGGGTGCCACCCACGATCTCACTGCCGCCCGGATCTGGGGCATCATGCGGGAACTGGCCGCAGCCGGGCTGATCGTGCTGGCGGACAAGGGCTATCACGGCGCCGGCCAGCCGCCGGCCAGAACCTGAAAGTCACCGGCTCCCTGGCCAGCGACCGCGACAAGGCACTGCACTACTTCGAAACCAACGCTCACCGCATGCGATAGGCCTGGTACCGGTCGCTGGGCCTGTTCGTCGGATCGGGAGTAGTGGAAGCCGGCTGCAGATCGGTGATCGGGCAGCGACTCAAGCTCTCCGGCATGAAGTGGACACAGCCAGGCGCCACCGGCATCCTCACCCTCCGGTGCCAGCAAGCCAGCAACAGGTGGGAGCAGATCTGGCAGCGGCCGCACAACCAGACACCCGCCGCCTGAACCCGCATCTGAGCAAGTCACCCACGCAGATAGCCCAGATCAGCGAAAGCTACCCGCACGTCACCTACATTCATGTCCCACACCCGGAACCCGCAACGTCCGCCTCGATTGCCGGACTCACGAACGATGATGGTGGCGGCCACACCCGCCGGGGAGAGGGAGCGGACATGGTGACCGAGAACCAGAGCCGTGCCGCCTGGCTGCGGCAGGCACGGACCCGCCTGCACCGCGCGGATCCGGTCCTTGCGCGGCTCATCGACGACCGGCCGGACTTCGACCCGCGCGCGTGGATGGCGCAGCTCCCGCCCATGGACCTGTACGGGGCACTGCTGTTCCAGGTCACCGGCCAGCAGCTGTCCGTCGCGGCGACCCGCCGGACCCTGGCCCGCATCGAGGCCCTGTTCGGCGGCCATCTTCCGTCACCCGCCGAATTGCTGAACGTGGATCCCGCGAGGCTGCGCGACGCCGGCCTGTCGTGGCGGAAGATCAGCACGCTCCGCGACCTCGCCGGGCGGCTATCGGACGGCCGGCTCGACGCCGACGTGCTGAGCAGCCTGCCGGACGATCAGCTGATGGCGGAGCTCACCGCCATACCGGGGATCGGCCCGTGGACCGTGCAGGGCGCCCTCATCATCGCGCTGGGCCGCGAAGACGTCGTCCTGCCCGGGGACCTTGCGCTCCGCAAGGCCGTCCAGGCCGCTTACCAGCTCGGCCGCCTCCCCGCGCCGGAGGAGGTTCTCGCCATCGCCGATAAGTGGCGGCCCTACCGCAGCCTGGCCACCAGCTACCTGTTCTCCGCGGCCTTCGAGCAAGCCGAGGCGCCGACCGCGGCCCCGGACGAGGCATAGCGCGACGGCCAGGCCCCTCGCGACCTATCCGTTCTTCAACGTCTTGGTCTGGCGAATCACCGGGATCTGGTGACGCCCGTTCACCTGCGCGGCGGCAAGCCTGGGTCCTGGCGAAGGCTCGCGCGCCGCATCGGACGTGCCCGAGAATCCAGGGAGATGCCATGACATCATCAGCCTCCTGCGGACCCGCACGCTGCCAGCGTCTCCACGTCGATCCCGTTCGTCTTTGCGTGCCGCCGCAAGAACCGGCGCAAGTCCGCGGCCTTCGCCGACGACACTGTGGCCGGGCTGGCGATAGCGTTCAAACTCCTCGAGTCAGCGCAAGACCGCTGGCGCTCCCTCAACGCACCCCACCTCGTGGCCCTGGTCCGCGCGACGGCCTCGCGAGGGATGGTGGCTTGAAACGCCCATCCCATGCGAATGTTGACGGTTGAGGAACTCATCGTGACGCGCGGCGCTTTCCGGCCCGCGCCGAACGCCGTCATAAGGCTGCGGCTGGGCCGGTCGATGCTGATCGGGAACGTCTTCTCGTTGATCATGATCCCTCCTCGGGAAAGCCCCAGACGCATCCAGAGCGCGTACTTGATCAGGTTTGCGGCCTCTCCCAGCCGGGGTCGCCGCTGACCCTCGTCGGCGCCGGCCATGAGTACTGCGAGGATTTCCTGCTCGTGCTCGCGCTTCGGCACGCACCAGCGAGCCGACACCGTGGCGCGCGAGGGCACTCGGCCTGCTGGCCCCCTCCCCGCTTAAGCACCGGGGCCAAGCTTCTTGACTTACGGCACAGCCGCGCCGGTGCGACCTGGCCGTCCTGATTGATGCCCCCAGTCCGATCCGTGCCCGAGTGAATCGAGGCTGCCGCCTTCAGCGGCATGACCGACGCCTACAGCCGGATCGCGGCGATGCAGATGCCTGTCGATCTCCTGCGCTAGGTGCCACGCTTCGAGGCCTTTTCCCGCGGACGAACCGCGGGCAAGCGATTTAAAGGCCCGACCGCCGTTCCCAGCGATCAGGCCTCTCACCTGCACCTACTTGGTAGCCCTGACGGATTTGATGAACCGGCGCTACCGCCTTGAGAGGGCATGGCGGCTGGGTTCACATCGGTCGGAGGCCCGGCTCTGCCGCGGCGGCTACTCGGCTCCGACGACCTTGAAGTCCTGGTTGACGAAGACGTGATGCGGCCAGTTGACGCCGATGTAGTGAACCTCAAACTCGCCGTTGCTCAGCTTCACCACGCGATCGACAATGCCCCCCGGGTAGGCCGCCAGCGCAGCTTCCGTCGCCTTGTTCGCTGCCGTTCCGCTCACGATCGTCCCCGACCCCTCCCTGTAGCTCGCCGGGATCTGACCGACCTGCTTTGACGTGGTCGATGCGCCGCGCTGGAAGGGGATGACCTTGGTCGCCGAGGAGGTCGCCGATCCGCCGCCGCCAGTCGGTTGCACGATGACCTGCGTGGCAGTGATGGTCGTTCCGTTGGTCGTCCCGAGCACGAGGACGGGTTCGCCGCCTGTAATGGCACTGGCCGAGGCCGGGCTCGTCCCGTTCTGGTATGCCGTGGCAGATGCCTCGTCGACGGTCACCTTCTGACCCGCTGAGGTCGACAT
>Ga0335073_10015994_pt1 | contig 10485 bp, 7 predicted proteins | sample Lox_Sample_22_FD_207093 | JGI IMG/M metagenome (GOLD analysis project Ga0335073, IMG submission 207093) | Soil microbial communities from Loxahatchee National Wildlife Refuge, Florida, United States - Lox_Sample_2.2 | ecosystem: Environmental > Terrestrial > Soil > Wetlands | place: USA: Florida...
CGACCCAGGCCGGCACAGTCGAGACTGCCGAGCTTGACCTGGCCTCGCTGGAGTCGGTCCGGACGGCGGGTGCTGACCTGGCGGCCAGGTTCCCCCGCCTTGACCTGCTCATCAATAACGCTGGTGTGATGATGCCGCCGTACTCACTGACCAAGGACGGTTTTGAGCTGCAGTTCGGAACCAATCACCTCGGCCATTTCGCGCTAACGGGATTGCTGCTCGGCTCGCTGCTTGCCCAGCCGGGATCGCGCGTGGTGACGGTGAGCAGTAACGGTCACCGGGCCGGCCGGCTGAACTTCGACGACCTGCAGTCCGCTCGGCATTACCAGAAGATGGCTGCCTACGGCCGGTCCAAACTGGCCAACCTGATGTTCACTTACGAGTTGCAGCGCCGACTGTCGGCCGCCGGAGCGCACACGATCGCGCTGGCCGCGCATCCCGGCACGGCCAGAACCGATCTGACCCGGCACATGTCCGGGCTGGCGCAGGCCGCGATGAGCTCCCGGTTCAGCGTCCTGAACTCCCGGTGGGTGCAGGATGGCTCGATGGGTGCGCTGCCGACGCTGCGGGCGGCCACCGACCCGGCCGCCATCGGCGGTACGTACTACGGCCCGGATGGGCCGCTGCAGATGACCGGGTATCCGGTCGTCGTCACCTCGAGCACGCGCTCCCAGAACAAGGAAGCGCAGCGCCGCCTTTGGGCCGAGTCGGAGAAACTCACCGGGATTACCTATCCGGTCTGACTAATGACAGTTGAACGGTGAGCGCCCGAATACTGACGGCCCGGTATCGACCGCCGGTTGCCGCCGTCTAAGGTCTCTGGCATGGGCAAGCGGCTGGGCATTATGGGCGGCACTTTCGACCCGATCCATCATGGTCACCTGGTCGCGGCCAGCGAGGTCGGGCACTACTTCGGCCTCGACGAAGTTATCTTCGTGCCAACCGGCCAGCCATGGCAGAAGGGCGACCGGATCGTCTCACCCGGCGAGGACCGCTACCTGATGACGGTAATCGCGACAGCGTCGAATCCGCGGTTCTCAGTCAGCCGGGTCGATATCGACCGGCCAGGGGAGACGTACACCATTGACACGCTGCGTGACCTGCGCGTTCAGCGGGGCCCGGATGCCGAGTTCTTCTTCATCACCGGCGCGGACGCGCTGGCCAGGATGATCTCCTGGCGGGATGCCGATGAGCTGTTCAAGCTGGCCCACTTCGTCGGCTGCACCCGTCCCGGCCATCAGCTCTCCATGTCAGACCTGCCGGACGGCCAGGTCAGCCTGGTGGAGATCCCGGCCCTTGCGATCTCATCGACCGAGTGCCGCCAGCGGGTACGGCGTGGGCAGCCGATCTGGTACCTGGTGCCCGACGGGATCGTGCAGTACATCTCGAAGCGCGGGCTGTACCGGGGCTAGCCCACAAACGACGTGGGCGGCCGGCTGAGCCGGCCGCCCCCATCGCTGGGCGAGTGCCCTACTTGATCGTGTAGCTGTACGGGAAGGCGGCAACCTCGCTGCCCTCGGGTCCGTTGATGGACAGATCGTTGAATGTGACGATGTTTGGCACGACCGAGGAGTCGTCCAGGTAGAGCGTTCCGGTGACCACGGTGCCCGATGTTCCCGCAGGCGTTATCGTCACCGGGATTGTGACGCTCTGGCCTGGGTTGACGACAGTCGGAGTGAAGGTGTTACTGGCATTCACGCTGCCGAGCCACAGGTCCCCGGTTGGCGAGCTGACCGTCGGGTCGAAGGGAGCCGTGGTTGCGGTCATCGACGTTGTTGCGGTGACCGACGCCGCCGCCTTCTTGCCAGTCGGCCCCTCAAGGAACGGGGTTATCGTCCAGTCGCCGTCAGCGATCGATGTCGACGACAGGCTGGCCGTAGCCGTCTTTCCGACGTCCGAGATCACATCCGGGTCTCCGAAGTTATAGGTGAAATCGAAGAACAGCGGCTTCGTGGACGAGACAGTGCTGTTAAGCGCGGTTGTCTGCGATGGGACAAGGTACGTCGGCACCACTCCAGTCAGGTTGGGCAACGTCAGCGTTGACGTGCTCTGCACGGCCAGCGGAGTCGAGACCGAGCCGCTCAGCCGCGCATCGACGAAGTACGCCTCGGGGGAAGTGCCGTTGTTGGTGACCTTGACATCGACAGTCACTGGCGCGCCGGCCGTGAGCGTGGTGCTGGCCGAATCAGGCAGGCCAGAGGCCGACGCGCTGACAGGCGTGTCGTTCATCGTTACCGTGAACGGCTGCGATACCGCCGTGCCGGACACGGTATTGAAGAAGTCGATCACCAGTGTCCAGAGTCCGGCTGCCGGCTTGAGCACATGCAGCTGAGCGCCGTCCTCTGGGGTCAGAGCGGAGCCCAGCCCGTTGAACGCGGCCGACGCCGCTTCGCCGGTGGTCGGGTCGACCAGTTCGGCGAAGAAGGTGTTGCTCGAGTTCGCCGTGCTGACCTGCACGTTGAGTGCCGACAGCCCGGACGGTATCTGCACCTGGTAGTAGCTGGTCTGGCCGGTTGATGTGGCCCGTCCGTTACCACCAGTAAGCGTGCCGGTGAACGTGGTGGATGGGTTTGGCGCTGGCACCAGAGCCCGCAGCGTGACCGGAATCGTGGTCACGGATGCAAACGCAGGGGACTTGGCCGAGCTGTGCACCAGGATCGATCCGGCCTGGTCGCCTGGCTGCGAGGGAGTCGCCGCGGTCAGCGTGAACGTGCCAGAGGCACCGGGCGCCAGCTTGAGTGAACTCTTGGACAGCTTTCCGAACGACTGCCAGGTCGCGGTACTTGCCTCGAACTGGGCGGTTATCGTCGAGGGGGTCGAGGCGGACGGGATGGCCTCAATCAGGGCCGTCCACGTGCCTGCTTCGGGATCTGCGACCTGAGCATTGCCGTAGTTCCCGTCACCCTGCGGCAGGTTGAACTCGGCAAGCTTGCCATTCGGCGCGAACAGGGCGAGGTCGACACCAGCGGGCAGGGCAACGGATGCATTCAGCCGTGCCTGGCCTTTCTTCACCTTGAAGGTGACCTCAGCGCCATAATCCTCCGCTGCCGTCAGGGTCAGCGGCTCGCTGAGGACCGACTTGTATGCACCCAGAGTCCGGCTCGTCAGGCCGATGGTCTGCCGAGCGGATCCGTCGTTGGTGAGAGTCTCGGAGAACCGCTCGGAGGCGCCCTCCTGGCCGACGGCGTTGAGCTGCGTGGCGCTCTTCAGGATCGAGTTCCCGGCCCGTCGCTTGGTGCTGCCGCGGTAGGACCGGGCCGCAAGGACCGCCTGGTAGGCGTCGATCATTCCGGCGCCCTGCTGCTCGGCCGGAGCGTCGATGTTCTGTGCGGTCGAGACGATGATCTTCTTTACCACCGCCGGTGTCGGCAGACGGTGATGGTGAGCTTGCGCGTAGGCCTGAATGACCAGCGCCGCGACGCCGGCTGTCAGCGGGGCCGCCTCGCTCGTCCCGCCGGATAGCTGGACAGAGGACGCCTTACCGGCGAAGTTGGTGCAGGCCGAATACAAGGCCGGCTTGGGCGTGCACAGCGTCCAGTTGAGGTCGCCTGGTGCGACCACGTCAACGGTTCCACCGCTCTGGTCGAAGCCGCCTGAGCTCAGGCCGCTGATGTTGTTGTCGATCCAGCCCTTGACGCCCGGCACGGTGATGCCACCGATCCCGGTCTGCGCGTACGCGCGGTAGGTAGTTGTCGCACCTGCGGAGATGACTTTCGGGTCCGTCGCGGGCGAGCCGATGGTGTTCGTTACGCCCGAGTCGCCCGAGGACACCGTCACTGTGACACCAGCTGCGACGGCGGCGTTGTTCGCCTGCACGGTGAGGTCGAGGCTGCCCGAGTCGGGGAACGGGTTGCTGCCGAACGACTCGTTGAGCACGTTCACGTGGTCGTGGTTGACCGCGTAGTTGATGGCCTCGAGGAACACAGAGTTGTACGCGAAGTTGGACGAGCCAAACACGTTCAGCCCGACCAGGCTGGCGCCAGGCGCGACGCCCCGTATCCGGATGTTGCACTTGGTGTTGAGCCCTACGCCGTAGCTGGCCACGTTGTAGACATGACGGCCCTGCGCCGCAACCGAGCTGGAGTCGATGAAGGCCTCGCCTCCGTTAGTGGGCGCGTCCGTGCCGGTCCCGCTGAAGTCCTGGTAGTCAACAAAAACGTGCTTGCCGTTGGCGCGGATGAAGTCTGGGTTGTTGATGTCGAGGCCATCAGCGATGAAGGCAACCTTGACACCTGCCCCGGTGTAGCCGAGGGCCTGAGCCGAGTCACCCTTGCCGGACTGCGTGGCCGCATGGATGTTCTCGATCGCCTCGGGGTCGAGCTGCACCTTGCCCTTCGGCAGGCACGCGCCCGGCAGCGGCTTGATCCCCGCCGCCGTCTTTGCCGCCTTGCGCGCCACCGACACGCCGGTAGCAAGCGGGATTGGCAGGTCCGGGGTTACTTCCTTGACCGCGGGGTTAGCGCGGAGGCTGGCCGCCTCAGCGGGAGAGACAGTGGCGGACATGGCATTGATCAGCGAGAAGCTCTTGACGTTCAGTGCGTGCGTCTTCTTTAGCTGCGACACAACACCGCGCTGGTCCGACGTGACGTCGGCCCGCCGGGCCGACACGTTCTTTGCCGTGTCCGGAATGTTGGTGAGCTGATTCTTGAAGACGATGATCACCTTGTCAGTGACCTTCGTCGACAGCTTGACGGCGTGACCGGACGCGGCCTGGTGGCCGGCCGGAGTGGCCTGCGCCTCGGCTGTGACCGACAGCGCTAGTAGTGCCGCTGGCACGGCGATCGCCATGCCGCGCACCAGCCTGCTGTGTCTCATGCGTTGTCCCCTCGCTCCAACTGCGGCGGGCAGCTTCGCCCGCCGCCGAAGATTTCCTTGGACAGGCCTGGCCCCTCGACCAAATATTGCTTAGCCGATCTAAGTAGTGCTTTAGCTAACCTGGCAATGCTTTGAGACATGATCGTCGGACTTTTGCAGATTCGTTATCTGGCTGGGGCCAAACGGGCGAGGCCGAGTAGACGATGATCAGTGCGGATCTTTGTCCGAAACGGTGCAATTTTGATCGCGCAATGGGAGTCGGCCAAATGGCGGGAGCGGATCCTGGGCCGGGCTCGTCATATCGTTGGACTGGCTGCCCGAGCAGGGACGTGACCTGCGCGAAGGCTGCCGATTGGCGGTAGGGCACCCGCCCGAGGAAGGACTGGCCAGTGCGGCTCATCTCGGTCGGCAAGCGATATGGCCTGCGGCAGCCCTGGATCATCAAAGACGTGAGGCAGGAGATTGCCGCCGGGCGGCTGATCCGCCTGGCTGGGCCGAACGGCAGCGGCAAATCAACTCTGCTCCGGGTCATCGCCGGGGCGATGGTCCCGTCGGCCGGCCGGGTCGCGGGCAGGCCGCCCACGGGCTACGTGCCGGAGCGGTTCCCGCCCGCACTCGCGTTCTCGGCCGACGAGTACCTGGAACACATGGGCCGGATCCACGGCCTGCCCCCGGCCGCGGTGCGGACCGCGGTTGATGAGTGGCTTCAGCGGCTAGGGGCTGCGGACTACGCGCGGGCGCCGCTGCGAACGCTGTCCAAGGGGATGTGCCAGAAGGTTGCCATCGCCCAGGCCCTGCTGGCCCGGCCGGGGCTGCTCGTGCTCGACGAGGCCTGGACCGGCCTGGACCAGGTGGCGCGCGGAGCGCTTGATGCGGCCGTAGCGGAGCGTGTGGCCGGGGGCGGCATCGTATTGTTCGTCGACCACGACCCGGCGCGATTGGCTGACCGGGTGGACGAGGAGTGGAGGCTCGCCGGCGGCAGCGTCACCGTCGTCCCACCCGGAGCCCGGCCGTCGCCGACGGCTACGGCCGGCCTCGAGGTAGCCGAGGCTGGACCGGCCCCGCAGACCGCGGCCATTGAGGTTACCGGGCTGGAAAAGGCATCCCTCGACCGCGTCGGCGGGCTGGCCGGCGTACTCACAGTGGCCGCAGGCCGGCCGCTCGGGCGTGTTCTGGTGACTGTTTCAGGCGCTGCGTCCGACGCTGTTCTGCGCGAACTGCTGAGCTGGGACGGCGTGCATGTGTCGGCTGTCGCGCCGGGCGCTGAAAAGCCGGGATCCGGACGGCAGCCGGGCGAAGTCGGCGGAGCAGCGGAGGCCGCGCGGTGATTGCGCTACTCAGATATCAGACGGCGACCCTGTTCCGGTCGCACCGGTGGATCTTGCCGCTGATCGTGTACGCGCTGCTGATCTCCGTCGGGGGCGCAGGCAGTGGCGAGCAGGCTGGTAGTGGCCAGGCAGCTGCGCACCTGCGCGCGCAGGCACTGGCCAGCGGCCTGGACTGGAGCGCAGCGATTCTCCTAGTGGTCACGGCGCTGATCACCAGGTCGATGCTGACCGCTGAACCGGGCGCGGCCAGGGCCTGCGTCGCGGCGGCCCGTGGGCCGGGCCGGGCTCAGCTGGCAACATTGCTGACGGCCTTCGCTGGCGGGGCCGTACTCGGCGTGGCCGGGGCTGGCTACGAGCTAGTGACCATGGGCCACAAGACCGCGCTGCTCGTTCCGTTTCTCGCTGGGCTTGGCAAGGCACTCGTTTGTGCCTTGGTCGGCTCGGCGGTCGGCACGTTGTTCAACCCGCCGCTGATCAGGCATCCGGCTGCCGCGCTGCTGACCACGATCGCGGCCGTGGTGGTCGCGCTGGTGTCGAGCGTGTCCCCGGCGAACGCGGCCATGCACGGGAACGGGGCCGCCATGCAGTCCGCCGCCTGGCCTGCGGGTGTGCCGCTGGCGACCGCATTTGCTCTGGTGGTGGCTTCCTGGACGATCTCCTGCTGGCTGGCAGGCCGCAGGTCGGACTAGCCGTCGGCGGCGCGAGCTGGGCAGCGACGGAAATCACGAGGAGCCCGTTCCGGTCCGTAATGGGTTAAAGGCCGTGAAACGCTCGACGGTGATCGCTGACGTTGTCAGTGACGCCAGATACGCTTGTTCCTGACCCGATGTTCTTAGCCCGAGTCCTGACTGTGACCGAGGATGAGATCGTAGGGCGAGGGCAAATCGAGGAGGACTGCCAGCACACGTGACTGCCACTAAAAGGGCCGTCGAGCTCGTGGAGATCGCGGCCGCAGCCGCGGCTGACAAGCTCGCTTCCGACATCATCGCCTACGACGTCAGCGAGCAGCTCGTGATCACTGACGCCTTCCTGCTTTGTTCCGCCGCCAACGACCGCCAGGTCCGCGCTGTCGTCGACGAGATCGAGGAGCGGCTGCGTAAGGCTGGCGCCAAGCCGGCCCGCCGCGAGGGGGAGCGGGAGGGCCGCTGGGTCCTGCTGGACTACATCGAAATCGTGATCCACGTCCAGCACGCCGAGGAGCGCGTCTATTACTCGCTTGAGCGGCTCTGGAAGGACTGCCCGGTGATCCCGCTGCCCGAGCCGGTCGGGGCAGCTGGTGTCGGCGGCACTGGTCAGGGCGGCACTAACCGGGGTGGTATCGGCCCGGCTGATCGGGGCTAGCGCTTGACTGCGGCAGAGGATGCCGTCGCGCCCAGCATGTGGCCAGGCGGCGACAACAAGGACGTGGTCACGCTGGTGGTCTGGCGGCATGGCCAGACGGACTACAACACTGAGCGGCGGTTTCAGGGCCAGAGCGATGTCCCGCTGAACGAGGTCGGTCGCCAGCAGGCCGCGGAGGCGGCGCGGTACCTAGCAGCGCTCAGACCATCAGTGATCTTCTCCTCCGACCTCAGCCGGGCGTCGGCAACAGCGGGAGCACTAGCCCGGCTGACCGGTCTGCCTGTGCAGCTCGACAAGGACCTTCGAGAGCGTTCGGGGGGACTGTGGGAAGGCCTGACCGAGACTGAGATCAGTGAGCGCTTCCCGGTGGAGAGGGCGGCGTGGGCGCCGCCGGAGGGCGAATCGGCGACCGCGGTGGCCGATCGCGCATCGGCCGCGCTGGAGCGGATCGCCGATGGCATGCCGGGCGGTTCGCTCGCCGTCGTGGTCGGGCACGGCGCGGCGCTTGGCCTTGCCATCGCGCGGGTGCTCGAGGTGCCGTCTGAGCCGCGCGTGCTTGGCCCGTTCGGCAACTGTCACTGGTCGGTGCTGTCTCGCCGTGGCACCAGATGGCGGTTGCTAGAGCACAACGTCGGCATTCTTCAAGAACCGGTGGCTGCCGAAGTCGAACAAAGTTCCGAGTGGAGCTAAGGGGATTCGAACCCCTGACCTTCTGCATGCCATGCAGACGCGCTACCAGCTGCGCCATAGCCCCTCGGTGCGACGATCCCGTCACAGTGGAACGGAGATAGCATACTGGCTTCCTAACTCCGATACGTACCGCCTGGCACTGTCCGGGATTACGCCGGGGAACAAAACTCACTTGCGACGGGCCGCGGACCGAGAGCCCGCTGGCTGCGGGTGTAGAACTTGCGCAGCATCTGGGGCAGATGCCGGGCATGACCATCGAAACCGTGTCGTGCCGCCTGGCTGATCGCGGCGGACAAGACCGGGCGCTCGGCTTCGAACCAGGCAAACGCCTCGCGCCGGTCCGCCAGTTCCTCAGGAACGACACCCGGTGCCAGGGTGTGCGGCCGCGCGGGCAGATCAGCCTGGTCGAGCAGCCTGGCCGCCCCGAAAGCGGTGTGCAGGTAGTGGTCCAGCATCCGGTGCATTGCCGCCCTGCGATCTGCGTCGCTATCGGATCTGCTGGCCTGCTCGGCAGCGTAGGCACGCAGCAGGTCATGGCAGGTGTACCTGCCATCGGCGTGTTCAGCCAGCAGGTTCGCCAGAACCAGTTCCGTGAGCGCCTGTCGCGCTCGTTCCTGGCAAAGTCCGGCCACGCTGGCGGCAGCCGCCGCGGTGATGTCCGGTCCCGGGTGCACTGCCAGCAACCGGAACATGCGCGCTGCAGGCTGGGTCAGGCTCTGGTAGGACCAGGAGAACACTGCACGCGCACTGGTGACCGCGTCCGCGACGTCGCTCGCGTCGAGCAACGTGAGCCGATCCTGCGCCGGCCGCAGCTCCTCGACCAAGGCGTGGAGCGCACGCGACGGGCGGGCCGCGTGGCGCGCGGCGGCGATAGCTAGCGCGAGCGGCAGTCGCGCGCACAGGCTGATGAGCTCTACAACGGCCTCGGCTTCGCCATCGACGAGTTCAGGGCCTAGGCGGTGGCACAACATTTCGTGCGCCCCGGCATCGGTCAGCACATCCAGGTTCATCAGTTGCGCGCACTCGGTGGCGGCCAAGCCAGCCAGCTGGCGCCTGCTGGTCACGACGACCAAGCAGGGTGCGTTGCCGGGCAGCAGCGGGCGGACTTGCGCCTCATCACGGGCGTTGTCCAAGATGACGAGCATCCGGCGGTCGGCCAGCAGGCTGCGGTACAAGGCCGCTTGCGCGTCGGGGCTGGCCGGAATCCGCTCGGCCGACATTCCGAAGGCGTCTAGCAGGCTCCGGATCGCTTCGGCCGGTTCAACCGGGGCCCCGGATGGGTCGAAGCCGCGGAGGTTGACGTACAGCTGCCCGTCAGGGAAGCGCTCCGCTACTTGATGTGCCCAGTGCACCGCCAGTGCCGTCTTACCAACCCCGGCGGTCCCGCTGATCGCCAGTATCAGCGCCGTGCCCGCCATGCCCGCCGTGCCCGCCGTGCCGTCGAGCCGGCCCAGGAGCTCGTCCAGGATCCTTAGCTCATCTGACCGGCCCGCGAGATGCGGGATCGCCGTCGGCAGCTGCCGCGGCACCACTGGCAGGAGTTGCCCGCCGTCGTACCCGGACCGGCCAGCCGGAGTTGGCACGGGCGCCCGCGCCTTGCCCGACGCTGCCGATCCCGCGCGTTTGCGGCCCGGCCTAGCCAGCCCCAGCGCATCACAGAGCAAATCCACCGACCGGCGATGCGGACGGCGGATGCGGCCCCGCTCGATGTCGCTGATCGTCCGCACGCCGAGTCCCGACCGCTCGGCGAGCTCCTCCTGGGTCAGCCCGGCCGCCATCCGCCGACCCCGTACCAACTCCCCGAACCCGTTGCGTGCGCGCGCGGCCGCACCTACCTCACCTGCCGCTCCCATAAAAAAGATTGTTCGCTGGCATTGTTGGCAATTGGATAACAGGGCCATTCCGATCGGAACACCAGTCGGCCCGACTTCAGCGGGTGCCTGATGCGACGCCAGTTCCCCTGCGCCGGATGACGCAGGGGAACTGGGCGGCCGCCTTATGAGCCTGGCTTGCTCAGCCAGACGTTCGTCGGGTCGAAGTTCTGGATCGACGGCACGTACACGGCGTTGTGCACGAAGGTGGAGTGGTAGTCGGGCTGCATGTCCTGGGTGATCTGGTAGGTCGGTGCCTGCTCGGTCACCATCTGGTCGATCTGGGCCCAGAGCTTGCCCGCCTGCACCGCGCTGGTCTCGCTCGCTGCCTTGGCGATCAGTGCGTTGACCTGCGGGTTGTTGTACTCAGAGAAGTTGCTCCCGTTCGGCGGGAACGACGCGGAACCCTCGTAGATCGGCTCGAAGAACGAGGCCGCGGC
>Ga0335073_10015997_pt1 | contig 10484 bp, 10 predicted proteins | sample Lox_Sample_22_FD_207093 | JGI IMG/M metagenome (GOLD analysis project Ga0335073, IMG submission 207093) | Soil microbial communities from Loxahatchee National Wildlife Refuge, Florida, United States - Lox_Sample_2.2 | ecosystem: Environmental > Terrestrial > Soil > Wetlands | place: USA...
ACGTAAGAATTCTAACGATCGCGGTTTAAAATAAACCGACGGGCCAAGCAGAAGCTCGGTTTGTCCGTCTAAGATTCTATGGTACGCCTGAGCAGGAAATTAACGCTGGCTGCGTTACTGGTGGCGGGTCTGGTGATCGTCGCCTTCGAAGCGGACGGGCAGAATTCCCCCGCCTCGCTCTCGATGATACGTCCGCAACAGAGTGCGGCTCAGGCGAATAGTCAGTCACCGCAACCGCCTGCTCCCACGCCGCCAATGACGGCGCCAGCGGCCCAGGCTAAGACGCCGCAAGCAGCGGCGACAACGTCAAAGGCCAGTTCTCACACGCGCAAGAGGCGCGGCAGCAAGACCGTCGCCGCCGAAACTCCGCCGCCGCCCCCACCGCCTCCGCCGACACTCGAGCAGACGCCTCCCACCGCGCCGAATGTCACTCTGAGGAATGGCGAGCTGACCATCGATGCTCCCAATTCCACGCTCTCGCAGGTGTTGCACGCGGTGCAGGGCTTGACCGGAGCTTCGGTGGATATGCCGGGAAGCGCGACCAACGATCGTGTGGTTGCTCATCTTGGACCCGGCCAGCCGCGCGATGTGCTGAACACGTTGCTGAACGGTTCGAAGTTCAACTATGTGATTCTGGGTGTGAACGGTGATCCCGGCGGCGTGCAGAAGATCATTCTGACCACGCGCCCGGCCGGGGGAGTGACGACCGCGCAGAACAATCAGCCGGCTGCGCAGCCGGTCGAAGAGCAGGAGGAGCCAGTCGCGGAGAACCCGTATACGGAGCCGGCGCAGGTTCCGGGAGGATTCCACCGTCCCGGATTCCCGATGCGGCCGGGACAATTCAACAACGGCAACAACAACAGCAACGAAAACAACGGCGACGACTCGCAGAATTCGTTTGCCGGTCCCGGCGGAGAAGCGCAGCAGAACGGTGCCAAGACTCCGGAGCAGCTGATGCAGGAGTTGCAGCAGATGCAGCAGCAGCAGCAACAATACGAGCAGCAGCTCAACCCGGCGAATCGTCCACCGCAGCAGTAGCCGTCCATCCGCAAACCGCGCGTAACCGTTTTCGCGATTATTTTCTCCCCGCAGCCTCGACCGAGGTGGTGGGATCGGCTCCCTCCCAGCTCTGGTCCGCCGTCGGACCGTACACCGACAACACTGGCTTGTTCAGCAGTCGCAGACAAACCGTGAGCTGGGTGCGATGGTGGCACGAGTGCAGCACGCGCCGCCAGAAGACCCAGATGCGCTGGCGTCGAACTTCGAAGAAAGGCACTTCCTGCCTCCACCAGTCCGCCGGTTGTGCGGCGAAGAACGGAAGCCGCGGCCGCGCCAGTTCTTCCATGCGCCGAATGTAGGCGCTGAGTTCTTGTGTTTTCGGCAACACCTCGGTCGCAGGCGGCTCGGGCGTGCCTACAAACTCGCCGAAGAAGCGCCGCTCCGACAGCAGTTGATGCTTGAGGACTTCTTCGACCGTGGACGATTTCGGATGAGGGCGAAACCCGAGATCTTCCTGCGCGAAGGAGAGCCACACCGAGATCGTCTTGTCGGTTTCGCTGGCGTAGGTATCGAGCAGGTGCTGGAATAGGGGATCGGCGGCGCGTGGGACGTCCCTGTCAGGTATGGCAGTGTAGGCGTACTGCATGGCAGTTTCCCGAGGGACCGCCGCATGTGAGGATCAGTCTTTGACCTGCTGCTCGATGTACTGCTGCAGCTTGCCTTTTTTCTGCAGCCACATCAGATCGTCAAGCAACGGATATTTCGCTGTTGGATCGACGCGCTGGATGGCGCGATAGGCGCGCAGCGTGCCCGCCAGCCCGGCCGCTTGAATCACCGCCCAGTTCTTTTCGTCCGGATGCTCCAGTTGGAACGCGGCCTGCGAGTACATGGCCTGCATGCGCAGCTGATAAGAGTAGGTATTGTTGACCTCGTCCAGCGAGCTGAGCTGCTTGCAACAGGGCGCGACGGTGACCACCGGAGACTTGACCAGCCACTCCGTCAGCCACATTCTCTTTTCCAGATTGTTCTTGGCGAGCGGATGATCTTCGAGGCTGTGAGCGTAGTCGAGCGCGCGCTCGCGGCCCTCAAGGGTCAATGGACAGCGTGCTTTTGCCACGCTCGTCAGGGGAGCCACGATCACCAGCACAGCAAGAACGGCAAGTAGTCTGCGAGCCATTTCGCCTTCTCCTCAAGACTGCGAGTCGGCCTTGACAGGTTTCCCGATCATACTCCAAATCGGGGTACGAATTGCAAGCAGGAATCGCGACCATCAACGACTGCGGGTGCATTCTGCCCCTGCAATTCAGCGCCTGGTCACAATTCCTGCCTTGGATTTGAGTAACTGACTCGTCTGTGCAACTTGCCCGTACCGCTACTTCGCCAGCTCGTATCCGGCAAAGAAGTAGCTGAGCTCGAAGCGGGCGGTGTCTTCGGCATCGGAGCCGTGGACTGCATTCTTCTCGATGCTCGCGGCCCACTTCTTGCGGATTGTGCCTTCTTCGGCTTTAGCGGGATCGGTGGCGCCCATCAGCTTGCGATAGTCGGCGATGGCGTCTTCCTTTTCGAGCGCCATCACGACGATGGGGCCGCTCGACATGAAATTGGTGAGCGACTCAAAGAACGGCCGATGCACGTGCACGGCGTAGAAGCCCTCGGCCTGCTGCTTGTTGATGTGCAGCATCTTCATGCCGATGATGCGGAATTTGTTCTCGAGCAGGGTGTGGATGATGTCGCCCGTCGCGCCGCGTTCAACTGCGTCGGGCTTGACGATGGAAAGAGTGCGTTGCAGGGTTTTCATATTCGAATCGTCCTAGTGAATTAGTGCTTAAGGCTCTAGCTTTTGGCCCTTAGCCTGAGCTTTTAACAAATAACTTCGAATGATCTCGGCAAGGCGTTGATTGCATCAATGTCGCTTCACGACAATGTGCGAGGCGGACTGGATACATACCAGCCGCATTGCTCCCGCCTTTTCCTGTGTGAACGGACAAACTTCGAAGTCACCGTAGATGGCCTCAACATCAGGAGTGAATCGCAAGTTTTGAGGATAAATAGGATCGTCCGCGTCGTCCATTATGGGGCCTCCGGTAACGCCCAGTATTCGCTTTGTGCCTACAGGCCAGAGCCGCAGGCGCACGGTGTCGGCCCCTAAGTTCAGCCGAGCATGCACGGAGTAGCAAGCTCCGACGATTTTTGGATTCCCCTTGCACTTCGGCTGTGCGGCGAATGCAGGCAGGAGGAACAGGAGCGTGAGCAACAATCGCTTCATCGCGTTCTTCCGATTTCAACCATGTCGCAGCCCAATGGTTTGACGACACATCTGCCGTCCCCACGGGACTCGGATTCCACTAATCGCCTACCCAGCGCTGAAGCGCTGGGCTATCTTCTTCTGTCCCGCGGGGCGGGACTCGGTCCTTTGCGTTACAAACAGCATTGCGTTTGCGTCGCTATTCGTCCTGCCACGAAACGAGCGCCTCAGGCGCGGAAGATGATAGCCCCGCCCTTCCAGGGCGGGGTCAGCGTTCTATATGACCCAGAGTCGGCTCTAGGCGACGGCACATGCATTGCAACAAGCGCCCGTGCCGTCGGCTGAAGCCCCGACTCTGCAATCATAAGAGTCCGCTGACGCTGGCCTAAAGGCCAGCTCTACCCGAAGCCCTCTGGCGAAAAGCGAAAAGCGAAGAGCAAACCGCGAACAGCGGCTTTCCTACTTCACCACCGCCGCCTGCGCCTTCATCAACGTCTCGCCGATTTCGGCCGGCGACTTGGCGACGTAAATTCCGGCCGCCTCCATCGCCTTGATCTTCTCCGCTGCGGTGCCTTTGCCGCCGGAGATGATCGCGCCGGCGTGGCCCATGCGACGTCCCGGCGGCGCCGTTTGTCCGGCGATGAAGCCCACCACCGGCTTGCGCACCTTCTGCTTGATGAACTCCGCCGCCGTCTCCTCGGCGCTGCCGCCGATTTCGCCGATCATGATGATCGCTTCGGTCTCGGGATCGTCGTTGAACAGGCGAATCGCATCGAGGAAGTTCGTGCCGATGATGGGATCGCCGCCGATGCCGATAGCGGTCGATTGGCCGATGCCGCGGGTCGTGAGCTGATAGACGGCTTCGTAGGTCAGCGTGCCCGAGCGCGAGACGATGCCGACGTTGCCTTCCTTATGAATGTGGCCGGGCATGATGCCGATTTTGCATTTGCCGGGCGAGATGATGCCGGGACAATTCGGGCCGATCAGCCGAGAGTTCTTCGCCTTTAAGAATTCCCAAGCGTTCACCATGTCCATCGCGGGGATGCCTTCGGTGATGCAGACGATGAGCGGCACGCCGGCGTCCGCGGCTTCCATGATGGCGTCGGCTGCGCCCGGCGGAGGAACGAAGATCACGGTCGCGTTGGCGCCGGTTTTGTTCACTGCTTCGGAAACGGTGTTGAAGATGGGCCAGCCCTCGTGCGTGGTGCCCCCCTTGCCGGGAGTCACGCCGCCAACAACCGTGGTCCGGTAAGCCGCGGCGTTCTTCGCGTGAAACGTGCCTTCGCGTCCGGTCAGTCCCTGAACCAGCAGGCGTGTGGATTTATCAACCAGAATGCTCATAGCTTTTGCCACTCTCCTTCGCAGTTCTGCGCGCATGTGAGGACGACCAGATTTCCATGGCAAACGCCTTGGCAGTCCTGCTGGAAGTTCGTCGTTCGGATGCTGTTTTCACAGCCCAATTCGATGCAGGTGAGGACCCACGCCTCGTCGCCCAGATTCGATGTCATCGGCCCGGGCTTGTGCGACGGTTTGTCGAAAGGAATTGTGGTGACGCCCATCACTGCACCTTCGCCGCGGCGACAACTTTCTCGGCCGCGTCTTTCATGGTCTCTGCCACGATGAATTTCAGCCCGCTGTCCTTCAGGATCTTGCGGCCTTCTTCGACATTGGTTCCTTCCAGGCGCAGCACAATCGGCAGCTGAATGTTGGTCGTTCGCGCGGCGGTGACGATACCGTTGGCCAGCGTGTCCACGCGCAAAATGCCGCCGAAGATGTTGATCAGCACGGCCTTCACATTCTTGTCGCTGAGGAGGATCTCGAACGCGTGCGTGACCTGCTCGGTGTTGGCGCCGCCGCCGACGTCGAGGAAGTTGGCCGGCATGCCGCCGGCGTACTGGATGATGTCCATGGTGGCCATCGCCAGGCCGGCGCCGTTGACCATGCAACCGACGTTGCCGTCGAGCTTGATGTAATTCAGGTTGTATTTGCTGGCTTCGACCTCGAGCGGATCTTCTTCGCTGATGTCGCGCAGCTCCAGAATGTCGGGATGGCGATAGAGCGCGTTGTCGTCGAAGTTCATCTTGGCATCGAGCGCAAATAGCCGCCCGTCAGTCGTGGTGATGAAGGGATTGATCTCGACCAGCGACGCGTCGCTGGCTTCCGCTGCGCGCGCCAGCGCCATCATGAACTTCATCGCGCCCTGGATATACTTCGCGTCAAGGCCGAGGCGAAAAGCGATCTGCCGCGCCTGGAACGGCCGCAACCCGAAGCCGGGGATGAGCTGTTCTTTAATGATGGCGTCAGGATTCTTCGCCGCGACCTCTTCAATCTCCATGCCACCGGCGGCAGAAGCCATGAAGACGTTGCGTCCAGTGGTGCGGTCGAGCACGATGCCGAGATAAAGTTCGCGGGCGATGGGCAGCGTTTCTTCGATCAGCAGCCGCTGCACGGTCTTGCCCTCGGGGCCGGTCTGATGCGTGACCAGCTTCATCCCCAACATTTTCGTTGCGAGTTCGCCGGCTTCCTGCGTCGATTTGGCGATTTTGACGCCGCCGCCTTTGCCGCGGCCTCCGGCGTGGATTTGTGCTTTGACCACGACGCCGTTCGCGCCCTGGTCAAACAGCGCCTGCGCCGCTTCCAGTGCTTCTTCGCGGTTTTCGACCATCTGGCCGCGCGGCACGGCCACGCCATACTTCGCCAGAATGGCCTTTCCCTGATACTCGTGAATTTTCATATTGGTATGACGACAGGTTCTGGCCGAGTGGGCCAGATTGTCTGCTCCTTGCAAGGATGGCGAAACAGTTAGGAAACCTGTGATTGTATAAGACGGAGCATGGGGGAAGCTAGTACGCGGCTCACGAACCCTTTGTGGGTCCAAGCGAATCTGATGGGCTTGGAGCCTGACGTATGGATTTAGGACTGAAAGGCAAAATCGTTCTCGTCACCGCTGCCACCTCCGGGATTGGCAGAGCCATCGCGGAAGCCTTCGCTGCTGAAGGAGCGAAAGTTGCCATTACGGCGCGCCGCTCAGATGAAGTGCGGAAAGCGGCCAGTGAAATCAGCAAGAGCGCCGGTGCCGAGGTCATCGGCATCGCCGCCGACTCGTCTAAGGCCGAGGACAACGTCCGCATGGTTGAGGAAACTGTCAGGCGTTTTGGCACGGTCCATGTGCTGGTGAACAACGCCGGAGGCGTGGGCGCGTTCGCCGGCTTCGAGCAGCTCAGCGACAGCGATTGGCTCGAGGTTCTAGGTCTCAACCTGTTGTCGGCGGTGCGCGCGACACGCGCTGTTCTGCCGCATATGCAGCGGCAGAAGTGGGGACGGATCATCAACATTTCCAGTGAATCGGGAACCCAACCTGATGCCTTTATGCCGCATTACAACGCCTCCAAAGCGGCCATGAACAACCTGACCAAGAGCCTGTCCAAGGGCTACGCGAAGGACGGGATTCTGGTGAATACGGTCTCGCCCGCGTTTATCATGACTCCGCTGCTGGCGGAGATGTTGCAGAAGATGGCGAAGGAGCGGGGCGTCAGCTTCCAGGAGGCGGTAGACCATTTCCTGGCCACGAATCGGCCGCATATTGAAGTCAAGCGTCCGGGCGAACCTGAGGAAGTTGGCGCTGCTGTGGTCTTTCTGGCTTCAGAGAAGGCGTCGTTTATTACTGGGGCGGACCTGCGCGTCGACGGCGGCTCCGTGGCGAGTATCTGACCGGGAGCGATTCTCTGCGGTGTGACGTAGCGTAGGTCTTGTTCTTCTTTGCTCCGTTTGCGCCGGTGGCAAAGTGTTCGCCCGCCGCCCCTTGTAATACCATGCGGCAAACTTCCTCTACGTAGTGCTCGCTCAGCTCGTCGTGACGGATGAGGAAGCGCATATAGATTGCTCCGTAGAGAATGTCGAGCACGAGATCGAGATCGAGGTTGCGGGGCAATTCGCCGCGCTCGATACCGCGGCGCAGGGTCGCGTAGGCCTCCTGCCGCCGGGGCCGGAGAAGGCGGATGCGAAACTCCTCCAGCAACCCGGGATCGGACTGACCCGCAGCGATAATCGCCCGCACAATACAACCACGCGAGGAGCGCAGCACGCCCAGCCAGTTGGTGATCTGCAGGCTCACATCGCGATATACCGAACCGGAGTCGGGAAAGTGCAACTCGTCGGCGGTGCTGGAGGCAAAGGCGTCTACCACCAGCGCGCCCTTGGTGGGCCACCGGCGGTAGACGGTGGCCTTACCGACACCAGCATCTGCGGCAATGGCCTCGATGGAAAGATTGGCGAAGCCGTGTTTGCGAAGCAGTTTGACGGTGCTCCGCAGGATCGCCTGCCGGGCATTCTCCGAGCGCGGACGTCCCGGCGGCCGCTTGGCACCGTCGGGTTCCGCGAGCAAATTTTGTCGGGAAGATGACATTCGTTACGCTCGACGCGTCATATCCTTGAATCCGATACGTACCGTATCGTATCATATCCCTATCCCACGGCTCTGCCGCAGGCTGGTTTGGCGGTAACCCGGGAGCCTGACCCGATTCATGTGGATTGTTGCCTTAGCGCTGCGGCGCCCCTACACGTTCGTCGTGATGGCCCTGGTCATCATTCTGCTGATGCCGCTGGCTGTCCTGCGCACGCCGGTCGATATCTTCCCCGACATCAACATCCCGGTGGTGAGCGTGCTGTGGAACTTTACCGGTTTCGCGCCGCAGGAGATGGCCGACCGCATCGTCAGCAACTCCGAGCGCATTGCCACGGTCACAGTCAACAACATCGAGCACATCGAGTCGCAGTCGGTGTATGGATTCGGCGTCATCAAGATTTATTTCCAGCCCTCGGTCAACATTCAGACGGCACTGGCGCAGACCACCGCGGCGATGCAAACCATCCTGCGCAGCCTGCCGCCGGGCACGACGCCGCCGCTGATCATCCAGTACACCGCATCGACCACGCCTATCGTGCAACTCGGCCTTAGCAGCAAGACCTTGCCCGACCAGGTGCTGTTCGATTTGGGCCAGAACTTCCTGCGCACCCAACTGGCCACCGTGCAGGGCGCGGCGACGCCGTATCCGTACGGCGGAAAGATTCGCCAGGTGCAGGTCGATCTCGACATGCCGAAGCTGCAGACCTACGGCCTGTCGCCCACCGACGTGGTCAATGCGGTCAACGCGCAGAACATCATCACTCCATCGGGCACGGCCAAAATCGGCCTGACCGAATATCAGGTGGAGATGAACAGCGCGCCCAAAACGATCGCCGAGCTGAACGACATTCCGCTGAAGACGATCAATGGCTCGACGATTTATATGCGCGATGTGGCGCACGTGCGCGATGGCTTTGCGCCGCAGACCAACATCGTGCGCCAGGACGGGGTGCATGGCGTGCTGATGTCGATGTACAAGGTCGGCGCAGGATCGACCATCACCATCGTCAATGCGATCAAGAACATCGTTCCCGTGGCGCTGCAGGCGCTGCCGAAAGGAATCACGGTCAAACCGCTGTTTGACCAGTCACTGTTTGTGCGCGCGTCGATCAACGGCGTGTTGCGCGAAGGCCTGATCGCGGCCGCCCTGACCGCCTGCATGATCCTGCTGTTTCTGGGCGACTGGCGGCCGACGATCGTCATCTCGATTTCCATTCCGCTGTCGATCTTCGTCTCCGTGCTCCTGCTCAGCGCGCTGGGCGAAACCATCAACATCATGACGCTCGGCGGACTGGCATTGGCGGTGGGAATTCTGGTGGACGATGCCACCGTCGAAATCGAAAACATCGAGCGCAACCTTGCCCAGGGCAAGGAGATGAAGCAGGCGATTCTCGACGGCGCGCAACAGATCGCGGTGCCGGCGTTTGTATCGACGCTGTCAATCTGCATCGTCTTTGTGCCGATGTTCTTCCTCACCGGCGTCGCGAGGTTCCTGTTTGTGCCGCTGGCGGAAGCGGTCGTGTTCGCGATGTTGGCTTCGTATTTCCTTTCGCGAACCCTGATTCCGACGCTGGTGATGTACATCATGCGCGGCCATGAGCACCGGGAAGCCGGAGCCAAGACGTTCTTCGGGCGCTATCAGCGAGGATTTGAGCGCGGCTTCGACAGGTTCCGCGGCGGGTATTACCAGTTGCTGGAGACCACGCTCGCGCACAGCAAATTGTTCGCAGCCTGCTTCCTGGCGTTTTGCCTGCTCTCGATGACGCTGGTTTTCTTCCTGGGCGAGGATTTCTTCCCCAGCGTGGACGCCGGCCAGATGCGGTTGCACGTTCGCGGCCCGGCGGGGTTGCGGGTGGAGGAAACGGCCCGGCTTTGCGATGAGGTCGAGGATTACCTGCGCCAGCAGATCCCTAAAGACGAGCTGGTGACGATTCTCGACAACATCGGCCTGCCGAACTCCAGCATCAATCTCTCCTACAGCAACTCGGGCGTGATCGGCACCAGCGACGCGGAGATTCTGGTGGGGCTGAACCAGGAGCACCATCATCCGACGGCCGGCTACATTCGCAAACTGCGGCAAGAACTGCCGCGGCAGTTCCCCGGTATACAGTTCTTCTTCCAGCCGGCCGACATCGTGACCCAGATCCTGAATTTCGGTCTGCCCGCGCCCATCGACATCCAGTTGATCGGTCCGGATATGGAGACGAACTACAACATCGCGCAGCAGATTTCCAACCGGGTGCGCGAGATACCGGGAACTGCCGACGTGCATGTGCAGCAACTGCTGGATCTTCCGACACTGCACTTGAACATTGAACGCACTCGTATCGCGCAAGTGGGCATGAATGCCCGCGACGTAGCGCAAAGCGTGCTGGTTTCGCTGAGTGGAAGCTTCCAGACGACGCCCAACTTCTGGCTGAATCCGGCCAACGGCGTCAGCTATCAGGTCGCGGTGCAGTCGCCGCAATACCGCGTCACCTCGCTGCAGGACTTGATGTACACGCCGGTGAACGATCCCGGCAATCCCAACCCGCAGGTGCTGGCCAATCTGGTGCAGTTGACTCCGGTGGAGCGGGCGGCGGTGGTTTCACACTACAACGTGCAGCCCGTCATCGACGTTTACGCCAGCACCCAGGACCGCGATCTGGGCAGCGTTATTCACGATGTTGACCAAGTGCTGCAGCACTTCCGGGGGCAGTTGCCCCGAGGAACGCAGATGGTTGTGCGCGGACAGGTCAAAACCATGAGGAGCTCGTTCATCGGACTGGGCGTGGGCCTGGTGTGCGCCATCGCGCTGGTGTACTTCCTGATCGTGGTGAACTTCCAGTCCTGGCT
>Ga0335073_10015998_pt1 | contig 10484 bp, 9 predicted proteins | sample Lox_Sample_22_FD_207093 | JGI IMG/M metagenome (GOLD analysis project Ga0335073, IMG submission 207093) | Soil microbial communities from Loxahatchee National Wildlife Refuge, Florida, United States - Lox_Sample_2.2 | ecosystem: Environmental > Terrestrial > Soil > Wetlands | place: USA: Florida...
GCCGGGAGCTTACATCGAAGGCTTCGGCGGCGTCCGCATCGAAGATACCGTAGTCGTGACGCCGCATGGCTGCGAGATCCTGACGCCGACCAGCAAAGAGCTGCGCTGCGTGTAGCCTCAGCGGCGCGCGCCGGCAGTTGCCGGCTTGGGTGCCGGCACTGGTACGGGCTCGGCCGCAGCCTTAGGTTCGGCCTCGGCCTTCAAAAGACCGAGTTGCCGCCGCAGTTCGGTATCGACCGCCTGGCGGATATCCGGATTGTCTTTCAGGAACTGCCGCGCATTCTCGCGGCCCTGCCCGATGCGGTCGCCCTTGTAACTGAACCAGGAGCCGCTCTTCTCTACCAGGTTTTGCGCCACGCCCAGATCGATCAGGTCGCCTTCCTTCGAGATGCCCTCGCCGTAGATGATGTCGAACTCCGCCTCACGGAATGGCGAGGCCACCTTGTTCTTGACCACCTTGACCTTCGTGCGATTCCCGACCACCGCATCGCCGTCCTTAATCGCGGCGATGCGGCGAATGTCCACGCGGATCGTTGCGTAGAACTTCAGCGCGCGGCCGCCCGTGGTCGTCTCCGGATTGCCGAACATCACGCCGATTTTTTCGCGGATCTGGTTGATGAAGATCAAGCAGGTCTTCGAGCGCGAGACCACGCCGGTGAGTTTGCGCAGCGCTTGCGACATCAGCCGCGCCTGCACACCCATGTGGCTGTCGCCCATTTCGCCGTCGAGTTCAGCTTTAGGCACCAGCGCCGCGACCGAGTCGACCACCAGCACGTCGATCGATCCCGAGGCGATCAGTGCACCGGTGATCTCGAGCGCCTGTTCGCCGTAATCCGGCTGCGAGACCAGCAGGTTGTCGACATCCACGCCCAGCTTGCGGGCATAAGCGGGGTCGAGGGCGTGCTCCACGTCGATGAACGCCGCCATGCCGCCTTTCTTCTGGGCCTCCGCGACGACTTGCAGCGCGATAGTGGTTTTGCCGGACGATTCCGGACCGTAGATTTCGTTGATGCGCCCGCGCGGAAATCCGCCCACACCCAGCGCCGCATCGAGCGAGATCGACCCCGTCGAGATGGCGGACACGGGCACAATGGCGTCCTTCGATCCCAACCGCAGGATGGAACCTTTGCCGAACTGCTTTTCGATCTGCCCAAGGGTCAGCTCCAAGGCGCGCTGTTTGTCGTCCATATGAGGTGATTATAGCAATGCCATCTTCACTTTTTCTTCTCCCCTGCAAAAATATTTTGCGGAAGCAGAAAATCGAAGTCGCAGCCGAGATTTGCCTGCATCACGTGATCCAGAAACAGGCGGCCGTAACCGCGGTCGTAGTGCGGCGGCGCGGGGCGGAATTCGGCCATCCGGCGGGCTATTTCGCCGTCAGGCACAAGCAGCTCGATCCGGCGGCCGGCCACGTCGAGCTCGATTTCATCGCCCGCGTGCACCGCTGCGAGCGGGCCGCCGATGGCCGATTCCGGCGCGACATGCAGCACCACGGTGCCGAAGCTCGTGCCGCTCATGCGCGCGTCGCTGATGCGGACGATGTCCTTTACGCCGCGGTCCAGCAGCACGCGCGGCATGGGGATGTGGCCCCACTCGGGCATTCCGGGAGCGCCCTTCGGACCGCAATTCCGCATCACCAGCACGGAGCCGGCATCCACCGGCAGATCGGGCGAATCGATCTGCGCCTGCATCTGTTGGTAATTCTCAAAGACGTAGGCGCGGCCGCGATGCCGCAGCAGTTCGGGCGAAGCGGCGGTTTGCTTGATGACCGCGCCATCGGGCGCCAGGTTACCATAGAGGATCACGGTTCCGCCTTCGCGATGGAGCGGCTCGGCGGCGGTGCGGATCACCTCGCGGCGGAAACACTCGGCGCCCTCCACGTTTTCGCGAATCGTCTTGCCGGTGACCGTAAGCGCATCGCCGTGGAGCAAGTGCAGAATCTCCTTCATGGCGGCGGGGAGGCCACCTGCGTAGAAGAAGTCTTCCATCAAGTACTCGCCGGATGGCTTGATATTCGCGATATACGGGGTGCCGCGCGAAATGCGGTCAAATTCTGAGAGCGGCAGATCGATGCCTAACCGGCCGGCAATCGCGATCAGATGAATCACGGCGTTGGTCGACCCGCCGATCGCCATATCGACCGTGATGGCGTTCTCGAACGCGGCGCGCGTCATGATGCAGGACGGGCGCAGATCTTCGGCGACCAGTTCCACGATGCGCCGGCCGCTCAGCTCCGCAATGGCCAGACGGCGTGAATCCGGCGCGGGAATATTGGCGCAGCCGGGCAAGGTCATGCCGAGCGCCTCGGCCAGGCTGGTCATGGTCGATGCCGTGCCCATCACGGTGCAGTGGCCGGCGCTGCGCGCGATGCCGCCCTCGATCTCGCACCATTCTTCTTCGCTGAGCCGGCCGGAGCGAAACAGGTCGAAGAGCTTGCGCCCGTCGGTGCCGGCGCCGAGACTCTGGCCGCGCCACTGGCCGCCCAGCATCGGTCCGCCGGGCACCATGATCGCCGGAATGTCCGCACTAGCCGCACCCATGAGCTGCGCGGGAGTGGTCTTGTCACAGCCGCACAGCAGCACCACGCCATCCAGCGGATTGGCGCGGATGGATTCTTCCACGTCCATGGCCATCAGGTTGCGAAAGAGCATGGCAGTGGGGCGCATGAACATCTCGCCCAGCGAGATGGTGGGGAACTCCAGCGGAAAACCGCCCGCCGCCCACACGCCTCGCTTCACGGCTTCGGCGACCGTGCGCAGGTGTGAATTGCAATTGTTCAGCTCGCTCCAGGAATTGCAGATGCCGATGACGGGCTTGTTCTGGAAGACATCGGCGTTGAAGCCTTCCGCGCGCATCCAGGCGCGGCGGGCGAAGCCGTAATAAGCTGGATCGCGAAACCATTCCTGGCTGCGAAGTTGGGGGCGAGAGTTAGCGGGCATCGATATTAGTCTGCCAAAATAGGAACGTGCACTCCACCAAATTCCGGATCGGGCTGGTGCAGATGGCTTGCGGGCTCGACCCCAACGAGAATCTCGCGAAAGCCGAATGGCGTATTCGCGAAGCGGCCGGGCGCGGAGCGCAGATCATTTGCCTCCAGGAATTGTTTCGTTCGCAATATTTTTGCCAGGAAGAAAACGCCGCGCTGTTTGATTTGGCGGAATCGATTCCGGGCCCGTCAACCGAGTGCTTAGGCAGGCTCGCGCGCGAGCTGGATGTGGCGATCGTCGCGTCGCTATTCGAGCGGCGCACGGCCGGCGTCTATCACAATACGGCGGCCGTGATCGATGCCGATGGGGAGCTGTTGGGCATCTATCGCAAGATGCACATCCCCGACGACCCGCAGTATTTGGAGAAATTCTACTTCACGCCCGGCGATCTCGGCTTTCGCAGCTTCGATACGCGCTACGGACGCATCGCCGCGCTGGTGTGCTGGGACCAGTGGTATCCGGAAGCGGCGCGGTTGGCCGCGCTCTCGGGCGCGCAAGTTGTGTTCTATCCGACGGCGATCGGCTGGCTGGCGGCGGACAAAGCCCAGTTCGGCGAAGCGCAATACGATGCCTGGCGTACCATCCAGCGCGGCCACGCCATTGCCAACGGAGTCTACGTGGCGGCGGTGAACCGCGTGGGCTACGAAGGCACGCCCGAGCATGGGTTGGAGTTCTGGGGCGGCTCTTTCGTGGCCGATCCTTTCGGCCAGGTGGTCGCGCAAGCCGCGCACGACCGCGAAGAGATTCTGATCGCCGAGTGCGACCCGCGCCGCATCGAGGAAGTCCGCCGCGGCTGGCCTTTCCTGCGCGACCGGCGCATCGACGCGTACGGTCCTCTCACGCAGCGTGTGCTCGACTGATGTCTGAGACACCGCGCGCCCTGGGCTTCCGCATGCCGGCCGAGTGGGAGCCGCACGAGGCCACCTGGATCGCCTGGCCGCACAATCGCGACGATTGGCCGGGCCGCTTTGCGCCGATTCCCTGGGTCTATGCGGAGATCGTGCGCAAGCTGGCACATGTGGAGCGTGTGCGCATTCTGATCGATGGCCGCAGTGCCGAAGATGCGGCCCGCCGCATTCTGCGCAAAGCCGGCGCGAACCTGGACGCCGTCGAGTTCTTTCATGCGCCGACCGATCGCGGCTGGACGCGCGACTACTGCCCGCTGTTCGTAAAGAGCCGCACGGGCGAAGTGGCCCTGACCAACTGGCGCTTCAACGCCTGGGCCAAGTACGATGACTGGCACAAGGACGCAGCCGTGCCCGCGAAGCTCGCCGTCACGCTGAAGCTGCGCGCGTGGGAACCGGGGCTGGTGCTCGAAGGCGGCAGCATCGATGTAAACGGCCGGGGCCTGTTGCTCACCACCGAAGAATGCCTGCTCAGCCCCGTGCAGGCGCGCAATCCCGAGCTCAGCCGGCGCGAGATCGAGCGCGCCTTGGGCGACTATTTGGACGTGCGGAAGGTCATGTGGCTGCGAAACGGCATCGCGGGCGACGATACTCACGGCCACGTAGACGATCTGGCGCGCTTCGTGAGCGCCGATACCGTAGTGATCGCATCCGAGCCCGATCGCGCCGATCCAAACTACGAGCCGCTCCGCGAGAACCTCGCCCTGCTGCGCAAACAGCCGCTGCGCGTGGTAAAGCTGCCCATGCCTGCGCCGCTTATCTTCAACGGCCGGCGGCTCCCGGCGAGTTACGCAAATTTCTATATCGCGAACGGGCTGGTGCTGGTGCCGACCTTCAACGATCCGAACGATAGGGTTGCCCTCAATACGCTGGCGCGCGTGATTCCGGATCGCCAAGTGACGGGCATCAACGCGGTGGAACTGGTCTGGGGACTCGGCACGCTGCACTGCATGACGCAGCAGCAGCCGGCCAGCGGCTAAACAATCAGCATGCAATCGCCGTAGGAATAGAAGCGGTAGCTCTGTTCCACGGCGTGGCGGTAAGCAGCCATAGCGAGATCTTTGCCCGCAAAAGCGCAGACCAACAGCAGCAGGCTCGTCCGCGGCAGGTGGAAATTGGTCAGCATTGCGCCCGTGGCCCGAAACTGGAAGCCGGGATAGATGAACAGGTTCGTGTCGCCATTGCTTTCCCGCAGGCCGCCCGCGAGCATAGCGCTTTCGATCGTTCGCACGCTGGTGGTGCCGACGGCCACCAGCCGCCGGGCCGCGGCCATGCGCGCGGCGTTTTCCGCAGTGATGCGGTACCGCTCACTGTGTAGCATTTGTCCCTCGACCTGCTCACCGCGGATCGGCTGGAACGTGCCGAGGCCCACGTGCAGCGTCACAAATGCGACATCGGCGCCGCGTGCGCGGCAGGTTTCGAGCACCTCCGGCGTAAAGTGCAGACCCGCCGTGGGCGCGGCTGCCGATCCCGGCTCGCGGGCGAACACGGTCTGATATCGTTCGCGATCGTCGGGTTCGTCCTGGCGCCTGATGTAGGGCGGCAGCGGAATGTGTCCGATCTGCTCGACCGCGCGAAAGACATCGCGATCGGTGAGGAAGCGCAGCGTCCGCTCACCGAATGTGCGCCGGGCGATGACTTCCGCTTCGAGTCCTTCACCGAAGGTCACTCGTTCCCCGACCCGCATTTTCTTGCCAGGATGCACCAGCGCTTCCCATTCCTTCGCCGCGGAATCGACCGGCCGCAGCAGTAGTACTTCGACTTCGCCCGTCAGATACTCAAGCCGCGCGGGATTCTTCCGGCCGACCGGCAGCGCATGCACTCCCGCGCGATGTCCGAACAAACGCGCCGGAAAGACGCGCGAATCGTTCAGCACCAGGCAGTCGCCCGGACCCAGGTAGCCCGGCAGATCGTGAAACTGGCGATCTTCCCAACGGCCGGCGGCGCGGTCCACGACAAGCATGCGCGAGGCGGCCCGATCGGCCAGCGGCGTTTGGGCAATCAGGTCTTCCGGTAGAGCGTAGTCGAAGGCAGCGAGATCCATCCGGTGGGCCAGACTTCAATGTAACGGAAAGAGGGTGCCCTGCTCTTCGCCTTCCCAAAGCTCGGGACGATATTCGACCGGCGCGGAAGCCAACCCGTGGCGGTCGCGGACGCGCTGTACGCGCTCGCGCAACTCGGCTTTATATCCGGGGCCGAGATAGCCGGAATGTCCATACAGCCGGCGGTAAGGCTGCACCAGCTTCGGATAGTGCTGCTCGAGAAACGGGAAGAAAATCTTCCGCGCGCAAGACATCAGAAACAGGGGCCCGCCGCCGAAGTATTGCGCACCCGCTTGACGGGCTGCGCCGGCTAGCGCATCCAGGTGCTCCTCGGAATCCGTAATCATCGGCAGGATCGGATTGGGAAACACGCCCACGTTCAGTCCGGCTTCGGCCAGCGTATGAACCGCGCCCAAACGCAAATCCGGACGCGGCGCGCGCGGCTCCATCAGGCGCGCCAGGCGGCGGTTGAGCGTGGTCACGGTGAGGTTGATCGACAGTACGTTGCGGCGGGCTACTTCGCGCAGCAGATCCACATCACGGGCGACCAGATCGGACTTGGTCGTGATAGAAAGACGTCGGCCTTTCTCTTCGGCGAAGACTTCCAGGATGGCGCGCGTGCGGCCGAAGCGGCGCTCGGCGGGTTGGTAAGGGTCGGTGGCCGTGCCGATGGCGATGTGCTCGTCCCGTTTGGTGGTGCGGAGTTCGGCGCGCAGGATCTCAGGCGCCGCGGCTTTGCTATAGATCTTCGATTCGAACGTACGCCCGTCTTCCATGCCCATGAACTCGTGCGTATAGCGGGCAAAGCAATACTGGCAGCCGAACTCGCAGCCGCGATAGGGATTGATCGTCCATTCAAACGGCATGTTGGGCTTGGTGCGGTTGAGGATGGAGCGCGCGGCGATTTCAAAATATTCGACTTGCGCCTTGGCTTCCAGAAGCGGGCCCTGGGCGGCCATTTTGGCAATGCCGATGAGGGGAGGCATTCGCCTATTTTCGCTTTTTCTTCGCCATACCGCAAGCGCGGTCGGGCTATAGAATAAAGAAACATGCGGTACATGATTGTGCTGATGCTGGCCGGGATGGCGGTATGGGCGCAAACGGCGCCGGCCGGAACATCCTGGCAACTCCTTTGGAGCGACGAATTCAACGGACCCGCCGGATCGTTGCCGAACCCCGCCTATTGGACTTACGATCTGGGCACGGACTGCTGCGGCAATGATGAATTGGAGACGTATACGAATTCACCCGAGAACGTGCATCTGGATGGTCTCGGGCACCTCGACATCCATATAGAAAATCCGTCGCCCGGTGTATACACATCCGCGCGCATTAAGACCGACGGCCTGTTCGGAGTCGAATATGGGCGCATCGAGGCGCGCATCAAAATCCCGCGCGGGCAAGGCATGTGGCCGGCGTTCTGGATGCTGGGAAACAACATTAGCACGGTCGGTTGGCCGGCCTGCGGCGAGATCGACATCATGGAGAACATCGGAAATACGCCGGCGACCGCATACGGTAGCCTGCACGGTCCGGACAATTTCAACGAAACGGCGCAGTATCAATTGGCGAGCGGCGCACTGGCGGATGATTACCACGTTTATGCGGTGGAGTGGTCGGCCAGCGAGATCGACTTCTATGTGGACGGAAATCTGTACGAAACGCAGTCGAGCGGCGCGCCAGGCTGGGTGTTCAACGCGCCGAATAATCCGTTCTTTATTATTCTGAATGCCGCGGTCGGCGGCGATTGGCCCGGACCTCCCAACGCTACCACGCAGTTCCCGCAGGATATGCTGGTCGATTACGTGCGTGTCTACCAGGCGGGGACTGCTCCGGGACCGGTGATCAATACCGGCGGGGTCGTGGATGCGGCCACATTCGGTACAGCGCTGGCGCCCGGAAGCCTGGCCAGCATTTTTGGGCAGGGACTCGCTACGGGCGTTAACGCGGGCACATTCGACTTCACCACAAGTTCGTTTCCGGAGAGCGCTTCCGGCGTGCAGGTGTTGGTGAATGGCGCGGCCACCCCTCTCTTGTACCTGTCGCCCACCCAGATCAACTTTGCGATGCCATGGGACAGCCTGGTGGGTACGCCGATTCACGTGGAAGTGATGCTGAACGGGGTGCTGAGCAATGCGGTTCCCATCACCCTGACCAGCACCGCGCCGTCCGCGTTCGGCCAGTTGATTGAGACTCCTGGACCCTACTACAGCCTGAACATGGCTTCCCTGGAATGCCTGAACATGACACAGTCTTACCCGCAGCCAGGGGAGTATTGCACGTTGTGGGGTAACGGGTTCGGGCCGACGATTCCTCCGCAGACCGATGGCACACTCGCTGCCGCATCGCCCCTGCCGAAGACGGCGAATTCGTGTGCATTGACCATCGGCGGGGCGCCCGCCACTGTCACCTATTGCGGCGCGGCGCCGGGCGAAATCATCTACCAGATGAATTTCATATATCCTTCGGGCGTGCAGATGGGGACCTGCGCGGTCAGTTCCGCGATTACAATCAACGGGAATAGCGGAAATGTCTGGATGTGGCCGCCCGAGGCTTGCGGAGGCCCGTAGCGCGGCGTGTAAACCCTCGGGGCTTCCCTTTACATCTCGACTTTGCCGGCGACGATGATGGAGATCGGCAAATCGCCGGCTTTCGCGTCCAGCACCCAGTCGTGATCGTTCTGTTTGCTCAGATTGGGAAACTTGTCGGCAGCCGAGCCCCAGATGCTCAAAACCGCTGGATGGGGCGTGCCGGAGGCCTTGGCGCTCATCGCTACGAGGGCATCAAAACCCGGCGCGGCGTTGGGATCTTTGTCGTCAGCCGCGGGGACCAGAAGCGCAAAGTCGCGTTGCGGTGCGACGCCCTGATGGTCGCCATTAACCGGATCTTGACTATAGCGCATGGTGTAGATGCCGGGCTTCAGCGACTGCCCGCGGCGGTCCTGCGCCGCCGCCGGGAACTGGATCACCCCCAAGAGAGTGCCCTGCGGAATCGACAGTGTGATGGTATCGTCGGTCGACTTTGGACCTGTCGGAATCTTCGTGCGCCACCAGAGTTCGCAGTAGACCGAGCCATCGGCTTTCGTGATCTTCACCCCCTGCTGTTCCAGCATGGAGCTGAAAGCGGGCGCCACGTCCGCGGGGGGCGCGCCGGTCGGCTCCATCTTGTATTGAGCAAAAGCGAGCGAGGCGGAACAGAGGAATAGCGAAAACAGTTTATGCATAGCGGATTAGATTGATTGGCTGGGAGCGCCGTCGCAGGATAGGCATGAACTTGCACACCGGACGGATTGGAGCGGGAGACGGGATTCGAACCCGCGACATCGACCTTGGCAAGGTCGCACTCTACCAGCTGAGTTACTCCCGCTCGACGGGAAGTACCATTATCGTGAACCGGAAGGGCCCCTGTCAAACGATCTGTAACACTAACTAAATACACACGTTATTTTCTTGGTAGAGAACGATGCCGGTGTGCTAGACTACTGATCGGTCGGTGGCCCGCCCTATCGGCTCTCCTCATAGACCAGCGTCTGCCATGAATCCTTGGGATCGTATCAAGAAGGAACTCGAAGTCAAATTGAGTCCCGAGAGCTACCAGAATTGGATCAGCCGGACTGTGTTTCATGCCATCGATGGTGGCACACTGCTGGTCAGCGTGCCGGACGAAAGTGTCCGGCGGTGGATGGAGACCGAGTACGCCAATCAGATTCAAGAAGTTGCGCGTACGCTCGGCTTAGCCGTGGAGCGCGTCGAGTACGTTTTGCCTTCGGTTCGGGAGGCGAACGATTTTGAGGCGGCGCCCACCAGCGCACTGAACCCCAAATTCACGTTTGACAGTTTCGTAGTAGGCGCCTGCAATCAGTTTGCGCACGCGGCCGCTCGGTCGGTGGCCACCAACCCGTCGCGCAGCTACAATCCGCTGTTCATCTATGGCGGAGTCGGCATGGGCAAAACGCACCTGATGCATGCAATTGGCCGCTCTTTGCTGGATCATCACGCATCCATGCGGATCATCTACACATCGAGCGAACGCTTCATGAACGATATGATCACGTGCATTCGCATGGATCGCATGCCGCAGTTCCACGAGCGCTATCGTTCCGCCGACGTGCTGCTGGTGGACGATATTCAGTTGATCGGCAACAAGGACCGAACCCAGGAAGAATTCTTCCACACCTTCAACGAACTGCACGACCACCAGAAGCAGATTGTGATTTCGAGCGATGCGCCACCCAAAGAGATTCCCGGACTAATCGACCGGCTGCGCTCCCGCTTCGAGTGGGGATTGATGGCCGATATCCAACCTCCCGACCTGGAAACAAAGATGGCCATTCTGGATAAAAAGGCCGAGGTAGAAGGCGTATTGCTGCCGGAGGACGTCCGCACATTCATGGCGACCAAAACCAAGTCGAACGTGCGCGAACTCGAGGGAGCCCTGATCAAGTTGGTGGCATATTCTTCGCTGACCGGATCGTCCATCAATCTGCAGATGGCGCAGCAAGTGCTGCGGCACCTGGTCTACCCGCAGGATCGCAAGATTACCATCGACGC
>Ga0335073_10015999_pt1 | contig 10484 bp, 11 predicted proteins | sample Lox_Sample_22_FD_207093 | JGI IMG/M metagenome (GOLD analysis project Ga0335073, IMG submission 207093) | Soil microbial communities from Loxahatchee National Wildlife Refuge, Florida, United States - Lox_Sample_2.2 | ecosystem: Environmental > Terrestrial > Soil > Wetlands | place: USA...
GGATTTTAGATTGTTTTTCTCTTGCAATGTTTTTCTATACTGGCTCAGATCTTGTTGCCATGGCCGCCCACGAGAGTGAATTTCAGCGTCGAGATTTACCAAAAGCAGTCAGACGCGTTTCGACTCGTTTGATACTCTATTATTCAACCATCCTTTTTATTTTGGGCCTTACGGTATCGTCATCTGATCCCATATTAAGCCTTCAGACCACTCCAACTAACGGAACCACACCTCCGTATCCTGGCGGCTTCGTTGTCATGGCTGAAAGGGCTGGACTGCCAGGCTTCTCAACATTTATCAATATAATCCAAATTACTGCCACATTCAGTGTTGTCATGGGCGACCTATATATTGTTGTACTTTGCCTCCCTTCCTCTACAGTTTATCAAGAATGTCAAATGGCATCCGGCTAACCTGGGGAAACTAGAGTCGCTGTCTTGCCGCTATGTCAAACATGAATTACTTCGGAAATCGAGAACGCCGCCTCCCGAAAGCCCTCAGAGAAACAAAAGATTATGTGTCCGTGTGGCTCCGACTGAAAAGCGATTTCAATGTTCCTTGGATTTCGTTGTTTATTGGTGCACTACCCTTTGTCTTCGCATATATCAGCCTCCCTAGCGTGTCGCAAGGGTCAAACGTATCACACTCCTTTGTTGGTCGGGACTAATCATACCCAGGTTTATACTTTTATATTGTCCTTGGTGGGCACTAATATCAACCTCGCTTGGATGATCCTTTGTGTCACCTACATTCGTTTTCGAAGCGCTTGCAAAACGTACAATATCGCAGGAGTCAAAGAAGCCCAACACCCATTGCAACCATTCTTGGCATATTGGGGACTTTTCTGGTCCGGCTTCTCAGGTATTATCTCCTATCCCCTGCTCATCTGACGCAACTCCGTCACCGTTGGTAACGATTTAGTTTTATTTGCTGGCTCTAAAGTGTTTTTGGGACTTCCCTCATCGTACTGGGCCCTAGACGATGAATATCTCTGGGTTCAAACTGCACCGTTTATTTTGATTGGGATCTTCTTAATTTTGTTGTTGTTGTCTAGGGCGGTATTGGGAGATGTGGCTTTCAAATGGGGAGATATGAATGAGGCTCTGGTGAACGCGAGGAAGAGTCCGATTTCTGAACCGCGGGTTGAGAGGAGGGAACAAGAGATGAAGAAAAAGTTTTGGAAGAGAAATTTTATCGCCGCTTTGAATGCTTTGTAAGTTATATATGGGAATCAACGGCTTCGTCGGGTGGAGCATCGTCAGATTGAACAATAATAACTTGACCGTCTAAAAAATTTGCAATAAAGCTACAAGTAATGTAACCAATATTATACATCTCCCAAATTGAACGCCATCCACTAACTAATCGTACATTCAAATAATACACTATAGGAGCCCCAACTGATAACACTGATATCAACTAACCTCCTCGAAATAATGAATATCCACATCACCCTAAAAAGTCAACATATTCCAAAGGTAGACAATTACGTTAGACTTTGCAACTAATAATCTCTTCCCGGACCCATCAAATGACATCACTGACCCTCGATAAGGACCTCCCATCAAAGCTCTTCCAAGTCTGTTCGACATGGGAAACTCTGGTCGCTCTTCGTGCTGGATATAACTCAGATACCCTGATAATTAGTGTGTACTTGAAGGAGGTGTAATACCATCGACACCCATCTGCACCACAAGATCAAAGTGTTGCGAAACAGCCATAGCAACAGCATCATTGTTACCCAAAGGCCCAAATGAGGTAGTTTTGGGAATAAGATTATCACCATGGTGCGAAATTTCAGCCCAATACGACGGTGTTGAAGGAGGAGCTCCAGCAACTCGTTGAGACCAAACAAGATACTTTCCATCATGCATGCTAATGATTAGCTTCCACTCAAATAGAAGATTGGCGGGGTGGTTACAAACTATGTGCGGTGATTTTGCAATCAGGCCTGCAATCTTGTTTCTGCACGTTTTCTACAAGAATTTCTTTTGGTTGTAGTCGTTGACACCAGCCCTTCTTGCCGTTGGAACGTTTCGTGAGTAGTCGGATTTGTACTTTGCCATTTGCAGCCGTTGTGGAGGAGATTGCTATAAATTTCGAGCCTTGAGACCAGGAAGCAATTGTCTGACAGCGACCCTTTCGTTCTTCCCATTTAAAAGGCTCTCCGCAAAGTCCAAGATTAAGCACTGTTCGTCCATCTCTTGATTCATAGTCGACGGTGAATATGAATGCGCTCTGTATTTTCCAATCACTGCTCCTGCCGAGTACCAGCAACTCTTTTCCGGTTGGCGAAAATTCCATTAGAACAATAGCATCGCAGGCAATGGGGAGTTTGAAAGGTTGCTGGTCCGTTTTGAATGGCACGACAAGGAGTTCTCCGGCTTGAGGTGTTCCGACGACAAGACATTCGTCGTTAATGGCCGCGCAACCAAAATGTGCCAATGCAGGCTTTGAATTTGAAAGTTTGTCGGGACCAATTCGAATTACAATTGCCGTGGGAGATGTTTGGGGATTCTGGTATCGGAGGTTGAGAATGGAATATCCACGACGAGTTAGAAGAGCGATGTAATTCCCGGACGGCGAGATCCGTATAAAATCAAAACTTCGGTGGGTGCGGGGGAGGTAGTTGCTTAGTCTGAGAGAACGGCATGAAAGAAGTTTTAGGGAGGGCCGTGGTGTTGGTGTAGATGGTGGACTGGGAAGGCTCAGTGTTGAGGGTCTGCGCATTTCCATAGGCTGAGTTATAAGGGGCGACGTGCTGGACCCGGGTGATAACGGCATTGCTGACGAGGGACGACGTAATGACGATGGGTGTATCGATCCAGCGTCTATCGATGTTATCGATGGACGCGGTGTTGGAGGTAGAAGAGGAATCGTCGATCCGTCAGAGCAGGAAGGCCTTCTATTCTGTATTGCCGCAATACAATTCAAGGAGAGCGTTATCGATCGTCTTGAAAACACGATCTGGCCCATCAAATGTCCCACTTCATCATACTTTTGTTTTCGACAACGAGGCGAAGTCCGCCATGTTAATCCGTTATCAATAATCCATGACACAATGGCTTTGAAGTGTTCCAGATATCCCGTCAACTCTTCTTCTGCTTCTTTGATATCGCTCCAACAAGCCTGTAGCTCGTTATCCCATTCCACCGTGATATCAGGCACCCGATCTGCCTCTGCGCTGACCCATCCAAGGGCATTAATCTGTCGTTTTATCGTTCGCAAGTCCCTCACAAGTGCATGGATGTGCGTCGTGTAAACCTGCAGAATCACACTTTCAAACTTCTTCTGCTCCATAATGGTGGATATGACATCGATTCCGGCCATCAAGGCCTTAGACAGGGTGACGACAGTCGTTATGATCGTGACAGGATCCATTGGAGCAGTCGTATTGAGCGATTGGGATGATGATTTATTGACTGAACATGAAGTATATGAAGTAATGCGAAAAAGCGCTTTACTTCAATATGCTGACTTGGCATATTCCGCTCCGAAGGCGTGGGGGATCGATTCAATGGCGCAGCATCCGTTTAAAGTTTTGTGGCCATTTCGAATTCTAATTAAATAAATCCATATATCCATGCATCAATTTTAGGTGCGCAATTGGCGCTCAAATTGATTGAGCCTTCCTTTTATCTCGGCATTTCGATTTAGCCTTTTTCGTAGAAGGTTTTGTGCGGATGGGTCACACACATCCACGGGCACTGTCCCTTTGTCATGAATATAAGAGGAAGGTTGTCTGAGCTGCACTGCCACAACCAAGTATTCCTCGCTTATTCCAGCTTCTTTTTATCCAAAACCCCACCTTGACCAGCCCAAGTTGGAGCTTACGTGGCTTTCATTGACTAAAAGTTAAACTGCGGCGTCAGCATCAAAAAAAGCCAACGTACAAACAACCTAAAGCGTGGCATAATAAGCTTTAGAAGCAGCAGAAGGACTGCCGTAACTGAAACTTTCTTAGACTCCTGCAGCTGAAGCCTGTTATATCTTGATTCTCCGGCCAACGAGTCACTGACGACGTCCCTGGTTTTTCGACGTCCAAATTCCGACCCCCTGACGAAGTGATTGATCGTCGCGGTTTGACCCCCGTCCGAAACCGTTCCTAGCCCCTGGACCCATCACCGGCAGTGCCTGAATTCGATAAATATTCTCGTGCAGGAGCTTTGGAAGTTGAAGTGAGGTCCTTGAAGGCTCTTCGCTCTCGGCCACCACTCGCTGAATACGCATTCACATTTCCATTTCACGTCTCGTTCTTCAAGTTCTCGATCTTCGCTTGTCGCTTGGAATCTTTGTCCGAATCTGTTGTCTCCTTTTTGCTGGCATTATGTCCAGAACCTTTTTAGGGTTTCTGACGGGGCGGCATGCCATCACTTCGCTCACCAATCCGATTCGATGAAGAGCACCGTGCATTGCGGAGTTCGTTTCCCCGGCTTCCCCGAATGCAGACTGCGGCGGCCCGGCACGCGTATGGAGAAATCGGTCCCAGCGCCCTGTTTCTTGGAGTTGATTATTTGTCCTGTGCTTGCATATAAAACCTACATTCCCACTTCTGCGACTTGATCAATGGCACACACAATGTTGTACTTCCACTCCTTTCTTGTCTTTTTCGTTTGGACTCGGTTTGCATTTGCGCAAGTTCCTCGGGTAATTGAATTCAATGTAACCTGGATTAAAGCTGCGCCGGATGGATACGAACGAGATGTTATTACTATCAATGGAGTTTGGCCACTTAGTCCAATTCATGTGGCCAAAAATGAGGTTTACATGTTGCGTGTGTATAATGGTTTGAATGATGGAGAATGTATCACAGGTATAATCCAGCAAGTGATGCAGAGTCTAATGCCAGTTCATACCCATGGAATCGATCAATGGGGAAGCAATCCTTATGATGGTGTCGACTTAGTTACTCAATGGTACTCTTCCCCTTTTCCCTGGTCTTCTGGGAGTGTGCTTTGGTAGATAACAGAGGACTAATGGTTAGCGGCATTCCACCCGGAGAAATCTTTAATTACTGGCCAAACTTAGGTGGACAAGTCGGAACTTACTGTATGATCAGATAAGAAAAGAAAACTAACTCCTAGGGGTCCATACACATGTCAAAGGTAGAATCTCCCCAGTCGTTTCCGTGGAAAGTGTTCAATATGGTTAGGTCAATATCCCGAAGGTCTTCGAGCTCCATTTATTGTTGATGACCCGGATGCACCTTTTAGTTATGACCACAGCTTGGTTTTGTCTATCTCAGATTGGGTATCTCACTTCTTTCTGGCCGTTTCAGTCATCTAACTGGATTAGTACAATCGAACGATGAAATCCCTTATTCCGGTCTTTGATACCAAGGTAGGCTCGGATCCCACTGCCGAAACTCCAGATGGTAATCTCTAGTTTTCCAATGCCTTTTGCCCACGAAACTAACATACAGCCGCATTGATCAGAGATGTGGAAAATGAAGGTTTACAAATCGAACCAGGAAAAACATACCGACTCCATCTCGTCAACGTCGGTGCATTATCTCTCTTCCATTTCTGGATTGAAAACCACAATCTCACAATAATCGAAGTAGACGGCGTCTACGTAGCTCCCTACTCAACAGCAGGTCTCGACATTCACGTCGGCCAACGTTATTCCGTCCTCGTCACCATGAACGCAAATCCCCAATTCAATTATCCTATCATCGCAGCAATCGACGACTCTGAAGGGGTCCTAAAACCAAATGCAACTGCCTGGTTAGTATATAACCCCAACGGTGTCAATCCGGCACCACAGATATTGGCAGATTGGTATCCTTTTGACGACTTCCTTTTAACTCCTTGGGAATTTAAAGGCGTGCAACCACCGGATTGTAATGTCACTTTTGTTGTCCAGTTTGTGACTGCTCCTGCTGATTCGCCGTTGAAGACTGTTGCTCCGATTAATGGAATTAGTTATTTGCCTCCTGTTACGCCTACCATGTTGACAGCAATGGACGCTATCAATCCTTGGGACCACTATATTTATGGTCCTACAACTAATACTTATTTATTGCGTTACGGAGACATGGTCTATCTCATTATTGATAATGAAACCGGCGGCGCTCATCCTTGTACATTCTCCTTCTATCTTTATAGTATTCCATCTCATTATATAGTTCATTTGCACGGTCACACGTTCCAGGTTCTTTATCGTTCACCACCGAATACCAATTACTCTCAAGATGAACCTTACGATGTCCCTGCAAATCCCGTGCAAAGAGATGTTCTCACCGTCTACGAATACGGTTTTGCCATCGTCGCTTTCAAAGCCGACAACCCCGGCGTATGGTTCTTTGTACTTCCTCCTCCTCTCAAGTATCTAACTTTGCAGCATTGTCATATTGATTGGCATGTTTTAATGGGCATGATTGCACAATTTGTGGAGGCTCCGGATATGATGCAACGAACTTTACAGGTTCCCGAGGAAATTAGACAACAATGTGCAAGTCGTCAATGCCAGAGTCTTCATTGGGAGACCAAGAGTAATGGAAGTAGTACATCTCAAGAAATTAGCAAGGAAAACGGGAAGGCAAATGGAAAGGAATTGGATGTTGAAGATGAGATGGCATTTATGTTTCAAGCTTACGAGATTGAATCATGGTGGAATAAGGCAGTTAGCTTCCTTACAAGGTTGTTCCTCTTTTAAGTACCGATTGACCAATTGAAGAATTGAGTTTTATCAGCCAATCGGTAGCAATTTCAAAAGTAGTTTTCTTGAGATACCGTCCATTATGTAGGAGCAACGTTTGAATTCATTTACTATCTACAAAGAAAGGAGTCAAAGAGGAAGAATTGGCGAAGACGAAATCTTTAGACAATCTTTCGTCCGGAGTTTAGATTTTTGGCTTTGGCGACTATTGCACATGAAAGTGAAGGTGGGTTTTCAATGTCTGCGACGACTAAAGTTCTAGCTATAGTTGAAGCAACTGACTTCTGGCGGGCCTACTGACTCAATGCGCTGGTTTTACTCTCCAATACAATTTTGAAGAAGTTGTCGTTGTGTTGGTTCATACGTTTATTTATGTTTCGAGAGAAGAGAAGTAGAGGGGACAGAATATAAGTCTGTCGTCAGATGAGATTGCCGATCTGTCGGCTACAGTTCCCCCCCTACAAATAAAGTTTCCGGCATCGGCTCTTGATTGCCTCATCAACATCCAATTAGCGCCTTGTGATTTTGCACATGCCCTACCTTGAAAAGCATATGAAATGCAAGGCTGTGCATCCCACCCCTGAAATATCCCCACTCCCAGCTTATATCAAAATAACACATCCTTCCATCAATCCATCGCGAAACTTATCGCCGTTGTCTGTGTATAAGTACATCCATCTGTCTCTTCGAAAGGACATCCGGACATCGGTTTCTGTGTAATTGGAGAAAGATGCAGTCGGTGTCTTATCACAGTCATCAAACGAGGGAGGGATTGCCTCAGGGTATCTTCCGTTGTTCCAAGCGAGAACGCATTTGGTGTGTTGCAGATGTTAACGGCTAGGTTGGGTTGCGCAATGGAATGACAATTATAAGGCTTGGTTTTACATTGATGAAAGATCTGGAGGCAGAGTCACTACATGGACTCATCCACTTGGTACGTACTCCTTATCCCCTTTCGTTTTCCATTCTCTTCCATTGAGAAATGGCTGGAAGATACCATACTGATATGAGGTAGGGGCAAATGCGAGACCTCCCCATCCACCCTTTGGAGGACCAGGAGGAGCCCCAGCGCCTCGAACTGTACTCCCTACCAATCCCTATACCCATCCTACAGCACCTCCTCAACAACAACAACAACGAGGCATGTCGGGCCTTGAAAAAGCGGGTATTGCAGGCGCAGCTCTCGGCGTAGGATTAGGAGCATGGGAACTTCACCACCATGAAAAAGAAAAAGAACATCGTTTAGAATCTGAATTGGAACAAGAACGTGCACGCGAGCGCGCAGATCGCGAACGTTATCAACGCGATGAACAACGTCTTGCCGCTGAACAACGCGAAGGTTACCGTGGAGGAGGAGGGGGATATGGAGGGGGATATGGAGGAGGAGGTGGTGGTGGTGGAAGCAGAGGCCTCATTGGCGGTGCTGTGGCTGGTGGTGCTCTTGGTTTGGGAGGAGGATTGTTGGCAAGTGAGGTTGGCGGGCTTTTTGGAGGGAGGAATGATACTGTTGTTGAGGAAAGCAATACTACGGTTGTGTATGATGATGTCCAACCTCAACCGGTGGTTTATGACAATTATGTGGAGAATAATACTTATGTCCAAGAGGATAATACCTATGTCCAAGAGGACAATACCTATGTTCAAGAGGATAGTTCATATGTTCAAGAGGATGTCGGCGGATTTGGAGGCGGCGGATATGATAGTGTTCAAGAGGGATATACTGATTATAACGCTGATGCTGGTGGTGTGGATGTCAATTATGAATCTGGATATGTCGATCAGAATGTTGACGCTGGAGGAGTGGATTACAGTGTTGATGAAAGCTATGTCGATGAGAGTGTTTCGTGGTAAGGAGCCTGTGGTGGCCGAGTGGTTTCATTCATTTCATTTCTCTTTGTTCACGTAGGAATTAACCAAGTCATGTCTCAGAAGTTGTGGTGCAGTATCTCATCTCCAACGAATCCGTTATGACCTTCCTCTTCCTGTAGTTGTCAAAACGTGCAGTAGTGAGACACCGTTTTATCGGTTGGGTACATGATAAGTTTTGCCTTCAATGGCTCCACCGGCCCTCGGCCTTTGCTTCTTTAGCTCTTGCCGGAGAACTATGTGTTCCTAAATCTTACACCAACTGGATCTTGGAATATCCAGCCGGGAGATATTCACTATGCTCATGACTGCATATGGCAACATTTCCGATGCTTACTACATTGTATTGTATTCCGAAAGGGGATCAGATGCAAAAATTATTAATATTTGGCGATGACCCATTTTGGAAAGAACCATCGAAACCTTCGCATCTCGTGTCATACCACTCTAATCCTTCAGGACATTTTAGGACACAGGTAATAACATCAATCCTGATAGCCAATTGTTGTCCGTATATCAGTCGATGGGGCCACTTGTCCGCTAGCACAATAAAAACAATTTCCGTACACGTCCAACACTCCGCGATGGTATCTACAACCCCATGCGTTTCTGAACCACGGCTGATGACCCCGAACTATGCAACTGGGTCTCACATTTTGGTAGAAGTGTGTATAGCTAGCCGGCATGGCGAACTCCGGAAGCACTCCCTGCTGTGCAGCGCAGGCGATACTGATTAGTTAGTTAACTTAGTACCAGCGCTTTTTGATGGTGTTGTTACCAATAAGTCACAACCACGGCGTTAGGATTTGGCTGATTCATAAGGTCGACACTCTACTCCTCAGCCACTTCTTTTAAGTAAGTTAATTACCTTTGTTTTCCACTCCGATCACAGTTCGATAGAAACGTGGGTTGTTCTAGGAGAGGCTCTAGTGAGACACAAAGCGTGATGGCCTCGTTAAAGCCAGAACGCCTAAGTCCATGTGCCGTGGAAGGGGCTTCATTTAAATAGATATTTATGTAAATAATTGGCATGTGTAACTAACTGATATTTGCCCGGCAGCTTGGTTCAGGGGCACTAGACGGCAGTGGACTATATGGTTGCAGCGGGCTCGATGTCTTCAATTTTTCTCCGAACAAGCTAACCTCGACATATATGACGCGCCGTTGCTCGATTCAGGAGAGTATATGCCTCCAGCCTTCAAGTGGATGTTGTCGTTGTGCTCATCAAGTGCTTACATATGTAAACCCGGAGTAAGAAGTCAAAACTTTAATCTCTGTCGCCGCAACAGGATGGAGGTTAGCGCAATGAGAATGCAGAATAGACGAAGGCGGAGCACACGTCCCTTATTGATTATATACTTGCCCCATCGCTCTTACGGTCTCCGCTGACGGCATATGATCAAGCACGAATCTCAACACGCCGACCAAGAGAGGTTGAAGAATCCTCGTCGAGAACTTGACCAACCAGTCCCAAACCTTGAGGACATTTACGACAACAAAGAGATACACAGCCTCAAGACAAAACGTAATCCCCTTGAGTCAATTCAGATCCTCTTTAAATCGTTGGTATGAGGCTAAGCTTTAGAATTTTTGGAGGACACGGGGAACTTGTTCTCGAACAGCGGTCATGATTTTCTTCAATTCTTCCGGCCCGGTTCGCAACCTCAATTACAACATATCTGGAAAGCTAAGAAGCTCCATGAGAACAATGGGTGGGTTTTCTCATCTCAAGAAAGGGCGATCTTATATTTTCGACTCTATTCTTCCTCGTCCGCCACCACCCTGAAAGGTCCCGGTCCTCTGCTGGAGTCCATGATCCAAAGTCACGTTGCAACGATACGGCATATACAAGGCTATCTCATTAGAATTTATCTTAGGCTAGATGGTCTTCATGGGAGTACTGTCCTTCCGCCGTTCCAAGAGTTTATTGAGGATGTATTAGTATTGATCGAAGTCCT
>Ga0335073_10016001_pt1 | contig 10483 bp, 7 predicted proteins | sample Lox_Sample_22_FD_207093 | JGI IMG/M metagenome (GOLD analysis project Ga0335073, IMG submission 207093) | Soil microbial communities from Loxahatchee National Wildlife Refuge, Florida, United States - Lox_Sample_2.2 | ecosystem: Environmental > Terrestrial > Soil > Wetlands | place: USA: Florida...
AGCTCATCAATCAGATGCGGCAAGGCTTCCAACGCCTGCACGGTGGGATATTGGTTCGGCCCTTCTTACCGTCGGCGCCGACGGCGCGTTTTGGAGAGCCCAGTCTCGCTCTCTCGGTACAACTGACAACGGACTCCTCCCAGCGTCTTGTTGATCTTCCATTTTTTGCCGATGGCCGCTCGGCGGAACTGGTAGAGGCCGCCTTGCCGGCGTCGATGCGCGGACTGTCGGTCGACTTTACCGTCGGCCGCCACACCGAACTGCTGACGTTCCTGAGCGAACAGGCTCTCGTCCGCTCGATTGAGCTGCCGCCGATACTTGAGACCGCTCCGCTGAATGGTGGTAGTCAGCCCGCTCCTGCGGATGTTCCGAGTCCGGCGCCGGGCGTCGATTACCCGGTGGTCGGCATTGTCGATGGCGGTGTAGCGAACAACGGGCACCTCAATGGTTGGAAGGTGGGCGACGCCGGGCTGGTGCCGGCGGGCGACCGGGATGAAAGTCATGCCACCTTCATTGCGGGCCTCATCAGTGCTGGCCGTGCCCTGAACCCACATTTGAGCGATGCAATCGAAGCCGTCGGCTGTAAGTTCTACGACCTTGATCTGTTCCCGCGGCGCGACCTGCGTGCAATTTACTATCAGGATGTCGAGGAGCTGTTCGATATCCTCGACGAAAAGGTCAAGGCTGCGAAGCGCGACTTCGGCGTGAGAGTCTTCAATCTGAGTTTCGCGTTTGGACGCCGCTCATCGCGGCTGGCTTATTCGCTGACGGCCGACCGTCTGGACCGGATTGCGCGCGCGAACGATGTTATTTTCCTGGTTTCTGCCGGCAATCTCCAGCCGCTCGCGTCGCGGCCCCCGTGGCCCGAAAAAGCCGAGGATGCTGCAGCGATGCTTGCCGGCTTCGGTACGCATGAGCAGCAGATCACGGCGCCGTCTGAGCACCTCCTGGGCTTGACGATCGGTGCGATTAATCCACCGGGCATAACGGGACACGCGCATCTTATGCCGACAACCTACACGCGGCGCGGGCCGGGTGTCGGCGGGGCAAGGAAGCCAGAGCTTGCGCACTATGGTGGCGCCGACACTGCGCTGGGAAACAGTACGGGGTTGATGTCATTCAACCCAGGTGGCGATGCCGTGCATAACTGCGGCACCAGTTTTGGTACGCCGTTGGCAGCAGCGACGGTAGCGACGCTTGATCAGCGCCTGGCTCGGCAAGCACCGCGCGAGACGCTGCTCAGTCTTCCGGTCCATCGCGCCAGACGTCCGGATGCCCTCAATCGCCCGGCGCTACGCCATGTCGCCGCCCGCGATTTTGTCGGCTTCGGTGTTGCGCCTCCCGCCGACCTGATGCTCAACGATGCGCCGCACGCGGTCACTTTGGTCTTTAATGATCGGCTGCTTGCCAGGCAGCGCCTGGATTTCACCTTCGCTTGGCCCCGCTCGCTTGTCGCTGCCAACGGTTCCTGCCGTGGTCGTGCTGATGTGACGCTCGCCTATACGCCACCCATCGATCCCGACCACCGCGAGGAAGCCATCCGAATTCAACTCGAGGCCTACCTGTATCAGGAGAAGCTGAAGGACGCAGCAAGCGGCGAAATGGAATGGGAGACCCGTCTCGCGCATGACGCCGCGGATGTGCCCCAGGGCATGAACAAGACCGAGAATTACCTGATCAAGACCGGTCTCAAATGGTCGCCTGTCAAGCGGTATCATGTGGTAATGCCGCAAGGGCGGGGTAATACCTCAAACTGGAAGCTGTCCCTCGAAAGTCTGACACGCGCCGGGGCTGGCTTTCCGCCTGAGGGCGTACCTTTCACCCTGCTCTTGACGATCTCGGATCCGAAAACGGCCGCGCGTGTCAGGGAAGAGATGCGGCTCGACCTTCAGAGCCGTGGCGTGGTCCTGGCTGACATCACCGTCGCGCACCGCATCCGTCAGCGCGGCGTGTAGTGTTGAAAGGCCGAAGATTCGGATGCGCTCGCAAACGTCGGAAGATGGTAACCGCACAAAGGATCGGCGTTGACGGCAATACGCAAAGATGCCATTCGTACCGCCGTCGCGCGGCCGCATCGGGGCGCGCTAATCGCGCTTGCTGACGTACCGCTGGTCGAGGCATTTCTTGCGATCGACCGCATGGATATCCTTGCCACGCATCCGGCTGGCATTGCGGTCACCGGCCATCTCGCTGCCGAAATTGGAGACTGGGAATACAAGGTGCGTTACCGCGCCGCGCTTCGGATGGGGCAACTGAACGAGGTTCAGATCACCGAAACCCGGGAAGTCGAAACGTTCGTCCGGCTTGGAGACTCCTGCTTGAGTCCAAACGAACGCTCGGCAGTCACCCTGGCCTTGCACCGTGGCTACCGACTAGCTCTTGACCATAATAACGCGCTCGCCAAGACCTTGGCTTCGGCCAGCGCACGTCTCGGCGACATCAGGTTGTACCACCCGCGCGAGATCGTCCATGATCTGGTTCGCTCCGGTGCTCTCGATGCGGAAGATGGGAATCGGATGAGCGCCTTATGGACGGAGTAGCTCGCAGAAAGCTGTTTTCTGTTCATCTGTCATGCCGGCCTGCGGCACGGGCGAGCGATATGACCTCATTGCTTGGCAGGCCAATTTTGATGGCGATTTCCCGAAGCTTTCCATTGGATATTTCTTCGCGCCGGAATGCTTCGGTCGCCAGGCGTATGAGTTCGCCCTGCAATTCCTTCTCGCGTTCACTCGCGCTGGCCGGATTGGGATGATCATCGACGAGATCGCTGAATTCGAGAAGCCGGAGATAGAGATTTCCGAAGTTTTTCTGCGCGACCAGCTCATGGGCTTCAGCTTGGCTTAAGCGGTTCAGGCTTCTCACGCGCCAGGCCGCGGCCTCGTAGCTTACCATGAAATGTTTGGCAATGATGGCTACGTCTTGATAGGTGATGGTTTGCGAGCCGGAGGGGGGCCGTATTTCCGTGTCGGACATGCTGTTGTTGGCGACATCAAATATGGTCTGGGTCAGCCGGCTCGGGTACCCTTTCTTAAGCTGCTGCAACTGCTCACTGACACCTTCGGCTGGCATGAGAAATGCTGCGGCGAAGGCATTGGCTCGCTTTTCGACCAGGGCGCTCGCATTCGATCGCCGCGTCGCCGATATGCCTTCTTCGCGGTCGAACAAGGCGTGGGCGTATTCATGGGCGTGCGAGAAGCGGCGCCGCACCGGCGAATGTCCGCCGTTCACCAGAATAGCGAGCCCGACATCCGGGTGATTGAGAAACAGTCCCGAGAAGTCATCGGGTAGATCCGCCGCTGCGACCCAGATGCCCTCGGAGCTGATGATCTCCGCTAGATTGGCAACCGGCGCGTGACCAAGGCCGAGGCGCCGTCGCTCTTCGGCAGCGACGATCTCGGCCTGCCGGATGGCTTCCGTGGTAGAATGAATGCCCGCTGCGTAGTTGGGCACGGCCGAGACGCGGTGCTGATCGAGTTGCCTCCGAAGATCGGCCCCTATCCGGCATAAATCCAGGATTCGCCTGACGGCCGTTTCGAAGCCTGGCAAATGCTGAAGCTCGGGCAGGGCACGGGGGATGGCCACGGAAATTTCTTCCGTTTGTACGTCCACATCGGTCAGGAAGGCCCCTGGGGGTTTGCCGTAGAGATCGGCAAGCTGCGTGAGCTCCACCGTCGAAACCGACCGGGTTCCAGCTTCGATGTTGGTGATCCCGGTCCGCGGGATGTCGAGGGCTTCGGCCACGGTTTGCTGACTGAGGCCTCGTCGTTCGCGTGCGCCGCGCAGACGGTTTCCGAGGATCACGGGGTCCATTGGTTGCTCTCTCGTCGCCCACCGGCCGAATCGCAAACGGCCGGGGGCTGGTGGCGGCCGGCTGCTGTCGCAAATCTGATGCGGCAGACCATCCCTGTCAAGAATATCCGGCGATGTCTGATCGTCCCTTGACGGCGGGAAGATCCGGACATATATTGGAAGTATCGTACAAAGTCGGTCCGATTGGAAAAAAGCCGAGCGGGCCGGGAAAGGATGCGGTCATGGACGAAACGGAACCCGGGAAGGCGGCCGGCAGCCCCTCTGCTGCCGAAGTTGCGCTGCAGCACGTGCGTGAGGCGGAGCGCGATCTCGCTCAGGCGATCGGCGCGGAGGCGCGGGCCGAGCACCAACTCGAACATGCCATCGAGGAATTGGAAGCTGCCGAACACAGGGAGTTCCGGGTGATCGTCAACGGCCGGCGGACGGAGGTGGACAAGAATCGCCTGTCGTTCGCCGAGGTCGTGGCTCTGGCGTTCCCCAAGCCCCCGCCCGGCCAGAATATCATCTACACGGTCTCGTACAGAAACGGCGGTGACAAACATCACCCTGAGGGGACACTCGTGGCCGGCCAGTCGGTGAAGATCAAGGACGGGACCATCTTCGATGTCACAGCAACTGATAAGTCGTAGCCCGGACCTCAAGCGTCTGCGGGATGAGGGATACGATATCGAGATTCGCGCGGGCCATCTGCTGGTCCACGGTATACCCTACGTCAACTCCAGCCACAGTGTCGCGAAGGGAACGCTCGTATCGACACTGACATTGGCCGGTGATGTGACTTGCACACCAGGCACGCATCTCGCGTATTTCATTGGCGAGCATCCGTGCAATATGGATGGCAGCGAAATTGCCCAGATCAGGCATGACACGCGAGCGCAGACCCTGGGCGAGAATTTGGTGGTTCATCATTCTTTCTCCAGCAAGCCCGTAAGCGGTGCTTACAGCAACTACCACGAGAAAATGACCACCTATGCGACGATACTCTCGAGTCCGGCCCACGCGATCGATCCAACCGTGACGGCGAAGACGTTCGCCCCCATCGCCACGGACGAGGGTGACTCCGTGTTTGTATACCTCGATACGGCATCTAGCCGCGCGGGGATCGGCGCCCTTTCGGCCAGGTTTGCCGGTGAGCGGGTCGCCTTTATTGGCATCGGAGGCACCGGCTCCTATACCTTGGATCTCGTCGCGAAGACGCCGGTGAAGGAAATCCACCTATTCGACGGTGACAAATTCTTGCAGCACAACGCGTTCCGAGCTCCAGGCGCCGCCCCGATCGAGCGCCTGAGGCAGGCGCCTTACAAGGTGCACTATTTCCGCGATGTTTACTCGGCGATTCATCGGGGTATCATCGCTCACCCCTATGACATAACCGAGGAGAACGCAGGGGAGCTTGCCGGCATGAGCTTCGTTTTCCTCTGCATAGACGGCGGCTCCAGCAAGAAGGCGATTGTCGCAAGACTCGAGGCGCTCGGCATTTCCTTCGTCGACGCCGGTTTGGGAGTTGAGCTTGGGGAAGAAGGTTTGCTGGGCCTGGTCCGCGTGACCACCAGCACACTAGAGAAGCGCGACCACGTGCGGACCCGCGTGTCTTTCGCGGATGCCGGCAGTGATGATCTCTACCGGAACAACATCCAGATCGCCGATCTGAACGCGCTCAACGCGGCGTTGGCCGTAATCAAGTGGAAAAAGCTGCGCGGATTCTATCTCGATCTTGATCGAGAGCATCACGCCATCTACACGTTGAGCGGCAATGTTTTGATCAACGACGATAAGTTATGAGACGGCAGCAGCGCCTGGAGCTCGTGTTCACCGAATTCCTGCCGGACAAACTTACGGACGGCAAGCTATATATCTCCATGCAGTACGCTACCGCTTCGCACAAGTGCTGTTGCGGATGCGGCTATGACGTGGTGACGCCGATCAGTCCGAAGGACTGGCAGCTTACCTTTGACGGTCGGTCAATCTCGCTGAAGCCATCGATCGGCAACTGGTCCTATCCCTGCAGGTCGCACTACTGGATCCAACAGAACCGCGTCGTCTGGTGTGACCCAGTAGACCAGGCGGACCGCAGCGTCACCCGCTATCGTGGACGCTGGTCGCGGCTTAAGGGGTGGCTGGCGTCCTGGAGATAGTAGGTTCCGTGCCGGGCTAGCGGCGTGGCCCTTTCTCTTTGAGGCGGCTGGCTTGCCCGACTCCGGCCCTACAATCGGTCCGGCCCGATGCGCTGGAATTGGGGGCTAAGGGCGATCTCGGCCTAGGAAAGTACTCCGCGGCTAAGGGACGGACGCTGCCCAATCAGTTAGGCCGGCCCAACCCCTTGCCCTCACCCCCTGACGATGCGAGCAATCCCGCATCGACTCGTTGGCAAATCACGGGCTAGATACCTTCCGGCGCCGCGATTCCGAACGGAGTCGAAGGCACTGAGACAACGATCGCCGTAGACCCACGCAGTAAGCTGCCGTGTTCCTCATTCTCTGAGCTGGTTCATGCCGATAGCGACAGTCAAACAGCTCTGCACGCCGAGCGCCGTCGTCACGAGCGATAGCCTCGTCGAGCAGGTCGCGCAGATTGAGGATCTTGCCTCTGGCAAGGTGGACGGGCGTGATTTCTTCCGGCGAAACCACTTCACGGAGGGCCTGGAACGCCTGGTGAAGCGCGGCCTCGATCGACTCGCCGGCAAATCCGAAGATGGCGCTTTCTACCTCACCCAAGCGATGGGCGGCGGCAAGACCCACAGCCTGATCGCCTTCGGTCTCCTCGCATCCGACCCGGGCCTTCGCCGAGAAGTCGTCCCGAGCATCGCCAGCGGCAAGGATTTTGGGGCCGCCAAGGTCGTTGTTTTTAACGGACATCAGAATCCGGAGACCCTTCTCTGGGGCTATATCGCCGACCAACTGGGGCAAGCCGAGGTGATGGCGTCGTTCTGGCGCAACGGAGCCAAGACGCCCGGCATCAACGAATGGGTCGATGTCCTGGGGACTGAGCCGGTGCTCATCCTGCTCGACGAACTGCCGAGCTATCTCCAGATGGCGCAGGGAGAACCGGTCGGTGCGTCAACGCTCGGAGACCTCACAATCGGTGGCCTTGAGCGGCTATTCAATGCGCTGCCGCGTTGCCCGCGAGCTTGCGTCGTCGTCACGAACCTGAAGGACGACGTTTATCTCGACGGCTCGGGACAGCTTCGCACCCTGATCGAAAGCCTGACGAAGCACTATGATCGCAACGCCCAGGCAATCACCCCTGTCCAGCAGAACACCGGCGAGGTGTTCGCCATCGTCCGCAAACGCCTGTTTGACAACTTACCGTCACAGGAGCGGATCGACGAAGTGGCGCAAGGCTACGTCGCGGCCCTCCAGAAGGCGAAGCGCGTCGATACGATCCCGACGACGCCGGAAACCTTTGTCGAGCGCATCCGCGAGACCTACCCATTTCACCCGTCGATCCGCGACATTGTCGCGCGCTTCTCCGAGAACCGAGGCTATCAGAAGACTCGCGCACTGATCCGTTTGCTCCGGCTCGCGGTCCGTGGCGCAATGGCCAGCAACGGCAATGCCTTTCTGATCGGCCTCCAGCACCTCGACTTCAACGATCAGGCCACGATCGAGGAAATACGCAAGATCAACCCTGCCTATGCCAACGCCATCTCACGCGATGTCGCCGACCGCGGCAACGCGCTTGCCGAGAAGATCGACGCGGCCGACGGCAATCCGACCGCCTCCGCGGTCGCCAAGGTACTTCTCATGTCGTCGCTGTCGGCGGCGGAATCGCCGCTGCGGGGCCTTACGGACGGCGAGCTGATCGAAACGCTGGTCGATCCGCTGCTCGATGTGTCAGAGATCAAGGGCGCTTTGAGCCGTCTGCAAGGTCAGGCCTGGTATCTCTTCCAGGGCGTCGATCAGCGCGTGTTCTTCGGCCAGACGGCGAACGTCACAGCCGAGATCACGGAAATCGCGGCGAACATCGCAGAGGAGCAGGTCGATCAGACGCTCCGCGACAAGCTGAAGGAGGTATTCAGGCCGCGGACGGGCGCTCTTTACTCCGACAAGATGGCAATCCTGCCGGCACTCGACGAGATCCAGCTCGACGATGATCGGCCGACACTTGTGGTCTTGGAGCGGCCCGCGGACAAACTACCGCAGGACTTCGTTGACTGGTGGAACAGGCAGGACCTCCAGAACCGGGTCCTCGTGCTTACGGCCGACCCGAATGCCGTTGCGACCCTGCGATTGAGCGCCCGGCGGATGCGGGCAATCGACAAGGTCGAGGAACGGATCAAGGCGCAGCACGGGAAAGAATCACCCCAAATGGCAGAACTTGAAGGGGTCCGTGGCCGCGAGGCGGGCGCTTTCACTAGTGCCCTACGGGAAACCTTCAAGACGATCGTCTTTCCGATGACCAGGACGCTGCGGCGCGTTGACGATTTCCGCATGGAGTTTGACCGCAATGATTACTCCGGTGAGCAGCAGATCATCGACACGCTGACGAAGCGCGGAAAGTTCATCCCAACCGATAGGTTCGACGCGCAGTTCGACACCATCCGGCTCGACGCCGAGGAATTCCTGTTCGATGCCGACGCCGTTCAGGAGTCGTCGCTGCGCCGCAACGCAGCAATCCGGCCGGGTTGGTACTGGCTGCCGCGTGGTGGCCTCGATCAGTTGGTCACCACCGCCGTTCAACGTGGCTTCTGGCGCCGACGCGAGGGGCTTGTCGCCAAGAAATGGGAACGGGTGACACGTGTCACCGCTCGGCAGGACGATTTCGCCCAGAACCCCATCGTGACCGGTCGCTTCCAGATCAACGTCATGCCCGAGGATGCGGACATCATCTACGTGTCCGAGAGCGGGCCTCCCGATCCCGCAAAGGCAGCGAAACTCGATGGTCGTGTCTATGACACCGCCGCGCCGGCCGTGTGGTTCCTCGGGGTCGATTCCAAGGGCACGGCAAAGACAGGCGACCCGTGCGAATGGCGCGCGCCGATCCGCGTGCAGCCCGACGTGATGCGGGTGTCCGGCGGCTACCGCATCGCACTGCTGGCAATTCCGCGGGCGGCCGTCATCCGTGCCACGTTCGATGGATCAGACCCGCGGACGGCGCCGGAGGTTCCGCACGGCGACATAGACGCGCCGAAGGGTGCGACACGGTTGCGTGTCGTTGCCGAGGTCAATGGCCAGTTCAGCCAGGAAGAAACCGCCTCGCTGGTAAGCGGCATGGCCGCACCGGACGGGGGCAGTCCAGCGGCGCCCAAGGCCGCGCTGAAGCCTGACGCGCCGGCAACGACGACCTCGCGGTTCGAGCCGAAGGACACGGCTACGGCGTTCGCAGCGCTTGACCGGTTGGCGAAAACCCCAGGCGCCAAGGTGTACGGTGGCTCGGTCGAGCTGAACGGCGGGCGCTCCGAGGCGGACTTTCTGACGCTGCGCTTCGGCCGCGACGTGCCGATTCCGGCCGCGGTGCTCGATCAGACGGTCAAGGAACTGGTCGCGCTGCTGGCTGCGCCGGCCCCCACGGTGAAATTGCGACTGGACGGGATTGCCTTTCCATCCGGCCGTGAGTTGATGGCATTCTGCGACGCCAGCGGCGAGGACTTCGACCGCGTCGCGTGGAACCAGGACTGACCTATCGTGACGACCGCGCCCGCCAATTTCGATTGCGCCGACATCTATCAGGAGCATGGCTACCTCGTGCGCCTGACCAGAGGACGTGACGCCAAGGCGCAGGTCTTCGAGGTATTCGGCCGATTGCCGACCGATCGCGAAGCACAATGGGCGCCGGAGACGGTCCTGCGCTGCGAGGTGGCCCGCGACGTGTGGGACGTAGTCTCGCCCGAGGCGCGGGCCGAATTCAACCGCAGGCTGAAACAGGAGAACAAGCCGGCCGGCCGCTGGGGCGCGGACGAGACGGCGGTGCAGCGTCTGTTCGGCAAGGAACTGCTGGTGTTGCTGTGGGCGGTCGAGGCGTCGGATGTGAAGCCCGAGGAGATGGCCGTCGCTATCCGCAACTGGCATGGCCTGAAGCCGGAGGAGCGCTGGTGGCTCTACACCATGACTGCCGCGGCAACCGGGCTGGCACATCAGGCTGGCATGGGCTGGCGTGGCGCGTTGCGGCAGGCACTGTGCTTTGGCACGCGGTCCGACGCTTTCCATCTTGGCGCGGTCGCCGGGCGTGGCACGTTGGAGCCGCGGGTGAATACCCGGTTCGTGCAACCGAAACGAAGGAGGTCCAGCCCAAAGACCGAGGATGATCCCAGCCTCCTGTTCGCGCCACCGTTGCCTGCCAAATGATGGACCCGACATGAACGACGTCGTCCATACCGAAGCGGCGCGTGGCCTTGCGCCGTGGTCGCTCAAGGACGCGCCCGCCTTTATTGAACAACAGTTCCCTGTGGGGCGGCTCTCGGCCGAAGCCTACAAAGAACGTAAGGCCGGAGCAGGTCAGACATTGACCGCGCTCGGCTCATATTGGAAGGGGCGCAAGCCACTCATACTCGTACGCGCTGTAGTGCTTGGCTGCCTCTTGCCTGCAACGGATGATGCGGCGGCCGACCTCGACATCTTTCTCAAGCTGATGGCGATGGACGATGTCGCATTTGGCAAGCGCTTCAATGGGCGCGCGACCGAATTCGTGGAACTGTTTCCCGGCCTCGCTGAGACCGTCGCTACGAATGTTACTC
>Ga0335073_10016002_pt1 | contig 10482 bp, 10 predicted proteins | sample Lox_Sample_22_FD_207093 | JGI IMG/M metagenome (GOLD analysis project Ga0335073, IMG submission 207093) | Soil microbial communities from Loxahatchee National Wildlife Refuge, Florida, United States - Lox_Sample_2.2 | ecosystem: Environmental > Terrestrial > Soil > Wetlands | place: USA...
TACGCCTCCCTGAGCCTGAGCCCTACTCCTCTGCCGTCCCCTGTCGGGCCGAGATCGGACCCATGGGGTCCACCTCGTCGGGGGAGTCGCCGTAGGTCCAGGGGGTTCGCTGCTCCTGCGGCGGCAACTCGTTCAACGGCCCCAAGAGGTCCTGGAGGGTGGTGGCGAAGGCGCTGTCCCCGGTTGTCTTGCTGATCTTCCAGCCGTCCGGCGTGCGCACCAGCCAGTTGGTCCGCCGGGACAGACTGAGGCGGGCCGGAGCGTCCCGAGGTTGGAAGACACCGAGCTGGTTGGATTCCTGGACGGCCGTGTCCCCCGTAACTCTGATCTTCTGATCGAGGCTGGTCTGGAACACATAGGGCAGAGGGCCGGCGTCGCCGAAATAGAAGTCCCAGTACTTGGTGTACTCCTCGCGCCCTTTGGGCCCCTCGCCCGGCTTGTGCAACGACTGGATCTCGATGGTGGCATCCTCGGTGAGGACGTCGAGGGCCTCCATGCGTCCAGCCTGAATACCGTTGAACCCGCCCGTACAGGCGTGGTGCCACTGCCGGAACACCTCGTTGATCTGACGAACATCCTCGAGCTCGCGGACCCTCGCCTCGAGCTCGCGGACCCTCGCCTCGAGCTCCTTGACCCTGGCCTCCAGGGCATCACGGCTGTCGTCTGTCATTTGCTTCCCCCTTTGGTCGACATCGGGCTCGAAGTCCAGTTGAACCCCGGGGTGGCCGCTCCCGGTGGCGGTGCCCAGGAGAGACCGGGGGGAGAGACGGGGACCAACCGGGAGCCAAACTGAACGTCATTCGAAATGTAGGTCGCCTCCGTCAAACGTGTCAAGGTCACCGGCGCCGGGCGCCTTCTGGCCCACCTTGACCCACACATTAAGCTGCCCGCGGTGCCGGCCGACAAGCCCAGAGTTCCCCCCAATTGCGACGTATTCCTGGGGCTGACTTGCCTGGACAAGAGCGAACCGGGGGTCACCGTCTGGAGCATGACACCGGCCGGGCACATGGCTGACTCCTCCGGTTACGTGCAAGGCGGATTCGTCGCTGCCCTCATCGACTCGGCCATGGCATCGGCCACCATTACCCAACTGAAGGGGCGGCGGGCCTATACCGCCAACACCGACCTGACCATCAACTTTGTTCGCTCTGCTCGTGTCGACGAAACCCTGACGTGTACGGCCCGGGTCCTCCGAGGGGAGGAAGGAGTGAGCTTCACCAGCGCCGAGGTTTCCAATGCGTCCGGCCAGCTTGTCGCCACCGCCTCCTCGACCTATGTTCTCACCGGGCGTGGGTGAGTTTCGGCTGAATGAACCTGCTCGTCACTGGGCGACGTCGCCCGCCGTTCACACCTAGATAGGGAGCTGGATGTCCTCACCTGACCAGACTGCGGCTGTCCGCGACACCGGGCCCCTTTCAGGTTTCCGCATAGTCGACCTCACCGAGAACATGGCCGGCCCGATGGCCACCATGCTCCTGGGTGACCAGGGTGCGGATGTCGTAAAAGTGGAGTCCCTTTGGGGTGACCAGATTCGGCGGACCGGCTCCGGTCGAGGAGGAATGGCCGCTTACTTTGCGAATCTCAACCGCAGCAAGAGATCGATCGCCCTTGATCTGAGGCGCCCTGAAGGCCAGGCGGTGCTTGAACGCCTCTTCGACGGGGCCGATGTGGTCGTCCACGCCTACCGTCCGGCGGCGGCCCGCAAGCTCGGGATAGACAGGGCGCGCGTGTGCACGCCCGAGCGCAAGGGCCTGGTGTATTGCGAAATAGTGGGATTCGGCCGTGAAGGCCCCTTGGCCGGGCGGGCCGTCTACGACCATGTGGTCCAGGCTCTGTCAGGATTTGCGTCTCTTCAGTCCGATCCCGCCACAGGCGCACCGTCTCTAGTCCGGCAGGGAGTGGTGGACAAGGCGACGGGGCTGACGGTCGCGCAGGCGGTCACCGCCGCCCTGCTTCGGCGGACCCGTACGGGAGTCGGCGAGTCCATAGCGGTCACCATGCTCGATGTAGCGCTGAACTTCCTGTGGCCGGACGGAATGATGAACAACACGGCATTAGAGGTCACCGAGATCCGGCCTCCCGCCGCCAACACCTATCGCCTGACGAGGACCAAGGACGGCCATATCGCCCTGATGGTTCTCACCGAGGATCAGTGGACTGCTCTGCACCCGGCCCTGGATCTCGAGCCTCCAGGCGAGCGAACCTATCCGGAGAGGCTGCGAGAGGCGCGGGAGCGCCTGGCCCACATGCCGACGGCAGAAGCTATCGAGGCGCTCACCGCCCATGACGTCCCGTGCGCTCCAGTGCTGTCACTGGAGGAAGTTCCCTTCCATCCCCAGGTGATCGCCAACGAGGCCTTGGAGATCTTCGATCATCCGGTCCTGGGTCCGATCAGGCAGCCGGTTCCGGCTCCCCGGCTGGAAGGTATGGAGACCCAGGCCCTGCGCTCCGCCCCCAACCTGGGGGAGCACTCGGTTCAGGTTCTGGAGGAATGCGGCTATCAACCCGCCGAAATTGAAGCCCTGGTGGCTTCCGAGGCGGTGGGCGTATCGTGACCCGGCCTGTCCTTTCCATCGCGTTGCCGCCCAGCCGTCGAATCGTCGATTACGCCAGGGCCGCGGAGCGGGTCGGCTGCCGGCGCGTATGGCTGTTCGACTCGCCGGCGGTGTACGGCGACATATGGGTCGGATTGGCCCGGATCGTCGAAGCCACCAGCACCATCGGTGTGGGGACGGGCGTGGCGGTGCCGAGCCTGCGCCATCCGCTGGTGACCGCCTCCGCCATCGCCACCATCGAAGACCTGTCCCCTGGCCGCCTGGTCACCGCCTTCGGAGCCGGTTACACGGCGAGGCGGGCGATGGGACAGAAGCCGATGAAGTGGGCCGACCTGGTCGCCTACCTCGATCAGGTCCGGCGCCTGCTCCTGGGGGAGGTCGTGATGATCGATGGGGCCCCCGCCCAGATGGTGCACCTGCCGGAGTGGGGACCGCCCCGCCCCATCGAGACGCCGCTGTGGACGGCTCCGTCCGGCGCCAAGGGGCTGGCCGCATCGCACCAGGTCGGTGCCGACGGCGTACTCCTCACCTCGCTGCCGCAGCCCGCCGACCCTGCTTTCGCCACCCGGGCCCTGCTGGTCAACGGTACGGTCGTGGGCCCGGGCGAGGATCACACCAGCCCTCGTCTCGTGGAGGCGGCCGGTCCGTGGTTCGCGGCCTCCTTTCACGCCGTGTGGGAGCACCGCCCCGAGTATCTGGGGCAGATGCCCGGAGGTTCCGACTGGCGAGCCGAGATAGAGCGCCTCCGGCCGGAGGGCGAACGTCATCTCGCCGTGCACGAGGGTCACATAGTCGCCATGACGGAGCGTGACCGGGCGGCGGTTACGGCTGCCGGTGCGGCCATCCTCACCAACAGCTGGACCGGTTCGGCCGAGGAGATCGGCGCCCGCTTCGAACAGGCGGGCGCGGCCGGCATCGACGAGATTGTCTACGCTCCGGCCGGACCGGACATCGAGTCGGAGATTGCCCGGTTCGCCGGGACGGCGTCGGGGTGATCCACCGAAGCGGCTCCCGGCGCCAGGTTCACCAGAGATAAGGATCCGGCCGGCCGTCGGAGAGGTACTCCTCAGCCCGGGCCCGGATCACGCGTTCGTTCCAAACGAAGAAGTCCGACAGCTTCCCGTCGAAGAATCGGTCCGACTCCTCCGGTCCGACCCGGAAGAAGAACCGATCGCGCCTGATCCCATCGAGCACCACCTGGGCCACCTGATCCGGCTCGATCAATGTCGCCGGCACCCCCCTCGATCGAAGAAGGCCCTCGACCTGCTTCATCATCTCGGGGCTGCCGGAGAGGTTGGTGGCGGTCAGCGGGGGGAACAGCACGCCGGCCTTTATCCGTGACTGTCGGTCCCTCAGCTGACCGTACAGGCACTCCATGATCGACAAGACCGCCATCTTGGTGGCGGCATAGCCGGGGGTCTGGTAGTTGGTTCCCTCGGTACCGGCACCTGAGCTGGTGGCGATCACGTAGCCGTCGACCCCCGAGTCGACCATCTTCGGGACGAAGGCCTTGATGCCCCAGATCACCCCCTTCAGGTTCACACCTAGGATCCGTTCCCAGTCATCGGTGGCGTCATTGAAGAGGGAGGCGCCACTGCCTATCCCGGCGTTCAGATGCAGAATGTGGACCACTCCGTACTCTGCGTATGCGGACGCCGCCAGCTGCTGAATTGACGCGAAGTCGGCCACGTCGGTCACCACACCGGTCGCCTCGTGCCCGCCGGAGCGAATGGCCTCCACCGCCCCATCGAGTGCTTCCTTGTCGACGTCGGCCAGCACCACTTTCATTCCCGATTCTGCAAGCAAGCGAGCTGTGGCCCGGCCGATTCCACTCCCGGACCCGGTTACCACGGCGACCTTTCCATCCAGCTCGTTCACGAACTCTCCTCCTCTGGGGTCATTGAGTGAGGGCCTGCCGGGTCCTGCCGCACTGCCCGCCTTCCGCAGGCCGGGCCCGGGGGCAACCTATCAATGGTCGAAGGGTCACGGTTTGCCGGCACCGCTCACCGTCACCGCGATCTGATCGATCCGACCAGTGCGGGTGCCGGCCAGCCTCTCCCTCTGCCAGGCGTGGGCCACGCATACGTAGAGCGTGCGCCGGTCGGCGCCACCCAGGGCGCAGGCCACCGGCACGTCGCGGGAGTAGCCGATGATATCGGTCACTTCGCCGCCGGGCAGCACCCTCAGTACCCGGCAGCCCACCGGGTCGGCCACCCAGACGGCGGCGTCGGAGTCGAGGCAGATTCCGTCGGGAGCCGACACCGGCACGTCGGGGCTGGCAGGGAGCAGTTCGGCGTAAATGCGCTGGTTGGACAGTTCTCCGGACGGCGACCGATCGAATGCGGTCAGACAGTGCCCTCCGCTCTCGGCCACGATGAGAACGGTCTCGTCATCGGTGAGCACGTGCCCGTTGGGAGAACGTAGATCGTCAGCGGCCACCGTGAACGACCCGTCTGGCCGTACGCAAAAGGTCTGTCCTGGCCGGCGGGGCCCGTCCTCCCACAGCTTCGTGCCCATGTCTCCGACATAGGCGACCCCGTCGTTGGCCACGATCATGTCGTTGAGCGAACCACGCGCCTGGCTGGACAGGTCGGCATGACAGACCAGCTCTCCGCCGGGTTCCAGCCGCAGGATCTGCTGCCGCTCCATACCAACGATGAGGAGTCGTCCGTCCGGAAGCCAACCGAGGCCGGAGGGATCGTCTGCGTCCACCTTGACGATGACTTCCGGCTCACCGGCCGGTGTCGCCGCCACGACCGCGTGACCGTGGATGTCGCTGAACCACAACCGTCCATCACGCCATCTCGGGCCCTCCGTGAAGACAAAGCCGTCCACCAGAACCGTCGTCGCCAATGCCACTTCTGCCTCCTCGACCGTGGTGGGGTGTGCCGGGTCCCGCATCCCAAGGGTAACCCCAGCGCGGAGCTGGCGCTTCGGTCACAGGCCGCGGTGGCCTAAGCGCGGGACGCGGGCGGGGTCGCGGCCGAAGGTCCCGTCGATGTCCCTGGCGGTGCCTTCGGGGGCCCGGCTGCGGTGTGCCGGGTGCCTGGAGGGTCGACGGCCCAGGACGGGGGCTCACCCCACGCCTCCCCGAAGACCAGCTCGGACAAGGGGCGGCGGCGAACGGGGCCATGACCGCCAGAGGGCCGGCCGATGGTGATGGTGCCGGCTACGAATACGCCGTCCGGAATGTTGAGCAACTGCCGCAGCTCGGCATCGACGGCATGGTTCCAGCCCGTGAACGCGCCACCGAAGCCCAGCGCCCGGGCCGCCAGCAGAAGGTTCTGACAGGCCGGATAGACGGACGCCCCCTCTGTCGGGGTGGGATCTCTGTAGCGGACCAGACAGGGGAGAACGAGGACGGGGACGTCCTCGAAGTGATCGACGTAATCCTGCATGGTGCGAGCCATTCGAGCCTTCGGCGAGGAGGATGCGACCCCGCTGCCCCGCCGGTAGCCGTCGGCATCGCTCTTGGACGTCCAGATCCTTCTGGCCGCCTCTCCGATGAGTCGTTTGGCCTCGCCGGCTGTCGGACCGTCAGTGAGAACCAGGAACCGGAACGGCTGGCGGTTCGATCCGCTGGGCGCCCGTGTCGCCGCGAACAACATGGCTCGCAGGGCCTCGGGGGGAACCGGCTCCGCCCGGTACCGGCGGATCGACCGAGTGGTCGTCAGCCCTTCCAGCAGTCCGACCTGGTCGGCCGGGAGAGGCATCTCTTCAAGTCCGCACATTTCATGGACCGGCACGCTCAGTTCCTCCCTTCCATCACTCCGCACACGGCGAGACCGCAAGTATGACCTAGCCGAGCATGGACATCCCCCCATCGACGTGGATGATCGACCCGGTGATGCACATGGCGGGCACCGAGCAGAGAAAAGCGCAGGCGAAAGCCAGTTCCTGCGGCGTGGTGCCGCGCCCGATAGGAATTCGGGACACGACCCGCTGACGGTTCTGCTCACCGATTAGAAACGGATGGGTTTCGGGATCGCGAATGGTCTCCGTGAAACCGGGGTTGATGTCGTTGACTGTGATGCCGTACTGGCCGAGACCGGCGGCGAGGGACTTCGTGAGGGCGCGGAGGCCTCCCTTGGCGGTGGAGTGCGGAACCCGGTTCCAGCCGCCGCTGTATCCGTCCGGTCCGTTCACGTGGATGATGCGACCAAAGCCGGCCTGACGCATCCCCGGGGCGAAGGCTTTGGCCAGGTACCAGGACGCGGTCAGCTGCTGATTCAAGTAGTAGTGCCAGTCCTCGTCGGTTGTATCCCAGAAATCCTTGTGGGGGCGGCGGGCCGCGTTGCTTACGTACATGTCCACCCGCCCGAACTTCGCTTCGGCCTTGACTCTCATCTCGTCGACCACCGCCGGGTCGGCTGCCTCGCCCATGACTATCAGGACATCCGCTCCCAGCTCGCGGGCTTCGGCCTCGACCGATCGGGCTTCGTCAAGGTTCGTACGGGCGTTGATGACGACATTGGCGCCCCGACGGGCGAATTCGAGAACGATGGCTCGACCGATGTTCCGGCCCGATCCGGTTACCAGCATCGTTCTTCCGGTGAAGTCCAACTCGGAGTCGATGACAGCTTCCCTTCTACTCTGGCGACCGGTTTCGTGGCGACGGGGTCCACCGGCGCCTCGCCGCCCGGCCGAACCAATAACAATGGTGGACGTGAAAGACACTCTTGCCGTCGGCCTGGACAACGTGGCCGAGCACACGGTCACCAAACGCATGTCGGCACCGCACCTCCCCGTGGCGGTTCTGTCCACGCCGACGATGATTGGACTGATCGAGGGGGCCTGCCTGCTGGCCACCGTGCCCCACCTCGACGAGGGAGAGACCACGGTTGGCACTCACGTGTGTGTGAGTCACCAGGGCGCGGTTCGCGAAGGGGAGAGGTTCACGATCCGGTGCCGTCTGGCATCCATCGAGAAACGGCGGCTCAACTTCGAAGTAGAGGTGGACGGTCCGAACGGGCCGGTCAGTCGAGGTACTCACCAGCGCGCCGTTGTCAGCCTGGCCCGCATGGCCTGATCGGCTCGCTCAGCACCGGTGAGCGCGGCATTCAGTTGGCGGCGAGGGCGCCGTCGACGAGGAGCACCTGACCGGTCACGTAGCTGCCGGCGTCCGACGCCAGCAGAAGAGCTGGACCGACCATCTCGTCGGGATGAGCGAGCCGGCGCAAGCGGCTGGACTCAGTCATCGAGGCGACCGACTCGGGGCCGGTGTTGCGGACCATGTCGGTGTCGGTAGTCCCTGGAGCCAGGGCGTTCACCCGGATACCAGAAGACGCATAGGCCGCGGCCATCGACCGCGTCATCGCCATGAGAGCCGATTTGGCGGCCACGTATATGGCCTGTCCGGGAGAAAACAGGAACACCCCGGCCGTGATCACGTTGATCACCGAGGCGTGCCCGCTGGCCTCGAGGTACGGCAGGGCGTCCTGGACCAGGAACACGGGCCCGCGGAGATTCACAGTCATCGACTTCTCCCACGCCTCCGGCGTGAAAGACCCGACCGGCTGGGCCAGGGGGTTGGCCGCGTTATTGACAATCACGTCTATGCGTCCGAAGCGTTCAGCAGTCTTCGACACCAGCTGGGCGACCTGCTCCAGGTCACCCATGTGGGTGGGCACTCCCAACGCCTCTCCCCCCATCGCCAGCAGATGCTCCTCGGCCGAACGGCAAGCATCAGGCTTTCGGCTGGCCACGACGACCGTCGCCCCGGCGGCGGCGAGGCCCTCGGCGATCGACAGGCCGATCCCTCTCGTACCTCCGGTGACGATGGCCACTCGACCCGACAGGTCGAACAACGCTGAAAGCTTCGACCGATCCATCCGACCCCTTCCGAGTCCCGTCCACTCTGATCGCCACGGCCCGGGCTCGGCTTCTGGCGGCGGCCAGCTCAAGGTTACACTGCTATCAATTCGAGAATACAGAGCTAGTGGGTGTAACCGGAGGGAGGTTCAGGGTGTGAGTGGTTCGCCTGCTGACCCGTCCGGCCGCGACCGTTATCAGCCCTTGCAGGGAATTCGAGTTGTGGACATGGCTGACGAGAAAGCCGAACTGGCCGGCCGTCTGCTCGCCGACCTGGGGGCCGACGTCATCCGGGTGGAACCCCCTGAAGGAGCGCGGTCAAGACGCCTACCCCCGTTTCACGGGGACACCAGCCTGTACTTCGATGTGCGTAATGCCAACAAGCGCGGTATGCGAATCGACCTCGGAGATCCAGATGGCAGAGCCGACCTGATTGCCCTTCTGGAAGGAGCCGACATCTGGATCGAGACGGGCTCGCCCGGAGAGCTCGCCACCTTCGGACTCGACCCCAGGATCCTGGTCGATCGTTTGCCTCACCTGATCGCCCTGTCCGTCTCCGATTTCGGCCAGACCGGCCCTTATCGCGATTTCGTTGCCACCGATCCGGTCCTGGAGGCCATGGCCTGGATGCTCTTTCGAGCCGGGGTGCCGGATCTGCCGCCGGTGCTGCCTCCGGGCGCGCTGGCCTACGACATGGTGGGCGCCGGCGCCGCCTTCGCCGTTCTCACCGCCTACCTGGATCGGTGCCACACGGGAAGTGGTCAGTACATAGACATGAGTGTGATGGAGGCGGTCGCCCAGCTGACCGACTGGGGCCTGACCAGCTTCTCGGTAATAAGCAAGCTCGGGATGTACAACGAGATCCGCGACGGTGGCGGCAAGGTATATCCCATCCTTCCGTGTCTCGATGGTTACGTGCGGGCCAGCATGGTCACGGTGGCCGAGTGGCGAAAGTGGCGGACCTGGATAACGGAGTCCGGCGTCGGGCGGGGCCTTCTCGACCAGGACTACTGGGACGAGTCACGGACCCGCATCGAGCTGTTCGACGATCTTCTGCGCCCGGTGTTCGTGGAGTTCTTCCAGGACCGGACGATGCTCGATCTCTCCATCGAGGGCCAGAAGCGAGGACTCCCGATCACCCCGATGCTCTCACCCGCCGAGGTTCTCGATGCCGAGCAGTTCCGCGCCCTCGGTTCATTCATTGACGGCGAGTTGTCCTCCGGCGGCACGGGGCGATTCGCCAGCGGCTTCGTCGTGGCCGACGGGCGAAGAGTCGGGTACCGGAGCCCGGCCCCGGCGGGCGGCGAAGAGGCCATTCCGGATCCCAGGTGGCAGCCGCTCGCTCCGATCGAAGGAAGCGGGGGCGCTCCTCCCGGCCGTCCTTATAGCGGGCTGCGGGTGATCGAGTTCGGGGTGGCTGGAGCCGTGCCCGAAATAGGGCGCCTGCTGGCCGAATACGGGGCCGACGTGATACGGGTGGAGAGCCCGAAGCGCATCGACTTGTTTCGCCAGCTTGGCGGCCCCAATGGCATGGGCAGTGTGTTCGCGTCGTCGAACCGGACCACCCGCAGCATCGGTGTCGACTTCACGAACCCGGCCGGAGCAGACATCGTCAAGGAGCTTCTTAAGGGTGCTGATGTCGTCCTGGAGAACCTGGCCCCGGGCACGCTGGAGCGATTCGGGCTGGGCCCCGAACAGATACGGGCCATCCATCCGTCCATTCTGATCGTCTCGAGTCAGACCATGGGCCGGCACGGACCCTGGTCCCACTGGCGAGGTTACGGATCGAACACCCAGCTTCCGGGCGGTATGAGCTGGCTATGGAGTTTCCCGGATGTACCGGAGCCGGTGCCGCAGAACGTGGCCTTTCCCGATCACTTCGTCGGCCGGCTCGGGGCCCTGACCGTAGCCGCCGACCTGATCGCCAAGCGTCGCGGCGCGGGCCGCGCCGGCCACGTGGAGATCGTCCAGGCCGAGATGGCTCTGAACCTTCTGGCCGATCTGTTCCTGAAAGAGTCACTGGAACCGGGGTCGGTGCACCCTCAGGGGAACCGCTCCACGCGCGGCGCACCCTGGGGTCTCTATCCTTGCCGGGGCCATCAACGTTGGTGCGCCA
>Ga0335073_10016003_pt1 | contig 10482 bp, 8 predicted proteins | sample Lox_Sample_22_FD_207093 | JGI IMG/M metagenome (GOLD analysis project Ga0335073, IMG submission 207093) | Soil microbial communities from Loxahatchee National Wildlife Refuge, Florida, United States - Lox_Sample_2.2 | ecosystem: Environmental > Terrestrial > Soil > Wetlands | place: USA: Florida...
CTGATCATCCGTGAACGTATCATTCGATCGGCTCCCGCCAGTAACCAGTGCGGTAGATCGGTTGTCCGCCGAATCCGGCTCCTCGGTCTTCGTGCCAAATTGGGTCTGAGCTGTTTAGGCGCTTCTTTAGCGAAGAATTTATTGCATCGAAGATGCCTTCCGAAATGTTAATACTGTAGTCGTCAGGCAGCGACGAGAGCTTTGCAGCGTGATTGGCGGCTGGTCCCACCCAAACGAGATCGTTGTCTTTTCGAACACCTGTCCTCGTGGCACGTAGGATTGATGAATCGATTCCAATTACGCTTGACACTGAGTAGTCAGTATTTTCGTACTGCCGTCTCAGCGCCGGATTGATCACTTGCGTGACCGCCCATTGAATATTAAAGGCAGTCCGCGTAGCCGCCGTGCTCTTGCTTCCCCCCATGTAGATAGCCATTACGCGGTCACCGTCATACGCGGTGACGTTCCCGCCATTTAATCTGATGAGAGAAGCGGCGCAGTGTAGGTAATTCTTATAGATCTCTGCGCTGAACGACCATTTGTAGGCATCCACCATGTGCGTAGACGCGGCAAGGTCAGCATAGAGAACCGTACAATCCTCAAGCTCTTTGGCGTGATTCGATGAAAGAACCAAATCTTCAGTTTCGGGGACAGATTCGACGGATTGGACGTCCCAGCGTTCCCGAAATACTCTGGCCACCTCCTTCTTGAGTTCGTCGACTATCGACATGCTTCCCTGCCTTGCCTTTGAGATGACTTAGATGGTCAATCTCTTCCCGCCTTGTTCGCTGCCCTCGCCATCCCCGATCGAGCGGCATGAATCTTCTCCGCATATTGCAACGGCATGCGCGTCGATTTCCAGCCCCCTGCCTGGGTTATCGCCGCGAGGTCAATATCCAAGGCCGCGAGATCCTGGGTCGCACCGACTCGGGTCGAGTGTCCACTCACCTGGGCGACCACGCGCGCCGGCAGTCCGATCCACTGCGCCACCCGCTTGAAGATCGGCGCAATGCTTCCGGGATTTAGCGGACCACCGACCTGGTTCTTTCCTATCAGGCGACGAAATACTATCCCCTCCGTGATCCCTGAGTGTTCCAGCCACACCTTCAGCCATTTCACGGTCTCCCGTGATAGGTACGCAACCCTGCCCTGCCCCTCCGTATCTGCCTTGCCACGTCGAATGAGCGCCTGACCGGTGCCATTGGGATGAAAATCGATATCTCGGACTTCGAGGGCCACAAGCTCGCCGCGCCGCGCGAGGGTTTCATAGGCCACGCAGAGCATGGCTCTTTCGCGATCCGCGCGCAGACCGTCGCCGGCGCCGTTGTCGGATCCCGCAGACGCTGTCCGGTGAATCAAGCACCATAACTGATTGTTTATTCTATCTAATTTTTCAATCAGAACGCTCAGGACGACCCGACGAGCCTCTACTATCGGCTCAAAATCGTGATTTGGACATGAATTCTGATCCGGCGCGTGATTTGGACCTCATCCGTGAGACGGCCGAACCTGCGAGGCGTCTCGCCGGTCCCAACCGATGGACACAGCCGCATGAGAATGCAGGTGAACCAGGAACTGCTGGGAGTGCTAAGGACGCCGAGGGCGCTGCCAAGGCAGGCGGCTCAAGTCCTTCACTTTGGCGCCGGAAGTCTGTGGCAATGCGGTGTCGCCACCGTCGCCGTCATCAAGCCAGTGGCTGTCGACAAGCTTCTCGTTCGGCATTTGATCGACGCGCATACCGAGATCGTGAACGTTGGCGTTTTGAGACCGATACCAGCCCCCACCGATTCTGCGACCCGACACGTCCCCATCGATCAGCACTCACCGAAGGTCTGGGCGCGTGCCCGCGAAGAGGAGCGACTCCTCGCTCCACTCCTCGAGCATTCCACACAACAGGATCGCGCCCGGGTCGCGAAGGCGCTCGCCCTGAGTGACAGGCAGGTTCGTCGCAAGTTGCGGCGCTACGAAGCCCTTCGTTCCGTCGAGGCCTTCCTCCCCTTCCGCCGCGGACCACTGCCGGGGTCGACTCAGGTAGATCCTGAAATCGAACGGCTCATGGACGAGCAGATCCGAACAGCATTGAAGCTAAGCCCCGACATTGGGGTCGACGACCTGCTTCCCGTCATCGCCGCCGCGGCAGCAGCCCTGGACCTGCCCGCACCAGGCCGAAGCACCGTGAGCCGGCGACTGCGCGTAGCGCGCCGCAATGTTTCACTATTTCCATCGTCCCTGCGCCGCGAACTCCTAAAGCAACGCCGGCCGGTGCGCTCGCATATCGAGACCGGCGCACCTTTAAGCGCGGTCGAGATCGACCACACGATTGCCGATGTCCATTTGATTGAGCCCCAAACGGGGACGACGATAGGACGTCCCGTACTCACGATGGCCATCGATCGGGCCACGCGAGTGATCTTGGGGCTCCTCTTGAGCCTCGAGGCCCCGAGTCAATTGAGCGTTGGCCTATGCCTGCATCACGGGACATTTCCGAAAGACGCATGGCTCAAAGGACTCGGTCTTTCTGAGGGATGCTGGCCCGGCTTCGGCCTACCCGCCACGATTATCTCGGACAATGGCCAGGAATTTCACGGAAGAGCCTTCCGACGGGCAGCGCAACTGTATGGCATCGAGGTTCAATACCGGCCTTTAGGGTGTCCCGCCGCCGGCGGAATCATCGAGCGCGCGATCGGCACGTTCATGACCAAAGTGCGACTGCTGCCGGGTGCGAGCTATTCGAAACTTCTGGGCAAGAAACCCAGGCAGGCACTGCACGGCGCGCGCTTGACGTTGAAAGAGCTCGAACTCTACCTGGCGAGGCAAGTCAGTGCCTATCACAAGTCCCCGCACGGCACGCTCGAGGTGCCACCGGAGCTCGCCTGGGAGCGCGCCTGGCAAACCGAAGACACTGTTCTGACGCCTAGTCTCCCCTCTGACAGCGAGCACTTCCTGATTACGTTTCTGCCCGGTGAGTGGCGCACCGTGTCGCGAGAGGGCATCGCACTTTACAGCCTTCGCTACCGTTCACCCGACCTTGTTCCGCATATCTTCGGGGGCTGCAGGCAGATGGTCCGCTTTGACCCGCGCGATATGTCGAGGGTGTATCTGGAAACGCGGACCGAATACATCGTGGCCGAGCTCGCGGATGGGCCGGCGATACCCTTCTCGTTGTGGGAATGGCGAGAAATCCGCGACAAGGCGGTGGCTGGGCACCGAGTTCGCCATCCGGAGAGCCTTGCCGAGGAATTGATTGCGAACCGCGCCATGATTCAGGAGCTGGCGCACCGCAACGCGCCGGGTGCGGCGCGAAGAGTGGTCCGTCAAAGCCAATGGTTTCCTGAGCAGTTGGCGCGTACAAAACACGCGCACATCCTGAAGGCCCGCGCTTCCCGAGAGTCTCTAGCCTGCCGAGTCGACGGGGAGGAACAATGGTAGCCCGACTCTACGAGCACCTAGACGAGGATGCGCATGAACTCCTCGATGCCGATGTGGCGACTCGCGTGAGCTACATCCAGCGCGATCGCTTCATCCCTTACCATCCCGTCGAAACGGTTCTGAACCTTCTCGACGGCTTCGTCCGGCGACCTGCGAGCATCCGCCCACCGTGTTTGGCGCTGGTGGGAGATGCCGGATCTGGGAAATCAACGCTGGTACGTGAGTTTGAGCGCCGCTTACGGGAGCCAAAAGATCCTAGCACGCAGGTAGCCGTTTATTTTGTAGCCGACGCGCATCCCGATATTCCCATTCTGCAGCGTGCACTTATGTTGGCCCTCGACATACCCGCGCCGCTGTCAGCCCATCGACAGCGATGGGTAGCGGACGATCTCATTCAGCGCGCGTTGGTCGAACGCGCAACGCGACTTGTGATCATCGATGAAATTCAGCACGTATCGAATCTCAAAGCCCGCGACCGCGCCCGAACGTGGGACTGGGTCAAATGGATCTCGACCGCGAACCGGGTCAGCATCGTGTGCACCGGTATTTCAGGTTTCGAGTCGATGATCCGTGAAGAAGGTCAGCTTGAAACCCGATTCACGATCGCCCACCTGCCCCGCTGGACACCCGGCGTGATGTTTGGACAATTCCTGACAGCGTTCGAACGATCCTTGCCGCTTAAATTTCCCTCGGGACTCGCGCATCCGGACATGCAGGAGGCCCTGCTTCGGGAGTCGGCCTTGAAGCAGCGAATTCCCGGCATCACTCACGGGATAAAGCAGGTGATCGAGCATGCGGCCATCGAGGCGATCGAGTCAGGCGTCGAGCGGATCACCATGCCGCTCCTCTGGGCCTGGCGGAACATGTTTGAGCCACTGGCATCGACCAAAAGGCGTGTAGCCAACACAATGCCTCGGCCGAACTAAATGCATCGACTACCGCTGCTACCGCCTCCATTCCTGGATGAGGCGTTTGGCTCGTGGTTCGCGCGTTCAGCGGACAGCTACCACATGGAAGTGCGGGACTTAGCCAGTGCGATCCTTCGTCTCGATGGGCACAAACTCCCGCGGCGCTTGGACCTTGACAGCGACCCGCCTGAGGAACTCCTCTCAGCGTTGGCGAAATATTCTAGCCTCAGACGTTCGGAACTTGAGCGGCTCATCGTAAGGCCGACGCCGGCCCTTCTACCGGTCGCGCACCGCGATGCTTACTGCCCGCAATGTTTCGCCGAAGACCGCGAAAGCGGTACCTACTATCGACGCAGGGCCTGGCTCGACGCCTGGACGCTCGTCTGTGAACGCCACGGTTGCGCGCTGGGTCGCTTCGAGCCGGTGCAGTGTCGCACCGCTGACATCGGTGGCGTCCGAGGCATGTTTCCCGGGCCGCATGAGCCCGCGCGGCGCAAGCCGTCCGTCGTCCAGGCGCAGCTCCCTCGCCTCCTCTACGATGATGGCACTCACGCAGGTCGGTTTATTAGCCTATTGCTCGCTATGCTCAAGCGCACCTCTGGCCAGGATCTGTTACTGCATATCGGGTCGGCCAGCGCCGACGTTTTGTACTACGAGCTGACCGGAATTGCACGTCTCTGGAATAAGGTCTGGCACGATGTTGAGCGGGCGCTCCTAGGGCCTCCCGCGATCGAGCACCCGTTGGGTCCAGTCGAAACGCGGATCAACGCGGCCTTTGTTGCCACCTACTTCTGGGATCATCTTTATCGCGTAACCAACAATAGCCACGACGGAGTGGTGAAGCTGTTGTCCGACGAATGCCGCAGATCGGAGCATGTCTTCTCGAGCCTTCAGGCAAGATGGTCACGCGCGGATCGCGATCAATTCAAGATGCTAGCAGGCTAATTGAAAGAATGGTCTACTTTGAGACTTGGCCGAGTTTTTCGGTATGCCAAGACACGCACTCTGCGTCTCTCACCGGCCAGAAAACGGAACCTCATCACATAAGAATGCATGCCATGAAGCGGGCGTTCGCGTCAGCCATCTCGGCGGGCTAGCGCATGACACTGTTTAAGTGGAAGGTCGTTCCGCTTTCGGGTTTAGCGGCAGGCACGGGCGCGCTACCAGCGCTTGCTGAGCTGGAGAGAAACGAATCGCCCGACCGGAGACGCGTTGGTACCGTCGAAGGGTATGGGCGAGCGCCCAATAGCCAGGTCTCCGGCGGGTATTGCAACGAAAGGCGGCCTTCGGTCTGTGAGATTTTGGATCACAAGAGCGAGCCGGAGACCCTGTGTCAGGGATGGGTTGTCTGGAAGGTTGAAAAGAAAGGTCAGATTGGCGGTCGTCCATGAAGCTACTGGCTGAGTCGGGCTGAATAGGCTGTTCTCATAAGGGCCCGCGTATTTGACCGTGGCGTTTGCGGTGAGGGACCCCTGCTGCCAGGTCAAGCTGCCCCGGAAGCGGAGCCGGGGAGGCTCGCCAATCGAGCCTGCTACGTTCGTTTCGGGGACATATGTGACCGCTTGAGTTCGATCCTCGAGCAGGTAGATGCCGGACAGCCGTAGGTCGAATCGGCCCACAATAGCCTCGTGTCCGTATCGGACGTCGACTCGAAGCCCCTGCTCGGCGGTAGAGGTGGCGTTGGCAATCTGATTGTCGACGATCGCGGTGACGCCGGCCGGTCCCAGTCCGGCCGCGTCCCGTTGAAATTGCGGGCCCTGGAAGTACGGGGTCACGTCATCGAGGCTGGGGTTCAAGCTACCTATGGCAAGGAGTTGCGGCTGCGACAGGAGGGGCTTGTACTCGATGTTTTGCGACTGGATTCTATCTTTGTAAGTGACGTTGAAGTATGTCAGCGATCCTCGGAACGAGGGGCGGCTGAGAGGCACCCAGTCGACCCCCGTCGTGATGGATCGGGAGTTCTGCGACTGGAGAAGGGCATTGCCGCCGCTGATCACGAGAACGTCGCTAGGCTTGCCGCCCGGCTGGCTGCTTGGCAAGAGCGTCGTGTAGGAGGTCGTTGGTGCATCCAGTTGCGAGATTAACGGGGCCTTGAAGGAGGTGCCGACCGTGCCTCTCACTGTGAGTTCGGACTTGGGCTCCCAGAGCCAGCCCAGTTTCGGATTGTGGGCCGCTCCAAAGTGGCTGTAGCTGTCGACCCGAAAAGCACCCGAGAACTCGAGGCGGCGCGCCCAGGGAAGAGTGGACTCTCCATCGACGACCGGAAGGATCGCCTCGGCATAGGCACTCAAATCGGTGCGCCTTTCCTCCACGGGTACCAGAGGCTCGATGCTCGGAACGGTGTCTTGAAACGATTCTGAACGATAGCCGGCGCCGAAGGCGACTCGAAGCACACGCCGGATTGGACCGCTGGCTCCAATCTCTACATCTGTAATGCCGGAGTCGGCGTCGAGTGTATTGTCGAAGTGCGCACCCGACGGACCATCGGGAAAAACGGCAGCGCTTCGCAGCTGTTTCATGCTCGACTGAGTCGCGGTGCCCGTGATGTGCCAAGTTGAGGGCAGCTCGCGGTCGATCGTCGCGGCGCTCCAGAGGAGATTCGCGTGGCCGGTGGCGTATGCGCTATCGGGGACGAACCCGTCGGTGCTGAGCTGCAGACCGTCGCTTTTGAACTCGCGAGTACTGTAGAGCGATGAGAGCGAGAACGTCGTGAGGGCTGCAATGTCCTGTGTTCCCGAGAGAAACAGGCTGTGCCGATGACTCTCAGGAAGGAGTGAGTAGGGACCGTTCTGCGGAGCGATCCAGGATCTCTGCGATGCATCGAGCCCCTGTTGATCGTCGTACTCGTAGTCGATGAGCGCATTGCCGGTTGTCCAAGTGCGGCCGAACAGCTGCGAGGCCGTGCTGTGGCCGGCACCGCCGTCGGTCGACTGCCCGAATCGGGCGCTCGTTTCAGCACCTTCCCAGGCGCGATGCGTCACGATATTGACCACGCCGGCTACGGCGTCCGAACCGTAGATGGCCGATCCACCGTCAGTCATGACCTCGAGATGGTCGATAGCGCTCAAGGGGATGAGAGAAACGTCGACGATCGAGCCATCGAGGCCTCCGGGCGCGATACGGTGACCGTTGATCAGCGTGAGGGTGGCATCTGGTCCGAGTCCCAAGAGATCGAATCCAGTGCCACCAAAGATGTTGATTGCCGCTCCCTGTGAGAGATTGCCGACATTGCCATTGGTATTCAACGTCGCGAGTGCATCGGTGCCTGCAAAGTTCTCGAGCATATCGCGTCCCAGAGATTCGACGGTCGCGCTTCCGAAAAGATCGAAATCGGCTCGATCATAGGTCGATAAGGCAGCACCGACAGGAACCTGATTGCGAATATGCGTGCCCGTCACCTGAACCTCCTCGAGCAGCGCTCCGGCGTCAAGAGGGGTCTTGGCGATGGTCGATGGCATAGGGCGCTGCGATTCGGACGGATCAGACTGTGTGGGTGTCGGCAAGATGAGAAAGCTGTCGCGCCCATACTTGCGGATACCGAGGGAGCTTCCTGTGAGGAGCCTCTCGAGCGCTTGTCTCACGGTGAGTGAGCCTGAGACGGCTGGTGCGCGCCGGCCCCTCAATAGATCCGCGTCGTAGAGGATCTGGATGCCATACTGTCGAGCGAGCATCTGCAGGGATTCTGTGAGATTTCCTGCGGGAATGTCGAGCGGTCGGCTCTGTGCCTGGATGTCAGGCGCGGCTGCGGTCGTTGTTTCGCACTGGAGCAGGCTCGAAATGAAAATGAGGGGAAGGCTCAGCCAAGCGAATGCATGCCGTGCTTGCATCGAGACCGCGACCGTTCGCTAGGAGCGCCGCCGCAGGCTAATGCGATTTGCTTCGCGCTGCACCGCCACTGGAAACCCTTCCTGCAAGAGCGCCAGGAAGGCTTCTGGGTCTGTGCAACGAAATCGTCCACCAATGCGAATAGACTCGATACTTGGATCGTCGATCACGATGGGCTTTGCCAGGTAGCGATTGAAATCGGCCACGACTTCGATTAGCGGTGTCTCCTCAAATGCGAGATATCCATCACGCCAGGAGAGCTGGCGCTCGATCTCTTGCAAGCCAGGATGCGACAGCGCGATCTCGCCTCGATGAGTCTCTGCTTCTTCCCCCCGCGCGAGCTCGGTCGTCCGAGGCGCGCCAGCGGGGTCAGATCGGTCCTCGACCCGGACGCGCCCTTCTTGCACGAGCACCTGAATCTCGTCCTCATTGCGGCGGACCGAGAAAAGCGTGCCCACGGCGACGACCCGTTTATCGGTGATCTCGACCGTGAAGGGCCGCGTAGGGTCCTTCGCGACGGCGAACACGGCATCTCCTTGGTCCAGTCGAACCGTACGATGATGTGAATCGAACGCCACTCGAAGTCGAGTGTTGGAATCAAGCATGAGTCGCGAGCCATCTGAGAGCTTCACCGGTGAGATGCTCCCCACTCTGGTAACTAAGGTTTGCCAGTGCGGCGTCGAAACATACCAGGCAAGAATTGCGACAGCGGCGAGTGACCCTGCGGCGGCGAGCGGCCACCCAAACCGGCGGCGGCGATGGGCGTCGGATCGGGTCGATTGCGTGTCGCTCGGCAGTGTGTCGGCTCGACTGGGCTCGATCGCAGCCGCTTGCGATCCGATGGCGAACATGCCGCGCGCCGGTACCTGACCTGCGCGTATGCCGGCCCCCAAAGCTTTCAGTCGATCAGCGCGCTCCCACGCCGCTTCGAGCCGAATGAAGGCGATTCGATGCGCGGTGGAGGCGGAGAGCCAAGCCTGGAACTCCCGTTCGGCCGAGGCATCCCACGCGGACCATTCTCGCCTCTCGAACCAGGCGGCGGCGGTCGCCTCGACGCTCGTGGCGTCAGCCCTCGGAATCATGACTACGTCTCTCCTTCGGGATTTTGGGTGCTCCCGGGCCGTCGGCGTCCGCGTTGAAAATCGCTCGGGCGAGCGCTCGCATGCCGCGCGCGAGCTGACTCTCGATCGCCTCTTCTGTGAGGCCCAAGCGCTCGGCCGTCTCGCGCTGACTCAAGCCTTCCACTCGCCGAAACCAGATGACTTCGCGGCATCTGTCCGATAGCGAGTCGAAGGCGACCGCCAGCCGGTGCAACTCCTGTCCTGCGTTGAGCTGGCGCTCAGGGGATAGCTCATCGACCATCGCGTTGAGATACTCTGTATCACGGCCTGCGGTGTCGATTGAGACGATGCGTCGGCGTCGGATCTGATCGGCCATCAGGTTCCTCGCTGTCGCAAAAAGAAATGGTTTTGGTTGCCGGGGTAACTGCGTCCGTGCGCTTTCGTACACGCGGACATAGACTTCTTGTAGTAGATCGGGGACGTCGGATGAGTTGCGCCATACTCGCAGAAGATACCGAAGCAACAGCCTCTCGTGCGGCAGTATTTCGGTCGCAAACCACTGATCGAGGCCGGTGAGCATCGCTCCTTACGATACCGAAGGGCGGCGGCCGAAAATAGGTCCCCAAAAAATATCGTAGTCACCGCGACGGATTTCCACTTGTGGACCGTCCACTGTTGACGGGGTAACAAGAACGCTCTCGCTCTGGGCCACCGGACACAGCGTGCAATTACGAGCGCTCATCCGGCACCGCCGCCTCTAAGCTAGCCCGGATTTCTCACAAGGCCGCTGATTTTTAGCAGCTGGCAGGCGCAGCGGCGGCCCCCCCACTGCGAGCAATTCATTTGCCGCGAGAGGGCATTTTGGGGCTGTTTCTAGGGATAGTGTCCCCTCGCTCTGCGGGAGAGCGGTTCGGTGATTTGAGTTCATGGGTAGTCCGTTTCGTGGTTACGGCTTTTAGCGCGCCGCGGCGCCCAGGGCATGAAAGGCTGCGATGAACTCCGCCTGGTGGGGGTGCGCCGAGCTCATCGCGAGCTTCACCCGACGTACACTTACGCTCACCACGGCGCCAATTTTCAACAGCTTCAGCCGGATCGAGCCCGCGGTGGCAAGCGCAAAGGAGGTCCTCGCCAGCCCTATCCTTCGCAGCGCCTCGACCAGCACGTAGGCGAAGGAGGCGAGCCACAGCCGCAACTGGTTGGCCCGAAAGCTGTGCGTGGAGGTGCGATCGGCGAACAGCTCGAGCTGCGCCTCCTTGATG
>Ga0335073_10016004_pt1 | contig 10482 bp, 13 predicted proteins | sample Lox_Sample_22_FD_207093 | JGI IMG/M metagenome (GOLD analysis project Ga0335073, IMG submission 207093) | Soil microbial communities from Loxahatchee National Wildlife Refuge, Florida, United States - Lox_Sample_2.2 | ecosystem: Environmental > Terrestrial > Soil > Wetlands | place: USA...
CGTCTCGGGCGGCACGGTCACGGTGGGGATCGCCTCTGCTCCCGACACCCTCGACCCGGTCCAGGCGTCGTCGTACGAGAGCCGGGTCGTGCTGATCAACCTGTGCCAGGCCCTCTACACGATCAACTCGTCCAACTCCCTGGTGCCGGTGCTGGCGACCGCGATGCCGACGATCACCAACGGCGGGAAGACCTACACGATCCACGTGCGGAGCGGGATCAAGTTCAACGACGGCACGCCGTTCAACGCGGCCGCGGTCGCGTACACGCTGGAACGTGACATCCACGACCCGCTGTCGGTGCAGGCGGCGTACCTGACGGCCGTGAAATCCGTCAGCGTCGTCAACCCGACGACGGTCCAGATCCAGCTGTCTCAGCCCTACTCTCCGCTGACGGCCCTGCTTGCCGACCGGGCCGGGATGATCGGGTCGCCGACCCAGCTCAAGAAGCTCGGTAACAAGTTCGGCAACGATCCGGTCTGCGTGGCTCCGTTCGAGTTCTCTTCGGAGCCGTCGGCCGACGAGATCATCCTCAAGAAGGCCCCGGACTACTACGGCGCAGCCGAGCATCCTCGCCACGGACCTGCAGGCCGGAAGCATCCAGGTGGCCAACGACCTCATCCCGTCCAGCATCTCGGCCCTCAAGACCGACTCGAGCGTCCATCTGAAGGAGAGCACGTCCCTCGGCTACAACGGGATCGCCATCAATATCGCCAACACGCACGGCGCCGGCACCCCGCCGTTCACGACGGCCGACAATCCGCTGGCCAAGTACCCGGCGCTGCGAGAGGCGTTCAACCTGGCGCTCAACCGGGAGACCATCAACAAGGTGCTCTTCGACGGCGACTACGTCCCCGGATGCGGAGCGATCTCGCCGGCCAGCCCCTACTTCCCGAACGTTCCCTGCCCGCCGCAGAACGTCGCGGAGGCCAAGAAGCTGGTGAAGTCGACGGGGCTGCCGCTTCCGGTACCGATCACGCTCATCACCGAGGCCGGCGACCAGGAGCAGGTCGAGGAGGGCACGGTCCTGCAGCAGATGCTCGATGCCGTGGGATTCAAGCTGACGCTGCTCCCGCTCGAGGCCAACACGGGCGCCAACGACGCCGAGGCCGGCAAGTTCGAGCTCTACCTCGGCCAGTGGTCGGGCCGGGTCGATCCCGAGCAGAACATCCAGGTCTTCTGGGAGCCGTCGAGCCGCATCAACTACAGCGGCATCGACGACCAGGCCCTCGACAACGTGCTGGCCCAGGCGCGCTCGATCACCGGCGTGTCCCAGCGCCGTGCCCTCTACGCCCAGGCGACCAGGCTGATGCTGTCCAACCTCGGTTACATCACGCTCTACTACTCCAAGTGGATCATTGGCGTACGCAGCAACGTGACCGGCGTCCAGCTCTACAGCGACGGCCTCCCGCGGATGACGACGGCGGCCCTCACGTCCAGTGGGTAGCCCTCCGTGAAGTGGTATGTCATCAACCGGGTCGGGACGTCTGTCCTCACGTTGTTCCTGTCCTCGGTGGTGGTGTTCCTCGGGATCAGGGCGCTGCCCGGCGGCCCCGCCCAGGCGCTGTCCTCGGAGACCGCGAGCCCGCAGGTCCTCATCGCGATCAACAAGGAGTACGGCCTCGACAAGCCGATCCCGGTCCAGTACTGGGTCTGGATCAGCAAGGTGGTGCGGGGCAACCTGGGCACGTCGTTCACCAACGGGCTCTCGGTAAGCGCCGAGCTGGCCAACCGGATCCCGGTGACCTTCGAGCTCGCGGTGCTCTCGCTGATCGTCGCCGTGCTGATCGGGTTCCCGGCGGGCCTGCTGGCGGCCGTGCGCCAGAACACCGTCTCGGACTACGCGGTGACGACGGTCTCGCTGCTCGGGGTGTCCGTGCCGACGTTCTGGCTCGGGCTGCTGCTGATCACGGTCCTCGCCGTTCACCTCTCGTTCCTGCCCGCCTCGGGATTCGTGTCGCTCGTCCAGGATCCCCTGGGCAACCTCGAGCACATGATCATGCCGGCGTTCGTGGTCGGGGTCGGCATCGCGGCGGTGATCATGCGGCAGTTGCGGTCGGCCATGCTGGAGTCCCTCGGCACCGACTACGTCAGGACCGCCAGGGCCAAGGGGCTGGCGGAGGCGCGGGTCCTGTGCATCCACGCGCTGCGCAACAGCCTGCTGACCGTGGTCACGGTCGTCGGCCTCCAGCTCGGCGCGCTCATCTCCGGCCTCGTCATCACCGAGGAGATCTTCGTGATCCCCGGGATCGGCCAGCTCACGCTCGAATCGGTGTTCAACCGCGACTACCCGACGCTCGAGGGCGTGGTCCTGCTGATCGCGGCCGGCTACATCGTCGTGAACACGGCCGTTGACCTCCTCTACTCGGTCCTCAATCCCCGCATCCGGGTGACCGGCGGCGCGTCGTGACCGCCATCGAGGTGCAGACCGCCAGCGCCGGGATCAGGGCACCGCGCCGGCGGAACGCGCTGCGCCGGCTGGTCCGCAGGCCGCCGGCGCTGGCCGGGCTGGTCGGCGTCGTCGTCGTTGTCCTGGTCGCGCTCCTGGCACCGCTGATCTCCCCGTATCCGCCGTTGCAGGTGCACTACAGCACGACGCTCGCCCACCCGTTCACGCCCGGATTCCTGCTCGGGACAGACGACCTGGGCCGCGACATCCTGTCGCGGGTCATCTGGGGGGCCAGGACATCGCTGGCGGTCGGGCTCGGCGCCACCGCGCTCGGCGCCGGAACGGGCATCTGCGTGGGAATGGTGGCGGGGTTCTACCGGGGCTGGACCGACACCGTTCTCATGCGGTTCAACGACCTCGTGCTGTCGTTCCCGTTCCTGATCCTGGCGGTCGGCCTGGCCGCCATACTCGGGCCGTCGCTCGGCAACGCGATCCTGGCCCTCGGCATCGGCATGTTCCCGTTGTTCCTGCGTGTCAGCCGCGGCGAGATGCTCGCGATCCGCGAGGAGGATTACGTGGCCGCCACCGTGGTCAACGGCGCGCCGACCAGGGTCATCCTCTTCCGGCACGCGCTACCGAACATGCTCAGCCCGCTGCTGGTCCAGATAACGCTGGCCATACCCGCGGCCATCATCGGGGCGGCGGCCCTGTCGTACCTGGGCCTCGGCGTCCAGCCGCCCGCCGCCGACTGGGGCTCGATGCTCTCCGAGGCACAGAGCTACGTGAGCCAGGACCCCTGGTTCGCCGTGTTCCCCGGTCTCGCGATCCTGCTCACCACGCTGTCGTTCAACCTCGTGGGAGACGGGCTGAGAGACGTGCTCGATCCGAGGCGCCAGCGATGACGCCGGTGCTCGGCGTCGATCAACTGGGCGTCACGATCGGTACCGGTCAGGGATCGGTGCTGGCCGTCGCCGGCATGTCATTCCGGGTCGAGAAAGGCGAGATGCTCGCGCTGGTCGGCGAGTCGGGATGCGGCAAGTCCATGACCGCCCTCGCCATCATGGGCCTGCTCCCGGCGGGCGCGACGACAACGGGCTCCATCACGCTCAACGGGCGCGAGCTCACCGCGCTGAGCCGCCGCCAGATGCGCGACGTCCGCGGCAGGGAGATCACGATGATCTTCCAGGAGCCGATGACGTCGCTGAACCCGGCGTTCACGGTCGGCTACCAGGTCGCGGAGATGCTGCGCCGTCATGAGGGGCTGGACCGGCGTGCGGCCCTGCGACGCGCGGCCGGCCTGCTGGAAAGGGTGGGCATCCCGGCTCCGGCCACACGGGTGCGCGAGTACCCGCATCAGATGTCGGGCGGGATGCGCCAGCGGGTGATGATCGCGATGGCGATCGCGTGCAGCCCGACCCTGCTGATCGCCGACGAGCCGACCACCGCCCTGGACGTGACCATACAGGCCCAGATCCTCGACGTGCTGCGCGAGCTGCGCGAGGAACTGGGGATGACCGTCGTGCTCATCACCCACGACCTGGGACTCGTCGCGGACATCGCCGACCGGGTCGAGGTCATGTACGCCGGCCACCGGGTCGAGGCGACCGGCACCGGCGCCCTGTTCGCCGCGCCGCAGCATCCCTACACGGTCGGCCTGCTTGACGCCGTCCCGCGGCCGCACCTGCGGGTGGCCGGGGAAAGGATGGTCCTGCGCGGCATACCGGGCATGGTCCCGACCCTGCGGGAGGTCCCGTCCTGCTGCGTCTTCGCCCCGCGCTGCTCCCTGGCCGACGACCGGTGCCGCTCCGAGACGCCCGGATGGCGGGAGGTCGCAGCCGGTCACCACGCGGCCTGCTTCCACGCCGGTGAGCTGAAGCCGGCCCTGCTCGCGGAGGGCGGCCGGCGATGAGCCACTCCGAGGGCGCCGCGGGCGGCGGGACCGGCGGGAGCGGCTCGGGCGCCGCGGGCGGCTCGGGCGGCTCGGGCGCTGCGGGCGCTGCGGGCGGGGCGGGCGCCTCGGGCGGCGCGCCGGTCCTGTCGGTCAGCGGGCTGACCAAGCACTTTCAGCTCTCCCGGGCACGGGGCGGCGGAGTGGTCCACGCCGTCGACGGCGTCGACCTCACGATTGCCGGCGGCGAGATCGTGGGCCTCGTCGGCGAGTCCGGGTCGGGCAAGTCCACCCTCGCCCGGTGCATCGTGCGGCTGCTCGAGCCAACCAGCGGCCGGGTGCTCCTGCGCGGACGCGACATCACCCACCTGCCGCAACGACGGCTGCGGCCGGTCCGCCGCGACGTCCACATGGTGTTTCAGGACCCCTACTCGTCTCTCGATCCGCGCCAGAAGGTCGGGGCCATCATCGCCGAGCCACTGCGGATGCACGGGCTGGCACGGGGCCGGGAACTGGAGAAACGCGTAACGGGGATGCTCGGGCGAGTCGGGCTCGCCCAGGACATGCGTGACCGGTTCCCCAACGAGCTGTCCGGCGGCCAGCGGCAGCGGGTCGGGCTCGCCCGGTCGCTGGTGCTCGAGCCGAGCCTCCTGGTCGCCGACGAACCGGTCTCCGCCCTGGACGTGTCGGTGCAGGCCTCGGTCCTCGGCCTCATCCTTGACCTGCAACGGGACATGGGCTTCGCCTGCCTGTTCATCGCCCACGATCTCGGCGCCGTCGAGGCGGTCTGCAACCGCGTGGCGATCATGTACCTCGGCCGGATCGTGGAGCAGGGAGGCTACGAGGAGATCTTCCGGGAGCCGAAGCACCCCTACACGCAGTCGCTGCTGTCGGCGGCCCCGGTACCCGATCCCGCCATCCAGCGTTCGCGGCGTCGCGTTGTCCTGGCCGGCGACATCCCGAGCCCGATCCACCCGCCGTCCGGCTGCCGGTTCCACACCCGCTGCCCGGTCGCCGCCCGGCCGCGCTGCGCCGAGGATGAGCCGCAGCTGCGAGACGTGACCGGGGACGGGCACCTGGCCGCCTGCCACCTGATCGCCGCGGATGGCACGCCGCCGGACCTGACCGGGGAACTCGGATCGTCTCCGGAGGGCCTGGCGCTCGATCCGCGGCCCTGACGGGCCGGATCGCTCCGGCCTCGCCGCCGCCGATGCGTTCCGGGTATCTGGTCAGAAGAGGCGGAAGTCGGGGTGGTCGTCGTGCCACACGAGCATGACGACCCTGCCGATGATGGCCGAGCCCTTGATGGGCCCCCAGAAGCGGCTGTCGCAGGAGATGGCCCGGTTGTCGCCCATCACGTAGAAGTCCCCGGACGGGACGTGGAAGGGGTCTTGCCTGGAGGCACCGGGTATCGGGGGACCGAGCGGGTCATGTGGCGGCAGGTACGGCTCGCGCAGCCGCCTGCCGTCCACGTAGAGGATGCCGTCTGCGGAGTAGATGGTCTGGCCGGGCAGCGCGACGACGCGCTTGACGAGGTCGGTCCCGGCCGGCCCGGCGCAATGGTCGCGCGGCGGGTGGGTGAACACGACGATGTCGCCCTCGCGCAGCTGGTGCCAGTTGAAGAACGCCTTCAGCACCAGGATCCGGTCGTAGACGCCGAGCGTCGGCACCATGGAGGTGGTGGGGATCCAGTAGGTCTGGACCACGAACGTCCGGATGCCGAACGCCAGCGCCAGCGCGAGCGCCAGCGAGACAGCCCATCCGGTGACGACGCGGCGGCGGGACGGCGGCGCCTTGGGCGCGGCATGCCTTCCGCGCGTCGCCGGCCCGTGAGGGCGTCCCGGGCTGCCGGGGGTGTCGCCGAGCTGACCAGCGGGCGCGTCGCCGAGGTCATCAGCGGTCATGCCGGCCGCCACGCTCTGGTGCGCCGAGCCCTGCGCCGGGTCCGGTTCGCCGCGGCCGGCATCAGATTCCTGCCAGCCCGAGCCGCAGCCGTCCGGCCCTGCTGACCCGCTCGATCGAGTCGAGGTGGGCGCGCAGTGCCTCCACCCCCGCCGCCGTGATGCGGTACGGCTGGCGCCGGTCCTCGGCGGGCAGCGCCTCGATCAGGCCCATGCGCTCGAGCCGGTCGAGTGCGCCGTAGAGTGTCCCGGGCCCCAGTTGCAGCCCGGCGAACCCCTTGATGTCCTGGATCAGCGCGTAGCCGTGCTTGGCGCCGTCGGCGAGGCTCGTCAGGATGAGGACCGACGCGTCGCCCGCCCGTCGCAGCACATCCTCGCCGCCGGTGCTGTCCCGTTCGGGAACTGCCATCGGCCCTCCAGCATGCCTAGTACGCTCGCCAATATATCAGCCACCGTACTAGTGCCGCGGCCGGCAACGTTGTGCTTGCTGTGCGGATAGCGCGAGGCAGCGTCTCAACCCGGCCCGCCCGCCGGCGGGCCGGCCTGCTACCGCGAGCGGTGGCCGGCCAGGCCGGCCCAGGGCGCAGCGGCTTCCCCCGCGCCGACGTTGGCGGCCAGGCGGCCGAGCAAAGTGCCGAGCGCCTCCAGGTCGGCGTCGGCGAGGCCCGCTCGCAGCTTGGCGTCGAAGCTGAACGCGGCGTCCCGCAGGCGCACGAAGGCCGCCTCCCCGGCTTCGGTCAGCGCGACCACCTGAACTCGCCGGTTGGCGGCGTCGCGGGTCCGGGTGACCAGTCCGCGGGCATCCATTGCGTTCAGGTGGTGCGTCAGCGTCGCCTCGCGCACTCCTACCGCCTCGGCGAGTTCCCGCTGGTTGGCGGGCTTGCGGATCTTCAGGCTGCGCAGGATCAGCCAGACGGGCAGGGTGCCGCCCGCTTCGCCGAGAGCCTCGTCGAACGCGCGCTCGACGGCGCGGGCCACCTGGGTCAGGCGGAGCCCGATCGGGAGGGGAAACGGTGCCGGCACGTCAGCCAGCATACCACCAAGCATCGACATCTAAGAGATTGACATCTAACTCTTAGATATCTAACGAAAGTCAGCCAGAGCCCGGCCGGCGCCGTCCTGGCCGGATCACCAAAGGTCGCCGCCCGTGAGCACGTAAAGGAACGGAACGAGCGGGATCAGGCCGAAGATGGCCCAGGCCAGCTTGGCGCCGGTGCCCATCTCGCGGCGCGTCGCCAGGTCGATCCACATCAGAACTACCGCGATGGGATGCAGGAAGCACACGAGCAGCTCGATTAGCTTCTTCATTGTTCCGACTGTAGTTGGTGCGGGCGGGCCGGCCGGCATCCCGTCCCGGCCGGGGCGGCGCTCGCCTACCCTGGCTGGACCAGGGCAGGGTGCCGGGCGGCCGGCCGACGAACTCCGGGTCAGGGTGGATGGCAGAGACAGGGACGCTTGGCGGCTTCCGGCACCGGGTCGGCGTCGCGTGGCACCAGGCGTTTACGGTGCAGCCGCTGCCACCGCACTGGCTGGTGCTGGCCAGCGGCGTGCTCGCGCTGGCCGTCGTGTGCTCACCCCGGATCTGGCCCGCGGCGCGGACCGCGATCACGATCGCGCACGAGGGCGGCCACGCGCTGGCGGCGCTGGCCACGGGACGGCGCCTTTCCGGGGTCCGGCTGTACCGCAGCACCGCGGGCGAGACCGCTTCGGCGGGGCGGGCGGCGGGCGCGGGCATCGTCCTGACCGCCTCGGCGGGCTACCTGGCGCCGCCGCTGCTCGGGCTGGGCGCGGCGGCGCTGCTGGCCACCGCGCACGTGACCGGGATGCTGCTGCTCGCGCTGTTGTTCCTGGCCGGGCTCGCGGTCGCGGTGCGCAACGCCTACGGCATGGTGGCGGTGCTGGCCGCCGTGGTGGTCGTGGCCGGCGTCTGCCTGTACGGATCGGCCGAGGTGCAGGCCGGTTTCGGCTACGCGGCGGCGTGGTTCCTGCTGCTGGGCGGCGTGCGCCCGGTGATCGAGCTGGCGGGCGAGCGCCGGCGCGGCGGGCGGCGCTCAGACGCCGACCAGCTGGCCCGCCTGACACCGGTGCCGGGCGCGGCCTGGGTCATGATCTTCGGCCTGGTCGCGGTGGCCGCGCTGGCGGTCAGCGCGCGCTGGCTGATCCGCTGATCCGGCACGTCAGGACATCTGGCACAGGACGTCCGCCTTTGCCGTGTGCCCGCTCGTCACCGTGACGCGTCCAGCGGCCCGGCACAGCGCCGCGCCGCTCTCGTAGAGCGGGCTGCGTCCCGCAACGGTATAGGTTCCCGGCGGGACCATGACCGAGTAGCTGCCGCTGGCGCCCACGGAAACCTGACGCTGACCGCCCGGGCCCGTCACCGTCACGGTCCCCGGCCACGGGCGCGGCAGCCCCGGTGCCGGGCCGCCGACGCCGTACAGGTGACCGGCCACGGTGCCATCGGCGGGTCCCTGCCCCGAGCACGCCGCCAGCCCGGCCAGGCACACGGCAGCCAGCGCAATGCCGATCAGTGAGTGTCGCATATCCCTTTGACGGAACGCGCCCGTCGCGGGTTTCAGGGATCGCTTTGGCCAGTCCGGGCCGGGAAGGCCGTTGGCACCTGCCGGTCGGCGGTCATCGTCGCCATCGCGCCGGTCCCGGGACGGCCGGGACAGCGGGAACCCGGCCCGGCGGCGTGAGCTCGGGCCGGGCGGGCGAAATAATGCCCGGGTGGCGGACACAGCTGCGGACACGGTGCGCCGGATCGGGATCAAGCTCGCCGCGCTGGCGCAGGACGGGCTGACCTACGGCGCCGACGACTACGACCTCGACCGGTACCGTCAGATGAGCGGGCTGGCGGCCGAGCTGCTGGCGGCGGTCAGCGACCGGTCGGCCGGCGAGATCGCGGTCGAGCTCGGGCGTGACTCCGGCTACGCCACGCCGAAGATCGATGTGCGCGGCGCGATCTTCGACGACTCCGAACGCGTGCTGCTGATGCGGGAGCGGACCGACGGCCGCTGGTCGCTGCCGGGCGGCTGGGCCGATCCCGGGGACGCTCCGTCCGTCGCGGTCACCCGCGAGATCCTCGAGGAGACCGGGTACGCCAGCTCGGCGATGAAGCTCATCGCATGCTGGGACCGGGAGGTCCAGGGCAACCCGCCGCCGCTGCCGGTGCACGTGTACAAGATGTTCTTCCTGTGCCGCGCGGACGGGACCGTGCAGGAGCCCGCGGCGCTGGAAACCCTCGACGTCGGCTGGTTCGGGCTCGGCGCGCTGCCGCCGCTGTCGCTCGGCCGGGTCAACCACCGCCAGGTCGAGCGCGCGCTCGCCCACCACCGCGACCCCTCCCTGCCGACCGAGTTCGACTAGGGAGCCGCCGCCGGCCGGGCAAGGACGCCGTGGTGCTCACCGATCAGAAGGCCGAGAGCGCCTGAATCCATTACGGGAGCGTCACCGGGATTGCCGGCGATCATAATTCGTTGCGAGGCGGGCTAAAGAGTGATCGCAGCCGGCTCAGCAGCCAGCCCGCCTGGAAGCCGGCCTCGAAGCCGATCCGCCGGCCCGTCGCCGCGTCGGGGATCGCCGCCGCTATCAGACCCCCGACGATGAGCAGCGCGCCCGGCAGTCCGATCGCGATGGCCTGCTGGCCGCTGACCGCGTGGAGGGCCAGGCAGATCAGCGCGGCCGCTCCGAGGATGACGCCGGCGCTCACGCACCACGCCGCCGCGACGGCACGGGCCTGGCGCGGGCGGTGATCTTCCGGAGGCTCCGACGGCCCGGCGTGCATGGCACCATCCCCGCGTCAGTGAAGCGCCGTATGGCGTTTCGTGGGCAACGCTGCCCGTCATCGGGCTATTTACCCGGGCACAGCGCGAAAAGACCACTTACTGTTACTCACTTTTGGCCGTACGCGCCGATATGGCATTGGCCAGCGCAAATAAGGCCCGTCTGCAACTGTCACTGCAAGTTTTGAGAACGAAATGGCCAACCGAGACAATAACGGGAATCGGCTGCGAAAAAGGAACGCGGACGGAGAGGTGGTCGTGACCGTGTCATGACGCGTGCAGGCGCGGCCCGCACGCAGCCCGCAACAGCCGCCCGCAGCCATGGCGTCGTCTCTCGCGTAGCCGGCTACCGGCGCGCGGGGAGCTCGGGCAGCTGGTCGCCGAACTGCGTCGGCGCCATGGCGGGCGGGGCGGACCACGGGGTCACCGGCCCGGCCAGCTCCCCGGCCAGCGGGTCGGCCGGGGAGGCCAGGATGTCCTCGATCATCTCCCGCGGCACCGTGACGTCGTCGAACCACCGGCCG
>Ga0335073_10016005_pt1 | contig 10481 bp, 7 predicted proteins | sample Lox_Sample_22_FD_207093 | JGI IMG/M metagenome (GOLD analysis project Ga0335073, IMG submission 207093) | Soil microbial communities from Loxahatchee National Wildlife Refuge, Florida, United States - Lox_Sample_2.2 | ecosystem: Environmental > Terrestrial > Soil > Wetlands | place: USA: Florida...
ACGTGCAATGGCAACCCACCAACACCGTCGCTGTTTCCCTTGGATATACGGGAAATCGCGGCCGCCATTTGGTGATTCCAATTCCGCTGAATGAGCCGGGAATCGCTACGCCAACGAACCCGATCTGGGGCGAGACCTCGTCTTACGGCATGGAAGTCATGAACCAGAACAACCCCAACTGCGGCTACGACTATTGCCCGATTGCCGCCGAGCCATGGAACACTGCCGATGCGGGCAACACCGACTTCAGAGTCCCTTATGTCGGATATAGCCCAAACGCCGCTGACTTCAAGACCGTGGGTGTTTCTGCTTATGACGCACTAGAGGCACACATAGAGAAGCGGCTCTCGCACCACTTCCAGCTCGGTGGAAGTTACACCTGGAGCCATTCGCTGGACGAGCAGAGCGACATCGGCCTGTTCTTTACGGGTGACAACCCGAACCGTCTGCGCGATTCCTGGGCCTCGTCTGACTTTGATCGCACTCAGGTGTTCACCGCCAACTTTCAGGTGGATGTGCCGAACGCGGTCAAGCAGCATAATTTCGCGTCTTATATCACCAATGACTGGCATCTGACTGGAATTGGAACACTGCAGAGCGGGGAACCGTGGTCGCTATACGAGTTCTACGGCGCTGTGGGAAGCATCAACTTTGGCAATTACCCGACGTTGATGAACCCGGTTCTTGGAATCAAGGATCCGGCTCATCCAAAGTCAGCCTTAACCGGGAGTTCTGGAAGATTCCGCGATTCCAGCGGCGACTTCATCCCATATATCGACCCCAACCAGATCGCGATAAATTACCTGCAGCCGGGGTCGGACGGCATACCAGAATCGAGCGCGCTCTCCGGTGATCCGAATGACATCTACGAAACGGCCTTCAACGTTGGACAGCGCAACATCTTTCGTCAGGGCGCACAGAAGCGCGTTGACCTTTCCCTCCGGAAGGACTTCAGAATCTCGGAGAAGGTCAAGCTGCAATACGAGCTCAACGCCTTCAACCTGACCAACACAACCAGCCCGGACGTCCCTCAGGATCAGGGGCAGATTCGCCAGAACAACGGGTGTTCGGCTACGGCAGTTGCCGCTTATGGCGGCAGCAACGATTGCAACCAATACCGTCTCTACCTCGGTTATGGCCAGATCGTCACGGCTAACAACCCAACTGACCAGCAGTCAGCCTTGGCCAATCTGGATCAAGTGCCCTTCTCTACGGGGACTGGCAAGGGCACGCGGCTTCCCCTAAACCTCGCTTTGAACCCCCCAGCTGGGCCGCAGGGCGTCTGCACGATTTCGTACTTTACGATTCAGCCGGCAGGAACGAACTGCCCCAACAACGCTCCCAACTTCGGTTCAGTAACCGGCACGATTGGCGGTTCGAGGGCCTTTACCATGGGAATTCACATCACCTACTAACCCATACATGCCGGATCTACGGGTCGGGAGCCTTCGGGCTCCCGATTTTTATTGCACCGGTCCGAGGGCAGAACCGGCGCTCGACGCATTTGGGGCCGGTGACGGTGTTTGAGAAGCAGCGATTGCAAACAGTCCGGGGTGGACCACTGCCAAAAGTAAGGGGAGATGCACATTTTCTGTTGCTCTTGACACGAACTTCCGATTAGAGTGGATTTTTCCACAGGTCAATTAGTTTCTGGAGTGTCTTATGGTCTGTCCTAAGTGCAAATCCGGGGCCCTGTCCACGATTCCGGCCGAAATCAGGCTCTATCGCAACGCTCCCCGCACGATGAGTCACCCACCTTTGAGCCCTCAACCGGATATCCAGGTTTGCCTCGATTGCGGCAACGCGGAGTTCCTGATCCCTGAAAAATGGCTTTCCGGTGGATGGCTGCAGGCGCTCCGGCCGAAGACGCCGATGAGCGTCCCGACGCCTATCGACGAAGGACGCCGGCAGATCGCGTAATCGGGAACCCGGCGGCTGGCGAGGGCTCTCCCCCGGCCGCCTGATCGCTATTTGTGAAACAAAAGAAGGCCTCCAGCCGAGCTGGAGGCCTATTGGTTTGGAGGGATGCACCCGACAGGGGTAGCGACTTCAGTCTGTATGCCCGGTTCCCGGCGTTGACGAATAGAGAGCGATTAGGCTCGCTTGTCCAAGGATTTGACCGCGCTCGCCGGCCTGGATCAAAGCATGGTACAAGGTTTCTCCGTTGGCTGGAAAATTGGCTGAACCCGGCAGATCGAGCGTGGTGCTCAGGGCGTAGACGGTGAAGACGTAGTTGTGAATTTCCGGAGCGTAACCGGCAGGCGGGCATGGCCCGTCGTATTGCTGTCCCAGAAGGAAATCATTCTCGATCTGTGAGCCGTAAGTGCTGTTGGCAGCGCCCGCGTTTTGGGGAAGCTGGTTGACGTTTCCGGCGATGTTATACATACCCCAGTGCGTAAAGGCTGCAGTGGTGTCGTAGAGGACCACCACAAAAGATTTTGTGCCCCAGGGAGCACCGGTCCAGAAGAGTTCCGGGGATTGATCGAACCCCGCGGCCCCGCTGGCGGTACAGCTGTTCTGGCCGTTGACTACGTTGTTGAGGATCATGGACAACGGAGGCGTTCCGTCATTGGAAAAAGCAGTGCTGTGCAGTTGGAACGAACCTTGCGCATACACCGCACAGGGCAACAACGCGCAGGCAATGGCAAGCGCGACGTTCTTCCATCCAGAAGAGATCACAGATTTCCTCCTGAGGTGATTTGGTCGAGCAAGCAATACTACCGCGTAGCCATGTGAAAGCAGCAATAAAAAGCCCCCAGCCAAGGCCGAGGGCTTTTAGGTTGATGATTTTGCGCCGAAGGCGCGATTCGCTGGACGCGAGTCCTAGTACATGCCGTCCATGCCGCCGCCGTGGCCGCCGCCTGCCGGGGCCGCCTTGGGCTCCGGAATCTCGACAACCAGGGCTTCGGTGGTCAGCAGAAGTCCGGCAATCGAGGCCGCGTTTTGCAGGGCAGTGCGAGTCACCTTGGTCGGGTCGATAACACCGGCCTTGACCAGGTTTTCGAACTTGTTGGTGGCTGCGTTGTACCCGTAGTGGGGGTCCTTGGACTCGAGCACCTTGGCAACAACCACCGCACCCTCTTCGCCGGCATTGGCAACGATCTGGCGGAGTGGCTCTTCGAGCGAACGAAGAACGATCTGGGCGCCGATCTTCTCATCGCCCTCGAGGGTCTTGAGCAGATCCTGAACGGCCGCCGCAGTGCGAACCAGCGCGACGCCGCCGCCGGGGACGATGCCTTCCTCAACCGCAGCGCGGGTGGCGTGCAGAGCATCCTCAACGCGAGCCTTCTTCTCCTTCAGCTCGGTTTCGGTGGCAGCGCCAACCTTGATGATGGCAACGCCACCAACCAGCTTGGCCAGCCGCTCCTGCAGCTTCTCCTTGTCGTAGTCCGAGGTGGTCTTCTCGATCTGCGAGCGGATTTCCTTCACGCGGCCTTCGATGTCCGAAGATTTGCCGGCGCCGTCAACAATGGTGGTGTTGTCCTTGTCGATGGTGATGCGCTTTGCCTTGCCGAGGTCTTCGAGCTTCACGCCCTCGAGCTTGATGCCGAGGTCCTCAGTGATGGCCTTGCCGCCGGTGAGGATCGCGATGTCGCCGAGGATGGCCTTGCGGCGATCGCCAAAGCCGGGAGCCTTGACGGCAGCAACGTTCAGCGTGCCGCGCAGCTTGTTGACCACGAGAGTCGCCAGAGCTTCGCCCTCAACGTCCTCAGCAATGATCAGGAGCGGCTTGCCGCCGCGCGCAACCTGCTCGAGCAGAGGCAGCAGATCCTTCATCGCCGAGATCTTCTTTTCGTAGATCAGGATGTAGGGATCATCGAGAACAGCTTCCAGGCGCTCCGCATCGGTGACGAAGTAGGGGCTGAGATAGCCGCGGTCAAACTGCATGCCGTCGACCGTCTCGAGACCCGTGTGCATGGTCTTCGACTCTTCGATCGTGATCACGCCGTCCTTGCCGACAACCTTCACGGCATGGGCGATGATCTCGCCGATCTCGGCATCGCCGTTGGCGGAGATGGTGCCCACCTGGGCGACGGAGCCCTCATCGACAGGCTTCGAGAGCTTGCCGAGCGCGCCATGGTCGGTGAACTTGCCGTCCTTGTCGCGGGTGCCGATCACGGCCGTGACGGCCTTTTCGATGCCGCGCTTCAAGGCTGTGGGGTTGGCTCCGGCGGCAACCGTCTTTACGCCTTCGCGGAAGATGGCCTGGGCCAGAACCGTCGCGGTGGTGGTGCCGTCGCCGGCAACATCCGAGGTCTTCGATGCAACTTCCTTCACGAGCTGCGCGCCAACATTCTCCAGCGCGTCCTTCAGCTCGATCTCCTTAGCCACCGTCACGCCGTCTTTGGTGATGGTGGGCGAACCAAACTTTTTCTCGATGACGACGTTGCGGCCCTTGGGACCGAGCGTCGCCTTTACGGCGTCTGCGAGCGCGTTCACGCCGCGCAACACCGCCTGACGGGAATCTTCACCGTGCAGAATCTGCTTTGCCATTGTTCTTCTCTCCAGAGATCAGTGATCAGAGATCAGAGATCGGTTTTGTTCGTCCAATTTCGTTCGGTAGCGGCTGAGATCGCGGATGACTTGGCGGAGTCGTTGAATCAGCCCGGCTCATGCGTTGCTGATCGATGACCCCTGATCTCTGCCTCCTTACTTCTTGATGATGCCGAGGACTTCTTCCTCACGCATGATCAGATACTCTTCGCCGTCGATCTTGATCTCGGTGCCGGAGTACTTGCCAAAGAGAATCCGGTCGCCGGACTTGACGTCGAGAGGGAACACCTTGCCCTCGTCGTTCGACTTGCCCTTGCCGACGGAGATGACTTCGCCTTCCTGCGGCTTCTCTTTCGCGCTGTCGGGGATGATGATGCCGCCACGCACCGTCTCGGTCTCTTCCAAACGACGGACGAGAATCCGATCATGGAGCGGGGTGAAGGTGGTGGTAACAGAGGTTGCTGCCATTGCTTCGCTTCTCCTTCACACGCGGCCGTTTGATCGGCCGCGGATTGTATTGAGTTGGGTCAAAACTTCGGAAAATCGGTCATTATCGACCTGGCGGCCAAGCACTGTATGTCCGGAAATGCTAGCACTCGGCACTTCCAATTGCTAAAGATAGGCTGGGGCGTTAGGTTTGTCAAGGGAGGCCGATTAAATCTGAGTTAAAGTCACTCATATTTGTAGAGAATCCTCGGGAGGTTTTTAAGACAATCGCGTATCTGATTGATATTAGTTATTTTAACTGGAGAATACAGCTATGCAATTCGAATGTCCATTAAAGAGAGAGACTGACAACAACCTGGGACTCAGATAGCCAGTGAGGCTAAAAGAGCGAAGCCTAATCCGGCGAAGGAGATGATGGTCTCGCAGATTGACCAGGACTTCATCGTCTCGGTGACGCTGAGATTCAGATATTCCTTCACCAACCAGAAGCCGCCATCGTTCACATGCGAGAAGATAAGCGACCCCGCACCAGTGGCGATGGCGAGGAGTTCCGGCGATGTCCCAGGCGTCTGAAGAGCGATAGGCGCGACGATGCCTGCCGCCGTGGTCATGGCGACTGTAGCTGATCCCGTAGCCAGACGCATGAGGGCGGCAAGCAGCCACGCAAGCACAAGCAGCGGTAAATGGTGCTGCATGGCGATCTGGATCATCGCGTGCGAAACGCCGCTGTCCTGCAGGACTCGGCCAAATCCTCCACCCGCGCCGATCAGAAGCGTGATCGTCGCCGTAGGGGCAAGGCATTCATTACTGAAACGAAGAATGGTCTCGCGCGAGACTCCGCGCATGATGCCCAGGGTCACGAAGCTGACCAGTACTCCGATGAGCAGCGCCATGTCGTCATTGCCGACGAAGTGCACGGCTTCGTTGAGAAAAGATGCGCGCGGTGCGAATACATCCGCCCAGCTGCCGACAAGCATCAGCACGACGGGAAGCAGGATGCTGCTGATCGTCAACCAGAATCCTGGGAGCTGGCGGTTCGGATCGTGGTCTTCAAAGTCATCGGCCATGGGATTCTCCGCAGGAACCTTGATCCACGGAGAGATGACCTTTGCAAAGAGCGGCCCGGCGAGCGTTGCCGTTGGGATGCCAATGATCAGTGCATAAAAAATGGTTCGTCCCACGTCGGCGTGGTACGTATTCACGGCGAGCAGCGCGGCGGGATGCGGCGGAACCAGGCCGTGATCGACCGACAGCGCGGCCACGAGGGGCAATGCAACGCTGATCAGCGATCTGCCCGTGCGGCGCGCGACCGTAAAAGCGATAGGAATCAGGAGAACGAATCCGACCTCAAAGAATGCCGGCAGCCCGACAATGATGCCAATGCACATCATGGCCCAGGGCAGTCGTTTTTCTCCAAAGACGCGGATCAGAGTGAGCGCAATCGTATCCGCTCCGCCCGATTCCGCCATCATCTTGCCGAGCATGGTGCCGAGCGCAACCACTATGGCAATATGGCCCAGTGTTCCGCCGACGCCGACCTCGAAGGAATGCACCACGCCGGACAGAGGCATTCCCGCGACGATGGCGAGGCCGAGCGAGGCCAGCAGCAGGCTCAGAAATGGATTGAGCTTGAGAACCGTGACGAGAAGGATGATTCCGATGACCGCGCCGAGTGCGCTGAGCAGGAGGAAGATGCTGTGCGGATCGATCATTGGCGGGCTGTTTCCTCAGAGAGGATCATGCGAGTCACTGCACCCACTCGGTCTTGGCGCGAGGCAGAAAACGTCCGGCGCGTTTCCCCGTGAGTCCCTGAGCAGTGTACGACAATAAGCCGTTGACCCAGACGGAGTGAATGCCTCGCGCAGGGCGGATGGGATCGCTGAAGGTTGCGGTGTCCTGGATCGTGTCCGCGTCGAAGAGGACGAGATCAGCCCAAGAGCCTTCGGCGATTCTGCCACGCTGCGCGAGCCCGAATCGTTGCGCGGGCAGGGAAGTCATCTTGCGAACGGCTTCGGGAAGAGGGAACAGTTTTTCGTCGCGGCAATACCGGCCCAGTACCCGCGGATAAGTTCCCCACAGACGTGGATGCGGATGCTTGTCCCAAGGCAGGCCGTCGGATCCGATCATCGTGCCAGGATGCGCGAGAATGCGGCGCATGTCCTGTTCATCGATGCTGTGGTAGATGGCGCCGGCGGGCTGCAGGCGCCTGGCGGCTTCCAAATGAGAGAGATTCCACTCGGAGGCGATAACGTCCAGAGTGCGGCCGGCAGCTTCGGGAAATCTTGTACTCCAGGTAATTTCAATTTTGACGCGTGGATCGACCTGCTTCAGATCGAGCGTGCTGGAACCGGCCGCATAGGGATAGCAGTCACAGCCAATCTGCTGCGCGGTGCGGGCCTGCTCAAATGCGCGCAGAACCTCGCTGCTTCGGCCCCAGTTGGCTATCCCGGCGCATTTGAGATGCGAAATAACGACAGGGGATTGCGCGTGGCGGCCGACGCGAAAAGCCTCGTCCATCGCATCAAGAATGGCGTCCGTCTCTGTGCGCATGTGCGTGGCGTAAATCGCATCCGCGCCGATAAGAGCCTGCGCCAGTGAAAGTACTTCCTCGGTACTTGCAGCGTTTGCATTGGCGTAAGCGAGGCCGGTACTCAGACCCAGCGCTCCGGCGGCGAGCGCATCGGCCAGTTCGGCACGCATGGAGTCGACTTCAGATTGCGTCGCGGTACGATCAAGTTGGTCGAGATGATTGCTGCGCAACGAGGTGTGGCCGATAAGTGCGGCGACGTTGACCGCCGGGCCTGCAGATTGAAGCGCGGCAAGGTAGTCGGTGAACACCGGGTAGCGAAATCGCTCTCGCGTTCCCAGCAGGTTCATCGGGTCCGGCGGATCGCCCTTCAGCCGAACCGGCGACGCACTGATACCGCAATTCCCAACGATAACGGTGGTGATTCCCTGGGAGATTTTGGGCAGCATCTCGGGAGTGTCAACGACGCTGGTGTCGTCATGCGTGTGCACATCGACAAAGCCCGGCGCGAGCGTCAGGCCTTCAGCCTCGAAAACCTGAATCGCGTTGCAATCAAGGTTTGAATCGATCGCGATAATACGCCCACCGGTGACGGCAACGTCAGCGAGCTGCGGTTGACTGCCGAGACCATCGAGCACATTTGCGTTGCGGATGAGGGTATCGCAATTCATGCGGGCTGATTCAGACTATAGACTAAGGGTTGAGCGCGAACCAACCTCGCAACGATGAGGGTCCTGTGAAACAAGCAACCGAGCGAAATGCAGCGCAGGCGCAAGGCGAAGAACACATCGGAACACTGAATAAGGGAATTGGCGCGCTGGATCAGTACGCCACGGCTCGAGAAATTGTTCGTCTCGGCTGGAATCTGCTGCACGAAGATCTTAGCCTGCCTGCAGCGGTTTTATATCGCGACAAGATCAAGCACAACCTAAAGTGGATGCAGCAATTCATCGATGCCTATGGTGCAAAGCTGGCGCCACACGGAAAAACAACGATGGCTCCGCGGTTCTTTCAAATGCAACTCGAAGGCGGAGCGTGGGGCATAACCCTGGCCACGGCGCATCAGACGATGGTGGCGCATGCGCACGGCGTGAAACGTGTGCTGATGGCGAACGAGCTTGTCGGCAAGCAGAATATGCGGATAATCGCCGACCTTCTCGTCGATCCCGAGTTTGAATTCTATTGCCTCGTGGACTCGCCGGAGGGTGTAGATCAGCTTGGCGAGTTTTTCCGCGGACGCGGATTGCGTCTGAACGTGCTGGTGGAGCTTGGCGTGACCGGGGGACGCTGCGGTGTCCGCGGCGATGCGCAATTGCAGGCCGTGCTGGATGCGCTGGATCGCCGGCACGGGGTCATCGGCCTTTGCGGAGTTGAGCTGTATGAAGGCGTCTTGAAGGAGGAATCGGAAATCCGCGCCTTCATGCAGCGCGCCTGTGAGGTGACGAAGCGGCTGCTTTCCGACCGCCGGTTTGCGCGCACCCCGGCCATGATCTCCGGCGCGGGCTCTGCCTGGTACGACGTGGTTGCGGAAGAGTTCTCTGCGGCGAAATTCGGCGAAGCGGTCGAGATCGTCCTGCGGCCCGGCTGCTATCTCACGCACGATGTCGGCAATTACGAAACGCAGCAGAAGCGAATTCTCGCCTCAAATCGGGTTGCGCGAGAGATGCACTCAGGACTCTTGCCGGCCCTGCACATCTGGGCTTACGTCCAGTCGATTCCGGAGCCGGGACTTGCCGTGGTGACCATGGGACGTCGTGATGCGGCATTTGATTCCGGATTGCCGGCTCCGGCGCTGCATTATCGCCCGGGAGATGCTGCTCCGCGGAACACTCCCGCACACTGGGAAACAACCAAGCTGATGGATCAGCACGGTTATGTGAAGATTTCACCGGGCGACGACGTGCGCGTCGGTGACATGATTGGCTTCAACATCTCGCACCCCTGTCTGACCTTCGACAAGTGGCGTGTGCTGGCGATCGTCGACGAGAAGTTCGATGTGGTGGATGTGGTGAAGACGTATTTCTGAGTGAGGCAGGTATCAACCCTCATCCCGCCGCAGCCCAGGCAAACTCCGGCTTGCAGACGAATCCTTCTATCGGCCGTGCGATGCCGGGTCGCAAAGCGTGGTTGTCTTTGCAGAGACCGAGAAGGCGGTGCACTGGCCCGTATGATTGTGAGTGAGGCTGCCCCTGCGGATCAGATCAAATCCGCGGTTGCGGACCTTTCCACCTGAACAGCAGGGAAGCGCTTGGGATCCGGTGATCCTCCCGGTCTTCAAAACCGGCGGTCGTCCTGATGGGCAACGGTGTGTTCGACTCGCACGCGCTTCCGCCAATCCTCTGCAATAAAGTCGCGAATCTTCTCTGAGCCGTCTTTGCGCATCCCAGTACATGCGATGAAAAGCTTACCCGTTGTCGTTGTCACAGGATCTTCCGCCGGCCTGGGGCGTGCCATTGCGCACGCCTTTGCCAGCCGAGGCGCAAGCGTCGGCCTGATTGCGCGCAACCCCGAAGCCCTGGAGGCCGCGCGAAGGGAGTGCATTGAACGCGGAGGAAATGCCCACTGGATCTCCACTGACGTCTCCGACTCCCATGCCGTAGAGCATGCCGCGGCTGAGATCGAAGAACGGCTCGGCCCCATCGATATCTGGATCAACAATGCCATGGTCAGCGTCTTCTCTCCGGTAAAGGAGATGGAAGCGGCTGAGTACAAGCGCGTCACGGAGGTCCTCTATCTTGGATTCGTGTATGGAACGCTTGCGGCGCTGCGGCGAATGCTCCCGCGCGATCACGGAACCATTGTCCAGGTCGGCTCCGCGCTTAGCTATCGATCGATCCCGCTGCAATCGGCCTATTGCGCCGCAAAACACGCCATCAATGGATTTACGGATTCGCTTCGATGCGAGCTCTATCACGACCGGAGCAATGTGCATGTCACCGCGGTGCATATGCCGGCGATGAACACCACGCAGTTCGGCTGGGTGAAGAACCGGTTGCCTAACCAGGCGCAGCCC
>Ga0335073_10016006_pt1 | contig 10480 bp, 11 predicted proteins | sample Lox_Sample_22_FD_207093 | JGI IMG/M metagenome (GOLD analysis project Ga0335073, IMG submission 207093) | Soil microbial communities from Loxahatchee National Wildlife Refuge, Florida, United States - Lox_Sample_2.2 | ecosystem: Environmental > Terrestrial > Soil > Wetlands | place: USA...
GGTCCCGGCCCGCCCCTGGGTCGGTGCGGAGGCGGATGGCGTGGCCGCCCGGGTGTTCGGTCGCGCGCTCGGCGCGCGTGATCTCGCTCTCGGGCTCGGCACGCTCGCGGCCCTGCAGGATCCGGCCCCGTCGGCTCGCAACTGGGTCGCGGCCGGCGCGCTTTGCGATGCGCTGGACGTGGTGGCCAGCCTGTCCTCATGGCGTGAGCTGCCGCAGGTCACCCGGTGGCTGGTCGTCGCCTCGGCCGGCGGCGCGGCCCTGGCCGGCGCGGCCGGGGCGCTGACCCTGGGGGCGGGCGCCCAGGACGGGCGGCGGGCATAATGCCGAGTGGCAAGCCGGCCAGCAATATGCGGCAGACGATGGACGGCCAGGCCGAGGCCCTGGCCGGGATCCTGGCCGACGAGGCACCGGTGGCCGCAGTGGCGGAACGGCTGCGCGGCCGCCGGGTGCTGGCCATCGGCACCGGGACCAGCTGGCATGCGGCCGGCCAGGCTGCGGCCCTGCTGCGCGCGGCCGGACTGGACGCGTCGGCCGCGCAGTCGGCCGACGCCGCCGTGGACGGCCCGCTGCCCGGCGCGGGTGAGGTGCTGCTGGCCTTCACCCATACCGGCGCCAAGCGGTACACCGCGCAGGCGGCCGAACGGGCCCGGGCCCGGGGCGCGGCGATCGTGCAGATCTCCGGGGTCGGCGTGGCCGACGCGGACCTGGTGACCGTGCCGCGAGAACGCTCCTCCGCGTACACCGCCAGCCATCTGGGCGCGCTGATCCGGGCCGCGCAGCTGGCGCGGGCGCTGGGCGCTGATCTGCCCCGGCTCGGTGAGGTACCCGCGGCGGTCGAGCGGGTCTACCGCGAAGCTCACGACGAGGCCCCGCCGCCGGTACGCCTGATCGAGTACACCGGCGGCGGCATCAACCAGTGGACCGCGGCCGAGGGAGCGCTGAAGATCCGCGAGGCGGCCTACGTGGCCAGCGAGGGGCTGGCCGTAGAGCAGTTCCTGCACGGGCCTTCGGTGGCCCTGGGGCATAGCGACCGGCTCGTCTGCCTGGACGGGGGCGGCGCGTGGTCGGCACGGCTGGCCGAGGTCGCGCAGGCCGCCGAGGAGTCCGGCATCCCGGTGACGCGCATCACCGAGGATCAGCTCGGCGAGCTGCTCTCGATCTTCCCGCTGACCGTCGGGGTGCAGCGGATCGCCCTGGAGGCCGCCGAGACGCTCGGCGTGAACCCCGATACGTTCGGCCGGGACCGGCCGGACCGCCATGGCTGGGACCGCATCTCGCTGTAATGGCGCTCACTTGCAGGCGCTCGGCAGGTCGAGCCGGATAACCGCGCCCGCGGTGACGGTCACCTGCCGGAACGCGGCGAATCCGGGCCCCGGGCCGTACCGGCCGGCGAGCACGTACCGCCCCGGCACCAGCGCGAAGCGGAACGTCTGGTCGTAGTTGTTGCTGATGTAGTCGCTGGTGACGGCGGGACCCTTGGGGAACACGAGGCGCCACGTTCCCGGACCGTCGGGTTTCGAGGTGAGCGTGCCCCGCAGGACGAACACCGTGCCTGGCGTCACGGGGAGGGACCCGTTCCGCGGCGCTAGGCCGATGCAGGCCGCGAGGTGCCCGGTGACGATTCCGGTGCCCGCCGCGGGCCGGCCCGGGCCCGGGCTCGGCTCGGCCGTGACACGGGTACTGGTAACCGCGCGGCCGATCAGCAGCCCGGCCGCGGCCATGAGGGCCAGCAGGCCGAGGGCCGCGGCCACCTTCAGCCGCCGGCGGCGCGCGTGCGCCCGGGCTTCGGCGATGAGGGCCTGCATATCGGCCCGCGCATCGGCCTGCGCGTCGGGCTGTGAGCAGGCGGCCTCCGGTAGCGTGGTCAAGCTCATGGTGCTATTCTTATTAGCATCATGTTGGATGTCAAACTGGACCGGCTCGATCCGCTGCCGCTCTACGACCAGGTCTGCGCCGAGATCCGCCGCGCGATCGCCGACGGCGAGATCGGGCCGGGTGAGCGGCTGCCGCCCGCCCGGGACCTGGCGGCCGTGCTGGGCGTCAACACCAACACCGTGCTGCGGGCGCTGCGGTTGCTGCGGGATGAGGGCCTGCTGGAGTTCCGCCGCGGCCGGGGTGTCACGGTGGCCGGATGCGCCCGCCAGGGCGCGGTCCTGGCCCGTGCCCGTGACCTGGTCCGGTACGCCCGCAAGCATGGCTACGACCGCGCCGAGCTCATCCGTATGATCGAGAGCATCGCCGACTGATCGTTACAGTGTTCGACGTGGCGACGATCTCTCTGCCAGGCCAGATCGCCCGGACGCGGCGCTTCAACCTGGGCGTCCCCGGCCAGTTCACGGTCACGCCGGACGGGACGGCCGTGCTGTTCCTGCGCGGCCGGGCGGGCAATGACCGGGTGAGCTGCCTGTGGGTGCTGGACCTGGATTCGGGGACGGAACGGCTGCTCGCCAATCCCGCCGGACTGCTCGCCGATCCGGCCGGGGAGCCGGGCGAGCTCGGCACCGGGATCGGCGCCTACGCCGCCGATCAGGCCGTCGGACTGGTGGCCTTCGCCCTGGACGGCAGGCTGTGGACGGTGGACGTGGCCGAAGACGACCGCGGTGGCTAGCGCGGCTCCGGTGCGCGACACCGCGGTGAAGTAGGCCGCCTGGAACACCCCGGTCGCGCACGACGCCGCCAGCAGCGGCCGCCAGTGACGCCTGACCAGCACCCGGAGCGCCGGCCGTCCCCGGGCCCGGCGCGCCAGGGTCCAGGCCAGCAGCACCAGGCCGCCGGTCAGTATCCGCATCGCGCCGACGGCCGCGGGCGCGACCGGCAGCCTGGCCAGCACCTGGACCGGACCGGTGGTCCCCCACAAGGTCGCGGCCGCGAGGACCTGGAACGTCCCGTATCGTCGGCTCACGGCTCGGACACTATGCACAAGTACCGGAGAACCCGGTCTGTATTGCCATTCGTTCGGAATGCAGGGTTCTTGCCGTCGTATCTTCGGTCACAGAGGGTTATTCAGGCCGTCCGATAGAAGTGCAAGCCAACTACCGCTGAGATAGTCGTCGCAAATGTGCCGAGCGGGCGCCGGTAGTCGGTATGCATTATGGTCCAGTTCTTGAAATGCGAGATCACCTGCTCGATCATCCAGCGGATCTTGTTGACCTGGCTGTTGTATTCCTTTTGCCAGTCGAGCAGTTCGCCGCCTGCCGGTTTCCTGTAGGGCGTGATCATGTTGTTCCCGATGTATCCCTTGTCGCCGATCCAGTTCTTCGGGTCCATCGTCAGCAGTACGCCGGATTCTTCCTGGCAGTAGTTGTCGTGGCGGCTTCCGTTGACCGGGTCGGAGATCCAGGCGAGCTTGCCGTAAACCGTGCAGGCGAGTTGTACGTTCATTCCGGTGGTCTTGTGCTTTCCCGAGTACAGTTCCTCGTGCCCGGCCCATGACCAGCACGGGAGCAGCGTGCCGTCCAGGATGTACTGCGCTTTCGGGTCAAGGTCGTCGGCAGTAGGGACAAACTCGCGCACCGCTTCCTCGATGAGCGGGCTTATCACGGATATGGCGCGGCTAATGGTCGGCTGGGAGACCCCGAGCGATTCGCCGATTTCTGCCGGCGACGCCCTCATCGCCCCCGCGGTCACCCGCCGCCTGATCGAAAGATTCGCCGGCCTGCCTGTGCCTGTCACCGGACCACGCGAGCGCTATCCGTCCGCCGAATCCAGCCAGTGCAGCCAGGCCCCGTGGCCGTCGGTGAGCGCTAGTGGCGTGCGTCCGTCCTGGCCGAGTACGAACGTGGCCTCGAGGAACTCGGTGATCGGCAGGCCGGGGACGACGCCCGGTGCCTCGTTGGACAGCCAGACGGCACCCAGCCCGTGTACGGTCTGGGCGAACCGTTCCCGGCCCTCCGCCGCGACGTAGGCCAGCACCGCGGAGTGAAAGATGACCAGGGTGGCGTCGGCCGGGGCCTGGGCGGCCAGCGCGGGCAGGTCGGTGAGCAGGTCGCCGCGGTAGACGGGCGGCGGGTCGCGGCGGGCGGCGGCGACCGCGGCGATGAGCCGCTCCTCGCGGTCGCCTTCTCCGGGCCAGATCAGGCAGGACAGCCAGCGGACATCGTCGTCGCGGGTGACGTCCAGCGGGTTGAGGTCGAGTCCGGCCCGCCAGGCGATGGCGGGCAGCCGGGACGGCAGCGGCACCGGACCGCGCACTCCGCATCGCAGCGCCGGCGCGTCCGTGTCGGCACCGGCGACCAGGTGACCGTCGTAGTCGTAGGAGTAACGGTCGAATAGCAGGGTGAGCCCGGCGCTGGCGCCGACCTCGATCAGGGCCAGCGGTTCGGGCAGCCGGGCGAGCGCGGGCAGGATCGTGGCGCACCGGGCGGGCTCGTTGGTCTGGGTGCGCCGGGCCAGCATGACCTGGGTCAGTTCGGTCTCGTTCCGCTGGATCAGCTGGCGCAAGATGTCGATGTCGGGCGTGGTGCCCAGCAGGTACCTGGACGCGGCGAACAGCAGATTGGGCTGGCGCTTGGGCCGCGGCAGCGTGCTGAGGAAACCCAGGACCAGGTCGTCGTCGGCGACCGAAGCCGACAATGACTCGTAGGCCGGGGAGCGTCCGTGCGCCTCCCGGCCGAACACCCGGTAGTTGTCCGCCGTGCTGCGCTGTGGATCGTTACCGCCGATGGACATGCCCCGGACGCTACCTCAGCGTGCTGGCGGTAGCGTTTGCCCCCATGACCGCCATCCTCGATCATCTCGCCATCGGCACGCCGACCCTGACCGACGGCTGGGACCTGTTCGGCGGTCTGCTCGGCGGGACGTGGGTGTACGGCCTCGACTCCCCCGGGTACTGGTGGGGCCAGCTGCGCTTCGCCTCGGGCCCGAAGATCGAGCTGCTGACCCCGACCGGCGGCCCGGACGCGGCCTTCCTGGAGCGGTTCCTCGCCGCCCATGGCCCCGGCCCGCACCACCTCAACTTCATCGTCAGCGACATCGAGGACATGCTGGCCCGCTTCCGGACCCTCGGCCTTGAGCCCGTCGGGGTCAACCTGGACAACCCGAGCTGGAAGGAAGCGTTCCTGCATCCGCGTAGCGCCCACGGCATCGTGATCCAGGTGGCCCAGCAGGCCGGTGAGCCGGACACGCCAGCGCCGCGCGAACTGCCCGAGCCCGGCCCGCCGACCCGCTTCGACCTGATCGAGCACCACGTCGGTGACCTCGAGGGCGCGATCCGGCTGTTCGGTGAGGCCCTGGACGGCGGGCTCGAAACAGACGGCGAGCAGGTCGCGGAGCTGACCTGGCCCGGCGGCCGCCGGCTCCGGCTGGTCCGCGAGGACGGCCTGGCCCGCGGCGGAGCGCTGCACCATGTCCGCTTCACCCGCGCGGACGGCACCTTCGGCGCCGGCGACCGCGAGCGCGCGGGCCTGCTGGCCAAGCGGCTCGGCGTGACGGTCGAACTGGCGGGCTAAAGCCTGGCCCGTAGATCTTCACTGCGCACCCGTCCCGTGCACCGCGCTGGCACCACCGGCCACCCGCCGGGACGGCAGGCAGCCCGCCCCATTTCGCCATCCGAAAATTACTGTGGTTGATTCGGGCTCCGCGGTTATTTGCTGGTGCTGGGGCGCCACTGATCCACCGCCAAGCCCGGATCAACCACGCAAATGGGACCAGCGGGACTGGTATGCAGCACGGGACCGTCCTGGCTCGCTCGGCTACCGGATCATGTTCACGCTGAACTGGGGCGAGCGTGACGTGGACGCCGGCACCGCCGCGATGCTCGTCAACATCGGCCCGATCCTCGTCGCGCTGCTCGGCGGCTGGCTGCTGCATGAGGGGTTCCCGCGCCGGCTGGCCGCCGGGCAGTTCGTCTCCCGGCTCGGCTCGGCTCCGGTCAGCGCCGCGCTGAACGTCGTCTACCTGCGCCTGTTCCCGACCACGCTGGGCTTCACCACCTGGGCCTACGCGCTGGCCCGGGCCACCGCGGGACGGATGGCGCCACGATCTGCGCGGTACCGGTCCTGGTCATCGTCATGTCGTGGCTCATCCTGGGCCAGGTGCCGCGCTGGCTCGCCGTCGGCGGCGGAGTCCTCTGCCTGGCCGGGGCCGCCGTATCGCGTTCCCGGCTGCTCAGGTCTCGCGGAGGCGGACGGGAATCGAACCCGCCAGCGCTGCAGCGCAGCGCTCACCAGTTTTGAAGACTGGGGGGACCACCAGGCGCCCAGACGCCTCCGCGTTGACTCTACGGGACTCGGGGGGACTCACCCATAAGATGCGGTGAGGTCAAGCCTGAGAAAGGGAGACGCGTGAGCGGAAACGGGCCGGTGTGGTGGGAAGACGCGGTCGTCTACGAGGTGTACCCGCGGAGCTTCGTCGACGCGGACGGCAACGGCGTGGGTGACCTGCCGGGACTGCGGTCCCGCCTGCCCTACCTGGCCGACCTTGGCGTCGACGCCGTCTGGCTGACGCCGTTCTACCCCTCCCCGCTGGTCGACGGCGGATACGACGTCAGCGACTACACCGCCGTGGATCCGCTGCTCGGGACCATGGCGGACTTCGACGGGCTGGTCAAGGACGCCGAGGCGCATCAGATCCGGGTGATCGTCGACCTGGTGCCCAATCACTGCTCGAGTGCTCATCCGCTATTCCAGGCCGCGCTGGCGGCGCCGCCCGGCAGCCCGGAACGAGCCCGGTTCATCTTCCGCGACGGGCGGGGACCCGGCGGTGAACTGCCGCCCAACAACTGGAAGTCGATGTTCGGCGGCCTGGCCTGGACCCGCGTGACCGAGGCCGACGGCCGGCCGGGACAGTGGTACCTGCACCTGTTCGACACCGGCCAGCCGGACTGGAACTGGCGGAATGAGGAGGTGCACGCCTTCTTCGAGCAGGTGATCCGCTTCTGGCTCGACCGCGGCGTGGCGGGCCTGCGGGTCGACGTGGCGCACGGGATCTACAAGGACCCGGACCTGCCCGACGACCCCGACCCGGACCACCTGCACAGCGCGGTCAACGCGCCGTCGGCCTACCATCACCGGCCCGAATTGCAGCAGCTCTACCGGTCCTGGCGGGCCATCCTGGATTCCTATCCGGCGGACGGGTTCCCCGGAACGCGGACCGCGATCGGCGAGGTCTGGGCCGACTCGCCGGGCACCCTGCTGAACTACCTGAGGTCCGGGGGCCTGCCCCAGGTCTTCAACTTCGACCTGATCGTGGCCAGCTGGGACAAGGCCGGTCTGCGTAACGCGATCGACGGGGTTCTGGCGCTGGCCGACGGCTCGCGCGCGCCGTGGGTCGTCGGCAACCACGACGTACCCCGGCCGGTGAGCCGCTACCAGCTGGACGAACCCTACGGTCCGCAGACGATCAACCGGCTGGTGAGCCTCGGCCACACGCGGCCCGAGCGCGGGGCCCGCCGCGCGCGGGCCGCGGCCCTGCTGCTGCTCGCCCTGCCCGGATCCGCCTACATCTACTTGGGCGAGGAGCTCGGCCTGCCCGAGGTCACCGACCTGCCCGCCGCGGCGCGCCAGGACCCGCGGTTCCACCGCACCCACGGCCGGCTACTGGGCCGCGACGGCTGCCGTGTACCCCTGCCCTGGACCCGGGCCGGCGCGGACTTCGGCTTCTCCGAGGCCACCTCGCCCGCGCCGTCCTGGCTGCCGCAGCCGCCGGACTGGGGCGGCTACAGCGTCGAGGCGCAGCTCGGTGACCCGGAAGAGTTCCTCAGCCTGTACCGGGCGGCCCTTCGGCTGCGGCGCGCCCACCCGGCCCTCGGCCGCGGCACGATGCGCTGGCTCGGCGGGCCGCAGGTGGCCGAGGGCCTGCTCTGCTTCGCCCGGGAGCCGGGTTTCATCTTCGCCGCGAACCTCGGCCCAGCCGCCGCCCCGCTGCCGCCGCACCGGGAGGTCCTGCTGGCCAGCGAGCCGGACGCGGTCGGCCCCGAGGGTGACCTGCGGCCCGATACCGCGGTGTGGCTGTCCGCCTGAGGCAGCAGTGACCGGCCAGTAGCCTGAAAACCATGCCGAAGGTCCGGGTGCCGCGCAAGAACGTCACGCCGAACGAGGTCGTCACCGTGCTCAGCCGCAGGCTGGGCCCGGGCTACCAGGTGGAGAGCAGTGGCGGGGGCCACGTCACCGTCCGCAAGGGCCAGCTGATGTCCGCGGACATCTCGATCGCCAGCACGCCCGGCGCGTCGGTGTTCCGGGTCCGCGGCGGCGGGTTCCCGCTGCTGCGGGCGGCCAACACGTTCGGGACCGCCCGCCGGGTGGCCGAGGCCCTGCGCCGCTCCCCCGAGTTCCGCAGCCTGTGACCCCGGACAGCGAGACCCCCGGACAGCGAGACCCCTGGACAGCGAGATGCCGCCGGCCACGTGCCCGGCCGGCGGCATCTCGATCCCCCTCAGCTGAAGATGAGGTAACGGTTGGGCAGGTCGTACCGCCAGCCAGCCGGCTCGGGCGGGATGGGCGGGAAGAACGGGAAGCCCGGGTCGTTGTCGATGTCGTAGAAGTTGGTCGCGAACGCCGCGAACGGCTGAGCCGGGACGTCGACGTACACGGTGACGTTGGCCTCGATGAGCCAGGGGTCGGCACCCGGGTTCGGCGTGGGCAGGCCGAAGATCACGGGCGTGATCACCGGAGCCGGGCTGGGGAAGACGCCGTTGACGACCTCGATGGGCTGCATGCCACCGGTGGTCAGGTTGGCCTGGTCCAGCGACATCCGCCAGGGCCGCGCGCCGAGCTGGATGCTCGCCGGGACAGCCCACCCGGGGCCCACGGCCGGGTTGGTGTAGATGAAGGCCACGAGGAATGACAGGCTCCCGGCCGGGATGATCTTGCTCGGCGGGTAGATCAGCTGGGGGCCGGCGACCGTAATAGGAGACGTCGCGACCACGTCGAACGCCACGTACGGAGGGCCGCCCAGGTAGGTGGTCGGCGCGCCGATACGGGGGGCCACGCCCCCGTTGGACTGGCCGTTCTTCTGGGCCAGATAGTTCTGGGCCCGTTCGGTCAGGCGGGTCGCCTGCTCGTTGGCCCACTGGGTGGCCAGCTCGCGGGCGTCCTCCTGGGACATCGGCACCCCCGTCGCCGCCGGTGCGGACGCTGCTGGCGCGTCCTCGACTGCCGTCATGATGAACTCCTTGCCTTTCTGGGACAGCCCTCATACGGCCGCCCAAGATCTCTTGTCCTTGCGGAGGGCGGGCAAAGGCCGCCGATACATGCGAAGCCGGACTTTTCCCCGCGGCAGGCTCGCGAGCGCTAAGCGCAGGCGGCGACGGTCATCGGGCAGGCGCTGGGTGATCCCGGTCCGGTCCAGGTACTCCAGCAGCGGGATCGCGACCCGCCGGGTGGTGCCCAGGGCCTGCCGGGCCTCGGCGGCGGTGAACGGCTGAGGCAGGCCGGCCAGGGCCCGGGCCGCCTCGGCCTCGGCCCCCGGCGCCAGCACGATCTGCTCGGTCACCCGCAGCAGCAGGCCGGCCCGCGCCGCCGCCCCGATAGCCCGCCCGTCCAGTCCGAGGTCACGCAGCCGTCCGGCCTCCGGCGCCATGAACGGCGCGCCCGCCAGGTCGGCCAGCACGGCCCGTACCCCGGCAACCACACGCGGAGGCAGCGCAGACGACGGTCCCGCGGGCCGAGCCGGCTCACTAGGACGCAGGTAGCCGCCGTCGAGTTGTACCCCGGGGCCAGGCGGCCGGGCCAGGGCCTCGACCAGGGCCCGGTCCGGCAACCGGAGGGCGGCCCGGGCCGCCTCGGTCGGCAGGCCGATGGCCAGCGGGTCACGCCGGGCGTGCGCGGCCACCACCTCGGCGAGCCGGCGGCGCAGTTCGCCCCAGCGGACGGGATCGGCCAGCCAGCCGCCGGCTGTGACCGGCGGCGGGAGGCCCGGCACATCACCGGCGGTCACGCCCATGGCCGCTACCGCGCTGGCCCGCAGCAGCCCGTGGCGGCGCAGCAGGTCGGCGGGCGCGGGAAGGTCGGGCCAGGCGGCCAGCTCACGCCCGGCCGCCGCGGCCGCGCCCCGGCGCGCCAGCGGAGGCGGCGTCACGTCGAGCACGGTGGCCCCCACGATGGTCACCTCCGCGCTGCCCGGATCGCGGAGCAGCAGCCGGTCGCCCACGTGCAACGGCAGCGGCTCGCGCAGGGTCAGCCGGGCGATCCTGGTGTCCTCGGAGCCGAGCGGACGAAGCCGGGCCAGGACCCGTGCGGAACCGACGTGCACGGTTATGTCGGGCGGCAGCCGAAGCGGCCGCGACAGCCTCACATCCAGGAGCTTGGTCAGCGTCCAGCGTCCCGCGTCGACCAGGGCCATACCCCGGGCCGGGACGTCGGCCGGGATCCCGCGCAGGTTGAGCGCGACCCGGGTCACCCCGCTGACCGAGGCGGCCGGCTCGTTCAGCGACTCGAGGCCGCGGATCCGGGCCGGGCGCAGGGACGGGGTCAGCAGCAGCTCCTGCCCGGACCGGACGGTCCCGGCGGGCAGCGTACCGGTCACCACCGTTCCGCTGCCCCG
>Ga0335073_10016007_pt1 | contig 10480 bp, 7 predicted proteins | sample Lox_Sample_22_FD_207093 | JGI IMG/M metagenome (GOLD analysis project Ga0335073, IMG submission 207093) | Soil microbial communities from Loxahatchee National Wildlife Refuge, Florida, United States - Lox_Sample_2.2 | ecosystem: Environmental > Terrestrial > Soil > Wetlands | place: USA: Florida...
ACGCGCTGACGCACCCCGGCGATCACTGCGGGTTCATTCAGAGCGGGGCAGTCGCCTGCCAGGGGCAGCCCCACGTCCAGGGGACCCCGCCGAACACGATCCCGACGTGGCAGACCATCTTCACGGCGATGTTCATGCACGCCTCGATCATCCACATCGGCGGCAACATGCTGTTCCTGTGGATCTTCGGCAACAACGTCGAGAACGCGATGGGCCCGGTCAAGTACCTCTTCTTCTACATCCTGGGCGGAATCGCGGCGCTCGCGCTCCAGGTGGCGGTCGCCCCCAACTCGACCGCGCCAACGCTGGGCGCATCCGGGGCGATCGCGGCGGTACTGGGCGGCTACATCCTGCTCTATCCCCGCGCCCGGGTGCTCACGCTGGTGTTCATCATCTTTTTCTTCACGGTGATCGAGCTGCCGGCGATCATCGTGCTGGGGTTGTGGTTCATCGAGCAGGCGGTGTTCGCGGCCGTGGGTCTGACCACCCCGGGCACGAGCGGCGGCGTGGCCTACTTCGCGCACGTCGGCGGGTTCGCCTTTGGGCTGACGACGGTCAAGCTGCTGGCGACGCGGCGAAGGCAGCTCCCGCCGGCCCGCCCGGTCTACTGACGCCATGCGCTTCGTGATCCTGATCGTCGTCCTGCTGTTCATTGTCGCGCTCGGCATCCTCACCGTGCGCGACATCCAAATGCACGGCGCCACGCCGGTCGATGTGCTGGCGATCATCGTGCTGGTGCTGTTCACGACCGGCATCGTCGGGGCCTTGCTTCATCCTCCCCGGCAATGAGCGTTCTTCAAGAGGGGCGTGCGCGCCGCCGCCGCGGCCGGCGGAGGCCCATCACGCGGCGACGTCGACGTGGGCGGCGGACGCCGCTGACCCGCCGGCGCGTGGAGGAGGTGCTCGCGATCGGGTTCGTCGCGGTGGTGGCCCTGCTCGCGGTGATGTCTTCGCAGGCGGATGGTCCGGCCGCGGTCGCGCTCAAGACACCGGTCGTCCACCGCCCCGCCAAACCGGCGCCACCGATCCGCAGCGACTACGGGATCGCCAGGGCGCCGGCGGCCGAGCAGGTGAGCGTGAATCTGAATCTCCCGCTCAAGAGCGGGCTGCTGTTCGACGTCAACACCGGCAAGGTCCTGTGGTCCAAGAACCCCACCGACGTCGTGCCGATCGCCAGCCTGACCAAGATGATGACCGCGCTCCTGGTGGTGACGCACACCAGGCCGAGCGCGACGGTCCTGATCACCCACGACGCGCTCAACTACACCGGTTCCGGCGTCGGCATGCTCCCGCTGGGCAAACGGGTGCCACTGGTCGCCCTGCTCTACGGACTGCTGCTCCCGTCGGGCAATGACGCGGCGATCGCGCTGGCCGACCACGTGGCCGGCACCCAAACGCGATTCATCTCGCTCATGAACGCCGAGGCCCACGCGCTGGGGCTCAAGTGCACCCACTACACGACCGTGTCCGGGATCGTCGACCAGGGCAACCATTCGTGTGCCCAGGACCTCGCGCTGATCGCCCACCTGGTTCTCGAGCAGCCGCGGTTGGCGACGATCGTGGCCTCCCGGAGCGCGATCGTGCCGTTCCCGATCAAGGGCGGGAAGTTGTTTCTTTACAACAACAATCCGCTGCTCGTGGCCGGCTATCCCGGCACAGACGGGGTCAAGACCGGGTTCACGGACGCGGCCGGGGTGTGCCTGGTGGCGACCGCGCGGCGGGGGCGGACCTGGCTCGGAGTGGTACTGCTGCATTCAGCGAACACCGAGGCTCAAGCGGAGCAGCTGCTCAACGCCGGGTTCGCAAAGCTTGGGCAAAGCTGACCGGGCGCAAAGGCCTGCAGCTCAAATCCCGTTGCGTGAACCCGGCCTGCCGGGGGTAATTCAACAACGCACGCCCAGGAGGCGCAAAAGCGGCAAGACGAAGGAAGGCAGATGTCCCCGGTCAACTACCAGACGATCAAGCTCGGCAAAGGCAAGCACTCGACCCCCGAGGAGGGCGCGTGCGTCATGGAGCTCGCCTCCATGCTCGCGGGAGAGCCGTTCACCGACCATCCCGCATCCGTGTGCCCAGTGATCGGATCCTTCCTTCGCTCCTACAACGACACGATCGACGAGAGTCGGCGCCAGTCGCTCTACGAGTACGCCTCACAGGTGGTAGGGAGCCGCGGCTCGCGGCGGGCTCAGCAGGAGCGTGCCGACCGGCTGGCCACCTGGGCCGAGGAGATGCAGCGCAGCCGGCGCACGTGGTTCCTGCGCTCTCCGCTGCGCGCCTTCGGCCGCCTGCGCAAGCCTTCCATCGACGCCGTCGGCAGCTATGCGGTGCACTCGATCCCGAAGCACACCGACCGCACGCATGCCGCGGTGCTCGCGCTAATCGACGAGCTGCTCGCGATCGGCGTCCGCGACGACCGCGTGTCCGCCCGGGTCATCGCGTCGCGCTCGCGCACGCTCGACGCGGCCGCCTGACCGGCCTTCGCGGCCTGGCGGCGGGCAAGAGCAGCGGGATCACCACGCCATGAGACAACGCGCCAGCATGCAACCGGCTACGAACAACGTCATACGGATTCTCGCGCACGACCCCGACCTCAGCGACGGGTTGACCGGTAGCCGCCTGGACGACGCCATCCGGGATTGCGTGGCCGGGACGGCCCACTTTGCAGCCGGGCCCTGGACGCCGCCGGATCAAATTGGCGACATGCGCTTCGGCCTGGGCCTGCTGATCCTGGACGGGCTGATCGTCCGCCGGGTCGGTGTGGCGGGGCGCTTCGGAGCCGAATTACTCGGAGACGGCGATCTGCTCAACCCGTTTCATCCCCACGACATGGGGACCTCTCTGCCCCGTACCGGCAAGTGGCGTGCGCTGCGCGACTCACACATGGCGATCCTCGACTCCGAGTTCGTGCTCCGGGTCAGCCGCTACCCAGAGGTCGTATCCGCACTGGTGGCACGCGCCCTGCGGCGCTCCCGTCATATCGCGACGAACATGGCGATCGTTCAGCAGCCCCGGATCGACCTGCGACTGCACATGCTGTTCTGGGAGCTCGCGGACCGGTGGGGGATCGTGCGCCAGGACGGCGTCCACGTGCCGCTGCACCTGACCCACGCCACGCTGTCCGACCTCGTCGCCGCGCGGCGCCCCACGGTCACCAAGGCGCTCGGGGAGCTGGCGCAGCGCTCGGCGGTGATCTGGACGGGGAACGACTGGCTGCTTCCCGGCGAGCCGCCGGATGAGCTCGACGATGTCGGGTCCCTCTCCATCGCCAGCATCACCTAATAGAACGTTCTATCTTGCGTTGGTGGCGGTAGCTAGCGGGGCGAGGGCCGGGCGCGGTGTCCGGGCGAGAAGCAGGGCGTAGGCGACCACGGCGCCACCGATGACCGCGAGCGCGCCGCTCACGCCCAGCAGCGACACCAGGATCGGGGCGAGAAGGGCGCCGACCGCGATCCCGCCGACGCAGACCGGCACGACGAGCCCGTAGGCACGGGCGAACACGCTCGGGTCGAGCGAGCGCTGCAGGCAGGTGTCGCCGACCACCTCGGTGACGATCGAGCCGGCGCCGAAGATGCCGGCGAGCACCAGCGCAGCGGGAAGCCAGCCGGCGATGGCCAGGAGCGGCAGCGGCGCGCCGACCGCCACGACAGCCAGGCTGAGCACCTGGCGCGGGCGGCCGGAGGCGGCACCCCGACCGGCAAGGCCGGCGGCGAGCAGACCCCCGGCACCCATCCCGGCCAGCAGATAGCCGTAGCCGGCTGCGCCGAGGCCCAGGCGGTGGCCGAGGATGACGAACAGGACGGTCAGGGCGCCGTAAACGGTGCTGGCGATCAGGTTGGCGCCAACCACCGGGACGGCATCGCGGTAGTCGCGGAGGGCCAGCCACCCGGCGCGGAGCTCGGACACGAGACCGGCGGGCTCGGAGCGCTCGGCTGCAGGCGCGGCGGCGAGCGCACGACGCGGCAGCGCCGCGACGACCGCGGCCCCGGCCAGGAACGTGACGCCGTTCAGCGCGAAGGCGATGGCCGGCGATCCCAGCAGCAGGAGGAGGGCGCCGAACAGCGGGCCGGCGACGATGCAGATGCTCATCACGCTGACACGTGCGGCGTTGGCGGCGGGAAGCTGCTCTTCGGTGGCCAGCGCGGGCATCACGGCTACGACGCACTGCGGGTAGGCGGACCCGGCGGCGGTGGAGAGCGCGGCCAGGAGCGGAGCGAAGACGATCGGCGCATGCAGGACCGCGACGGCGGCCAGCAGGGCCATCGCCAGCGCCCGCGCGAAGTCGGAACCGAGCATGACGAGCCGGCGGTCGGTGCGATCGGCCACCACGCCGGCGAGCGGGCCGACGAGCACCTCGGGGAGGATCCTCGCGGCGGTGCTCGCGCCGACCCAAAGCGAGGAGTGGGTGCGGTCGTAGACGAACGCGAGCAGGGCCAGGTTGTAGAGCCAGTCGCCGGCCTGCGAGGCGGCCAAGCCGGTGAGCAGGAGGCGGAGGTTGCGCTCACGGAGCGCGATGCGGAATGGGGTGGTCGGATTGAGCATGCCGCCAGCATGCGTCTAAGGACCCCCTCCCCACATCGGGCAGCTGCGGTAAATCTCGCCTGCCGGCGTCCTAGATCGGCGGCCCGGAGCGCTAAGGCGCGTCTAAGGCGGCGGTGGCGTCCAGCCCGAGGCGGTGGGCAAGCGCGGCGGCTTCCCCGCGGCTTGAGACGCCCAGCTTGCTGATGATGTTCGAGACGTGGACGCTCGCGGTCTTGGGGCTGATGAACAGCTCGGCCGCGATCTGGGGATTTGAGCGCCCAGCGGCCACGAGCTCCAGCACCTCGCGCTCGCGGTCGGTCAGGCCGAAGGACTCGAGCGAGCGCATAGACGCGCCCTCCGGCACCGCCTCGCCGTCGCCGATCTCCGGCAGGCGCAGGCGAGCCCGGCGGGCCAGGGCCTGGGCCTCGGAGAGCAACGGGGCCGCGCCCATGCGCGCCGACAGCTCAGCGGACTGCTCGAGCATCGCGGTGGCCCGGTCACGGTCGGCGGCGGCGCAGGCGTCCTCGGCGCCGCGCAGGAGCGCGTAGGCGGTCAGGTACGCGTCGCCACTGCGGCGCGCGGACTCGACCGCCAGCGACCAGTCGGGGGCGGTGCCGGCCACCCGCGCGGCTTCGGCCTTCGCCAGCGCGCGGTAGGCCTGCTCGGACCGCGTGGTGGCGGCCAGCGCCTCGGCCGCGGAGCGGAGCGAGGCCGTACGCGCGGGCTCGGGCTGTGCAACCTCGGCCTCGATCCGGAGCCCGAGCCACAGCAGCGGCCATCGATATCTCGACATTTCGACATCTGATTCGAGGCCCTTCTCGATGGCGGCGCGCGCCGCGACTGGATCGCCGCACATATGGGCGACCAGGGCCTGCGCAAACCAGTACGGCTGAAACCACTGCGTCGACTCTGACGAGCGCATGGCCTTACTCGCGGCCTGGAGGTCGCGCGCTGCGTCCTCGTAGCGACCGGCCAGCGCGGCGATCCTCGCCCGCATCGTGGCCATCGCACTCACCATCGCCAGCCCCGACGGGCTCGACGCCAGCGCGTCGGTCAAGAGCTGCTCCGCCTCGGCCCATCGCCCGAGGACGACCATCGGCTCGGCACAGTTGGAGACGAGATAGGCAACGTACACGTGACGCGTGAGGCCGACCCGCTTCGCCAGCTCGAGCCCCGACGTCGCGGCAGCCGCCGCCTCCTCGTGGTCGCCGACGGCCTCCAAACCGTCGGACAGGTTCAGATACCCGCGCAGCGCCGTCGCGTGGTCTGAGATGGCTTCGGCGATCTCCAGTCCCATCCGCAGCTCTGCGATCCCCACCTCGGCGTCCTCCCCGTAGGCAAGCGCGGCGCCGAGGAGCATGCGCGCGGCCGCCTCCTGCTCGCGTGCCCCCGCCGCCAGCGCCGCGGTCAACGCCTGCTCGGCGCCGACCCGCCATTCGGGGGTGAAATCGACCATACGGATGGTGGCCAGGGCCAGAAGCACGTCCGCGCGGGCGACCGTCGGCGGCTCGGCCGGGAGCAGCGCTGCGGCGCGCTCGAGCCTGGCGACGGCGTCGTCACGCCAGTCGAGATCCTGCATCGCCGTCGCCTGGCCGGTCAGGAGGACGGCCATGCGTTCCGGCTCCACGTCGTCGCTGAGCTCGGCCAGTGCCTCGTCGAACAACGCCACCGATCGTTCGAGGTCGCCCGACGCATACGCCATCTGCCCGGCCAGCCGCAGCAGCTCGACGACGTCGGTGCCGGTGCGCTCCGCGGCGTCCGGGACACCCGGCCAGAGCTCGAGCGCGCGCTCGAGGTGGCGGAGCGCCTCGGCAGGTGCATACGGCCCCGCCAGCCGCGCCGCCTCGACGCTGGCTCCGAGCGCCCGCGGAATGTCGTGTGCGGCCGAGAAGTGCAGTGCGAGCGCGGCCGCGGCTGAGGCAGCGGATCCGGCCAGCGAGGGCTCGCTCGAGAGCACCTCCGCGTAGGCGGCGTGGATCCGGACGCGCTCGCGCGGGAGCGCGTCGCTGTACACGGCATCGCGGGTGAGCTCGTGGCGGAAGCGGTACCCGTGGCCGGTCTCGTCGACCACCAGCAGGTGATGCTCGATCGCCTCCCGCAAGGCGGCGTCGAGGCTGTCATCGTCGAGGTCGGCGACCCGCGCGAGCAGTGCGTCGGGGACCGACCGCCCGGCAGCGGCGGCGATCCGCAGCAGGCGTAATGTGGGCGGCGAGAGGCGCTCGGCGCGGGCGAGAAGCAGGTCGCGCAAGGTGGTCGGCAGCTCGTCCGCGTCAGCTCCCGCCTGCATGGCTCCGAGGATCTCCTCGATCAGGAAGGCATTTCCTTCCGAGCGCTCGTAGAGCAGATCGAGCATCGCGGCGGTCGGCGGCGCGCCCAGGATGGCTTCGAGCTGACGCGCGGTCTCCGCACGCGTGAAGCGCTGCAGCTCAAGCCGCCGCACCGATCGCACCCGCTCCCACTCGGTGACGAGCGGCCGCAACGGATGGGAGCGATGGATCTCATCCGTGCGGAAGGTCACGACGAGGACCACACCCACCTCGCGCAGAGCGCGGATGAGCAGAGCTACGAGATCGAGTGTGGAGCGATCCGCCCAGTGCAGGTCCTCGATGACCAGCATGAGCGGCCGGTCGAGGGCGAGTCGCGAGATCACCCCGAGCACCAGCTCGAGCAGGCGGGCGCTCCCTTCCTCCCGAGCCGCAGTCGGGCGCTCCGGGCCAGCCGGCTCGAGCTCGGGCAGGAGCCGAGCGAGCTCCTGGCGCGCGGGGCCGATGACCCGGTCGAGCTCGTCTGCCTCGCTCAGGCGGATCAGCGAGCGCAGGGCATCGACGATCGGGCTGAGCGGGAGGCCCTCCCCGCCCAGCTCGACGCAGCTACCCGTGAGGATCCTCGTTCCGCGGTCGCGAGCACGCTCGGCAGCCTCCTCGACCAGGCGGCTCTTGCCCACCCCGGCCTCGCCGCCGACGAGCACCACGGCGGGGTTGCCGGCGCGCGCGGAATCCAGAGCCGCCACCACGCCCGCTAACTCAACCCCCCGTCCGACGAACACTGGACTTACCAGACCAGGGTGCATCCGGCCCGCATTCTTTCAGTCCGGCCCCCCGTCGTGGGCTCCCGGAGCCCGGGTGTGCAAAGCTTCTGCCCGCTTTGCCCACCGGAATCGGACAGCGCATACGCCGTCGGGAGGACCCGCGCTTCATCCGGGGCGAGGGACACTACGTGGACGACCTGCGGCTGCCGGGAGCGCTCCATCTGACCTTCGTTCGCTCCTACATGGCCCACGCCCGCATCACCGGGATCGACAAGTCGGCTGCCGAGGCGGCCGGCGCCCAGGTGTTCCTCGCCGCCGACACCGACCTGATGGTCAACCCGGCGCCGCCGATGCTCCAGGTCAGTCCCAGCATGTTCAGGCCGTTGATCGCCAGCGACACGGTTCGGTTCGTAGGCGACATCGTGGCGGTCGTGGTCGCCGAGACCCGGGAGGCGAGTGTCGACGCCGCCGAGCTGGTGGACGTCGAGTACGAGCCGCTGCCGGCCGTGACCGACCCGGTCGAGGCGGCGAAGGACGAGGTTCTGCTCTATCCGGACGTGGGCACCAACATCTGCTTCCGACGGCCGCTGGAGCCGGACCCCGGGCTGTTCGCCTCGAGCGATGTCGTCGTCACCGGGCAGCTGATCAGCCAGCGCCTGAACGGCCTGCCGATCGAGCCCCGGTCATCGAGCGCCCAGTTCGGCGAGGACGGGCGGCTCACCCTGTGGATCTCCTCCCAGACGCCGCACCAGGACAAGATGGTGCTGGGGATGCTGCTCGGGCTGGACGCCGAGCACGTCCGTGTGGTGGCGCCCGACGTCGGCGGTGGATTCGGCGCCAAGGGCCTCGACGTCGAGGACGTGCTCGTCGGCTGGACCGCGCGCCACACCGGCAAGCCGATTCGCTGGACCGAGACGCGCAGCGAGAACATGGTGGCGATGCATCACGGCCGGGCGATGGTGCTCGGATTCGAGCTGGGCGCAACCCGCGAGGGCGTGGTGCAGGCGCTCAGGCTCGACATCGTGGCCGACTCGGGCGCGTATCCAACGCTCGGGGCATTCCTGCCCAACCTGACCGCGATGATGTCTAGCGGCGTCTACCGGATCCCGAAGATCGAGATCGAGATCCGGTCGGTGGTGACGAACACCACTCCCACCGGCCCCGTGCGCGGCGCCGGGCGGCCCGAGGCCACCCAGACGCTCGAGCGCGCGATCGACATCCTTGCCGCCGAGCTGTCGCTCGATCCGGCCGAGGTGCGCCGGCGCAACTTCATCCCCAACGACTCCTTCCCGTACACGACGGCGGCGGGCACCCAGTACGACATCGGCGACTACGGCGGCGCGCTCGAGCTCGCGCTGGAGAGCGCCGGCTACGACGAGCTGCGCCGTGAGCAGACCAGCCGTCGTCAAAACGGCGCGGCGCACCAGCTCGGAATCGGGTTGAGCGCATACGTCGAGGTGACCAACGGCATCTCCGAGGAGGAGTTCGGCGCGGTCCAGATCACCGGGTCCGGCGAGGCGATCGTCCGCACCGGATCGTTCTCGCAGGGCCAGGGTCACGAGACCACGTTCGCCCAGATCGTCTCCGACCGGCTCGGCATCCCGATCGAGAAGATCACGGTGCTCAAGGGTGACACCGACGTGGTTCCCCGCGGTACCGGCACGTACGGATCGAAGTCGACCCAGATCGGCGGTGTTGCCGCGGGGCAGGCCTCCGAGGAGGTCGTCGAGAAGGGCAAGCGGCTGGCCGCAGCACAGCTCGAGGCCAACCCCGAGGACATGGTGCTCGACGTCGGAGAGGGGCACTTCCACGTCACCGGCGCGCCGCAGCCCTCGCTCAGCTGGAGAGAGCTGGCCTCGCGGCTCGAGGCCGAGGGGCGGCTCGGCGAGCTGAGCGCCGAGGTCGACTTCAAGGCGGCGCAACCGACGTTCCCGTTCGGGGCTCACGTCGCGGTTGTTGACGTCGACATCGAGACGGGCGCCGTGGCCCTCAAGCGCATGGTCGCCGTCGACGACGCGGGGCGGATCATCAACCCGCTGGTGGCCGAGGGACAGGTGCACGGCGGCGTCGTGGCCGGCATCGCCCAGGCTCTCTACGAGGAGCACACCTACGACAGCGAGGGCAATCCCCAGAACGCCAACCTCGTCACGTACTACATCCCGGCGGCGAGCGAACTGCCCCCGATCGAGGTGGTGGGGATGGAAACGCCGACGCCGGTCAACCCACTCGGGGTCAAGGGCATCGGGGAGTCGGGCACGATCGGCGCCACGCCCGCGGTCCACAACGCGGTGATCGACGCGCTCTCGCCCTACGGCGTGCGGCACATCGACATGCCGGTCAACGGCGAGAACGTGTGGCGCGCGATCCAGGCCGCCCGCAACGGCGACAGCTGAACCAGCCCAGCGGCGCTGAAGGCCGTCTGCAGCTTTAGCGCCGGAACCTCTCCCGCATCGAACGGGCGCTACAGCGCGCGCTTGGTCGCGCCGAGTCGGTGGTATCTCGGCGCCGACCGTGAACCGCTCGCTGATCGCTTCAGTCCTCGGGCTCGTTGCGGCCATCGCGATCGCCCTCGTCGCGGCCTGCCCGGCCGGCGCGATGCTGCCGGCCCCGGTTCACGAGACCCTCGAGCCGGTCGGCCGAGCCGCCCATCGCCACGTGGCTCCATGCCCGGCCCCGCCCAAGCGCAAGCACGGCAAGAAGCGGAAGGCCGCGAGCTGCCGCCGGTCGACCAGGCGCTCCAGCACCGGCGTGCGCGCTTCCGCGCCGCCCGCCTTCTCAACCCTGCTCGGCTCGAGCGCGCCGGCCTCTCACCCACCGGCCGGCGCGAACGCCTCGCCGCCGGCGCCCGCTGTCCCGGCCCCGAGCGCCTCGAACCCGGACCCGCTGCCCGTCACGGCGCCCTCCGCCTGGGACGAGCCGGCGCTCAGCAACCCGATC
>Ga0335073_10016011_pt1 | contig 10478 bp, 5 predicted proteins | sample Lox_Sample_22_FD_207093 | JGI IMG/M metagenome (GOLD analysis project Ga0335073, IMG submission 207093) | Soil microbial communities from Loxahatchee National Wildlife Refuge, Florida, United States - Lox_Sample_2.2 | ecosystem: Environmental > Terrestrial > Soil > Wetlands | place: USA: Florida...
CGGCGGTGCTGATCAACGCGTTGCGTTCCTGGCGTCCGAACCACATGGCAGTCGCGTCGTTGCCGCTTTCGCTGTAGCCATCGATGCGGATGTTCTGGTATTCGACGTTTGCAAACGGACCGGTCTTGAAGCTGCCGACATCGAACCAGTAGCCGCCGTGCAGGCCGAGGCCAAGGTAGGAACCATCGGTCTTGCCCGCTTCATGGGTGCGGTCGTCGCCCACCATGAATACGCGGTTGATGTTGGTGTAGCTGGCCTGACCGAAATCACCGTAGACGCCGGCATAGGCGCCCGCGTCGTGCCAGGTCAGGTAGCCAAGCCCGGTGATCGCCTGCAGATCGTAGCCGCCGCCGCCGCTGACATCCGCATAGTGCTCGCCGACGCCCAGCGCCGCACCTGCCGAAATGTAATCGTTGGCGTGCACATCGACGCCGACGGTCAGGTCCACATTGTTGCTGGTGGTCTTGGGCGCGCCAGCACTCTGGTCAAATTGCTGGTTTGAATAGTTGATGCTGGCAAAGGCACGCGTCGGGCTGCCGAAGTTGTCGGCCATCATCTGTTGACGCACAGCGGCGGTCTGGGTGGTAACCGCGGCGAGCGGAGCCTCCTGCAGCAGCGAGATCTGTTGCGGTGCGGCCAGCTCCGACAGCACCACCTGCGCCAGCATCTTGTCCGCACCGGTGGTGGGGTGTACGCCATCGGCGAACAGATAGGTGTTATTGGTGCCCGGCGCATAGGTGTACGGCAGGCCGGAGCCCTGCGGGCCGCACAGCACGGAATCGGAGCCGACGCCACACGCAGGTGTCGTGACATTGGTGAAACCGTAGAGTCTCGGATTGGCGATCACCTGGCTGAGCAACGCGAACGCGTTCACCGGAATGATGCCCATGCCGAGCTTGCCGATGCCGGCATTGAGCTGGCCGTTGTAGATCACGCTGAGCGTGGTCAGCGAAGAAGCGGCGGATGCGCCTGCTTCCTGGGCCTCCGGCGTCAGGCCGATATTGGGCAGATTGAACACCAGGATGTTTTTTGCCCCCGCGGCCTGCATTTCACCCAGCAATTTCACTTCCTGCTGCGCGGCGGCGACGATCTGGGTCTGCGCCGTCGCGGGCGTGGTGGTTGCGTAGAAAATATCGTTTGCGCCACCCCACATCGTGTACAGCGCATGGCTGTCGAGCGTGGGGTGACCGGCCAGGTAGGTATCGATCTGGGTGGTGATGGTCGGAACGCCAGCCGGCGTGCCAGGCGAATTATTGAAGATGCCGGCGCCACCCCAGGCATAGTCGTTACCGCCCGCAAGCGATGCGGTCAGCGAGTAGCCCAGCGCGGCGGCAACGTTCTGCACGGTGATCGTGCCAGGGTTGGTGGTGAACTTTTGCGGAGGCTGGAAGCTGGGCACTTCGGACAACGAGAGATTGCCTGCATCACTCAAGCTGTCGCCGAACGCGATAACGTTGTCGAAGGTCGAGTTCGGATTCCCCGTAGCGTGGGCAGCGCCAACGAGACCAAGGGCCAGCGCAACGGCGCCGGCAATCTTGCGCGGGTGAAACATGGGGCGGTGCTCCTGCGATTGTTATAGTGGCGTTACGTTAATGCATGCCATACGTGCGCGCATGCTGCGCCGCAAATAAGCGGCGCTTCGCAGGTAGCCGAGGAAATGCGCGGGCGCGCTCCGCGGGATTTTGGCAGACAGATCAGGCACCGAAGTGCCTGATCCGAAGGGAGTCAGCGCTTGAGGGCGCGGCTGAGGGCGTCGGCGAACGCGCTATTGGCCGGTGCCGCGGCCGGTTTGGGAGGCGTCGCGGAGCCCGGTCGCGGGCCGCGGCTGTCGCGTGAGCCACCGCGGCTTTCGTTACCGCCGGCAGGGCGTGCCCCGCGAACCTGGCCAGGTTCGTCATCCAGGCGCATGGACAGGCCGATGCGCTGGCGTGGAATGTCCACCTCCATCACCTTCACTTTGACGATGTCGCCGGCTTTCACGGCATCGCGCGGATCTTTCACAAAGGTATGCGACAGCGCGGAGACATGCACGAGACCGTCCTGGTGTACGCCGATGTCGACGAACGCACCGAACGCCGCCACGTTAGTGACGCGGCCTTCGAGAATCATGCCGGGCTTGAGATCCTTCAGGTCTTCCACGCCCTCGGCAAAACTCGGAGCAACGAATTCCGGGCGGGGATCGCGGCCGGGCTTTTCCAGCTCCTTGAGAATGTCGCGCACGGTCGGCACGCCAAAGCGTTCATCCGTGTACTGCTCGGGCTTCAGTCCGCGCAGGAAGGAGATGTCACCGATGACGCTTTTCACTTCGCGGCCGCACTGCGCAATGATGCGCTCGACCACCGGATAGGCTTCCGGATGCACCGAACTGGCATCCAGCGGATTGTCGCCGCTGGGGATGCGCAAAAAGCCTGCGCACTGCTCGAACGCCTTGTCGCCCAGGCGCGGTACTTTCAGCAGTGCCTTGCGATTGAGGAACGGGCCGTTGGCGTCACGGTGCTTCACCACATTCTCAGCCACGCTCGCGGAAAGACCGGCAACGCGTGAAAGCAGGGCGGCGGAAGCGGTGTTCACATCGACGCCAACGGCGTTGACGCAGTCTTCCACCTTGGCGTCCAGTGCGCGTGCCAGCTTCACCTGATTCACGTCGTGCTGGTACTGGCCCACGCCGATCGCTTTCGGCTCGATTTTCACCAGCTCGGCGAGCGGGTCTTGCAAGCGGCGCGCGATCGACACGGCGCCGCGCAAGCTGACGTCAAGATCGGGGAATTCCTTGGCGGCCGTTTCGGAAGCGGAATACACCGAGGCGCCGGCTTCGCTCACCACGATCTTGGAGAGCTTCAAATCCGCATGTTTCTTGATCAATTCGCCAGCGAGCTTGTCCGTTTCGCGCGAGGCCGTGCCGTTGCCGATCGCGATCAGGTTCACGCCATGTTGCTTGCTTAGCACGGCAAGACGAGCGAGCGACTGATCCCATTGATTGCGTGGTTCATGCGGGTAAACGGTATCCGTCGCGAGCAGCTTGCCGGTGGCATCCACCACGGCGACCTTCACGCCGGTACGAATGCCCGGATCCAGGCCCATCACCGTCTTGGCGCCGGCCGGGGCCGCGAGCATCAGATCCTTGAGGTTGTCGCCAAACACGCGAATGGCTTCATCTTCCGCCCCCTCGCGCACGCGACCGAACAGATCCAGAGTGAGATGCAAATGCAGCTTTACGCGCCAAGTGAGACGCACCGTTTCGCGCAGCCACGCATCGGCCGCGCGGCCGCGATCGATAATGCCGGTATGCGCCGCCACGCGACCTTCGCCTTCAAGATGGCCTTGTTCGGCTTCGACGGCGGGCGCAAGTTCCAGCTCGATTACGCCTTCGTTGCGCGCGCGCATCAACGCAAGCAGGCGATGCGAAGGAATCTTGCCGATGGCTTCCATGTGATCGAAGTAGTCGCGAAACTTCGCCCCTTCCTGCTCCTTGCCCTCGACGACCTTCGCGCGAATCTGGCCTTTTTCCCACAGCCAGTCACGCAATTCGCCGAGAAGCTGTGCATCTTCGGCGATGCTTTCCATCAGGATCGCGCGTGCACCATCCAGTGCGGCACGTACATCCGGCACGCCCTTGTCCGCATCGACGAATGATTCGGCGAGTGTTTCAGGTGTTTGCGATGGATCCTCGCGCAGACCAAGTGCGAGTGGTTCCAGGCCGGCTTCGCGCGCGATCTGCGCCTTGGTGCGGCGCTTGGGCTTGTAAGGCAGATAAAGGTCTTCGAGGCGGGCCTTGGTATCGGCACCCAGAATGTCTTCTTTCAGTGCATCGGTCAGCTTGCCTTGTTCGGTAATGCTGGCCAGGATCGCCTCGCGGCGCTCTTCCAATTCGCGCAGATAGCGCAGGCGCTCTTCGAGCAGGCGTAGTTGCGTATCGTCGAGACCACCGGTGGCTTCCTTGCGGTAGCGCGCGATGAACGGCACGGTAGCGCCGCCATCAAGCAGATCCACCGCGGCGTGTACCTGTTCTGGCTTGGCGGCAATGTCCTGTGCGATGCGTTGTTCGATGCTGAGCATGAGACTGAAGAAATTCCTAGGCGTTCGTGTTGCGGCAAGCGTGATGGTGAAACCAGGTTGTTGCAGCTTGCCATCATATCAAGCGGCGTCCGAAAGGTATGTTCAGGACGCCCGTTTTCGAGCATGACAAAAAAAGACGGCGCAACACCATAGGGTTGCGCCGTCTGTATGCGGTTGATTCAGGCGTCGAAGCGGCCGTGCTGACTGCTCGATTGCGTTCGCTGCGGCGGCTGTTGTTGGGCGGTGCCGTTCAGTACCAGCGTGCTTGCCATCAGGTCGTGCAGACCTTGCTTGCGCCGCGTCCAGGCCACGGCGAGATAGCAGATCACGGGGATCAAGCCGAAGATAAGTGCAGCCAGCCTGACGATGTTGCGCGCCGCAGCGCGGCCGATCGTCAGGCGTTGTCCGTGGATATCCGTCACGCGCAGGCGCAAGGCCAGCTTGCCCGGCGTGGCCTGCCATTTGGAGGCTTCGCAGAACGAGTAATACAGAAAAGTGATCACCAGCGATGCAACTTGCGAGCTTTCCGTGGCGGCGCTGTATTCACGCAGGGCTGCGCTCATGTCGGCGCCTGCCTGCATCTGTTCCAGGAAGTGTTTGTACGCCTCCACGCCGCCGAGAAAGTAGGTGGCAATCATCGACGGGATCATCAGGACAATCAGGTCGATCACCCAGGCGCCAAAGCGTTGCCAGAAACTGGCGTAATCGAAGGCGTCGGCACTGACCTGTGGTTGCTGCAGCGGAGGCGGCGCATACATGTCGGGAGCAGGCGGAGGCGTCGGTTTTTCAAGCGGGAACAGTACCGACAGCGGTTGCCAATCGGCCAGGCCGTCATACCAGCCCAGATCCTCGCGGCTGAGCTGACCATTGCGCAGCCATTCCTTGACCTGTTCCTCCTGATAGGGGCCGTGGCGTTCGCCAAGTCGACCGATCCACACTTCCATGGGGTGCTCCTCGTTAAGCAGGAGCGCATGATGCCACGTGGCCATGGCGGAATGTTTGGGGTCCGCCTGCGCGGGACCGTTGGACAGGCGCTTAGGCTGCGTCGCGCCGTTTCAGGTGAACCAGTAGCAAGGAAATCGCCGCCGGCGTCACGCCGCTGATGCGCGCTGCCTGGCCGAGGGTGGCAGGCAGGCTGCGCTTGAGTTTCAACAGCACTTCGGCGGACAGGCCGCGCACCTTGTCGTAATCAAAACCACCGGGAATGGCCGTGTTTTCGTGGCGGCGCTGGCGTTCGATTTCTTCGCGCTGGCGCTCCAGATAGCCCGCATACTTGGTTTGCACCTCGACCTGCGCGGCGACATCTTCATGTTCGACGGGCGGGCCGAGCTCGGGCACGGTGGTCAGCCTGGCGTAATCCAGTTCGGGGCGGCGCAGCAGATCCAGCGCGCTGGTTTCACGGCTCACCGCCACGCCGAGCTGGCGCTCGATCGCCGCACCCAGTGCATTGTTGGGAGCGGCCCAGAGCGACCCCAAACGTTGCACTTCGCGTTCGACCGCTTCGCGCTTGGTACGCAGGGCGTCAAAACGCTCCGGCGGAACGACGCCTAGCTGGTAACCGGTTTCGGTCAGGCGCAAATCGGCATTGTCTTCGCGCAAATGCAGGCGATATTCGGCGCGCGAGGTGAACATGCGATAGGGCTCGATCGTGCCATTGCTGGTCAGATCGTCGATCAGCACGCCCACATAGGCTTCATCGCGGCGCGGATACCACGGCGCCTTGCCCTGCACGGCCAGTGCGGCGTTCAGCCCGGCGATCAGGCCTTGCGCTGCGGCTTCTTCGTAGCCGGTGGTGCCGTTGATCTGGCCGGCGAAATACAGGCCGGAAATCGCCTTGGTTTCCAGCCACGGATGCAGGCCACGCGGATCGAAATAGTCATATTCGATTGCATAGCCCGGGCGGGTGATATGCGCCTTCTCGAAGCCCTTGATCGAATGAACCAGCGCCAATTGCACATCGAACGGCAGCGATGTGGAAATGCCATTGGGGTAGATCTCGAAACTATCCAGCCCCTCCGGCTCGATGAAAATCTGGTGCGAGCTCTTTTCAGCGAAACGCACCACCTTGTCCTCGATCGAGGGGCAGTAACGCGGACCGACACCTTCGATCTGGCCGGTATACAGCGGCGACCGGTCGAGGGAGCCGCGGATGATCTCGTGGGTACGCTCGCTGGTATGGGTGATCCAGCAGCTGACCTGACGCGGATGGTCGGTGCGCGAGCCCAGATAGGAGAACACCGGCGCCGGGTCGTCGCCCGGCTGTTCTTCCAGATGGGTGAAATCGATGCTGCGCAGGTCGATACGCGGCGGGGTGCCGGTCTTGAGGCGGTCGACCGCCACGGGCAGCTCCCGCAGGCGCTGGGCCAGGGTTGTGGCGGGCGGGTCACCTGCGCGGCCGCCAGCGTATTGGGCAGGGCCAATGTGGATCTTGCCGGCCAGAAAAGTACCAGCTGTGAGCACAATGGACCTGGCACGGAAGGAAAGGCCCATTTGCGTCACTACTCCGGTGACGCGGCCGTGCTCGATCAGCAGGTCATCCACCGCCTGCTGGAACAGGTCCAGGTTGGGCTGGGTCTCCACAATCCGGCGGATCGCCGCTTTGTACAACACGCGATCTGCCTGGCAGCGCGTGGCGCGTACGGCAGGCCCTTTGGAGGCATTGAGCGTGCGCCACTGGATGCCGGCCCGATCCGCGGCGCGCGCCATGGCACCGCCCAAGGCGTCGATTTCCTTGACCAAATGGCCCTTGCCGATACCGCCGATGGCAGGGTTGCAGCTCATCTGGCCGATTGTTTCGATGTTGTGGCTCAGCAGCAGCGTGCGTGCGCCGCAGCGTGCCGACGCCAAGGCCGCTTCGGTGCCGGCATGGCCGCCGCCTATCACGATCACGTCATAGAAGCTGGGATGGAGCATCGGATGGCCCAAAATACAGGGATAGACAAAGGCTTATGGTAATACCTGGGATGTCGTAAGGCATGCCTTACACGTAATTGGCATGTTTTCTGCTTTAATTTCCACCGCACTTTCACGGGCAGATGCCGCGCGATACGCGCGCTGAGATAGGACGACAGGGGTCCATTCGCGTACCGGGACAGGAAGCAAAGACGGCGCCCTTCGGGGCGCCGTCGTTTTTTGTGATCTCGATCTCGAATCTTGAGAGAGATCTGGCGCCCGGCGGTCTCAGGAACAGGGGGAATCCAGGATGACCGTATTGCCGGGCGCCAGAAACTGAAATTCTACGGGGTACGCAGTATGGCCGCTCCCCCGTGTGCGTGGAGGGATCATCGCCCCGCGCGCGTGAACATGGGGTGACTGAAACGCAAATTTATGCCGGTAAACGGCAGCTGCTGACACAAAAGGTCACTGCGTGATTTGGGGCAATAACGTTGTGTGATCTGCATCACAGATGGCACGTCTGTTGCAGCACTTCGGCGCAAGCCAAAGAGGGGGAACGTGTCATGGATAACAGCAACGAATTCGCACCCGTATATTTGCGGCATGACCTGATGATTGAGATCGGTCGCCTCGAAATGGCAATGGATCATCTGGTCGAACGCGACCCCACGCAGCAACAGCAATTGCGCCCGCGCCTGGAGTCACGCATGCATCATTTGCTCAGCGAGCTGGACGAGCTTCCGGCTTAAGCAAAGACCCTTTGCTTGCCGCCCCGCAACGGCGACCTTTCAAGGGTCGCCGTTCGCGCCTTAAGGATCAGTGACGCAGCACGTTACTGATGATTTCGCTGAGGTTAGGTGACAGGCCATCGCATTGGGCCAGCTTATCGAGAGCCGCATGGGCCGCCTCGCGGCGTACGGGTTCCAGACGCTGCCAGCCATTGAATGCGGTGGCGAGTCGCGCCGCGATTTGCGGATTGAGTGCATCCAGTTGTGCCAGCCGCTCGGCAAGCAGCCGATAACCGGCGCCATCGGCGCGATGAAATCCGCTGGGGTTGGCGCTGGCGAAGGTGCCGAGCAGGGCGCGTGCACGATTCGGATTCTTCAGTGTGAAAGCCGGATCGTTCTCCAGCGCCATGACGCTGGCAAGCGCCGGATCGCCCGGTAGCTTCGCTTGCTCGGTAAACCATTTATCCAGCGCCAACGGATTGTCCGCGTAGCGTTGGCGAAAATCGGCGAGCAGCGCAACAGCCTGCGGAGCGCGATCACGCACCAGTACACCCAACGCGGCAAGGCGGTCGGTCATGCCGGACGCGTGTTCGTATTGGCGTGCCGCCAGCGTATGCGCCTGATTGGCGTCAATCAATGCAAGCAGCTCCAGCACACGGCGCTTCAAGCGGCGCCTTGCCTGGCTGGCTGCGTCGAGTTGCTGGCTGGTGTCGGCGCACAGCGCCTGGTAGCGATCGCGCAGTGCTGTTGCGCCGATACGTTGTGCCAAACGAGATTGCAAGTCTTGCCGCAGCGCGTGGATTTTCGCCGGATCTACTTCACTCTGGCGATCGGCGAATTCGATTTCACCCGGCGGCGTCAGCAGATCGGCCAGTAGCGCATCATCGATCTTGGGATTCTCGAACAAGGTGGCCAGCGCGTCGCACCATGCCTTGCACGCCGAAGAGCCGTCCGTCCCATGCAAATCATCGAAGGCAAGAATCGCCAATTGCTGGCCAGCCTCCCAGCGATTGAAGCCATCGGCATCATGGATGAGCAACAAAGCCAGCTCGGCAGGTGTGTAGTTGCATTCCAGCACCACCGGAGCCGAAAAGCCGCGCAATAAGGACGGTATGGGCGAAGAAGGAATGTCGCCGAATACAAACTGTTGCGTAGCCTGGTCGACGACGACCACTTTTTCCGTCTCGGCAGGCTGGCCGTCCAGATGCAGCGGCAGCATTTTGCCGTGCTGATCGAACAGGGATAGCTTCACCGGAATGGGTACCGGTAGCTTTTCCGGTTGTGCGGGCGTAGCGCGCGTCTGTTGCGAAAGCGTCAGTTTGTATTCGCGCCGTGTGGCGTTGTATTCGCCCTTGGCGTGCAAGCGTGGGGTGCCGGACTGGGCGTACCAGGCCAGGTAAGGCATCAGGTCGATGCCGTTGGCATCGCCCAGTGCGGCGAGAAAGTCCTCGATCGTCGCGGCTTGGCCATCGTGGCGCTCAAAATACAGGTCCGTACCGCGGCGAAAACCATCCTGGCCAAGGCGGCCAGCCAGCATGCGCACCAGTTCCGAACCTTTTTCGTATACGGTGGCCGTGTAGAAATTATTGATCTCGCGATATTCGGCCGGACGTACCGGGTGCGCCAACGGGCCGGCATCTTCCGGGAACTGCGTGCGGCGCAGCAGCGATACATCTTCAATGCGCTTGAGCGGCGGCGAATTCATGTCCGCGGAGAATTGCTGTTCGCGGAAAACCGTCAGCCCTTCCTTGAGTGAAAGCTGGAACCAGTCACGGCAGGTGACGCGATTGCCGGTCCAGTTATGGAAATACTCGTGCGCGACGACAGCCTCGACCGCGCGGTATTCCTCGTCGGTGCTGCTGTCCGGATCGGCAAGCAGATATTTGGCGTTGAAGATGTTGAGTCCCTTGTTCTCCATCGCACCCATGTTGAAGTCATGCGTGGCGACCACGTGGAACACATCGAGATCGTAGTTGCGGCCATAGGTGCGCTCATCCCAGCGCATCGAGCGCTCCAGCGCATCCAGTGCGTAATGGCAGCGATCAATGACATTGGCCTCGGACCAGATCACCAGCTTTACCTGGCGGCCGTCCGCGGTTACGTAGTCGCGCTGGATGCTTTCCAGTCGACCGGCGACCAGCGCAAACAGATAGCTCGGCTTGGGATGCGGATCGACGAAGCGCGCCCAGTGGCGGCCATCGGCAAGCTCGCCGCTGCCGTCGGGATTGCCGCCCGCAAGCAATACCGGAAAACGTTCGCGATCGGCGCGCAGGGTGACGGTAAAGCGCGCCAGCACGTCCGGCCGATCCGGAAAGAAGGTGATATGGCGGAAGCCTTCCGCTTCGCACTGGGTCAACAAAAAGCCGGTTTCGCGAGGGCCGGACAGATACAGGCCTTCGAGCGCGGTATTCGCCGCCGGCCGTACGCGCACGCGGGTTTCCAGCACGCTCCCGTCGCGTGCGCCGGTGATCTGCAGCGCGCTGTTGTCGTAGTGATATTCCGCCGGTGCAAGCACGCGCCCATCAAGTGACATCGCCAGCAGTTCCAATCCCTCGCCATCCAGCCGCAGTGGCACGGGCTGCTCGGCGTCGTGGCGCAGGGTCAGGCGCGACGTGATCTCCGTGGCATCGATATCCAGGTCGACATCCAGTTCGACGGTATGCACCGCCCAGGCTGGACGGCGGTAGTCACGCAGGCGGATGGGGCTGATGGCGGATTCGTTGGCAAGAGTCATGCGGCACACGGGTGGATCAAGGAAGGATCAGGCTAACATGCGGGTTTTCCCCCTCCAGGACAACT
>Ga0335073_10016012_pt1 | contig 10477 bp, 9 predicted proteins | sample Lox_Sample_22_FD_207093 | JGI IMG/M metagenome (GOLD analysis project Ga0335073, IMG submission 207093) | Soil microbial communities from Loxahatchee National Wildlife Refuge, Florida, United States - Lox_Sample_2.2 | ecosystem: Environmental > Terrestrial > Soil > Wetlands | place: USA: Florida...
ATCTGCATTTGGCGTATCTCCAATCGCGAAGCACCTCGCATATTCGAGTGGCCGCGCGCGAAGCGCACGCTATGATTGCAGCTTTCGTGTGCCCTCGCCCCGTGGTTCTGGCGAGTGCAGTATCCGGGAATCGCAGCAATATGTTTCCTATGAATTTGCTCGGCAATTTGGGCGACGGCTACTTCGGCTTTGCTCTGGATAGCACCCGACTTGCCGCGCCCCTGGTGGCTGAGGCCGGGACAGTTGCTCTGAGCAGTATTCCCATCGAACATTCTGAAATGGCGCGGAAGCTGGGGAAAAACCACAAGCAGGAAACCATTGCCTGGAACCAGCTTCCCTTCCCGACCAGTCCGTCAACAGCAACGGGCATTCCGGTGCCCTGCTTCGCCTCGCGGGTGATCGAGATGCAAATCGAGACCATGCAAACTCTGGGGAGCCACACGTTCTTCGTGGCCCGTGTTATCCGGGACGAACGTCACAGTCGTGGCGCGCAGTTCTTCATGGTTCATGGAATCTATCAATCATGGCGCCTGGCGAATTACCACGGGTTCCAGGCGCCAGCTGCCAGTCTCGTTTTCATTCCTTAAATGCTGTCCGGGTTTTCTCTGAAACCCACTCTACCTGGGCGGCGTAAAGTTCGGGTTGAGCTGAGCGAGGCAGTTACCCCAATTATGCTCAATGGTGATCGTTTCCAGTTTCATGTTCGCCTTAGCGGTAAAGGCGAGTGGTCCCGCGCAGCGCTGCGGAAGATTGCCGGTCGTAGCGGTCAAGTAGTATGACTGATCCGCATAGACGGTGAGATCGGCCTCGCCCTGCGCATCTGTCATTGCCGTCGCCGGTTCTACCGCCCAAGTCATGCCTGCAAAAGCACCCCGCACGCTCACATTAGCTGCCGGTGTTCCATCCTGCTGAACGACCTTCGTGTGCACGGTCACCGACTTCCATGCCGTGGGGAGCACAATATCGATGTGATCCATGGTTGCGGAAGCTGCCAGGTGAACCGGGTTCGCCGTCTGTTCATTCTCGGCATGGGGAAAGAACATGCGTGGGTAGGGTCGTTTGGGGGAGGGACCGAGGCTATTCGCGAGCACGATGTACTCGCCGGGCGCAAGCCGCGAGAAACTGTAGCGCCCCTCAGCATCGGTCTCGGCTATCATCACCATTGCGTAACCGGTGGCGGAATCAGGATAGGGTCTCTCCAACTCCATCACCATCCTGGGTATCGGCGTCCCCGCCGCGTCTGTCAATTGTCCCTGGATCACACCGCTATACGAAACCTGCCAATCGACTTCGGCGCATCCTTTATCCACCACAGAGACAGATCTTCCGTCGTCGGTAGCGAAGCCCGGAGGAACAATCGCGGATACTTTATAGTCTCCGGAAGGAAGATTGGAAGCGGAATAAGCGCCTTTCTGGTCGACAGCGAGGTCCCTGTTTTGTGCTCCGCGGAGCTCGACATGGCACTGGGCATGTGACGCACCTGTCGGCAGCCGTAGCGTCCCGAAGATGGTGGCTCCCGCAGACGCATTTTGAATCCCGCGGATCCACGCAGCGTCCTGATCCTGCTCACCACGATAGCTATGGGTGCGCGAACAGTGGGAGGTCGACAGTTCCCCTGAACGTTTATCTTCGAACGTATATACGACGTATTCCGATCCTTGCACGAAGGGAAAACCACAGGCGCTACCTTGCGCCGACGTATAGACAATCACGTCTTCGCGAGGAGCACCGCGGAACATTTCATCTACATGAAAGCGAACCTGAAGTCGTGTTGGAACGAAATTGGGATTGCCGGGAATGGGATCCTGAGGCTTGATCTCACGGACGCTCCCTCGGAAGACAACAGGACTATCCCAAAAGGCAGAACAAACCGGAGGCCGCGGCAAGCACGAACAGGCAAAGGCGATCGAGTTTGCCGCAAGCAAAACGAGACTCCAGGAGACTTTTTTCATAACGAGGCGATACACGGAGCGATATTTTCGCGGAAAGCGCGAATCAGACTGCACTGGCTGAGGAAATCAGAGGACCAATACTCAGTTCCTTTTGATTCGATAACCAACCGGGAACAAGCGCGACAAATGTAGACTGCCACAGAGAATCCTGAAGACAAATCAATTCTCCCGCCATGGTCAGTGATGGGGGCATATCTCGGTCGCGGTCTGTGGCTTTAATTCGCAAAAGCCTTCAGATTGTTTGCTGCGTTAGCGAAGACTTGTGGGTACCTGCTCGGTGCGTCCACTGAGTGCCTGACAGGGATATCGGAACTGTGGCCGCCAACTGGATCCATCGGCATAGGTCAGAGAGTCGAGATTGATCCCAGTGATGGTTTCTACATCGGCGATAGACAAATCGATCGCTGTGCTCTGCCCTGGTTCTATCGCGCGGTCGAAGGTGAAGGATTTCGCGACCTCCAGAGGGTTTGCCCCCAGACTGTACAGAACGGCAGGCTCGGCATGCGCTCCCGGAGGGAAGCCATAGACCGTGATCTGAGACCGGCGAACTGCTAAGGACTGCGAGTTCTTTAAAGTCACTTCGAGACTCTGCGACTGGTCACTCCCTGAGTCAATTCGCCGCAGGCCGATCGTTCCACTGGGTTTCGTCCACGCTGCCTTGATTTCGAGCGGACAAAAGGACTGCGCGGTCGGAACAGTACTAAACATCGTGGTGGGCGCTTTGTCGGCTGTTTGGCAGAGACCCGCGGATCCGACCAGGAAGAGGGCAGTGAGAACGTGGGAACGGTTCATGTTAGCCTCCGGACACGGCCATTATAGACCCGGGTGATGAAAGGCCGCAGGAGACGAGCCGGCGCCATACCCTGCATCCGATTCGCGTGACCATGCTTCGTAAAGATGGGAGAATGCTGCCAGGTAGTCGCGAAGCAGGAACCAATGCATCTCTTCCGAACACTCCGCTGGGTTTGGCCGCTGATCACGATCGCATTGCTCGGATATGGTCTTCACGTGGCCCTCACCGTGCCGCCCGATGCCGACCAGGGCAATGTAGGACGAATTTTCTATTACCACGTCCCCACGTGGGTAGCCACGTCCGTTTGCTTCCTGACAAATCTAATTTGCTCCGTCATTTATCTCGTTGCGAGAACGAGATCTGCAAAGCTCGCAATGCGAATGGATGCTCTTGCCGTTTCGTCGGCAGAGATGGGCGTCGTCTTCTGTTTTCTCGGTATGGCCACAGGCTCATTGTGGGGCAGAGCCGTTTGGGGAATTTGGTGGACCTGGGACGCAAGACTTACCTCCACGCTTGTCCTCTGGCTTATCTATATTTCCTACCTGATGCTTCGACACTTTGTCTCAGGAGACGCCATGAGAACGCTGGCTGCTGTGGTAGCCATCTTCGCCTACTGCGATGTTCCGCTTGTCTACATGGCTACGCGATGGTGGCGAACCCAGCACCCCGCACCCGTCTTCTTCGGTGGCCCGGATGCCGGCGTTGCTCCCAATCCTGATGCCTGCCGTGCGGTGGAACATTGTCGCCTGGCTTGCGTGGGGCGCCCTGGTTGTGGCCATCCGCTATGCTGCGGAACGCCGTCGCCAGTTGAGAGACCGCGAGGTCGCCATTCAAACTCTCGAAGCCGTTGTTTAGGAAAATACTGATGATCCTGGTATCTCTCCTCACTTCGATTTTTCCGTACGATGCAAAAATTGATTCGCCGCTGGATCACCAACATCTGGTGATCGCGTACTGCATCACGTGGACCGTGCAACTCGGTTATCTCCTGTACGTCTGCAGGAAGTGGTATTCAGGAAGGCCTCCGGATCGCCAAACAGAAGAGTCAAACCTCCCAGCTGTTTCGTCGATGACGGAATGAGACATCGGTATTACGTTCGACTGAAGAGGGCCCTGCGTGCCGGGGTGATGGAGTGAAGCCCGCTCACCGAAGCCGGCGTACAAAGTGGAGATCGAGCCCGGATAAAGGAGCGCCGACCTCGTGCATAGCGCCACCCGTTGCAAGTGATCCCAGATCGATTGCTACCAAGCCTGTGCTATTCACCAGTTCGATTACTAGTTGTTTCGCTTCTCGGTCATCGCCGGATGTGAAGATGACGGTACGCGGCTTAGCGGGCGAGAAAACCTGTATCCAGGCCATCGGCATGTTACTGATCGATTTTACGAGGCGCGCGCCAACTGCCATCTCCGCGACCATCTCGCTGGATGTGCGTCCGTGCAGCGCAGCCCGGGATCTGGTGACACCCGCCAGGCTGATATCGGGTTTGGGATCCATATGAGCGTTCGTCGCATCCACGAGAATACGGCCACGCCAATCGATACCTTGCAACGCTGCGTGCACATTCACCCAATTGGTCGCGAGAATAACGATGTCGCATTCGGCCGCCTGCTCCCTGGTCCCAGCAATCGCGTTTGGACCGAGATTCGCGACAAAATCAGCCAGTGTCGCCGGCCCCCTGGAATTGGATACGACTACGGTGTGACCAGCGTTAATTAAATGGCGGCCGAAGGTAGCGGTTACGTTCCCGGCACCAATAAATCCAACTTTCATGATGAATCACCCTTCTTAGGTTGGACTTGCGATGGGTGGTACAGCAGTCCCGAAGCGACGGCTGAGAGTAGCCCAGGACGACAGTCCCGGGTCTGTAAATGGGGAAGTTTGGCGAATTATCTGGAAGCAGTGCCACCGTCTACCGGCAAGTCGATTCCTGTGATGAAGCTGCTTTCGTCGGAAGCAAGGAACACGGCTGCCGATGCGAGTTCTTCGGGCCTTCCAAGACGCCCCATTGGGACCATCTTCTTGAAGTAATCGCTTGTACCCTCATCCGATGCTTTAGAACCGGCATGAATCATGGGTGTCTCCGTCGGTCCCGGGCTAATTACATTCGCGCGAACGCCACGGCTGGCCAACTCCGCGGTCCAGGTCCGAACAAAAGAAACCAAAGCTGCTTTCGTTGCGGAATACGGGCCGAAGGCAGGCACACCCATCTGCCATGCGGCTGATCCGGATAATATGATCGATGCTTTTTCGGTGAGGAGTGGTATCGCTTTCTGCACTGTAAAGTATGCCCCGCGTGCGTTCAGGTTGAACTGGTTATCATAGGTTTCTGGCGTTGAGTCTGCGAGCAAAACAGGATCTACGACGGCGGCGTTTGCAAAAACAACATCGACACGCCCTTTTTCCTTTCGCACCACTTCGTAAAAACGATCCAGATCCTCGAGCTTCGAGGCGTCTCCCTGAACGGCCGTCACATTTTTGCCGATGAGCGAAACGGCTTTGTCCAATTCCTCTTGCCGTCGTCCGGTGATGAAGACATAAGCTCCTTCCTTTACGAAGCGTTTGGCGGTGGCCAATCCAATCCCGCTATTGCCTCCGGTGATCACGGCTACTTTTCCTTCCAGTGCTCCCATTCTTCCCTCCTTCCAGGAACTTCGGTAACACTCATTACAGATGTGACACCTGCCGCATCGGATGCACGATTCATCGCTCTAATATTAAGAATGACAAGCAAACACATGAAAACAGGAAGCGGAAAAACAGGACGACCGGCCGGGTTCGATAAAGACGCAGCGCTTGAGGCTGCGATGCTGCTTTTTTGGGAACGAGGCTTTGAAGGCGCCTCGATGGCCGATCTTACGCAGGCGATGTCGCTTAACCCGTCGAGCATCTACGCGGCCTTTGGTGACAAGCTCGCTTTGTTTTCACTTGCCGCGAAGCGCTATCTGGAAACTCGGGCGCAATACGCGACCAGGGCGCTAAGGGAACCGACTCTCGAAAGGTTCGTCCGCGCGCTCTTCGATAACACAGTTGCGTTCCTCACCACGCCCGGTCATCCCCCTAGTTGCATGACGCTGACGGGTGCGCTTGGTTGCAGTGTCGAGGCGATGCCCGCGAGAGATATCATGAGCGAAATCCGCAGACAGAATGAAGTCGCGATCAGGGAGCGCCTTCTACAGGCGCGCAAGAGCGGAGAGCTGTCCAAGGAAATCAACGTCGACGACTATGCCCGGTATCTCAAATCGATCCTGGACGGTTTGTCGATCCAGGCAGCAAGCGGTTCGACAAAAGCGGAACTCAAGCGAACCGCGCAGATGGCTCTTCGCCATCTGGGTTTCTGAGGCTAGCTGTCCAGACAGTTCAGGCAGGGATCCTTAAACCTTCGAGAGATTCCGCCGGCATTAGTTTGGCCTTGGCCGCTGCGCTGATGGAGTCGGAAACGACCCAGCTGGCTCCTGCCAATGCGATGCAGATCGCGTTGCCTGCCCAATTGAAGTGCTTGCCTGGCCCGGCAAAGAGATTCGGAATCCAGACCAGCAGTTCGAAAATCACTATCTCCGCAGTAAGAAGGCGTGCGGCAAGCGGCGCCAGAAGACCGGTGAGAATGGCGACGGCGGCGCCGAAAAATCCCAGCGTGGTCGCATAAGCCCAGAACATCTTGCCGGGCGGCAGCCAACCCGGGATCCAGTTCAACAGGCCGGGCATGTCAATGATGTGCACGATGCCAAAGGAGATGGGGCAAATTCCGAAAAGGAGCACGAACAAGGGCCGGCGCCGCGCAATGGAGGAATCCGCCGGTGAGAAGGTTGCGTAGAGGACCAATCCGGCAGCGACCAGTGAGAATTCCTCAAAGACATTCCCGATAGGGTCGTAATTGCCGAGATTCACAAAGGCCTTGGGCACCCAGATAAGCGTGAAAACGGAGTAGACGATGGTCAGGATCAGAGCGCCCGCGCGCGCGGTCCGGGGCAAGAGGAGTGCGATTCCGGCGGCGACTTCGATCAGGGCCGTGCAATACGCAAGCGGTACGCGCAGAGGAAACCCTGGAGCAACATTCTGCCAGGTGGTAGCGAAGTCGCCGGAAACCAGCCCCAGGATGCCGAGGAAGATAGCGGCTCCAGCGTAAACGTAAAGACCGAGATTGGATGTGATGCTGCCCCGTTTCGCCATCGAGCGCCTGCGGGTTTCAGTTTCTCTCGCGGGGATGTCCTGGGCAATAGCCACTCAGCGCGAATTGATTGAGGCCACTGCCGGTTGGATCTCAATCTCCCGGAGGGAGAGTCTTTTCGTCAAATTTTGTACCGATTTACCAAACAAACGGCCAACTGAACCGTCATGTAATAGGCGTACAGTTGCCTCCAAGCCATTCTTATGCGGAACCTTCTGCGGAATCTCCACTTCGGTGTGCGAGGGTTGCTCAGGAACCCCGGCATCACGTTTACCGTATTGCTCACCTTGGCGCTAGGCATCGGCGCCACCACGGCGATTTTCACAATTGACTATGCCTCGCTGATCGCAGCTACCCCCTTTCCGAATCCAGACCAGTTAGTCGTCGTCTGGTCTAAAGTAAACGGTCATCCCAACGGGGTCTCGGCCGGCGATTTCCTTGATTGGAGCCGGCAGAACTCAACCTTTCAGAGCCTGAAGGCGGTCAACGAGGGTTCGTTCAACATTTCCAGCAAGGACCAACCCCTCAACGTCGAGGGCGCTCACTACACGCCTGGCTACTACACCATGCTCGGCACCCCGTTCGCTATGGGGCGTGATTTTCTGCCGGAAGAAGGGCAGGCCGGCAAAGACCAGGTCGCTATCATGACCCACAAACTATGGCTGAGATTAGGCGCCGATCCCCACATCATCGGCAAGACAATGACTATCGATGGCGCCCCACACACCGTGGTCGGCGTAACGGCTCCTGGGCAGGCCGATCGGGCGCCGGCTCAGATATGCGTGCCGCTGGTGTTCACGCCGGAGCAGATCAACCATGATTTCCATTTTCTGTTGGTGATGGGGCGGTTGAAGCCGGGAGTCACCATCAAGCAGGCGCAAGCCGATATGGATAACGTCACCGCGCATGTTGCGCAGGCTTACCCCAAGAGCAATCACGGCTGGGGCGCCCAGATCGACCCGGAAAAGCTGGAATGGGTCCCGAAAGAGACGCAGCTCATCTTATGGCTCCTGCTCGGGGCGGTAGGTTTTGTTCTCCTGATCGCGTGCGCCAACGTGGCCAATTTATTGCTCGGCAGGAGTATCAGCCGGCAGAAGGAAATGGCCATCCGGAGTTCTCTCGGTGCAACCCCGGCCATAATCTTCGAGCAGCTTCTGACCGAAAATCTCCTTCTGGCCTTTCTCGGTGGTGCCCTTGGCGTCGGTCTCGGCTATGCCTTGCTGCAAGGCGTGCTCGCGTTGATACCGCGTGGCACTTTGCCCACGGAAGCGGATTTGCGCATAAACCTGCCGATCCTTGGCTTCGCGATTGCTGTTACAACACTCACTGGTCTCCTCTTCGGCTGTGTTCCGGCCTGGTATGCCTCCCGCATCGATCCTGCCGAGTCGCTTAAAGAGGGTGGCCGCTCCGGTACCGGAAGTGGACGCCATCGCCTACGCAGGGTGCTGGTGGTCAGCGAGTTTGCCTTGGCGCTGACTCTGCTCGCCGGGGCGGGATTAGCGATTCACAGTTTCCGCAATCTGCTCGATGTCGATCTGGGCCTGCGCACCGATCACGTGCTCACGTTCTATCTGCAAGTGCCTGAATCCCGTCCCAAAGAGCCCGACCAGATCATTGCCTACTACCGCCGCATGATCGCGGCCCTGCAGGCTCTGCCGGGAGTCTCGCATGTGGCCGTGGCAACCGGCAGGCCGCTAGAAGGCTCCGGCTTCGGTATGCCCTTCACCATCGTCGGTAAACCCGCTGTCGTCGATCCATCACAGCGGCCCGGCACCGGTTTCGGCATGGTCACGCCAGGCTACTTCCAGACCTATGGCATTCGCCTGGACAAGGGGAGGTTTTTGAATGAGCAGGACACGGCCTCAAGCATAAAGGTAGCAGTCATCAACGAAGAGTTCGCACGTAAATACCTGGGAGGAAGCGATCCTTTGCAACAGAGGCTGCTGGTGGAGCAATTAATTCCCGGCGTCACCAAACTGGGTCCTCAGGTGGAATGGCAGATTGTCGGCGTGTTTCACAACGTGCGCGATTTTGGATTGCGTCAGGATTTCCCCGAGATGCTGGTTCCCTTCTGGCAGATACCCTGGCCGAATACGGGTATAGGAGTGCGCACTGCTGAGAATCCGGCTTCTATGGCGAAGAGTATCGCCGCCGCCGTACACTCCGTTGATCCGCAGATTGCCCTTGCCGATACGAAAACGTTGGAAGAGGTAAGAGATGAAGGATTAGCCGGCGACCGCTTCAGCATGATTCTCTTTGCCGCTTTCGCGGGAGTGGCTTTGTTGCTCGCCGCCATCGGTATTTATGGCGTGATGAGCTTTTCCGTCACCCAGCGCGCCCACGAAATCGCCTTACGCATGGCGCTGGGAGCGACTCGCGGTCGAGTTGTCGGCCTGGTGATCAAAGAAGGGGTGATCCTGGCTTGCGCTGGATTAGTTCTGGGTTTGGCCGGTGCGTACTTCGTGGAGCGCACCATGCAAGGCACGCTCTTCGGAATTGGCAAGTTGGACCTCTCCGCCTTTGCGGCGGTGGGCTTGATCCTGTTGGTAACTGCCTTGTTGGCCTGCTACCTGCCCGCCCGCCGCGCTGCTTCGACAGAGCCCATGACGATACTGCGCAGCGAATAGCCAACGATCCTCTTCGTAACGGATATCGGAATCTAGCGGATGAGTATGCTGAATACCATGAAAGCAGGAACGCTTTGGAGAAATGCCGCTCGCTTGCGATGGAGGCAGCTCTGCCTCGCGGGATGGATCGCTTCTCTTATCGTGGGAGCACATGGTTACACTGGGGCCGAACAAAAGCCCTCGTCTAAGGTGTTTTACGTCGCCAAGCCTATTCACCCGGCCCCTTATTTAGGCCCCATGAAGCCGTTGGTGCACCTTGCGGATTTAAAGCAGAAACATAAGGGAGAGATAAATTGGACCGAGTTAGTGGTCTACGACAAGGATAACCGCGCCGAAGTAACTTCTGCCGGCCCGGGATCGAAGCTTCCGCGGCAGTTGCACTCAGATGCGCCGGAATACTGGGTGGTGCTCGAGGGGAGGATCCGATTTGAAGTGGAGGACCCGCCTGGAGAGTTTCAGCCGTTTGAGGCCGGCAAGGGAGACCTGGTCCTCGCGCCCGAGCGCCACCTCTTTTCGCTCGAAGTGATTGGCTCCAAACCAGCCATCCGCCTTGCGGTTACGCTCCCCGATACTTCGACCATCTACGAGACCAAGCCGCAAAAGGCGGAGAAGGGCATGGAATATATTCCGGTAACGCTCTTCACCGGCAACAACCCTGACGATGTACCCAGCGACGGCAAGCCCGACCGACTGTTCTTCAACATCGACGAGTTGGAGAAAGAGCATTCGGGCCCTCGATCCTCGAACGGACCCTCAGCTCGATCCTGGAGCGATCTCGCGGTTCGCAAAAATCGAGCACACGCGAATATCATCTGCGGCTACGCTGCGGACGTTAAACATATCCCCGGCGACCTCGGACACTACCATACAGATTTCGCGGAGATCTGGACCATCCTCCGCGGCCAGCAACGCTTTTCCATCGAAGGGCTGGAGCCCTTC
>Ga0335073_10016013_pt1 | contig 10476 bp, 6 predicted proteins | sample Lox_Sample_22_FD_207093 | JGI IMG/M metagenome (GOLD analysis project Ga0335073, IMG submission 207093) | Soil microbial communities from Loxahatchee National Wildlife Refuge, Florida, United States - Lox_Sample_2.2 | ecosystem: Environmental > Terrestrial > Soil > Wetlands | place: USA: Florida...
TGCCGGATCTGGATGTCCCCGACACAGCCGAGCCGTGGCCGCCGACGCCCGCCGTGATCCTGGCCCGGGCGGTCAACGCGGAGCTGGACGATACCGACGAGGCGGACGCGCCCTGGGATCGGGTGCAGCGCAAGGTCACCGAGGAACACAAGCTGCTGGCCGACGCGATGGCCCGGCACGGCCATTCGGCGGGCCTGACGGTGCGAGACGGGATCATGGTGGTGGATGTCGTCTTCCAGGGCCGCAGCCACGACATACCGGAGCTCGCCGAAGCGCTCCAGGAGGAGGTCGAGCAGCGGGCGCGGCTGCTGTCTGCCCGGGAACGGGAGATTCTCGAAAACCACCTGCTCAACGAGGTAGCGGGGACGCTGCATGAGCTGATCACCGCGGCTGAGGCCGAGGTCAGGGCCATGAACGACGAGCTCGAATCCCGGCCCACGTCGACGGGCATGAAGCTGCGGCTGATCTGGCAGCAGGCGCGGGAGGCGCCGGACGGGCTGGACCAGGTGCGGCATAAGCTCCGGCAGACGATCGACGCCTGGTCTGCCGATGACCGGGCTACTGTCGGGTCGTTTCTTCAGCAGCGCATCGCGACCGAGCACGCCAGCAACCCGGCGGCTGGGTGGGCGGAGGCGCTGACCGGCGCGCTGGACTACCGCAGGTGGCATGAGTTCGTGATCCAGCGGCATCAGGACGGGCAGTGGCGGCCCGCGACCGGACCGGCGTCGGGCGGTGAGCGGGCCCTGGTCGCCTCCGTTCCGCTGTTCGCCGCGGCGTCGGCGTACTACAAGTCGGCGGGCAACCCGAACGCGCCGCGGCTCATCGCGCTGGACGAGGCGTTCGCCGGCGTCGACGACGACTCCCGGGCCAAGTGCCTCGGTCTGCTCGCCACGTTCGATATGGACGTCGTCATGACGAGCGAGCGGGAGTGGGGCTGCTATCCGCAGGTCCCGGGGCTGGGCATCTGCCAGCTTTCGCGGCAGGACGGTGTCGACGCGGTCCTGGTCACGCCGTGGCGATGGGACGGGCGGGAACGCCGGCCGGCTCTGGCAACGGGATAGGGGAGGGCGGTGGCGGCGATCGACGGCGGCGCGACCGGCATCGACGAGAAGCTGCGCCGCCTGCTGGGCGGCGAGCCGGTCGCGTGGCTGGTGCGGCGGGCACGCGACCGGCTCGAGGCTGGGCGCCCGCTGACCGGGACGGTCACCCTGCCCGCCGCCACGCTGGAGCAGAGGCGTGCGGTCGAGCGGCTAACCGGGCGGGCGGCCCGTTCCGGCACGTCGTTGTCGGTGTCGCTGGCGGAGGTCGACCGGATCCTGCGCGCCAGCGGTACCGCGCCCGGCGGGCTGGCCGAGGCGGTAACGCGCCTGACGGGTCCGCTCCGGGATCTGGGCCGCGAGCGGGCCGACCTGGCGGCCGCCTGGAGCGCCGCGTTCGCGTCGCTGGACGCTGCGGTCAGCTGCCGGGGCGAGCTGCGGCCGTGGCGGGAGTGGCTCGACACCACCGGCGTGGTGCGTCGTCTCGTGTCCGGACCAGATCAGGCCCGGCTGCTCCTCGCTCAGGTCGCGACCGTGCTGGCGCGGCTGCCCTCGCCGGGCATCCCTATTGGCCGGCTTGCCGCCGAATGCTGCGGTGACGCGCACGCCCTGGACGACGGGCGCCCAGCCGGCACGCTCGCGGCGTCGGCGGTCCGCGCGCTGGCCGGGCTGCCGTTCGCGGCCGAGGGATCCGCCGATGCCCGCCGGGCCGCGTGGGCCGCCGCCGGAGTCCACCTCGACGAGCTGTCGTCGCTGGTGCTCTGCCTCGGACTGCCCGGCGACGCGCATAGTCCCCTGGGCCGGGTCCTGGCGTCATGCCGCGACGCAGGACAACCGGCGGTGCTCACGCTCCGCCAGCTCCGCTGCCATGACGAGCCCTTGCGCGCCGCTCGGGTGCGGATGTGCGAGAACCCGGTGGTGGTCGCGGCTGCTGCGGACGAGCTGGGTGCCCGGTGTGGGCCGCTGGTCTGCGTCGGCGGCCAGCCCTCCGCTGCTGTGTGGCGGCTGCTCGAACTGCTCACCGCCGGCAGCGCCGGGTTCGACTACCACGGGGACTTCGACTGGGGCGGCATCCGGATTGCCCGAGCCGTGCGGCAGCGGGTGGACTGGCAGCCGTGGCGATACGACCATCAGGCCTACGAGGCTGCAGCGCTGGCGGCACATCCACTGACCCCGCTCGTCGGCGATATCTCCGCGACGCCATGGGATCCGGAGCTCGCCCCGGCCATGAGGCGCCGCAACGTCCGTATCGAGGAAGAGCTCACGCTCGATCTCTTGCTCCAAGACCTCGGTTGCTGAGCAGTTTTCCGGATGGTTTGTCAGTAATCGCAACCATCGGTACGGTCACTGACGTGAGCGGTACGCCGGATGACGGCAACTCGTGGGACTCGTGGTTCCGCCCGGAGCCCTCGGCCGCCCAGCCCCCGCCGGCCGTCGAGCAGCGACCACCAGGCGGCAGGCGCGGGAGGCGCGCAAGGCGCGGTAAGCGGCGGAAGCTTGCGTACGTGCTGATCGCTGTGGCGGCAGTGGTGGCGGCAGGTATCGGCGTCGTGCTGGTGCTGCCGGGGGGCCGATCCTTCCATACCGGCTACCTGCCGACGGGCTCGTCGGCCAGCCAGGACGCTCAGCAGACGGCCCGCGTCTTCTTGCGCGCCTGGGACGCGGGCGACCTCCGGCAGGCGGCGAACTACACCGATCATCCGGCTGCCGCCAGGGCCGCCCTTAAGGTTTTCCGGACGGACCTCCGCCTCAGGAAGCTCACCGGTACGGCCGGGCCGGCAACACCGATCTCGCCGGGCTCGGCGCACCCCCGGGAGAAGGTCATCTACGCGGCCAGTGCCAGCGTGGCCTCGGCCAGCGGCGCTGCGGCGGTCAGCGGAACCTGGCGCTACCACGCATCGCTGGTCGCCTATCAGTCGAAGCAATCCCAGTACTGGTACGTCGCCTGGGCGCCCGCGGACCTCGCCCCTAACCTCACCACGTCCACGCACCTTGCAGCCGTTTCGGTCGCCCCGCATGTCACCTCGGTCACCGACGCCAGCGGCAGCGACCTGACCAGTTACGGTGACGCGGGGCTGGACCACGTCGCCGCCGGCCTGGAGCAGGGCGCGCCTCCCGGGCAGGGATCCCCGGGCCTGGACGTCGAGATTCAGAGCGGGACCGGCAAGCCCGTCCCCAGCACGCAGGCGGTCGTGGTCGCGCCGAAGAACATCTCCGGTCTCGCCACAACGATCAACGCGGCGGCGGAGCAGGCTGCCCGGTCTGCGGTCGGCCAGCACGGCAACAGCGCGATGGTCGTCATCCAGCCATCGACCGGCAAGATCCTGGCCATCGCCAATAACGCCGGCTTCAACGACTTCGCGCTGACTGCTGCGGTGGCACCCGGCTCGACGATGAAGACCATCACCTCAACTGCGCTGTTCACCGAGGGGGTGCTCAATCCGGGCAGCGACGTAGCGTGCCCGAAGGCTTTCACGATTCAGGGGATCACCTACCACAACAACCAGGGTGAATCCGAGCCGGCATCGACACCGTTCATCACCGATTTTGCCCAGTCCTGTAACAATGCTTTCAGCACGCAGTGGGAGCATCTGACCAATGGCCGCCTGGCCGACACAGCCAAGGAGTATTACGGCCTGGACCAGCAATGGGACATCGGCATCGGCAGCATTTCCGCGAGCTACTTCAACGCTCCGGCGTCGGCGTCCGGCTCCGAACTGGCTCAGGAAGCGTTCGGCGAAGGCTCGCTGACCGCTTCGCCCCTGGCCATGGCGTCCATTGCTGCCACGATCGACAGCGGGAGGTTCCGGCAGCCCTACCTGGCGGCGGGTGGCCCCCTCGTCACAGCGAAGCCGCTTCCGGTCACGACCGACACCTGGCTGAAGCAGATGATGCGGGCCGTGGTCACCAGCGGCACGGCCGCCCCGGTCGGGTTCGGCCCGGATGTCTACGCCAAAACTGGCACCGCCGACATCAATGGCCAAGGACAGCCCAACAGCTGGATTATCGCCTTCGTGCCGTCCAGGGACGTCGCAGTAGCCTGCCTCGTCGTCGATGCTGGTTATGGCGCCTCATTCGCTGGCCCCGAGGTCAAGGCATTTCTCGACAGCTACTGATCGGCATGACCCCCGTCGCGGGCGCTATGAGGTGATCGGGCCCCGGGCTGACCTGCTAAGGTCCGGCCGCATGACATTTGATGCTGGCAAGGTCCGTGCTTCCTACCCGGCCCTGGCGGACGGGTATGCCTACCTGGATGGGGCCGCTGGCACCCAGATGCCGAGCTCGGTGATCGACGCGATTGCCGGGGCGTACCGGACCGGGATCGGCAACACCGGCGGCGTCTTCGCGGCGAGCAAGCGTTCCGAAGCGATCACCGATGAATGCCGCGGAGCCGTGGCCGACCTGGTCGGCGGCGACCCCCGCGGGGTGATCCTGGGCCCGAACATGACGACGCTGACCTACCGGCTGGCCCGCACCCTGGCGGCCGGCTGGGGGCCCGGCGACGAGGTCGTGGTCACCCGGCTCGACCATGACGCGAACGTGCGGCCGTGGGTGCAGGCGGCGGCCGCTGCGGGAGCCACCGTGCGGTGGGCCGATGTGCAGCTGCCCGAGGGCGACATTCCGGTGGCGACGTTCGCCCGGCTGATCTCGGAACGGACCCGTCTGGTGGCGGTGAGTGCCGCGAGCAACCTGATCGGAACCCGGCCGGATGTGCCGGCGATCACCTCGCTGGCCCGCGCGGCCGGGGCGCTGAGCTACGTCGACGGCGTACACGCCACCGCGCACGTCCCGGTGGACGTGGGCGCGCTCGGCGCGGACTTCTACGTCACCAGCGCGTACAAGTGGTCGGGGCCGCACATCGGCGCGGTGATCGCCGATCCGGAGCTGCTGGAGTCGCTGCATCCGGACAGGCTGGCACCGGCGGCGGACTACGTGCCCGACCGGTTCGAGCAGGGAACGCTGCCGTTCGCCGACCTGGCCGGGGTGACCGCCGCGGTCGAGCACCTGGCGTCGCTGGACGGCTCCGCGCCGGGTTCGGCGACCCGGCGGGAGCGGGTCCTGGCCGGCATGGCCGCGGCTGAGGCGTACGAGCAGGAGCTGTTCGGGGTGCTGCTGGGCGGGCTGGACGCGATGGAGCACGTCACCACCTACGGCAAGGCCGAGCGGCGCACGGCGACCGCCTACTTCACGGTGGCTGGGCACACGCCGCTGCAGGTCGCCGAGCACCTGGCCCGGCAGAAGGTCAACGTGTGGGACGGCGACAACTACGCCTGGGAACTGGCGGGCGTGCTTGGCCTGCGGGACAGCGGAGGCGGCGTACGCGCGGGCCTGGTGCCCTACAACGACCGGTCAGACGTCGACCGCCTGCTCGCCGCGGTGGCAGAGCTCGGCTGATAACCCCGGTGCCAGGTTGACCAGGCCAAAGGGTTGTCAAATGATGTCCTTGAGAGTAAATTTCCCTAACATCTACAAGCACGGCAGCACTTGCGCGTGCTGATTGTCTGTCAGGGGGTGGGTTCGCTGCGCTTGAACCTCGCCCACTCCCCGGTGCGCATCTTCGCCTGGCTCGGCGCCGACATGGAGTTCGACTGGTTACGGGTTTTCCCACCTAACGGGACGTCCTTGAACCTGCCCAGCGATAGCTAACGGGGCTTCGCCCCAGCCCGACGAGCCGTGCGTGTTCTGGCTGATGCGGGCGATGGGGCTCCGGCCGGTGCCTGACGGTGACACGCTGTGTCCCGTTATATGGCCGCGCGTTGGCGGCAGGTGGCCTTCTGGGGCCGTGGCCCGACCGGAGCCTTGTCATGACGCTACCCCGCAGTGCTGGCGACGTCCTGTCCGATCATGTGGTCTTCGAGCTGGAGTCCATCGACCGGATGTACCTGAATCTGTATGTGCCGCAGTTGCAGCGGGTGGAGGGGGTGCTGGGCTTCATCCACGGTCACCTGGGGCGGCCGATCGCCTCGACCTCGGTGATCGCCCCGATGAGCCGGGACTTCACCGCGCGGCTGGACGCATTCGCGCGCGCTGGCGGGATTCCCCGGGTTGATTTCGTCCGGGGGCAGCGCAAGGACGAGGTGATGCACGAGCACCTGGCCGTCTTCGAGGCAGCCGGGCGCAGGGAGGGGGTGCTGTTCATCGGGCGGGCGCAGGAGAAGAACACGGTGTTCCGGACCGAGAAGCGCCGCGCCGCCGACGGCCGGTCCTGCCCGTGGATCGTGCGGACGACCTCGGTGGTGAACCAGTTCTATGTGCACTGCGTGGATGAGGACTTCGGCGCGTTCTTCCTCAAGTTCTCCTCATACTTCCCCTATGGCGGCAAGCTGCTGATCAACGGGCACCACTACGCCCAGGCCCAGGCCGCCAGGGCCGGGATCGGGTTCACCGCGCTCGACAACGGGTTCGCTGCGGTGGATGACCCCGCCGCGGTGCAGGCGATCTGCGACTCGCTGACCGAGGACAAGATCGAGGCGCTGGCCCGCAAGTGGCTGGCCATCCTGCCGAATCCCTATTCGCCGGCCGACCAGGCTGCCGGGTACCGCTATGACATCTCCGTGCTGCAGGCCGAGTTCTCCCTCACCCAGGTGCTGGATCGCCCGCTGTCCGGCCGGATCTTCTTCGACCAGGTCATCCACGACAATCTCGGCATCGGCCGGCCCGACCAGGTCGGCCTGATCTTCGGCCGCCGCATCATCAGCAAGGGCCCGCGCGCCACCCCGGGCCGGTTCCGCACCCGGGTCATCACCGAGGACGTCACCCCGAGCCTGCACGTCGACTACAAGAACTCGAAGATCAAGCAGTACCACAAGCTGAGCAAAGCGATCAGAACCGAAACAACCATCAATGAGACCCGTGACTTCGGAATCGGCAAGCGGCTGACCAACCTGCCCGCGCTGCGGCAGATCGGCTTTTCCGCCAACCGGCGCCTGCTGGGCGCCCAGAAACTCAGCCACGACCCCATCGCCGGAGCCGCCGCCCTGGCCCAGGTCACCAACCCGGTCATCACCCAGACCGGGACCCGCGTGGCCGGGCTGCGCCTGACCGACCCGCGCGCGGTCTCCCTCCTCGCGGTCTTGTGCATCTTCCGCCTGCTGCCCAACGGCTTCACCAACGCCGACCTGCGCCGCCACCTGGCGCCCCTGCTCGGGAAAGATCCCGGGCACATGACCAGCGGGCAGATCACCTACGACCTCAGACGGCTGCGCCTGCACGGGCTCATCGAGCGCATCCCGCACACCTTCCGCTACCGGGTCACCCGCACCGGGCTGCGCTCCGCCACCTTCCTCACCCGCGTCCACGACCGGCTGCTGCGCACCGGACTCGCCGAGATCACCGACCCCAGCCCGCCCGCACCGACCGCCCTGCGCACCGCCGACCGCGCCTACCAGGCAGCCATCGACGACCTCGCCCGCAAAGCCGGCCTCGCAGCCTGAACTCCGCACCCCGCCTAGAACGGAGATGATCCACGATCCGCAGACTTGACTCAATCTTCACGGGCCACACCGCCCAAGCCCTCTAGCGGGTCGGGACTCAGGCAGCTCACCGATCCGCGCTGGCTGCCGAGCTATCTCAGTCGATAACACCACCACGCTTTGCCCCGGGGGCGGGCGATCGGCGCGCTGGAGATGGCGCACAAGGCCGGCTTGCCCATCGTCTACGGCACCGACTTGTTCGCCGACATGCACGACCAGGAGTTGCAGGAGTTCATCATCCGGTCCGAGGTCCAGCCCCCGGCCGACATTATTCGCTCGGCGACCGCGACCGCGGCGCGGCTGCTGCGCCGGGAAGGCGAGCTGGGTGTGGTGGCGCCCGGGGCGCTGGCCGACCTGCTGGTGATCGACGGCAACCCGCTGGACGACATCCGGGTGATGACCACCCCGGAGCAAACGCTCAAGCTCATCATGAAGCAGGGCACCATCTACAAGAACGAGCTCTAACGGCCGTCGGTTTGGCGGAGCATCGGTATGCGCCGGTGCTCCGCCCATTCCGCCAGCTGATCGGCGAAGTGCGGGCTCGCCGGATCGCCCGAGCTCCCGCCCGGGATGACGAAGCTGGCGGCAGCCGGGTCAGCAAGGTCGATCACCTGGCGGTAGACCGACAGGCTCAGCACCGTGAACGGGCTGCCCTGGCGCCAGCCGAACCCGCCGGCCTGGATCGTGTCCGCGTCGCCGCCCATGGCCACCAGGGGGAACGGGCCGGTGCCCGCCAGCGGGTGGACTCGCGCAACCCGGTGCACGTCGCCCCACCGCCACTGCGCCGGGTCCGGCCCTCCGCACTCGAGCGCCGCGGCCCAGGCTTCGGCGAGCGCACCAGGAACGACGGCAAGGACCTTCGCTCCCCGTGCGCCATCGGACGCGGCGGGCACCGGGCCGCCGAGCAGCTCCCACGTGTCGTTGCCCAGCCACCGCCGCAGGAGGCCGATGGTGGGCGCGAGCGTTCCGGAGATTACCCATTCCCAGACGTCGGCGCCGAGCAGCGGCCGGTAGAGGGCCTCGGCGAGGGCCCGCTGGAAGCACGCGTAGAGCAGGGCGGCAGCCGAATCCAGCGCGAGATCCCCGTTCCAGGAGGTGAGCATCTGCCGCGCTTCGTCGGCCGTACCGTCCAGTCCGTTCAGCTCCCCGAGCACCTTGATCCAGCCTTGTGCGGCCATGGAAACGGTGTCCGCCTGCATCGCCCCGAGTTCGCCGACGGAAAGCTTCGCGGATCCCGCGAGGTGCGACCGCAGTCGTTCGGCGCGGAAAGGCTGGGTGAATGAGTACGAGACGTACGGCTCATCCCCGCCGGTGATCGTGTTGTTCGCGGACATCACGAACCCCGCTTCCGGGTCGACGGCCCGTGGCATGTCCGTGAACGGCACCGTCCCCGTCCACTCACACGACCCGTCCCACCCCGGCACCGGCAGCCGTCGGTGCGCTGGCCCCGAGCGCACCGGCAGCTCGCCCCGGGCCTGGTAAGCGATCCGCCCATGGGTATCCGCGCACACCAGATTGTTGACCGGATCGACCCAGCCTTCCTGCGCGTCGGCCATCGTGCGCACATCAGGCGCGGTCAGCATCGGCAGCATGCACTCAAGCCCCCGGTCCGGCCGCGCCGTGGCGGTGTATTTCAGCGCCAGCGCCAGCCCCTGACGAGGGTCACCGTGCACCACCGGGCCGTGCCGCGTCTGCCATACCGTGGTCTCGAGCGTGCCGCCGCCACGGACTTCGATCTGTTCGGCTCGTGCCACGGCATCGGCCCAGCCATCCGGCGTCAGGTACCGCGAGCCGTCAAACCGCGCGATGTAGAGATCCTGGTTGTCCGCGTCGGCGTGCGTGATCGCCCAGCCCACCGAGCCGTTGAAGCCGAAGTGCGGAAACCCTGGCAGTCCCGGGAACGTCGCGCCCACGACGTCGAACTCCGGGCAGGTGACCCGGCACTGCCAGTACACGTTCGGCGTGTCGAGAAACCGGTGCGAGTCGTTGCAGATGACCGCGCCGCCGTGCACGGTCTTTCGCCCGCTGACAGCCCATGCGTTCGATCCCGGCTCTGCCTCGGCGAGAAACCCCACGTGCTGCGTCACATCGGCAAGCGCGTCGCTGACCAGCTGCTCGACGCGCGCGGTGGGCGGGACGGTGAGCGGAGACCCAAGCGGCGGCCGGGTCTCCAGCCGCCCGAAGACCTCGGGGCCAACCCGTGCCAGCAGCACCGCCTGCGCCAGCTTGTGCTGCCACTGGCCCAGCAGCACGTGCCGCACCTTGAACGCGGCAACCGAATGCCAGGCCTGCCACGGCTCGACCGGGTAGCCACCCGGCAGCGGCGTGACACCGTCCCCGATCGCCGCGTTGACTCCCTGGGCATACGCGTCAAACGCCGAACGCAGCGGTGGCGACATCAGCGAGACATCGCACTGCGCTGCCGCGGCCAGGCCAAGCCGGCGGGACAGGACATCACCGGTTACCGCGGGCTGCCCGGCGATCTCGGCCCACCGTCCGCAAGCCCGCCGGCGGTCGTAGTCAAGCTGAAACAGGCGGTCCTGCGCACAGGCGTATCCCATGCCGAACCACGCGTCAGCTGCGGCCTCGGCGCGCACGTGAGGTACGCCGTAGTCATCTCGTCCGATGCTGATAGGGCCGAATTCGCCACGAAGGAGAGGACGATGAGTCATTGCCCTTATTCTGCCAAAGTCCGTTGCTATCTCACCTCGGGGGCCTCTGTAAAGACCCGGGACGCTTCGCTTCAGCTAAGCTGTTCGCCAAGTCGGATCCGCCGGCAGCGATGTCGGCTGGATGTTTCTGCCGCACGGGCACACCGGCCCGCCGATCTGGAGCATTTTCTTGACACGCCGTGATTCGGCGCTGCCGGACCCGGCACCGCCGCAAGCTGCTCTCGACGAGACTGACCTGCGGATTCTCGCGTGCCTGGCCGAAGACGCCCGGCTCTCTCAGCGCGCGCTCGCACG
>Ga0335073_10016015_pt1 | contig 10476 bp, 15 predicted proteins | sample Lox_Sample_22_FD_207093 | JGI IMG/M metagenome (GOLD analysis project Ga0335073, IMG submission 207093) | Soil microbial communities from Loxahatchee National Wildlife Refuge, Florida, United States - Lox_Sample_2.2 | ecosystem: Environmental > Terrestrial > Soil > Wetlands | place: USA...
CAGGGAATTTATGTGCTGCCATGATGAATGGTCACGCTCCTCGTAAGTTTGTTCTTGGAGGCTTGGTGATCTCCACAACGGCAAGCAAAAATGGCGCAGACGATCCCGCCATGGCGTCGCGTTCCCCAGTTTCTTGCCAGGCAAGGTCCGATGTCGGCACTGCAATGCCATCACATGATAGGAAGACGGAACAATTACCCCCGATGTTCCCGATATTCCCGATATCAAAGCTCAATGTTTGGAAGTGCAACAAGGGAATAGGTTAACAATGTATGAAATTGATTTTATTATGATTGTTGAAATGCATTTCAGTCTTCTGCGGAAGTTGAATCCCGTGATAAACTCCAAAAAGATAACAATATGTATGAGTCCACTCTACCACACCAATAAATAGCTCATCTCGATGTCTATTCTTTGAATTCTTGCTTTGGGAATGGATATCTGCAAAGTTAATTTCTAATGATAGAGGGAGGGGCAAATACGCAGGTCCATTTGATCTCAGACTCAATCCTGCCAACCATTGTCCTGCCTTGACACACGTCTCAATATCACTTCCAAGAATCAATTTCCCCAGAAATGCTCCCGCAAAAGCATCGCCGGCACCATTTGAATCGATTATTTCCTCACTAGGGACCTTGGGTGTCGGATACTCTTTTACATCGACTTTTTCTTCGGTGGCGATGGCAACGATAGTCGGATCTGCACCTTGAGTTATGACGACGACTCTTGGACGGGCAGCATTGGCTTTTGGTAATTTAGCGATATGAGAAGCAATTTCTTTGATATCCTTTGTAGCTAAACTGTGTGCTTCAGCCCATGCCGCAGCTTCAGATTCGTTTCCGAAAATGTAGTCCCAATACACGGAAGTTTGGTCCATTGGATCTTTGAAAAATTGACAAAGAAACGGTGCTGACAAGTTCATCGCAAAGACCTATATGTCAATGCAAACACCATTTTGAATTACCTTGTTGGTTTTGGCAGCGTGTTTTCCCAATGCCAGAATTGCAGGTGGACAAACAGTAAGGTGAAATCCTCCGACGTAAAAGTATTTTGCATTCTCCACAAGTTTCCAAATTTCAGGACTTTTCAGGTGGTCCACTTTATACTCATTTGCAGCTCCCAAGTCTGTTACCAAACTACGTTCGTGTCCGGTTAATACGACTCCACATTTTCCGGTTGAAGTGTCGACTGTCAGGTATTCGGTTCGGACGCCTTCTGCTTTGGTTGCTGCGCGGAGTTGGGCAGCGTAATCGTCTTTTCCAACCGCACCGACGTAGACTGTAGAATTGGGCGGGAGAACATACTGAAAAGTTAGAAAATTGAAAGAAGATCGTTACCTGAGCTCCGCGAATGGCATTTTGAGCTGCCCCGCCTGCTACGTAGTGGACTTTGTAGTTTTTAACGAGTTCGTCGTAGAGCGGCAGATGTTTCGGTTCGGCAAGAATTGCGTCATTTGCTTTAAGTCCATATCTAATATAAGCTCGATTGTAGGTAGATCAATGTCACTTTTCGAGGATGTCTGTGTCCCTGGATTGAATTGGTTAGCCGTTGAAATTTGCAAGTGGAAGGAAGACATACGTCACGGCTTGGATATCGAGAAGAGGATTCCCCAGTCCGAAAAGGATGTACTCTTGAACCATTTTCCTTCCCGTCGTCAAATTTTATGCTGCGTACTGAATTCTGGTTGAAGGATTGATGGGGATTGTCGCAGAGATCAAATCGCAGAGATCAAACAACGGCCGAAATGTGGGTCTGCAAAATTCCCGAAGGTTGAAATTTGCTTTTGATTGATCGACACCTCGCGCCTGTGCCACTGTGACACAACAACCTCAACACTTTCCCGACCCGGGCCGAGTCACTGAATTGATCTGCCTTATAACCATGCTGAATTCGTTCTGAACACAAAATGTCAAAGATGTTGGCTTGCCGACTCATTCCAGCACGGCTTGCTCAGATTCCTAGGACTTCGAAGTGTCTTCTTCGGCAGCAATTGGGTCGTCTGGCTTCCTCGAAAAGTTATACGCAATTCAATTGGCAAGATCCTCTCGACTTGAACTCCTTGCTCACAGATGAAGAGAAACAAATATCGTCTGTTCCCAATCTTTCTCTACTGACAAAAGGCAAATGGCGCATGACTATTCCCAGCAACGTCTGCAGCCTCGAATCCTAGAAGCATATCGCAATGAACGTATGACCCTACCAAGCGAGTTTAAGGGTTAGATTTCGACACCAACATTCTCAAAGAGATGGGTGAATTGGGTTTGCTCGGTCCGACTATTGACGGTTATGGATGCTCTGGTGTGTCGAGTGTTGCCTCTGGTCTCATCACTCGAGAGGTAGAGCGGTACGTTTCCGTTAACATCGATGATTGATTGCAGGGTGGATTCGGGATATCGGTCTGCAATGAGTGTCCAATCAAGTCTGGTAATGCATCCCATTTATGCTTTCGGTACAAATCAACAAAAGGAGAAATATCTTCCTGAATTGGGTATGTCGTCTCTGTTTAATCGAGTGCTTCTCCACTAACTTGGCGATAGCAAAGGGCAATCTCATCGGGTGTTTTGGCCTAACCGAACGTACTTCTCCTTGGTTTTGAGTGACTAATGTTGTAGCAAATCACGGATCGGATCCAGGGAGCATGGAGACGACTGCAAGGAAGTTGCCAAATGGAAGTGGATATTCACTCAGTGGATCCAAGACTTGGATTACCAGTTCGCCTATCGCCGATATTTGCGTAGTCTGGGCAAAATGTCAGTGGGATAGCAAGATCCGAGGGTTCATTCTGGAAAAGGTAATTCCACAATAATCATTGCTTATCGATAGGGAATGAAAGGCTTAGAATGTCCTCCAATCAAAGGAAAACTTTCATTGCGAGCTAGTATTACTGGGATGATATTAATGGACGATGTTCAAGTTCCCAATGAGAACCTCCTCCCGAATGTTGAGGGACTCAAGGTACCTCCATCTCAAGTAATCTGACGTTCAAGGGACCATTCTCATGTTTGAATAATGCGCGATACGGAATTGCATGGGGAGCCATCGGGGCACTTGAAGCCGCCCTCAACTTCGCACGAACCTATTCTCTGGAACGAAAACAATTCGGAAATCCTCTGGCAAAATACCAACTTGTTCAAGTCAAGTTGGCGCAGGCAGCAACAGATGTTGCATATGGACTTCTGGCTGCTTGGCAAGTGGGAAAATTGAAAGATGCCGACGGAGTTGCTCCGGAAATGATTAGTATGATTAAACGCCAGAATTGTGATCGAGCGTTGACGGGGGTGAGGATATTGCAGGAAATCTTTGGTGGAAATGCTGTGAGTGATGAATACCATATCGGACGAATTGGACATAATTTGCATGTGGTTCAGACTGTATTTTCGTTTTTGAAGAGAGCTAATGTGTAGTATGAGGGACAATCTGATATTCATGCCTTGATATTAGGAAGGGCAATTACTGGGATACAGGGGTTCTTTTAGAAAAGTAAAATATTGCAGCTATACGATCGAGAATTATGATCGATTACGCGTTCTCTAAATCATGTCGCCGCTGTAAAATGTTCTGCTACTCCTCGCTTCACTCTTTGTCGAGAAGCATGCTGATGTGATCTGAAGTTAATTGGAACAGAAACTTAGTATCTCCTTTTGCATTCTGGTAATTATCCAGCCGATTCCAAGAAAGATGAGATTATCCCGCTGCTTGGCGGTGAGATCAAATCGTCACCAACGCACCGCTGCTTCAACAGGGGGCGGAATTAATTGGGCCTGCACCACCAAAAACGGCAGTCCGCAGAAACCCATTCACCTTTCAATCATACAACACCTTGTTGCAGATGGTTACCAAGTTTCTGTGATTAGTGAACTGTAAAACGATGCAACGATTTCAGGTGGCATAGAAGACAGGACTACGGAAGGGGAGACAGCTAAAGTCAAACGTCATTTGAGCCGAGAAGCCTCTAATCGCAAATCGGTGATCAATGATTGTCACTGTTACATTGGTGAGATCGTGGGATTCGCTATTATGGTTGTCAACCAACCTCGCTTTGAAATCTAGAATGTTTACATGCCTGCCGAGGTTGTTCCAGTCATTCGCATGTTTTCAGCAAACATAGCCTGCAACCTTGCTTCTTTCTACAGCAGCCATGGCCCTCAATCTTTCTTGCCCCCTCGGCACAGCAGTTGCGAAGTCCTTGGCCCCGAAAGCTGGTTGCTTCCAACAGACACATGTTACAAACCCCAGTGTCCAAATTACAGACAACATCTCTAATGACTTCGCTTAAGATGTTTATAGGCATACCTTGATCTGGGAAGCTCCTGATGCCTTCCGATGGGTTGCAGAGGAACTTTTTGATTGTCGCGAATATCTTTGCATCTGAACGATAATACCGCTCTAGTTCGATTTCGGAGTAGCGAAAGAAATAAAAAGCGCCCGCATAACAGGCTGATTAAGAGAACACAAACAAACTGAGCAGCAGGGGAATACTCATTTGTTATTGCAATTGCTCAGATGTCAAGATTGGTGAGATGAGATCGAACGTCTGGTGGCTTCCGATCGTAGAAAGTGTGCAAGATCCCAATGCGCCTTCATGACAGCCAGGTCGGCTGGGGCCTTCCCGTCCTTGTCCTTCATGTCAACGTCTGCATGAGCGTCCAGCAACAATTTCGCCGTTTTCAAATGGCCGTTCTTGGCAGCCCAGCTCAATGGTGTCTGCCCATTTTTATCCTTTGAGTCCACATTTGCATGAGCGTCCAGCAACAATTTCACCATTTGCAAATGGCCGTTCTTGGCAGCCCAGTTCAATGGTGTCTGCCCATTTGTATCCTTTGACTCCACATCTGCATGAGCATCTAGTAACAATTTGACAACTTTCAAAAGGCTATGTGAAACAGCCAAGCTCAAGGGTGTGCGCCACTTCTTATCCTTCGAGTCTACCTCTGCATGAGCATCCAGCAACAATTTGACAACTTCCAAATGGCTACGTAAAGCAGCCAAGCTCAAGGGTGTCCGCTCATTCCTATCCTTTGAGTTCACCTCTGCATGAGCATCCAGCAACAATTTGACAACTTCCAAATGGCCAATCTCAGCAGCCAGGCTCAAGGGTGTCCGACCCATCTTATCCCTCGAGCTCACCTCTGCATCAGCATCTAACAGCAATTTCACTACTTCCAAATGCCCTTTCTCAACAGCCCAACTCAATGGGGTCCGCCAATGCTCGTCCTTTGGGTCCACCTTTGCATGAGCATCCAACAGCAATTTCACTAATTCCAAATTCCCTTTCACAGCAGCCCAACTCAATGGGGTCCGCCCACTCCAGCCCATTGAGTCCACCTCGGCATGAGCATCCAACAGCAATTTCACCAGTTCCAAATGTCCCCTCTGAGCTGCCCAGTTCAATGGTGTCTGCCCGTCAAGATTTGAGTCCACCTCTGCACGAGCATTCAGCAATAATTTCACCACTTCCAATTGGGTGTTCTTAACAGCAAAGCTCAATGGTGTCGCCCTATGGTCATCCTTTGAGTCCACCTCTGCATGAGCATCCAACAGCAATTTCACTACTTCCAAATGCCCTTTCTGAGCAGCCCAACTCAATGGGGTCCGCCAATGCTCGTCCTTTGGGTCCACCTCTGCATGAGCATCCAACAGCAATTTCACGACTACCAGATGGCCGTTTACAGAAGCCAAGTGTAAAGGGCGATTTCCCCAATAGTCACTTGCCGACAGGACTGACTCGCATGTTGAATTTCTAATCAGTCAGATGATTTTCAGGTAGAATCAGACAATATCGTATCCGAGTGACTCAAAAGCATAGAACACATGTGAGATAATCCATGCTTTGAGGCCAAGTGGAAAAGGGATTGATTCGCCAACTGGAATGGCGAACCATAATGTCGGTAACCACGACTGGTGGATTCAAACCATTCAATCGTATCTCGTTTTTCTTGAGTGCCGAGAGTTGATAAAATCGTCTGTTCGAGATCGGCTTCTCTGCCCTGACGTGTGTGATCTCCCCAATAACTCGCAGCATAACGGCTCAACGGATATTGTTTCATGAGATGCTCGAACACTCCATTATCTACTGGTGGGTCAGAAAAGGCATCAAATCCCAAGTAGGTCAGACAGGACTTGGCAAGGAACGTATTTACATCGACGCCTGGAAAGCGACTTTCGAGGTAATCTTGCGTCGTGTAGTGCACTAGCCGAATTATCCTGTCTTCATGGTTGAGGGTGACGAGGCCCGCGCAGCTCGAAAGTAAGAGGTCGATATCAGTCAAGTCATCGTTCTCGATATCTGTGATGTCCGGGTCCAAACCAAGGGCAATCAGATGTAGTAGTTCGTCAACTGTAAAACGTTTTCTTGCATATGTAATCCACATAAGCGCAGTAAGCGCCATGGTTCTCTGGTCACCCGCTTGCCGGTCTATGCGCTCCATGATATCGTCGTATGCAGCCCCGAGCTTCTCTGGCAGTTTTCCCAATGCGAAACGAATCCTTTTCGGAGTACTGTATCCCTTGAGCAGCTCCATATGGAGTCGTGCAATGAGAAACCTTCAACAGATCAGCAAAAGGCCATAGGATGGTAACTTACATTCCCTTTGCTTTACCCACAACAGTTTCAATAATGAGATTTTCAAGTTCATTTCCACCTGATGCATACGTGCGAAGGTTTTCATCCGCCTGGATTCGACCGTGTACAAACTTTTCGATATCAAGGTCTCGAGCCCGCACTTCTAGGGTGGCATGAGTCGGGAACAGGGACATGCTCTTTACAGCAAACGGCCGGCCAGTCACCATCAAATGTAGCTTGGGCTGCAACTTTTGCAGTTCCACGAGGAGATTTCTGGCAGCGTTGTCGGTGGTTGTGCATTCGTCAAGGGCATCCAGGACTATGAAGATCTTTGAGAAGTCGGAAATTTCGAGCTGCAGCACTTCCGACACTTCTTGCATGGTTGTGTCTCGCCTAGCATACTTTTTGTGGAATTCACGAATCTCATCGGATAGCCCACCACGCTGACGTTGGACAACATTTTGAAGGATACTTCGTAAGATTGCAGTGGGGTTGAGTTCTTGCTTGTGGTCAAAATAGACACAGACAATTGCGATGTCTTCGTCAAACGCAAACATATGCTCGAGATAGTGGATTGCGATAGATCTACAGGGTCATTAGTATGAGGAGGAGGTATCACAATACGCAAGGATTGTTTTGCCAACACCAGCTAACACAGGCTTAGTAACAGTTTACAAAACGAAGAAACTTACGATCGCCAGGACACCACAATACAGCGGTATCTCCATCAATCCAACTTCGAAAGGCGGGATCACTCCAGAGCCACTCCCCCGTTCCCTCTTCGTGTCGTGCGAATGCATTATCCTGCTTTGTCCAGAAATTCAAATCCGACAACCACTGGATAACCTTTTGACTCTCATTATCATCCAGCTTCTCTCGTTGCGCTTTGATTAGCACTTCGCAATACGATCAATACTTGCCTTTCAGCATTTCCTTGACAGATTCCATCTCCTCCTTGAGGGCTTTTGTAAGCTCACTGAAATTAGAGGATATGTTGATGGGACAAACCGATGGTTATTTTGCACAGCAAGTTGGAGAAGATTTTTAATGCGATCAATACGATCAAAGTGCTTTTTGACATTGTCTTTGTTAAAATGCCATGCCAAAGCTTTTCCTGATTTACTGAGCTTTCCTGTCGGCGGTTCGAGTTTTGTCTCCATGCGCTTCAGTTCCAACTTCAACTGGTCAAATGCTCCACCCGGGGTACTAAGCGCTTCCATTGTCTCTTTCCAGTCCAGATCGTCGGCATGGCTTTCCAATTGCACCAAAACCGTTTGCATTGCGACGAGGTCATTGTAAAGATTCTTCCGGTCATCGCTGGCGTTCTGGACATCGTTTATATATTCGATGACAGTTTTGGTATGGTCTATGAGGAAGCCAATGACAGTTGGAACAGGAAGATCCATTGCGCCTCGCTCGTGGGTTCGATTGAGAACAAAGGCGACAACGAATGACTCCGGTCTAATTCGTCAGCCGGAAATTAAATACTTAAAGCACCAGCCAGTCGATCTGTCTTGTTCGCTGGAGGCTGACAGCCACAATGCACACTTTTGGTAGAATTGTAGTTTTGAGATGAAAGTGACAGATTCGAATATATACAAACATACTGAATCGTCTGTCTAGAATACAAGGATCACGCATTTTTAGCCCAAGTAATGAAATCCCATTTCCGACACTTTGAAATTATCCCTCCAGAAATACAATTTCCCTTCCATGATCAGCATTATCCTCTGTCACTGATCATGATACCACTCCCGTTGAAACCTTTTCTAATACACATTAAACTAAAATTCTGTCCTATTTATATATGGGGATCAGCGAGAATGGAGATAGAATTGGGAGTAACGTTTTGGGTCTTTATAGCAAATTTTCATACTGGTTTCAATGAATTAACGGTTTGTTTCGAGCGTATTGGCGCCTGTGGTGGCATTCTTAAATTTCAATCGTAGATAGCGGATTATTGCATGACATGAAGCCAATTTCCATGGAACCTGACTGATCCGATCACCACGAAACCAAGACGAGATTATTCCGCTGCTTGGCGGTGAGATACAACGGGCCAATGAGAGCACTCCTTTGTACCTATAAGTCACGTGCTTTGAGCCAATGAGAGACTGCGCTTGTTCCTGGTAAGCTGAACCTTCGCTTCACCGCCTCACCGATTGCCGCAATGCATCGTTCAAAAAGTATGTGTATATAACAGCAAGAACACCCCCCGCCCAAACCTCTAAACCTCTGCCACCATGGATCAGTTCTTCCCCCATGATCTCGACATGACGATATTGGACGAAGTCGACGAAGTTGGAATGATGGACCTCAGCCAAGTCTTAGCAACGAACGTAGCCCCGTCATCAGACTTTGTGATACCCAACCTCCTATCTTATCCAATCATGCCACAGGACGTTATGGGCTTGGATCTCGTCCAGTCACCGATGGTAAAGCGACCTAGAATTGAAGACATACCACATGAGCCGCAACTACCTAAGCGACGACGCAGACGTGGCACATTGTACGTTCTCCATTAATACCGAGGACTTGGCTGACAATTTTTGTAGTCATCGACGTGTCTTGAAACCGGTTGTCGGAAATAATCATTCCGGAAGGACTGGAGTTCCCGCGTGCGCCCAATGCCGTCTACGACGGAGCAAGGTATTGTCTTACAACTTTTTTGAGATGTTAATAATAGTGCACCTACATTCACGTCGATGCACCGTGTCGGTATTGTCGTTCCAACAAGATTTCTGAACCATGTGTGAAGTTGTTGGGCCCGAAGGCTCAAGCTTGGATCGTCCATTCGCAGCACATACAAGACACTGTCCCGCAGTCACGGCCGCTTACACGATACGATCCCACAATTCCGTCTAAGCACATCCATATTTTCGAATATCTATTTTTTGAAGACGATAATTGGGAGACAGAAATCTTTCGCAAATTTATTCGGACACTCTCTTCGATGTATGCCTTATCTGTGGATCATACTGGCCTTCGCGCTGCGATGTTGTGTTACATCATTCAAGCCACTGGCGTTCCAACGGTTGAACAATACGAAAAAACCGAAATTTACAATAACGCCTGCTCCACCCTTATTGAAAAGTTAGACGATGTTCGCCGACTTGATGAAAGCGATCTCTACGCCTCGTACTTCATCGCAGTAGCCCGTTTACAGGCCGCCACCAAAGAAAACGTTCTGCTGTCGGAATCGGAATCCGGCATTTGTTTGAGCAACGTGGAAGGGTGTTTGGCAGTGGCACGGGCTCTTTACAACTGGGAATATGAGTCCCGACGTCGCGACAAAATTCCTGCGCTCTGGTATTTTGTGCGAAGTAGTCTTCTTGACTGGGTGGATATTCTTCAAAAGCGCTCGGGGTCGGACATCCAAGCCGACTTCATCAGTCTAGGGTTTAGGGAGATCCTCGGCTTAGAATCCCTTTGCCAGATGGATTGCTTTTACAAGTTATTGGGAGGTGGTTGGGACGACTATTTGTATCGGACTATACTAGACCTTACAGAAGCCAATTCCGCTATTATACGCACACAATGCGAATTGTTTGGTCGTATTTCTTCCATGAGCCTCTCAGCACTCTCCAATAGTCTTCCGGAGCTTCCTTCAAATTTTCGGTTGTCGCTAGACCAAATTCAAAAGGATTACACCGTCTATGGTCCTGCAACCTTAGATATCGCACGCAAGGTTCTCGAAGGGCTGTTAGGAGTGGGAGACCGGGAAATGCAGTCATTCACGAGGAGGAACGCAGAAACTGCAGCCACGGTCCTCATGAGCCTCGTCGTTGTTGATATAACTTGTTTATTGAGCGGCTTTTTTGCTGTCTTATTGAGCGCACCATCACTTATTGAGGGTCTCACATCGGTGGAGGCAGTTGAAATTGGCCACGAAATTTTGACTTGGTTTCGTGCTG
>Ga0335073_10016016_pt1 | contig 10476 bp, 12 predicted proteins | sample Lox_Sample_22_FD_207093 | JGI IMG/M metagenome (GOLD analysis project Ga0335073, IMG submission 207093) | Soil microbial communities from Loxahatchee National Wildlife Refuge, Florida, United States - Lox_Sample_2.2 | ecosystem: Environmental > Terrestrial > Soil > Wetlands | place: USA...
CGGAGCTGACCGGCCCGGCTCAGCTCGCACCCAAAACGCGAAAGCTCCCGCGCTCTGGGCACCTTCCCTCTTCGTATTTGCATGACGACACTCTACCGAGTGTCACCAATCATTCTGAACGAGAACACAACGCAGGATTAATGCGATGCGCATATTCGCCTATTACGGCAACGCTTCCCAGCGCTTCCGAGCAACGTCTAACCGCAGGGGGAATCTCATGCCCATTCACATCCTTGCCGTGGTGGTGCTCGGCCTTATGTGCGGAAGCGAGTTGAGCGTGGCGGCATTCGCCCACCCGACGTTCAGCGCACAGCCGTTGGAAACGCACGTGCGGCTGCGCGCTGCCTTTGCCGTTTTGCTTGGGCGCGTGATGCCATTTTGGATGTCAGGCTCCACTGTGCTGAATCTTCTGCTGCTATTGCCCTTCGAACATTTGAGTAATGCTGCGTGGCGACTGGCCGCTGTCGCTTTTGCGATGCAAGCGCTCGCGGTAGTATTTTCGCTCGTAGGTCCGGTTCCCATCAATAACCGGATCGCCAAATGGACACCGGAATCGCTGCCCGGCGACTGGCAGGCACAAGAACACCGCTGGGATGTCTACCACTGGTGGAGAACGTGCGGACTGGTCGCCGGTTTCGTGATCCTCGTCCTGAGCCTGCGCTAAGAACCGTTTTCTTCAGGCTCAGTGGCCAAATATTACTTGCATTTAGCAAGTAACATGGATAATGTTTCCGGCCGTGCCAGGGAGAAGCAGGTCAAAGGCGCGATCCGGTTGCCCGGTGAGCATTTCGCTCGAGAGGTTTGGGGATCGCTGGTCGCTGCTGATCATTCGCGATCTGATGGTTCGCGGATACCGGACGTTCAAGGAATTTCAGGAATCGGGCGAGGGGATCGCGACGAACGTCCTGGCCGACCGTCTAAGAAAGCTCGAAGCCGCTGAAATCATTACGGTGGAGACGGATAAAGCGGACGGACGAAAATTAAATTACCGGCTGACGGAAAAAGGGATCGATCTCGCTCCGGTGATGCTGGAGCTGCTGGTTTGGGCGTCGCGGCATGAGGAAACAGGCGCGCCGTGCGCCGCGATCGAAAACATGGCGATGAATCGCGAGGCCGTACTCGCGGAAACCAAGCGGCGGTGGCTCGAGCGGGACCCGACTCCGCTGTTGCCCAGATTTGACGGCGCCGATATCGTCCGAAGCCGGGCGCGCGGCCGCCAAAGAGCTCCAGTCGCACTTCGTAGTTAAATTCACATCCTCTGAGGGAGGAGCAAGAAATGAGCAAGGTGCGAGTACTGGTTGGCACGCGCAAGGGCGCGTTCATTTTGACTTCGGACGGAAAGCGCGAAAAGTGGGATGTGAGCGGGCCACACTTCGCGGGCTGGGAAATTTACCACCTGAAAGGCTCGTCCGTTGATCCGAACCGGCTGTACGCGTCGCAATCGAGCGGCTGGTTCGGGCAAGTAATCCAGCGTTCGAGCGACGGCGGCAAGACCTGGGAAACGCCCGGAGGCGAAGAGATGCCAAAGCCAGGCGGCATGCCGGCCGGCGCAAGCAACAAATTCGTCTACGATGTTTCTGGCGCGACCGGCAAGCCGCTCACGACGCACCAGTGGTACGACGGCACGCAGCATCCGTGGGAATTCAAGCGGGTGTGGCATCTCGAGCCATCGCTCACGGATGCCGAGACCGTCTATGCGGGCGTCGAGGATGCAGCGCTATTCAAGTCGACTGACGGCGCGAAGTCCTGGCACGAAATCTCCGGGCTTCGCGGGCATGGCACCGGCCCGAAATGGCAACCGGGCGCGGGCGGGATGTGCCTGCACTCGATCGTGCTCGATCCGAGCGATCCGCAGCGGATGTTCATCGCGATTTCGGCGGCGGGCGCTTTTCGAACCGACGACGGCGGCGCAACCTGGAAGCCGATCAATCGCGGGCTCAAGTCGCAATACATTCCCGACCCCAATGCCGAGGTGGGCCACTGCGTGCACCACATCGCGATGCACGCCGCGCGCCCGGGCGTGCTCTACATGCAGAAGCACTGGGACGTGATGCGCAGCGACAATGCCGGAGATTTGTGGCACGAAGTCAGCGGCAATCTGCCGACCGATTTCGGATTCGTGATCGACGTTCACGCGCACGAGCCGGAAACCATCTACGTGGTGCCCATCAAGAGCGACGGGGAACACTTCCCGATAGACGGCAAGCTGCGCGTCTACCGCAGCCGCAGCGGCGGAAACGAGTGGGAGCCGCTGACGAAAGGGCTGCCGCAGAGCGACTGCTACGTGAACGTGCTGCGCGACGCGATGGCCGTCGATTCGCTCGATTCCTGCGGGATCTATTTCGGCACCACGGGCGGGCAGGTGTACGGATCTTCGGATGCGGGCGATACGTGGGCGCCTATTGTGCGCGATCTTCCAGCCGTGCTATCTGTCGAGGTGCAGACGATTCGCTGATTCGGTTGCCATGATACAAGTCATACTTCCGGCGCATCTGCGGACGCTGGCGCACGTCGACGGCGAAGTAGCCGTCGATGTGGAAGGGCCAGCGACGCTGCGGTCGGTCCTCGATGCCATCGAGGCGCAATACCCCATGCTGCGTGGGACGATTCGCGACCACGTCACCCTCGAGCGGCGGCCGTTTTTGCGGTTTTTCGCCTGCCAGGAGGATTTGTCGCTCGAGCCGCCGGATACGCCGCTGCCCGATCCAGTTGTCCGCGGGACCGAGCCTTTCATGATCGTCGGCGCCATCGCCGGCGGCTAGATCGCTGCTGCTTCCCGCCTTTCGCGCAGACACTTCCGCCGCGCTGGCCTATAATGGGCGTCGCTTTAATCCCTATTCTTGGATAAACCGAATGATGACGATCCGCCCAGCCACGGCCGACGACGCGGCGCTGCTCACCGCCCTGATCCACGAACTTGCGGAATACGACCGGCTCGCGAACGAAGCCAGCGTGCTCGAGGAGGACATCACTCGAGACGGCTTCGGCACGCACCCGAAATTTCGGGCGGTGATCGCCGAGTGGAATGGAGAGCCGGCGGGCTACGCGCTGTTCTTCGAGTTCTACTCCACGTTTCAGGGCCGCGCCGGATTGTTTCTCGACGATCTTTTCGTTCGCCCGCACCTTCGCCAGCACGGGATCGGCACGGCGCTGCTCGCGCACGTCGCCGGGATCGCGTGGAGGGAAGGCTACTTTTGCATGCGCTGGGAAGTGCTCGACTGGAATAAGCCCGCGATCGAGTTCTACGAGAAAATGGGCGCCGTCTTCATGGACGAGTGGAAATCGGCCTGCTTGATCGGCGATCCCCTCGAAGGCGTGGCCAAGACGGCCCAGTAACAGCCAGTGATAACTGAAGACTGCGCGCGCCCTCGTCTGGCTCGAAAAGCCTCTACTTCTGCTTTGGGGAAAGCACCTCGGGCTGAACGCTGAGCTGAGGCGCCGGGGGCGCGGAGTGGTTGACCAAACGCGACTGGTCCGGCCGGTCGAATTCGAATATTCCCCAAGGGTCAGCAGCCACGAGAAAGCGGTCCGGCTCGACGAGCACCGCGGAGGGCGTGAGCGGCGCGCCGCCGGTCAGGGTCAGGTAGTAGATTCCGATCGGCGTGCCGTCTTTGCTGAAGCCAACCAGTGTGTCGCCGATGCCCGCCCACGTCTCCTGCGTCGCCGGGTCGACGCTCACGGCAGTGATCTGCGGCTTCTCCGTGGAACTCGGGCCTAGATCTCCCAGATTCACGCGCGCGGTCGCGGTAATACTCGTCAGGCCGGATCCGAAGCGTCCGTGCGGATAGAAGTGTGCGCGGGGCTCGATTCCGACCGATCCGGCACCTTCCGAATGCTCACCGCGGGCGCCAGCGCCGCCAGCGAGTGGATTGGCCGAGGCACTCGGGCCGCCCGCACCTCCCGGACCGCCTGGCCCGCCTGGTCCGGCGCCGCCACCGTGCGGCCGAAAATCCCTGGCGTTGTAGATGGACCACGCGCTGAAAGCGCCCGGCGATCCGAGGATCGACTGGAAGCCCACCCCGGGCGCCACGGTGTTTCCGTTCGCGTCGAGTGTTCCGAAGACATCGTTTGCCGCACTCGGGTCGAGCGTCAAATCCTGGGCGGTCGGCGATGGCTCGTTGTCGGAGCCGTTTTGGGTTGCCGCGAAGGAGTTCCCTGCGCCGAAAAACTGCAACGTTCCACCGCCCTGATCCGCATTCTGGTCGGAAAACGACGCTCCCGTGCTGCCGCCGCGGCCTCTCCCGCCGCCGGTGGGGCCCGACATGGTGCCCATGCCGACGTGGAGTTGCGCGCCTTGCCCCGAGACCTGCCCGGAAACGGTCCCGGCGAGGGTATTGTTGCCGAAGTTGCTGGGAGCGGCGCCGAAGCTGGATTGCCAGTTACCCTGCTGCCCGCCGCCCCGTCCATAACCTCCGCCGGATGCGAACAGCTGGTTGAGGCCCATGCCCACGCCGCCGCCGAATTTGAGGTCGCCGGACGAACCGAGGCTGACCCAGCCCCCCGTCCTTTCGGAGAGCGAAAGTTCGGTGAAATTCAGGCCCAGCTCGACGCGATCGCGCGGCCCGGTGTCGGGAGCCACAAAGAAATTGTCGGGAAGCGAAGTCTCGTAGGCGACGTAACCGAAGCGGTCGTACTTGCGCAAGGTGGGTTGGGGCAGCGACGTAAACGCGAAATAGACTCCGCCCGCGGAATCGCCGGTGATTTTGCCCCAGTCGATCACGCGGTTATTGCCGGACTCGTCTTCAGTGATGTATTGCGGATCGCCGAAGCTGCGTATCACCTTGCCGCGCTCGTCGATGATTTGAACCAGGTGGGTCGAGGTCAGCGAGGTGACGGCGAACTGGCCTCCGGGGAGCGCCACGACCGAGGTGGGCGCCGTAACCGGCACTTTGGCCGTCAGCGAGCCGTCAGGGCCGAAGATTTCAATCGCGTTCGCACCGCGGTCCGCAACAAAGAGGCTGCCGTCTTTGCCGAGGTCGAAGTCGACCGCATACCGGATCGTGGCGCCGCGCGAGTGAGCGTTTGGAACCTGGCCGATCAGGCTGCCTTCAGCGTTGTAGATCGAAATCACGCTCGCAGGTTTGGCGAGGATGTAGTAGCGCCCGGCGGAATCGCGCTTCATAGCGGCCACTCCGGCGCCAATCGACGGGAACACACGCGCGCGCGGCTCGATGATGCTGCGGATTTGTTGGCCCTTGACCGGCTGAGGCAAGCTGGCGAACAGCAGGCCCAGCACAACCGCCCCGAATACGCAAAGCCCCGTTTGACGTACCATCCCGCACCCTTGCGCCCGCCCGACATGGGACGGGGTCAGTTATTAATTGCTCTGATGCAGGTTCCGGGTTCCCGGGTTTTTCGCGGTCCGGGGCACAAAAGGAACATCAAATACAATGCCAGGCCGGTGCCAGGACGGAACTCCCCGGCTTCCGGCTGGGGCAGAATTTCTTGTTTGGGTTTCTTGATCTTATAATGAGCGAACCGCGATGAGCGCACCGAAGCGATATGTGGACGCCAATGAAGCCATGCTCATCGAGCGCGTTTGCCAGGGAGATAAAGAGGCGTTCTACACCCTGGTTCGTCCATACGAGAGAGCTGTATACACCGCCGCGATATCGATTCTGAATAATCCCGCCGATGCCGAAGAAGCCGCGCAAGAAGCCGTCTTAAAGGCTTTTTCGAACCTCGCGCGATTCCGCGGCGAGGCCAAGTTCAGCACCTGGCTCATTCAGATCACGATCAACGAAGCCCGGGTGAGGCTGCGAAAGGACCGCCGCCACCTCTACGAGTCCGTCGACGATCCGCGAAGCGACGAAGAAGGCGACTATTTCCCGCGGGATTTTGCCGACTGGCGCGAGGTTCCGTCCGAAGCGCTGCAACGCGAGGAGCTGAGGCAGGCGCTGAACCGCGCGATTGCCGCGCTGGCTCCCAAGTATCGCGAAGTGCTGGTGCTGCGCGACGTGCAGCACCTGAGCACGCAGGAGACCGCCGAGGCTCTGGGCATTTCGGAGGGAAACGTGAAGGTGCGCCTGCTGCGCGCCCGTCTGCTGGTGCGCGACGCGCTCGCGCCGGGGATTGATGGCAGTTGGAGCGTGGGCGAGACGCGGTATCGGAAGGTACGGCCTTGGTAGGAGCCGTTCGGAAAGTTTGTAACTAAATGGGAGTTGGCGTGTCACATGAGTGTGATTGAGATGAGTTGCGTCGAGGTCTGGCGGGAGATATCCAACTATCTCGACGGCGAGATCGACGGGGAACTGCGCGCGCGCATCGAGGCTCATGTGAAGGTCTGCGCGCACTGCACCGCGATTCTCGACGGAGCCAGGAACGTGGTGAAGCTCGTGGCGGATGGCGTTGAGTACGAGCTCCCGTTGGGTTTCGGCCACCGCCTGTACGACAAGATCCGCAGCTGCTAGCGAACTGCTCGCCTCACGAACCTGCTGGAGCGCCGCTCCGATCCCGATGTTCTTCGCTTAGGAACCAATGGCTTACCTGGCCGGCCATTTCTTCGGCGACGTCGTGATTGTCGATGAAGAAAGAAATCTTCCAATCGCCCGACGCGTTTTTCTCCCATAATTCGAAATAGCGATGCCGCTTGCGGATCGTTTCGCCCCCGCTTTTCGGCTTCAGGATCAGCTCGTGCCAGCCGAAGTCATACGCCGCGTTGCCGAGGATCGCGATGTCGATGATGATCACCGCCAATTTCACCGAATATCCCGCGAACAACTCGGTTAATCGCTCGCGCAGCGCTTCCGTCGCCCTCTCGCGGAAGCAGCTCGGGCCGCCTTCGGACATGTCCGTAAAACCATCGTCCTTGAAGACGGAGAGCACTTGGTCCACGTCCCCGCGATTGTATCCCTCGCGAAATTCTGTCTTCGCCACGTTGATCAGGTACGTATCGTCCATTGTTCTCGGCCCTTCCGAAACGCCGTTTCCTTCGGGTTTTTTCGATCTGGCGGAGAGGGGGATTCTGCCCTATCCGCTCCGTGGCATTAGACGCAGTTGCGGAGCCTGTTTGCTACATTTTGTTAAGTGGTTTTGTTTATTTCAATTAGTCAATCTTACTGTGCAAGGAGTCTTTGTGAGCGGAGGCCACTACGGCCACTTGGCCGGAGACCCGAACAAATTCATAGTGCACAAAGCAACCGATGTAGTCGTAATCGCAAAGGGACTGAAGGTCCCAGCGGCGGGTACGGGGAAAAGAATGGCCGCCCAACAGGAGAGGGTCGGGCGGCCATTGCGGAGCGACAACCTCAGCCGCAGCACAGGATGGCCGTCCTATGCCCGCGGCCGAACCTATAGAGCGCGTTGGTCAAAAAATCTAGGCTGTCTGACCAATCCTTCGAGCGAGCCGTTTCGAAAATTGAAAGCGATCAACGAGAAAGGTGCCCTCTCTTCCGCCTACGCTTCGAATCAAGAAACAAGTTCACCAACACGTAGACCAGGAAAATCATAGCGGCGATGCAAACCCCCAAGAAGACTCGGGGCTCCATACTTGCACTCTCGCGCGGCTCTACCGCTCAGCCGCGTGCGAGCATAGCTTTTTCGGGATCAACGACGCATAAACACGGCCTAAGAACCTTATAAACAGGCACAGGTGAGATTCCGCGCCTTTTCTGGGTCTGGCGATTGCGAAGGAAAGTGAGACTAGACTGTGGATGGTTGGTGCTGGCGCCGACGTTCAGCAAGAACGATAACGCGAATATCCTTAGCCTTGCGGACAATTCGCGGAATCAGGTCCTTACCTAGCAAAAGGCCCCATGAGCGATGCTTGGGCCTGCTCAGTAATATTTGAGTAATTCGATTACGGCGCGCGAAATCGACTATCGTCTCCGCGGGATCATCGCCTTCCAAGATCCGCGCTTCAATGTGAAGATTCCTAGCAAAGTTAAGATGGGCTTCGACGGCATCGACACGTCCGTCTGTCCCATGGTCGCCCCGGGACGGCAATACGCCCACCGCGAAACAATCAGCGCCAAGGTAGTCGGCCATTCTGCGGCCCCGCCGAATGAGCATGGCGGAAGACGGATCCGCAGTGACATAAATCAAAATGCGATCCTGGACTTCCTTTTCGGCTACGGATGAAGAAGAAATGTCCATTCTTTCTTCGGCGTTCTCCGTGGTTCCCCTGATGTCTTGTTCGTGGGCGGCTTGCCGCAGGGCCAGCTCGCGCAGGGATACGAGCGTCGATTCCTTGAAAAAATTCTCCAGTGCGCGCTGGGCCTTTTCTGGCGTATAGATAACGCCCCTCTTCAGGCGGTTCGTGAGCGCTTCAGTCGTCGCATCAACCATGACGACCTCAGATGCACTCTTGACGAGCCAATCCGGCACCGTTTCGCGAACGCGGATATCAGTAATGTGAAAAATATGGTCGTTAAGGCTTTCCAGATGCTGGATGTTCATGTTCGTCATTACATCGATCCCCGAGTCCAACAACACTTGAACGTCCTCCCATCGCTTGCAACGCTCCGAACCAGGAACATTGGTGTGCGCTAGTTCGTCGACAACGCAGATGGCGGGGCGTCGCTTCAGGATCGCCTCGGTATCCATTTCTTGGAGCGTTACGCCACGATAGTTAATCGTCTTGGTCGGAATCATTTCGAGTCCGGCGGTTCTGGCGATCGTGTCTTTCCTTCCGTGCGGTTCAAAGTAGCCGACAACGACATCTTTCCCTTGTTTCCCGAGTTGCTGAGCTTCCTCAAGCATACGATACGTTTTTCCAACTCCGGCTGCATAACCGAGAAACAACTGTAGCCGTCCTCGTGCAGCGCGCGAATGGCCGGCAGTCAGGTCTGCGCTATTGGGGATAGACGACGACATCGATTCCTTCGGCTGAACGAATGAGGCGATCGACGAGATTACCCCAGATTCGCGTTTGCACTCCGTATCGAGTGCTGTGCCCAACGAAAATTTGAGTGATTCCTACCTGCTTCGCAAACCTCAAGATGGCTTCTGCGTTGTCGAATCCACTTAGTATCTCCACTTGAGCCCCAAGTTCGCGAGCATAGTCCAGATTTCGCTTCAGGACCTCTTGATCCTGTGGAGAGAGCGAGCTTTCTTGCACGTAAACGACATAAAATTCGCCTTGGAAGCGGTCGGCATTGCGACGCCCGCTTTCCAGCATGTGGGCGGCGCTAGCTCGCGGGCTCACGCAAACCAGAATACGCTCTTGCACACCCCATGACTGATCCATGCCATGCGAGCGAAGATAACTCTCAAGTTGGCGGTCTACCACGGAAGCGGCAACCAGCAGAGCCAATTCACGCAATCGGGAGAGCTTGTGCGCTTCCGCGAGGGCGGAAGCGCGCTCCCCAGCCAGCGGCTCTCGCCAGAGGCCATCTTTGGCAGGAGCATCTACAACGACGATCTCGTCCGCGGTCTTGTCCAGAAATCCGCTTGGAATCGTGCACGAAGCGCGGTTGCCAGTGATACGCTGTACTTCATCTTGAAGCTTTTCGAGGTACTGTAAGTTTACCGTCGTGACGACGGAGATGCCGGCGTCGAGTAATTGACCGACATCCTGCCATCGACAACCATTCGGGCTGCCCGGGGGATTTTGATAAGCAAGGCCGTCAATCAGCGCAACCTGGGGATGTCGACGAATTACCGCATCCACGTCGATTGTTTCCGATTCGCCAATCTTCAATGTTGGAATAACCTCAAGTTTTTGGAGTATCACTTGAACTTCGGGCGGATACTCGGGCTGCAGCGCACAAACGATTACGTCTTCGCCTCGCTGGCGGCGCCTGCGCCCTTCGTCTAGCATTTGGAAGGATTTGCCTACTCCACCGGCGTAGCCAAGGAACACCTTCAGCCTGCCGCGTCGCGCCCTGCGTTCCTCCAGTTCGATTTGCGCGAGCAGTTGCTCAGGAGTTGGTCGCTGTGGCGAGGCTTTGGGCATCAAGAATTATTGTATCGAGATCGCAGCCAAGAGGAAACGAAGCTGCTCAATGCGATGACGATTCGGTGCCTAGCCACCAGCGCCGGACTGCTACTATCGACCACACCGCCTCAACTAGTCCGAATGGCCAGGCTCCCTGGAGAAACCCGTATGCCGAACCCAATGCACATGCGCCGGCAAACGCCAGCGTATACCAATGGCTGCGACGCTCTAAGGCGTAAAACAAGAGCATCAGGGTGACCGCGATTAAGCCAAAAGCGGTGAGTGAGTCCCTATAATTCATTGGGATGGACAACCGCACCTCGTCAGGGCTTGCGCGCTACGATGAGCCACCAATTCTCGCCATAAGAGTCGTGTTGTATGAAGCGATCGTCTCGGCTAACGATCTCAAAATTCGCCTGGCGAAGTTCGCCCTCCACCTGCTCGGCCGAGATTTCATGCTCGGCGGTTGGCGAGATGTCACCGCTGCCTGGCTTTGGTTCACGATCGACGACGACCAGCCGTCCCGCCGGAACCAGCGCCTGGTACACATGGACGAGGATCGAATGGGAATCCGTGAATTCGTGATAAGTGTTTGAAAT
>Ga0335073_10016018_pt1 | contig 10475 bp, 7 predicted proteins | sample Lox_Sample_22_FD_207093 | JGI IMG/M metagenome (GOLD analysis project Ga0335073, IMG submission 207093) | Soil microbial communities from Loxahatchee National Wildlife Refuge, Florida, United States - Lox_Sample_2.2 | ecosystem: Environmental > Terrestrial > Soil > Wetlands | place: USA: Florida...
CGCGCCAGTTTCGAATCGCCCGATCCGGAACTCAAGAGCATCTGGGAGATAAGCTGGCGCACCGCGCGCCTCGACGCCCACGAAACCTACATGGACACGCCCTACTACGAGCAGTTGCAGTACATCGGCGACACGCGCATCCAGGCGCTGATCTCGTATGCTGTTGCCGGCGACGGACGGCTCGCTCGCCAGGCACTCCGTGCTTTTGACCAGTCCAGAATCCCGGAAGGGCTGACACTCAGCCGCTATCCCACGTCGCTCGCGCAGCACATCCCCACGTTCTCGCTGTTGTGGATCGGCATGCTTCACGACTGGTGGATGTACCAGCCCGACAGTGAGCCGGTGCGCGAATCGCTCGAAGGGACGCGCAGCGTGCTCGACTGGTTCGCGCAATACGAACAGTCCGACGGCCTGCTCCGCCAAGTGCCGTGGTGGAGCTTCATCGACTGGGTCTCTTCAGGCGAGATTCCAACCTACGACGCGAATCACGAATCGTGTATGACTACGCTCGAGTACCTCGGGGCGCTCGACGATGCCGCCGACCTGGAGCAGGCGTTAGGCGACCCCACACTTGCACAGCGCTACAAATCGCGCGCTGCGCACGTGCGTGAAGGGCTTTTGAGCCAATGCTGGAGCGACGCCCGCGGCCTTATCGCCGAAACGCCCGAGAAGAAGGGATTCAGCCAGCAGGCCAACATCCTCGCGGTTCTGTACGACGTAGTTCCAAAAGATAAACAACACGAAGTGCTGCAAAAAATCCTCGCCATAGAACCCGGAACCACACCCGACGGGGTCCTGAGCGCGTCCTACTACTTCCGGTTCTACCTGGCGCGGGCCCTCGACCACGCCGGAATGGGCGACGAGTACTTGAGCTCGATCAAGCCGTGGCGCGAGCTGCTGCCGCTCCACTTCAGCACCTGGCCCGAAACTCCCGGCCAAACCCGTTCTGACTCACACGCGTGGAGCGCGCACCCCATCTACGACCTGCTGACGTTGGTCGCGGGGGTTGAGCCGGCCAGTCCTGGCTTCAAGACCGTCCGAATTGCGCCGCACCTGGGCAATCTAAAAGAACTGAAGGCATCGTTTCCCCATCCCGAGGGCGACATCAAGGTGGAATATCGCTGGAATCCGGAACACGCCGACCCAAACACGAAAGGCGGGGGAACGTTCTTCGCGACCATTGATCTGCCCGGCACATTGACCGGCACCTTTGAATTCGACGGCCGCAGTTGGGCGCTCAAACCAGGGCACAACCCGATCCGGGTTCCGATGAGGTGAAAATCGGGGCAATAGACTTCGAATAAGCCAACTTTTATAACGGGGACCATAAAGAATGCCTCCGCCCGCATGGAAACCTTGCCATGCATCTTTTGTTCGATCTTCGAATTTTAGGTGCAAAATCGGTTATCTAATGGTATTTTGCGTTTCAAGCCGAACTGAAACGTGGTACAACTCCAACATGACAAAGGGGCAAGTTATAAGTCCAACAGGTCAAGTGAACCTGAAAACGCTGGCTGAATACCTCGAGCTTTCCCAGACCACAGTTTCGCTTGTCTTGAATGATTCGCCGTCCGCAAAATCAATACCCCAGGAAACTCGCAATCGTGTCACCGAAGCAGCGCGCAAGCTGAATTACAGGCCCAACTACTTTGCGCGATCGCTGCGGCAGCGGCGTTCGATGAGCGTGGGCGTGCTCGCCCCCGATTTGAGCGAGGGCTACTTTACGCGCGTGATGAGCGGTGTTGTAGAGGAACTGACCGAAGCCAAGTATTTCTACTTCACCGCGTGCCACGACTGGAAACGCGAGCTTATCGAGAAGTATCCGCGCTTGCTGGTTGATCGCGCGGTGGACGGCTTCCTGCTCTTAAATACGCCGGTCGAACAATTCGATGTTCCCGTACCTGTTGTAGCCATCTCTGCGCATAGCTCCGCAGAAAACGTAACCAATGTCATACTCGATCACCACCAGGCCATCGAACAGGCATTAACTCACCTGACCGATCTTGGACATAAACACATTGCGTTCATGCGCGGCCCGCGCGCCATCCCCGACTCAGAGTTCCGCTGGACCAGCATCCAGGAAGTGGCGCAGGAGAAGGACCTGAAGATTGACCCGAGCCTTGTAACGCGCATTGACGCAGCGGGATGGTCAATGAAGACCGGTCAGCACCCCATGGCGCCCGAGATCGGCTACAAACCAATGAAGACGCTGCTTGAAAAGACGCAAGAGTTTACCGCGGTCTTCTGCTTCAACGACATCTCTGCAATCGGCGCTCTGCGCGCGCTCAAGGAGGCCGGCCGTCGCGTGCCTGAAGACGTATCCGTCGTGGGTTTCGACGACATTGTCTCGGCGGCCTATTGCACGCCTTCGCTCACTACGGTCCGCCAGCCGCTCTTCGAAATGGGCAAGCGCGGAGCACAGATTCTGCTTGAAAGGATCGGGAACTCCGACAAGGCCTTCCCGACGGAAATTGTGATGAGCCCGGAGCTGATTATTCGCGAGTCGACCGGCCCCGCGCCGAAGGGGTAAGGCGGGGAGTATGCAGTTGGGAATTGGCTGGAGAAGCCAATATTCAAGAGCCCGAAGCGCCGATTGCTTAGATCCTAGTCCCTCAGCCCCTAATCCCTGTTTCTACGAACACGCAGCCTCGAGCCATCGGCTTACATACACCTGTGCGTGAGCCTCGCCGCAATAGTGGCGCGCCCCAGGCGCGTCGGCGGCGTCCTTGGTCCATTTGTAAATGGTGAGCTGCGAACTATTGCAATTGATCACGATCCAGCGCATCGGATTATTGCTCTCTTCGCCACAAATCTCACATCGATAAATAGTGCCTATCAAATTCGACCTCCAAATCTATTGCTCGGGAATCCTCTCCTCCGTTAGCGAGCCGTTCCCTCAGCCCCTTCGTCCCTAGTCCCTTAGTCCCTGTCTCTTTCATTCCAGCATCTGCATGTCGAGCGGAGAAACCAGCATGCAATCCATGGTGCGCACTGAAGCAAGCGCGCACTTGAGCGCCGAGCTTCTGCACGGTTCCACGGTAACCACGAACGGCAGCGCATGGCCCGGATAGCCGGGCTTTTGCAGTATGGCGCGGATATTGATCTGCTCGTTGGCCAGCGCGGTGGTAATAGCCGCAACAATTCCGGGCCTATCCATCACCAGGAAGCGAATGTAGTGCGGCACCTCGAACTCCGCGCCAACGTGCGCGGGAGACGAGGGAATGCCGACGCGGCGCGAGCCGTGTGCGAGCGCGAGCAGATCGCTGACCACAGCGACTGCAGTGGGATGCCCGCCCGCTCCGTGCCCTGAGAAGACAACGTCGCCGCCGTAGCGGCCACTGGCGATCACCATGTTCTCGGTTCCCTGCGACCACGCGAGCGGCGAACGTTGAGACACCAACATTGGTCCCACGGTGGCCGCAATCACGCCATCGTTCTCTTCGGCCCGTGCAATTTGTCGAATCGTGCATCCGAGGTCGCGCGCATAGCTGAAATCAACCGCGCTCACTTCGGTGATGGGTCGCGGAACAATCTCCTCGGGATCGATCTGCACACGCAAAGCCAGGCGCATCAAAATCGCTAGCTTGGCGCGCGCGTCAAATCCGCCCACATCTTCAGTAGGGTCTGCCTCTGCGTAGCCCTTAGCCTGCGCCTCCGCCAACACCGGCGCGTATTCGGCGCCCGCCTCCATCTTGCTCAGAATGAAATTGCAGGTGCCGTTGAGAATGCCTTCGATGCGCTGAATACGATCGCCAGCCAGGCCCTGCTCGAGGCCGGGGATCACGGGAATTCCACCAGCCACGGCCGCACCGTACTTAAGATGGCCGCCTTTTTCCTGCGCCAGCCGTTCCAGGTCGTTGCCGTGAAATGCGATGAGTTTCTTGTTGGCGGTAACCACGCTCTTGCCCGCTGCGAGCGCCTTGCGAACCCAGCTTCCCGCGGGGTCGAGCCCTCCAGCAAGTTCCACAATTACGTCAACGTCCGAGGCAAGCACCGCATCGGCATCCTCGCTCCAAACCACGCCTGCTGGAACCCAATCCGCGCGCTTGCGGGCAACATTGCGGTTGAAGACGTGCGTCAGTTCGAGACCCTGCGGCTTCGATTCCACCAGAATCCGCGCCACCGAACTGCCCACCGTGCCGAAACCAAAGATGGCAATGCGCAGCCGACGCTGTCCGGCCGTAGCCGACACCTCAACCGCCGATGCAGAAACACCTGCCTGAGACACCTGATTTTCCTCTTGCTGAAGTGAGTCACCGCGAATTCCGGCGTTGACTTGATGATAACTGAGGGAAGCAGAGATCAGAGAGCAGAGATGAGCGGTCAGCATCCAGCGAAAAGCTACTGGCCGTAGGCTATTGGCTCTTCCCTCATTTCCTTAGCCCCTTAGTCCCCTCGTCCTCTCATTCCCTTGCTCCCTCGCTCCCTTGTTCCCTTGTTCCCTGCTGTCTGCTACCATCGTGCCAGATGCGTCGCGGCCTCTCCATCTTCCTGATCCTGCTCTTCGGGCTCGGGCCGCTGTCATCGTTGATCGATGGCAGCGAGGAATCAAACCTGCCCGCATGCTGCCGCCGGCATGGTGCGCACCATTGCGCGATGTCGGTTCAGGTCGCCGCACGCATGAGGGCGACCGAGAGCGCGGAATCAGAAAAATCGCCGACTCTATCTTCGCCATCCACTTGCTCGCAGTACCCAGGCGCAATCGCGCTGCTATTTACGCCATTGCAGGCGCTCCTGGCTGCAGCCGTCAATGTCCAGGCCCCACACACTTTTGTGTTTGTGAGCGCGGCTATGCAGCCGTCGCCTCTCGCAACACCGGCGCGCGCCCACTCTGGCCGCGGACCTCCCGCCACGAATCCCGCGTGATCAAAAGTTGAGAAGCCTCTCGTAACTCCGAGCGCCGACACCTGAACGTGCATTCGGTTCCGAGCGGTCGCTCTCAATATTCCCCGCAAATTGCAAATTGATTTGCCGGCAGGCGTGTCTCGCCGCCCCTGCGCACGCATTCGATTATTTTCGGAGGTCCTTATGCGACGTCTTTATCTTCTGGCTGCCCTCATTGCAGCCGCTACCCTTCCCGTTCACGCCACCGTTTTTGCCACGGTGCACGGCATTGTCCACGATCAGCAGCACCGGCCCATCGCCGGAGCGCTCGTGACTCTCAAGGCCGTTGACTCGGACTTCGAGATCCAGGCCAAAACCAGCAACGTGGGAGCCTTCGAACTGCCGCAGGCCCCGATCGGCGTTTACAAGCTCACAGTCACGGCCGGCGGCTTCGCCACTTCCACTCAGGAACTGACAGTCGCTTCCGGAACGAATCCCGTGCTGCACATTCCGCTTACTGTCGGGGCCGAAACTCAATCCATCGTCGTCGAAGGCGATATAGCTTCAATCGACACGGCGACACCCACGACACTCATCACCAGCGCCACAATCGACGAGACTCCCGGAGCCGACCGCACGCTGGGCGTCGAGATGATCACCGACTACATTCCCGGCGCGTACATGACGCACGACATGCTGCATATGCGCGGCGGCCACCAGACAAGCTGGCTCATCGACGGCATTGCGATTCCCAACACCAAGATCGCATCGAATGTAGGCCCGCAAATCGATCCTAAGGATATCGATTCGATGGAGGGGCTGCGCGGGAGCTACGCCGCCGACCTGGGCGACCGCACCTACGGCATGTTTAACGTGCTGCCGCGCAACGGATTCGAATTCACTCGCAATGGCGAGTTGCTGATCTACGGAGGAAACGAGGGCACAGGCGAAGCGCAACTCTCGCTCGGCGACCACTCTGAAAAAACAGCCTGGTATGCCAGTGTGGCGGGCCAGCGTTCAAACTACGGGTTGGCGACACCCATTCTGCAGATCTACCACGACTCCACCAACTCGCAGAGCGGGTTTGTCTCTGTAATTCGCAACCAGACGGCCGCAGACCAGCTTCGCCTCGACGCGCAGGTGCGCAGCGATTATTTTCAGGTGCCCTACGACCCGAGCCAGACCGATTACGAGTGCACGTCAGACTACTACTGCTCGTACGGACTGCGAGACGGACAGACTGAGCGCGACGCCTTTGTAATCGCGAACTGGGTCCACACTATCTCGCCGAAAGCCCTGTTTTCGGTCGCTCCGTTCTATCACTTCAATTTGTCCGATTACGACTCGAAACCGTTTGACCAGCCAGTGTCGACGACGTGGCACCAGAACTCGAACTACGCGGGCGCGCAGGCCGACGCAAAGTTTGACGTGGGATGGAACAGCTTCTCCGGCGGCCTGTACTCGTTCGCGCAGAAAGAGAACGACCTGTTCGGCGTGCAGGTAAACGACGGCAGCGCGCCTTCGGCGCCCAACACCTCCGCCAATGCCAACGCGGGCCTGGTGGAGTTTTATATCTCCGATCATTTGAAACTGGGCCAGTACGTAACACTGCTCGGCGGTGAGCGCTTCTCAATCTATCGCGCATGGCTCAATGAATCCGCGACCTATCCGCGCATCGGCGCAACCGTTCGCATTCCGCGGCTGAACTGGGTGCTCAAGGGATTCTACGGGCACTTCTTCCAACCCGCGCCAATCCTCACCGTTTCAAGTTCAGTGCTTAATTACGCCGGCAGCCTTGGCGGCGGTGAAAACACCTTCACGGCGATCCCATCGGAACGCGACGAGGAGCACCAGTTCGGCATCGAGATTCCATACAAAGGATGGATGCTCGACGTGGACACCTTCAAAAATCGCGTCAACAACTTTCTCGACCACTCCAACCTCGGCGAGTCGAACATGTACTTCCCCATCGCGGTTGACGGAGCGTTGATCCGCGCGTGGGAGATGACTCTGCATTCGCCGCCAGTCTGGCGTTACGGCCGTTTTTACGTCACATACTCCAACCAGATCGCCCAGCAGCGCGGCAACATTATCGGCGGATTCACATGCAGCATCGCCACCGATCCAGCCTGCGACCTGGGACCGCAATACATCTCACTCGACCACGACCAGCGCGATACGCTCAACACGGGATTCACGGCGAACCTGCCGATGCGCACTTGGTTTTCGACCAATGTCTATTACGGCACCGGCTTTTCAAACGGCCTTGCCGGCGCAAACGAAGGTCCTTACAACGGCAACTATCTGCCCGTCCACACCACCTTCGATTCTTCAGTTGGCCACGCATTCGGCGAACGGTGGAACGCATCGGTAACCGCGATCAATGTGACCAACCACCGTGTGCTGCTCGACAATTCGGTCACCATCGGAGGCTTCCACTGGAACGACCCGCGAATGTTTGCAGGCGAACTCAAATATCGATTCAATTTTTGACGGATTCAGACCGTAGCGCTGTGAGCAACCGGAGCGCCGCGCTCCCCGGGGTCCCCAGTGAGTGATTTTTACTCGCTGGGGTGGTAGCGCGGTTGTATCGCCGGTCTCCAGACCGGCTGTAGCGCGGGTCTCCAGACCCGCGCCGCCTGCCCCAAAATATTCCCAAATTATGGCATCCGGTTTTGCAGTTTATTTCGCCGAAGCGCGTACCATGGGTTTCCATGGCGACAATCTTTGAGAAACTCAACCTCGGCGACCGGCAGGAGATCGTTGTATTGAACGCTCCTGACAGCTTCAAACCCGAACTGGCAAAGTTGCCGGTCATCACCATCCACCACCACATCGACTCGGTGCCCGAGTGTGGCTTCTGGCTGGCGTTTGTAACGCGCAAAGCGGAAGTCGACAAGCTCTCGCCGCAGATTGCCAGGCGCGCCAAAGGCGACGCGATTGTGTGGTTCGCGTATCCCAAAGGAACGTCGAAAAAGTACACGTGCGACTTCAACCGCGACAACGGCTGGGACAAATTGAAGGCTGCCGGGTTCGAGACCGTGCGCGCCGTTGCGATCGACGAGGACTGGAGCGGGCTGCGTTTCAGGCGCATGGAGTTCATAAAGCAGCGGGGTTAGCGGAGTTAGTCGGGCTGGGTCCACCAGTCGGTTCGGTCGATCCCTGGCAGCAAGACGTATTGCCCGACGAGTAACTGACGACCATTCGACCGAAACCCACGGCAGGTGAGCCGGGGCGTGCACATAGAGAGTCCACTATGAAGCTCCGACATTCCTTGCTGATGACCAGTTGCATTTTCATAATTAGTTGGCAGGAACCGGGCCGCACTCCTTGCGGTACGCATACGGCCTGCCTTGAAACCCGTTGAGAACGTTCTGGGCGTAGTCGTCCATAGTGTTGTCCTTGGCATCGACCGTGAACAGGACGATCAACGCTGCATCCGAGTCAATTATCAACTTCTCATAAACCATGTTTCCAGCCGGAGCTTGCCATTTGATCGTCGCCTTACGGCGCAAATAGCAATCATCTGTCAAGCCAGCATTACCCGAAAACTCGCTGCTCAACACCTTCAGCCCTCTTTTTATCTGGCCATCGACCATACCCTTCATGGTCTCCTGCATGTCGAACTTGCTGCCGTTGTCGTACCAGGAAATAAGTACCTCGAGATTCCAGTTCTTGCCGTGCTGATTCCATACGTTGTACTTAGTCGGCTTACCGTCAGAGTCCTCGCCGTCTTGAAAGCCTGTGACGCTGATGTACGCTTCGTTCTGATAAACGAAAGTATCTAACAAACCGCAGAAGGACCCGTTGAAACGGTGCTCAGCGCTGACGTCCGAGAGTGAGAGCATCCCCCACGAACAATTGGCGGGCAGTTCCTTCTCCGTTCCCAGTTTGCTTTTATCCTGTCCCCAGCAGACCGAAGTTAACAACACCGTTAGCACAGCAAAAATGAAAGTCTTCATAGTCACCTTATCCGTATGCGAGGCTTCCTTCGAGTTCAGCAAATTATTGATGCAATCAAATGCGCCGTCAATCCCCTTTTTAGCGTCCACCCGGTGAAAGTGCGCCTCGCGCTGATAGTAGCCGATGGGCAGCATGGTGTTATAAGGGGAGGGGTGCACGAAGGGCGGGCCGGAGGGGTCAAAGCAGTTGCATCATCCCTCGACCACAAACAGCCCCGGCAGCACCTCGCCCGCCTTGCCTTCGACAGTCTGCGTGAAGGCGTGGGCATTCAATGGCGGCTCGGGACCGACATAGACCGTGCGCGCGCCCGCCTGACGCGCCCAGTTCACGAAATTCGCCGCCGGATACACATTGCCAGATGTGCCGATCACAATCATCAGCGTCGAACGAGCGATTTCGCGCTGAATGCGATCCATCTCAAGCGGAATTTCTCCGAAGAAAACGATGTGGGGGCGCAGGCGCGCGCCGCACGTGCAACGGCCGACGTCGTTCAACGATGCGTATACATGGCAATCTTCAACGGGCGGCTCGCCGCACCCGTCGCCACAGCGCGACTTGGACAGTTCGCCGTGCATGTGGATGAGGTTCTTTGAGCCGGCGCGTTCGTGCAGGTCGTCAACATTCTGCGTGCACAGAAAAAATCGTCCCGGAATCTTTGCTTCGAGTTCCGCGAGCGCAATATGCGCGGGATTGGGCGCGGCCTTCTCGCAATCCAACCGGCGCTTTGAATAAAACTCCCATACCAGCGCAGGATTGCGTGCAAGCGCTTCGGGCGTGCAAATCTCTTCGACGTTGTATCCGGCCCACAATCCGTCGGACGCGCGAAACGTGGGCAAACCACTCTCGGCGCTGATGCCTGCACCGGTGAGAATAAAAACTTGGTCCGCGGGATGAATGATGACGGTAGACATGTTCGTGATTCGAGAATCGTGGCTGGAGTTGCGTGGACTTTGGACGCAGTTTTCTATTCCCTACTCCCTATTCCCTATTCCCTATTCATTACTCCCTATTCCCTATTCCCTGTCTTCACGGCGCCAGCAGCACCTTCCCCGTGGTCTTGCGCGCTTCAAGGTCGATCTGCGCCTGCGCGGCATCGGTGAGCTGATAAGTGTGTTCCATGCGCAGCTTGAGTTCGCCGCTCGCAGCCCATTTGAGCACGTCGCCCGAGCGCCACTCCAGTTCGGCTCGCGTCGCCAGGTAATGCCACATTGAGGGGCGTGTAATAAAGAGCGAGCCCTTGCTGTTGAGTTGCGCCAGGTCGAACGGGGGAACCGGACCGCTGGAGGCGCCGAACAGCACCATCATGCCTCGCGGTCGCAGGCAATTCAGGCTCTTGTCAAACGTGGTCTTGCCAACCGAGTCGTAGACCACGTCAACGCCTTTGCCGCCTGTAATGCGCTTGACCTCGGCTTCAAAGTCCTGCTCGGTATAGAGAATCACTTCCGTTGCGCCCGCCTCGCGCGAGAGCTCCGCCTTGGCCTCGGTCGACACGGTGCTGATGACACGCGCGCCCAGCGCCGAAGCCATCTGGGTCAAGAGCAGTCCCACGCCGCCCGCGCCGGCATGAACCAGCGCCGTCTCGCCGGCCTTGAGCGGAAACGTGGTGTACGCAAGATAGTGCGCCGTCATTCCCTGCAGCATTGCGGCCGCGGCGCACTCCAGGCTCAGGCCCTCGGGAATCTTGACCA
>Ga0335073_10016019_pt1 | contig 10475 bp, 4 predicted proteins | sample Lox_Sample_22_FD_207093 | JGI IMG/M metagenome (GOLD analysis project Ga0335073, IMG submission 207093) | Soil microbial communities from Loxahatchee National Wildlife Refuge, Florida, United States - Lox_Sample_2.2 | ecosystem: Environmental > Terrestrial > Soil > Wetlands | place: USA: Florida...
ACGATCTGATAGTTTTTGCGGTCGATCCAGGCGGATCCTTTCAGAAGAAGAGTGTATTCGGTGTTTCCGAGTTCTAAAGCGCTCATGGTAGCCGGGCGGTCCAGGCGCTGGCGGAAGTCGACTCGCCAAGTGTTGTAGCCCAACCAATCGGCGGGCCCGGCGCAGGTGATGGTGAACTCTTCCATGTAGGCTGGATGAAAAACCAGAACCAGGGCAGCGGCCACGTTGGCGCGAATGGCCCCTTGTAACTGGGCTCCCTGGGTATCGCCGCGATATTCGGTGACGGAAAACAGACCGGCCTGGCTCTTTTCGATGGTAGCGACGTAGTTGGAGCGACTTTCCGCGTCCCCCTTCAAGCTGCCGTCGTGATCAAAGAGCTTGTGTACCAGATTTTCTTGCGCGGTGAAGCGATCCACGTTTCCGACAAATTCTTCGACATGGTGCGTCACGCGAGGCAATACATCGTCCAGGTCGCAGGAGCCATTGGCGACGGAGACATCGGCATCGGCATCCTTGGGAATAGCGCTGAAATCAGATTCAGGAGTGTCGGTGGAGTCAGAGCTAGCGGTGGCGGCCTTTACGGCGAGTTTGGCTTCAATCTGAGCAATTTGTCGCTTGATGAGATCCAGGTTGGGCCCGGGAGGGAAATAGGTAAGGCAGTTGCGGAGGTGTTCCAGAGCGCCTGGTTGATCATGCTGGGCCGATAGGATAACCGCAAGGAGTTGCTCCGTTGCAGGCTGAACGTGCAGCGGGTCCATGGACAGCGACTTAGCGGCGCTGACTCGAGCGAGGTCCAAGTGCTTCAGTTGATAATTGCCCAAGGCATTGTAGAACCAGACATCCAGATTGCCGCGGGGATTGAGTTCAAGAGCGTGGTTAGTTTCGTCGACGACGTTCTGCCACTTCCCGGCGTTCGCGGAGAGACCCGCCATCAACTCATACGGAAGGACGAATTTCGGGTCAGCCGCCGCAGCTTTTGATAAGGAGTTAAAGGCGTCGGGTGAGTTGAAAACGGCTTGCAGCCTACCGAGGTGATACCACGCTTCGGCAAACTGCGGGTAAATCTCCAGAGCCTTTTGCAATTCGCGCCGTGCGCGGTCGGGCTTCTGGTTCAGCCAATCCTCTCGTGCCTTTTGGAACAACTTCAGGGAGTCCTTGGGCGCGGCCGCGGTTGTGCTGCTCACGGCAGAACCTATGGAGCCTTCCTCAGGCGTAAGTTTGATCGAACCGATCGCTGGGCTTTGCATGACATCGCGAGGGGCGATGGTCAGTTGCGTAGATTCAAAGCCCGGCAATGCCGCGCTTACGGTGCAGCCGATGAATTGCCCGACGAAGGACTTCTGCCTGCCAAAGGCCTGGGCAGAATCAAAACGCTCCTTATCGGCAATGACAAACGCGCCCTTTGAATCGGTGGTGGTAGTGAAGCTGGCTTTTCCGTTGCAGGTCACGGTGATTTGTATCGGAGCCCACGGCAAATCGCCCCCGTCAATCCGCACATTCCCGCTCAAAAAAGTTCCTGCGTGGCCGATGGCACTTAACTTTTGAAAGTCGGCATATCGAGAAATATCCGGGTTGACCCCCGCGATATTGTTGTTTACCGACGGCGATCCTCCTGCGCCGGTCTGGCCCGGCAGAGCGGCATCGCGGCGTAAAGGGGCCAACGGGCTGTAGCCCGACGACCCACTCATATAAGTACTCAGAGCGGCGCTCACGCCTCCGTTCAGCGTTGCGCCGGTACCGGGCCCGCCGCCACGGGCGGAATCGGTGATGTGCATGGAAAAAATGGCGATGGTGAGGACAGCAAGTTTCGTTTTCGTGATTGGCCGCATAGCACACACCCAACTGCCCTTAATGTAACTCGAAAAGACCAATCTGTGCAGTGTCGGTCACCGAGTTGGTCGCTGGCTTTCCGGGCAGTAGCAAGGTGGCAGTGTCTGGCAAGACGAGCAGTGAAGTGAGGAGGGGAAGAGTGAGAGAAAAGAAGTTGTTGACTTTCGCTTTTTATTCGCCTAAGCTTGCACTTGGTAGAGGAAACGGGAAACGGGTGGCTTCGGCTCCATTGCCTTCGGGCTCTCCCGAGCCGAATGCCACCCGTTAAAAATAACGCAAGGTTCCCTTCCCCGCGAGGAGTTGCCATGGCAGCCTGTGTCGAAACCGTAGCCCCCTCGGTGGTTGAAAGAAGGCCTAGTAAGCCTTTCAGTCCAGTGCAGGTAGCGCAATTGCCTGGAGTGGACGTAGCACTTGAGCGCGTGCTGCGGGCGTATGGCGTGGTGCGGGTGGAACAACTGCGACGACTGCCCAAGCCTGTGTTGGTGGCGGCCTTCGGCGACACCACTGGGCGGCAGCTCTGGGGCGCTGCACGGGGCCTGGATGGTCAGCCAAAGCAGAGGTTTTGGACGCGAATGCAGGCCCGGGTGGGACGATGGTTGGCGACTGGCCCCAGACGCGCCGGAGGCACACCTACGGTGGCCATTAGCTCGCCGGACACCGCCAAAGCCTGAAGTCTTGCGGGCAGGGGCGGGCGGACGCATACTTTCCCCATGAATGCCGCCGCGAGTCGCGGAATGCCTGTTTGGGCGAGGAGTCTTCAGGGGCTGAAGCCCCAATCGTTCCGTGCGATTTACGTGGAGGCTGAAAGCCCCCGGCTCCTAAAGAGGCAGTCTTCCCGCAGACTGCTAAGAATTCTACTAATTCTAGCCGCCACGGGTTGGTGTGCGAGGGCGCTGCTTGCCGACGAAATTCGCTTGAAGGATGGCAAGAAACTGTACGGCGTGATCGTGGGTTACGAAGACAACATGTTCAAGGTAAAGACCGACTTCGGATATGTGCTGGTGGAAAAAGACAAGATTGCGTCGATTATTCCAGACTCACCTGCGCCAGCCGCAAGTGCAAAAACCGAGGCGAACGCAAAGCCAAGCGAGAACGGTGCGGCTAAGGCGACGCCAGCTGCGGAACCCACACCCAGAGAGAAAGCCGCGGCCATCTTGACGAATTCCAACGTGCGACCGGCTCCGGCCGTGAGCAAGACTACCGGCGATGCGAAGGCGCCAGTACTGAAAGCGACAGCGGCGTCGCCAAAAGCGACATTGGTCACCACCGCTCCGCCACCTCCTCCGACAGAAGGTCCCGCGGCGAACAACGAGGAGATTCAGGGCAATCTGTACGTCAACCACCAATTTGCGTTCCGGATGTATAAGGCGCCGAGCTGGCAAATCATCGGTGGCGCGGGACAGACGCTGCCGAACGCCATTGTCGCGATGGGTACGCCGAATGAGTCCACGCTGCTGGTAGTAGGCCACGAAAAATCAAAGGAGCCACTGGAAGCGACGGCGCAAAGCGTCGAAAGGCGGATGCACGATGTGTATGACAATTACCGGCTGATTTCACAGCGAAAAACAGTGGTTGGCGGGCAGCCGGCGATCGAATACCGCTACCAGGGGATGGCTGAGGACCACGACTGGTCGGGAACGCTATCGGTGGTAACGCATAACGGCGAGTACCTGACAGTGCTGGGAATGACGTTTGCGGATAGTGACCTGATTCAGATTCAAGAGAACGTAATCAACCGTGCGATTGGCAGCCTGGATTTCAGCGTAAAGTAAGCGATCAACTTGCGGGAGATTCCTGCAGTTTGCGGCTCTCGCGGATCATGGTGATCAGCGACTGCACCGCGCGGGGTAAACTGCGATCCCGGCGGTAGACCAGCGCGAGTTCGCGGTAAAGATCGACGCCTTCGACGTTCAACAATTTCACCTCTCCGGTTCGGACCTGATCGCGGGCAAAGCTCTCGCTGATGATAGAAATGCCGACGTCGGCGGCAACAAAGGTCTTGATCATACCGATGCTGGGCAACTCCATGCTGACACGCAGGCGGGAGCGGTGGGGACGAAAGAGCTTGTCCAACACCTGACGCGTGTAGCCGGTTTTGGGGAAGATCAGCGGCGCAGCGGCAATTTCGTCGAGGGTCACATGGCTGCGTTGTGCCAGCGGATTTTTGCTGCTGACAAAAAAACGCAAGCGATCTTTGTTGATCACGTGCATTTTCAAGTTGGGGGATTTTAGCGGCAGCGTGACAATGCCCAAGTCCAACGAACCCTCTTCCAGACGCTGGAGAATCTTATGGCTGAAATTGCGGTAAATGCTGATATGCACCAGGGGATAGCGGCGTTGAAATTCCGCGAGGATGTCAGGCAACAAGTACAAGCAGGTCGCCTCGTTAGCGCCAAAGGTCACCGGTCCCTGGACGACATTGCCCCGGTCGGCAACCACCTGCATGGATTCGTCGCGCAAACGTAGCAAGCGTTCCGCGAATTCGAAGAGCACTTCACCGGCAGGCGTCAGTTCCACGGATTTGGCCGAGCGATCGAGCAGCTTGGCGTGGTAGGCCTGCTCCAATTGCCGAATTTGCGCGCTCACAGCGGACTGCGAGCGAAAGACCTTCTGGCCCGCCTTCGAAAAGCTTTTGAGCTTAGCCACTTGCACAAACGTAGTTAGTTGGTCGAAGTCCATAGCCCCAGCTTTCGGTTACGCGTAAGAGTATAACGGAAAAGATATAAGGAAAAAGTGAGTTCCTGAAGGGGTCAGGCATAGCGCGGGACGGCGCTCTCGGAGACCGGGAGAAAATTGGGAGCGTCGACAGCAATCGCATCGAGGACCATGCCTGGGACGGCCTTCCAGGCGGCCTGCACAGTTCCCTGGAAATGAATGGGCTGGATCCGCACGAACGGCGGGCTGATCCGGCGTTGCAGCAGACGACGGGCGACCGGGCTGTCCGTGAGCGCCACGTGACATTCGAGAAGGCGGCGGAGATGGGCATCTTCCACTTCGTCCAGTTCGTGGGCTTGCACAAATTCGAGATTGAGGACGTGATCCAATTCGCTGCGAAGAATGTAGGCGAGACCACCGGTCATGCCGGAACCGAAATTCAAACCGACAGGACCGAGAACCGCGACGATGCCACCGGTCATGTACTCGCAGCCGTGCTGGCCGACACCTTCGACAACCGCGACCGCGCCGCTGTTGCGCACGGCAAAGCGCTCCCCGGCTTGTCCGGCCACAAAGAGCTGGCCGGAAGTAGCGCCGTAAAGAACAGTGTTACCGACCAGAACGTCACCCCGCTTGGAGGCAACGTGGCCAGCGCGAACGACAATGTTGCCGCCCGAAAGGCCTTTGCCCACATAATCGTTAGCTTCGCCGGCAAGCTTCAGGGTCAGCCCAGAACTGAGGAAGGCGCCGAAGCTTTGCCCCGCTGTACCGCGGAATTCTCGAGTTGCGGGAGGCACTTCGACCGCCTGGAGCCGCTGGCTCATGAGCTCGCCACTCAAGTGCGCGCCAATGCTGCGGTGAAAATTGTGGATGGTTGGCGAACCGCTACGCGGCAGAATGGAGTGCTCGAAGGATAATTCGGTTTCCTCGACGCCGCCGTCCAGCACCGAGGTTTGCTGAGGAAGAACGCGACGCGGCTTGGAAACAGGGATAACCAACAAAGCATCGAGGCCGGAGCGAGTCTCCAGGCGATCGTACCAGCCGCGCAGTTCGGTCAACGTACGCACACCGAGTTGCGAGAGGCCATTGCGGATTTCTTCGGCGAGCGATCGGAAGTAGGCAACTACCATTTCCGGCTTGCCATTGAAACGGGTGCGCAGGGCTTCATCCTGCGTGGCGATGCCGACGGGGCAAGTATTGAGATGGCACTGCCGCGCCATCACACAGCCGATGGCCACAAGCGCGGCAGTACCAAAGCCAAATTCGTCGGCACCCAGAGTGGCGCCGATTAGAATGTCGCGCGAGAAACGCAGGCCACCGTCGACGCGAAGTTTTACGCGGGAACGCAAGCCAGCGCGCAACAGGGTTTCGTGCGTTTCACGCAGGCCGATCTCCCACGGCAGACCGGTGTTCTTAATCGAAGTGAGCGGCGAAGACCCGGTGCCACCATTGTGGCCGCTGATGGTGATTACATCCGCGCCCGCTTTGGCGACGCCAGCGGCGATGACGCCGACGCCGGTGCCGGCAACCAATTTCACGCCGATGCGCGCTTTAGGATTCACCGCACGCAGATCATGAATCAACTGCGCCAGGTCTTCGATGCTGTAAATATCATGGTGGGGCGGCGGCGAAATCAGCGGCGTGCCTGGAGTAGCATGGCGAATTCGTGCAATATATTCGGTCACTTTGCGGGCAGGAAGCTGACCACCTTCTCCGGGTTTGGAGCCCTGAGCCATCTTGATTTCCAGTTCCTCGGCCCGCACGAGATATTCGGCAGTAACGCCAAAGCGGCCTGAGGCAACTTGCTTCACTTTGTTCGAGGAGCCCGGGGTGTTGTAAAGGTCGGGATCTTCGCCGCCTTCGCCGGTGTTGCTGCGGCCGCCCAGTTGGTTCATCGCCGCAGAAAGCGTTTTGTGGGCTTCCGGGCTGAGCGAACCGAGGGACATGGCTTGCGTGCAGAAACGCGCCAAGATGGATTCCAGCGATTCGACTTCTTCGAGCGGCACAGGCTGCTCGGGCAGCATTTCCAGTAAGTCGCGCAGGAAAGTGGGGCCTTCGTTGTTTCTCGCCAACTGTTCAAACGCGTTGAAGTTGCCTTGTTCGGGCTTGCGGACGTGGGCGTGCATGCGACGAACTAATTCTGGTGAGGTGGCGTGAAGCTCGGCCCCCTTGCGGAAACGGTAGAGGCCATGATCGGCGAGGTCTTCCGTGGCTCGGCCGTATCCGGCAGCGTGCATCTGCAAATAGTCGTTTAGCAGCGCATCCAAAGTCTTGGTGCCGGAGTAGCACGCAGCGTCCTCGAAGTACTCGCGGCAAATATCCTCGTCGAGACCAAGCAACTCGAATAAGTGGCTGTTGCGATAGCTGGCGAGGGTGGAAATTCCCATGCGCGCGAGAACCTTGCGGAAACCCGCCAACATGCCCTTGCGAACCTTGTCGAAACCTGCTGCTTCCTCGGACTCGGCGAATTCTTCCGCGAGGTAGGGAACCACCGCGCTGGCACCGGCAGCCAGGAGCATGGCCACGTGATGGGTTTCAAAAACTTGGGCGCTTTCGACCACCAGCGGAATATCCGCAAGGCCCTGGGCGACCAGGCTTTTCCACACGTTAGCCGCAGCGAGAAGAGCGGGCACGGCGGCGCGGTCTGGGCCGATGTTGCGGTCGGAAAGGAGGAGGAGGCCCGGGCGATCGCCGTCACTCAGAGGGGTAGTCTTGCACTGAGTCAGGCAACGTCGCGCACCCGGGACTCCCAGAGTGGAAGAGAACGTAAAATCGATAGTGTGGACAGGAGGAAGAGCGCAGGAGAGCGAAGCGAACTCGGTGGCGCTCAAAATGGGACTGGCGAGAAAGTGGCCGTGGCCCAACGGCACTTCCAGAGACATGACATGCGATTCGCGCAGAGGATCGATCGGTGGATTGGTGACCTGCGCGAAACGCTGCTTGCAGTAATCCCAAAGCGGCCGGTGAAGCATCGACAAGAACGCCGGCGGAGCATCATCGCCCATGCTCCAATCCGCCTCTTTACCAGAGAGCAGCGGGCGGAAAAGAATCTTGTACTGATCGTCGGACCAACCCGCCGCGGCAGCTACACGCTTGGGATGCATGATCGCAGGACGGCCTGCGGAAGATTCCAAACGTAAAATGCTCGAGCGCGTGATGGTCTTGCGGGGAATTCCAGCGGTGACGGATTTCAGGAGTTCGCGCCAGCGCAACAGATTGCCGTTATGAGGAGTGGCCAGGAGAACCTCGCCCGGGCCCAGTCGATGACGCTCGGCTACCCGTGACTCTTCCAAATCGAGCAGGCCGGTTTCCGAGCCGGCGATGACCAGACCATCGTGGGTTACGGTATAGCGCATCGGACGCAAGCCGTTACGATCGAGTTTGACGCCGACGGACAAGCCATCACTGAAAACCAACGCTGCGGGGCCATCCCAAGGTTCTCCCTCGCGAGAAAGCGCCTCTAGCGCGGCACGCACATCGGGGGAAAGAAACGGGTCTTGCGAGAACGCCGGTGGAACCAATGCGAGCATCGCGGCTTCCACACTTTTGCCTTCCAGAAGCTTCAGTTCCAGCGCGTTATCGAAGCTGGCGGAATCGCTGACATTTTCTTCCAGCAACTGGAACCACTTTCCTACCCCAATGCGTTTGCGAATCTCGCGCTCACGAGCGCGCAGCCAACGGCGGTTGCTGATCACCGTGTTGATTTCACCGTTATGCGCAACGTAGCGGAATGGTTGTGCGAGTTGCCACGAGGGCTCGGTATTCGTGGAATAGCGCTGATGGAAGATGGCAAAGCGCGCGGCAAAGTCAGGGCTGCGCAAGTCCTGATAAAAACGCGGGAATTGCCATGGGGTGAGCAGACCCTTGTACACGATGGTACGGGAGGAAAGCGAGCAGATGTAGCATCGTTCCGGGAGAGCCCGTTCGGCGCGCTTACGGAGTAAGGCCAGGCTCCGCTCAAACTTTTCCGTAAAGCCCGGTCCGGAATTACGCGCGGTGGCTGGTTCGATGAAGAACTGCCAGATTTCGGGCATGGTCTCCAGGGCGCGCTGTCCCAGGGCATTGGAGTTTGTGGGAACGCGGCGCCAACCGACCAGGCGGAGCTTGCTTCGTCCGATGGAATCTTCGATGGCGGTGCAAGCGTCGGCGATGCGGGTGGGAAGGGCGAACAGCATGCCCACACCGAATAGCTCATCCAAGGCGATCTTGTCTTCCGCGGCGCGAGCACGGAAGAAATCGACGGGCAGGCTGGTGAGCAGCCCGGCGCCATCGCCACTGGCGCCGTCGGCATCGACTCCACCACGATGAGACAGCCGCTCCAGAGCTTGCAGGGAATAGGTCAGGATGTGGTGGGTGGGTGGACCGCTTAGTTGGGCGATGAAACCTGTACCGCATGCATCGTGATCTGGATGGCCCCAGTTGGGATGAATCTGCCTGGATGTGCGGTCGGGACGACGGTACATATATTAGTGTAATAGTGTCCAAACGCGGGAAAGTACAATGCAGAATTTTGCTGGCATGCATCGGTTTTGCGAGGGCAGCGGTTTGGCTAAGTATGTTAAAACTTCGTGACTTCGCTAAAGTGAAAATCGCGCACTTTCATTGGCGGAACGACCATTTCGAAGGCTTCCTCGGCAGTGGTGCGGCGGGCTGGCCCAAGCGAATCGAGATTGCGGAGCATTTCCAAGACGGATTGATTAAATCGAAAATTCCTGGCGGCGTGGGCGATTTTGCCCTTCTCGACTAGGAATAGGCCATCGCGAGTCATGCCGGTCATGATCTTCTCGTAAGGGTCGACTTCGCGGATATACCAAAGGCGGGTGACCAGCAGCCCCCGGTTCGTGGAGGCAATCATCTCCTCGACGGAGGTCTTGCCGCCCTCGACCACCAAATTCATGGGGGCTTCGCCATACTCGTTGGGCAGTGGGAAACCGTGTCCGGTCGGCTGTTTGTGGGCCTGTCTAGCGGACCGACGGGAATAGACCAGATTCTTGACCACGCCACGGTCGACGAGCAGTACCCGCTGACGCGGCATGCCTTCGCCGTCGAATGGGGCGCCGAGTTGATGGGGGTGGTAGACGTCATCGGTGATGGTGACGTTTCTGCTGAGCAACTGCTTCCCTACCCTTTTGGCGAAGCAGGAACGCATGTCGGCTACAGCAGTGGCGGAAAAGTCGTAGAAGAGGAAGCCGACCAAATCGAGAACCGCTGCCGGTTCGAGAATTACGGTGAATTTACCCGGCGCAAGTTCTACGGGATTTTCGGCGCGTGCGGCTTTTTCAGAGGCGATCTTCGTTAGATCTAAGGGATCAAATTGGCGCACGTCTCCGGCGTTGCCTTTGGCCCAACTGGCCGCAGAGCCTTGCTGCATGGTGACGGAGAAAGTCGCGTGCGTCTGGCGGTAGGCCGCGGAAACGCCGTTGGAATTCCCAAGGACGGTTTGACTCTGACCGCTGGAGAAAATCCCGGCGGCGACTTGGCCGCGTTTCTCTGCAAACTGGCAAGCCGCTTTCACGGCGCGTGCGCGATCTTCCGCGGTTAGAGCTGCCGTGGAAGCGTGGAAGTGGCGGACTGCACGATATTTTTGTTTGCCAGGCATCGGGAGCAATTGCGCATCCTTAGGTTGATGGGAGGCGAGGGAAAGGCAATCGTCGATGGCGGCACGCAAGGCGTCCTCGTCGACACGGTTGGTGGTAACGCGGGCGGTGCGGGCGTCGCAGGCGGTGCGAATGGAAACGACTAAACCGTGTTCGGCAACATGCTGGTGAATGCTGTTGTTGGCGAAACGGGTGAGCGACTGGTTTGTTTCCTCAAGGTGTACTTCCGTTTCCGGAACACCGCGCGCTTTGGCCAAGCGCAGTACGGTGGCAGCAATCTGCTGCAATTCGCGTTCGGGACGCAGCGCTGCAGAGGCACTAGCGTGTTTCGCGGAAGATTGGGAGCGCGGACTCATTGGTTCGAGAAAGCCGTACCGATTCTGACGTTGCGGA
>Ga0335073_10016020_pt1 | contig 10475 bp, 15 predicted proteins | sample Lox_Sample_22_FD_207093 | JGI IMG/M metagenome (GOLD analysis project Ga0335073, IMG submission 207093) | Soil microbial communities from Loxahatchee National Wildlife Refuge, Florida, United States - Lox_Sample_2.2 | ecosystem: Environmental > Terrestrial > Soil > Wetlands | place: USA...
GCAGCTGCAAGAGGAAACCCGGCAGCTGCAGGCCGAACTGGCCCGGGTGAGGGAACTGCTCACCGGCGGCGCCCAGCCCGGCAGCAGCGGGCCTGGCTAGCCGTCCCGGCCGCCCGGCGCGGCAGGCCGGGCGCGCAGCCGGGCGGTCAGGGCGCGCTCGGCGGCCAGGTCGTCTTCCAGGGCCAGGATCCGCTGCGCGGCGGCCAGCGTGTGCCCCTGGTCGACCAGTTCCCTGGCCCGGGCGGCGAAGGCGAGCTGGCGGCGGCTGTAGCGGCGCCGGCCGCCGGCCGTCCGCTGCGGCCTCACCGCGCCCGCGGCGTCCAGGGCGCGCAGGAACGCTTGCCGCACCCCGAGCACCTCCGCGGCCCGGCCGGTGGTGTAAGCCGGGTAGTCGGGGTCGTCCGGCCATCGCCGCCTGCCTCCACCGCCCGGGACCAGCGTCCCGGAAGAAACTTCCAGCTGAGCTTGACAGTTTCATGCATCCATTGCTACATAAAAAGTGTATCGCTCATCGACCAGGCAACGCTACGACAGGTTCCCGGGAGGTGACTGGCGTGACCCTCGCCCGTGAAGCACGTTTTCTGGCCGCCGCCGTCCGCTTCGCGTCCGTGCGCCCCAGATCCCGCCGGCTGCGCGGCGCACGGACCGCGGAGGTGGCGGCGGGGTGCTGGCCGTCCGCCCGGATCCTTGTCTCGGACCTGCCATTTCAGGATGCTGCCCGCCGTCAGCTTCCCTGTGGCCAAGTTCCACGTCGGCCGGCGGCAGGTGCGGGACCTTCGATTCCCGCGCCCCGGCCGCGGGATCAGCGACCGCGACGGCCGCGGAAGCCAGCGGACATCGCTGCCGCGCCGCGACCGGTCGCCGGAGCGGACACGACGGCCGCCGGGCGGGCAGCGGGTAGCGTGACGCGGGCAGCCGGCTCGCCGGCGATCGAGCGCAGCAGCGATGACCCGGTAGTGACGGCGGCGGTCAGCGGAACGACGCCCGCCTTCCGCATCAGGGCGCGAACGTCGGCTGCCTGGTCCTGAGCCTGGAGGGTGATCACCGTCCCGGCCGCTCCGGCCCGGGCGGTCCGCCCTGAGCGGTGCAGGTACGCCTTGTGCTCAGCCGGCGGGTCAGCGTGGATGACGAGGTCGATGCCTTCCACGTGGATGCCGCGGGCGGCGACGTCCGTCGCGACGATGACCCGGACGACGCCGTCCGCGAAGGAGGCGAGGTTGCGTTCCCGCGTGCCCTGTGACAGGTCGCCGTGCAGTTCGGCCGCCGGGATGCCGCCGGCGGTCAGCTGGCGGGCAAGACGGCGGGCGGCGTGCTTGGTCCGGGTGAAGACGAGTGACCGGCCGCTGCCGCCCGCGAGGGCGGTGACCACGCCGACCCGGTCGGCCGAAGCGATGGTCAGCAGGTGGTGGGTCATGGCGGGCGGTTCCTCGACCAAGCCGACGTTGTGGTGTGCCGGGCGGTTCATGAAGCGCCGCGCCAGGACGTCAACGGCGGCGTCGAGGGTCGCCGAGAACAGCATCCGCTGGCCGTCGGCCGGGGTCATGTCAAGGAGCCGCCGCACGACGGGCAGGAAGCCGAGGTCGGCCATGTGGTCCGCCTCGTCGAGCACGCTCATCTCCACGTCGCCCAGGTGGCAGTGGCCCTGCTCGATGAGGTCGGCCAGCCTTCCGGGACACGCGACGACGATATCGGCGCGGTCACGAAGCTTGGCCACCTGCGGTTTCTGCGGCACCCCGCCGTAGACGGTGGTCACGCGCAGCCCCACGGATTCGGCGAGCGGGGCGATAACGGCGTGGACCTGGCTCGCGAGTTCCCTGGTCGGCACCAGCACCAGGCCCCGCGGGCGGCAGGCGCTCGTGTAGCCGTCAACGAGCCTCGCGGCTAGCGGGATGGCGAAGGCGAGGGTCTTGCCCGACCCGGTCTGCCCCCGGCCAAGGATGTCGCGGCCGGCCAGCGCGTCCGGCAGCGTGGCCGCCTGGATAGGGAACGGCGCGGTGATGCCGGCGGCCGCCAGCGCGGCCACGAGTGGCGCCGGAACGCCCGCCCCGGCGAAGGAGCCAGCCCGCGGGGCAGGGGAAGAGCCGGCATGCGGGATGGCGGCGAGCCTTGCGTGGCGGCGCCTTCCGCGCGGGGCCGACAGGCGTTCAGTGGACAGAGCAGACAAAGAGGAACCTCCGGAGAAGGTGCCGCGTTTTCACAAGCCGCCACGTCCGTGGAAACCAGCTCGCTTATCAGCGGCGTACGACTGGCGCGCCGGGACGGCTGCGCCTGAGTGTGGTTGGCGGCACCGGGCCATCGTCAGCGTGACCTGGCGCTTCAGGGGTTTGGCTAGCCCATGGCCGGGCGCCATTCGGCGGGAAACAGCCGACGGAGACGTCTGGCGGTCGCGGCGACGACAGGCGAGTAGGTGAGCGGCTCCCGGCCGAGAACGAGCAGCAGAGACCGGGCGGCCTGGACCAGAGCCGACTGGCTGTTGCCCGCATCGGCCTGCGCCAGTGCGCGCAGGGCCGGGGAGAACCGGCGGCGCGGGTCCGCGTCACGCCAGGCGTCGGCGCTGGCGAGGAGGGCGGCGACGGCCGCGTGCAGCTCGCCGCTGTCGGCGCCGGGTCCGGCCTGCGCGTGGGCGGGCAGCGCCGGCGCGGCCGTTGCCGCCGGGCCGGGCTTGCGGCCGGCCACCGCGGCCCGCACCGTTGGGTAAGCCGCGAGGTGGCGGCTGAGCCCGGTGACGGCCAGGGCCCTGGCCACCTCGGGCCGCGGTGCCGCCAGGCGCAGCCCGCCGCCGAGCAGGACCGCGCGGCGCTGCGTGCTCACCAGGACCGCGAGGCCGCTGGCGTCCGCGTACCGAACCGCGGACATGTCGATGACCAGCCGGCAGGCACCCGGACGGAGCAGGCTCAGCAGCCGTTCGCGTACAGCGGGCGCTGACGCGATGTCAAGGTCGCCCCCGATAGCGACGGTGACGGCGCCGCCGGGGGCGGTCAGCACGGCAAAGGTCACAGGGCCGATGTCCTCGGCCGCGGGATGGGTCAAAGAGCCTTCCGATCAGGTGGACGGCTTCTCCCCGGCCCCCGGACGAATCGCGTCCCGGGCCCGGCCGGTCAGTCGGCCGTGAAGATGCCATCGTGCGCGTCATGACCGGCGGCGTCCCGCTGACGCCGCCGGGTGCCTGAACCCGCCGGAAGCCGGAAGTGACCACCGCCAGTGACTGACGTTCAGCACCCCTGAGCATATACTGGCAGGAGAAAACTAGCAACGATTTTCCAGAATACTTGCACTTACTATCCCGGCGCCTGGCTACACTGGCCGGGAAACGAGCACCAGCGCCCCGGAAGGCGGCCCCGCAACTGCGGGGAGCAGCGGCATTCTCCGCCACCAGCGCCCAGGACGGCGCGGGGCATTCAGCGGCTGATTTTCCGCTACCAGGCCTACCTGATCGTCCCGATGCTGTTCCTCGAGGCGGTCAGCCTGCACGCGTCATGCATCCGCACGGTGACAGGACCGGGCGCTGTGTACCTGGTGCTGCCGCCGGTCAAGGCGGTGACGTTCATCCTCGTGCAGCAGGGCCGCTCGGCTTCTACCTGGGCTGCTCCTTCGCCCCCAACCACAAGGGCATGCCGATCCTCATGGCACCCGACAAGTCCGACTTCCTGTGACGGCAGGCCCTGACGGCACGCAACGTCCGCGGCGGCCGGCTCACCGACTTCGCCCTCGGCGGCCTGAACTACCAGATCGAGCACCATCTCTTCCCGTCCATGCCACGGGCGAACCTGCGCCGGGCACAATCGCTGGTGGCCGCGTTCTGCGCCGAGCGGGACGTGCCGTACACGGAGACCAGCCTGCTCGCGTGCTATGCCCAGGCGCTTGGCCACCTCGCCGCCATCGGCAGTGAGCTGGCCAGTCCGGTGGCGCCGAGCAAGGCCGTGCCGGTGCCCGCACGGCGCTGACCGCCCGGCACGCTTCAGCCGGGTTCTGGCCCGGTGCCAGCGAGTCCGGCATCCTGGCCTCCCAGGAGAGCGAGCAGGTCGCCGATGGCGATATTTCGGTCGGCCGACTCCGGCACCGGACGCTGCGTCTCCACCCGGTAGCGGTTCCGGCGGCCGCCCTTCTCCTTGACGATGTACCCGGCGACGGCAAGGTCGCTGACGATACCGAATGCACTGCGCTCGGTGATGCCGACGGACGCGGCGATATCACGCAGCCGCACACCTGGGTCGCGAGCGATGCACAGCAGCACCAGAGCGTGGTTGGTCAGAAAGCCCCAGGTCGGCATGTGCGGAAAATACCATATTCTTTTCCAGAATACCGTTGCTAGCTTCTGAGTGCGGGGGTGACCCCGTCCCGCCGCGGCCCGATCCGCTCAGTTACGCCGACAGTGGGTTACGCTGGTGTCGCGTCGGCCATTCGAGGCCATGGAAGTCGCTCAGCCACTGCCCTGGATGCAGGAGGGCACGCGAGGCCGTTCAAGTCCGCCTCTGGTGCGTATTGAGATTCCTCCGAAACCGCTCCACTCTGGCTTCCCGGACCAGTTCCGGATCGTCCCCGTCCGCCGCCGGACCGCGTTCCGCGCGCGGCCGGGCGTAGCCGCCCCAGTCATATGACGTACCCTGACGTGCCATTCAGTCACCTGCAGCGACTGACCGATAACATCGGCCTGCTGCAGCACGCCGATGGCGTGGTGCCGCTGCACACGGACGGCTACAGCGTCGATGATGTCGCTCGCGGCCTGCTGGTGGTATGCAGGGAGCCGTCGCCACCGCAGGAACTCGTCGTCCTCGGCCGGCGCTATCTTTACTTCCTCGCGCAGGCGCAGGCAGTCGGCGGGAAGTTCCGGAACCACCTAGGCTACGACCGCCAGTGGCGGGGCCAGCCCGGAACCGAGGACGGCTGGGGCTGCGCCCTGTGGGCGCTGGGCACCGCCGCCGCGCGCGGCCCGACCGCGGGGATACGCGAGGAGTCCTTCGTGCGGTTCAGCCGGGGGACGCGGGTCTCTTCGCCTTCGGCGCAGGCGATGGCATTCGCGGCGCTCGGCGCGGCCGAGATACTTGACTCCCGCCCCGGCCACGGCGCCGCACTCGCGCTGCTTTACCGCGCCCGCGTCGCCATCGGCGATCCCGCCGCGGACGCCGGGTGGCCCTGGCCGGCGCCCAGGCTCAGCTACGCCAGCGGGGCCGTCGCCGAGGCCGTCATCGTGTCGGGCCACTACCTCGGGGATGACCGGCTGGTCCGGAAGGGACTGCGCATGCTCGAGTGGCTGCTGGCCGCCGAGACCCGGAACGGCCACCTGTCCCTGGTATCCCGGCAGGGACGGAGCCGCGGCGAGGCCGCGCCCCCGCCTGCTTCCGACCAGCGTCCCGCCGAGGTAGCCGCACTAGCCGACGCCTGCGTGCGCGCCGCCGCGGTCACCGACGACGACACATGGCTGGCCGGCGTGCGGATGTGCCTCGCGTGGTTCCTCGGCGACAATGACGCCAAGGTGCCGCTGGTCGACGAGCGAACCGGAGGGTGCAGCGACGGCCTCACCGGCGCCGGGCGCAGCCGTAACCAGGGCGCCGAATCCACGCTCGCGATGATCGCCGTGCTGCAGCACGGGCGCCGCATGGCCGTCGCGCCGGCGCGCGCTCCCGTCGGCCCGGGCGACTCGCCAGCAGGAGCGGGCAGCACAACCACCCGTGATTAACACCAGCACTAGCCCGGGCGGGGCTCAGCCTCGGACTTCGGAGGCCGCCGCTCCTTGGCGGGCAACCAGCGGAGGGACTAGGGTGCAGGGCCATGGCTGAGATCGTCCTGCGCGTCCGCCTCATCGGCGGCGAGCACTTGGATGTCACCTACGAGGAGGACGGAGGCACGCCGGACGAGGTCGCGGACCGGGTCATCTCGACCCTCGCGGAAGACAACGGCCTGCTGCGCTGCCGGCACGGCGGCCGACTCATCGTGCTCTACGGCCGGGGCATCGCCACCCTCGAGGTAGCTCCACGCGGCGCCGTCCTCTGACCGGTCCAGCCGCGACCGGAGTCTGGCGACGGCCACGTGTCAGGGAGCCGAGTCCTCCCGCGGGTCGGCCTTCCCCTCCTCACGGCGCTGGTCCTCGATAACCGTGGCGACGTGCCGGACGCATACCTCGAACGCGAGCGGGTCAACCTCGTGCATGCCGCGCAGCGCCTCCATGAAGCCGACCATGTGCTGCACGGTCTGCTCCGGCAAGCCCCGAACGCTCATGAACCTACCGGCGCCGGACTCGGCGAAACCGGGCACGGTACCCGGCTTGATTCCGTAAAAGTCACCCATGACCGTCCTCCATCGCGCCAGACGCGCAGATAGCCAGCGCCCGCGAGCCCGCACTGCCGCGGCGCGGGCACTGCCTGCCGTCACAAGGGCCGGACGTGCTCCGCCTGCGGTCCCTTTTCGCCGCGGACCGCGGTGTACTCGACGCGCTGGTTGTCTTGCAGGGTGCGGTACCCGCCGGTCTCGATCGCCGAGTGATGAACGAACACATCCGGCGTAGCATCGTCGGGCGCGATAAAGCCGTAGCCTTTATCCGCATTAAACCATTTCACTGTTCCCTGAGCCACTGCGGTTTCCTCTCGGAACGATCATCAGGATCCACGAACGTGCATCCCGGCTGCGCGAACGCCTGTCCCTCCCCCAGAGGGATCTGGATGCAGGCACCCGCTGTCAGAATTCGCAGGCGCTGTGACACGAGAACGAAATCGACTACAACCATTCTCATCTAACACCATCGCGTGCACTGCCGCTACGTGACGCCGACAGCGGCGGCAAGCAGGCCAAGAGGTCGAGCGGGAGCTCCCCCGACAGCGCCCGCTGGAATTGGAGTCGGCCCGGCGGGTTCGTGCCGTTCCGGCGCAGGCGCGCCGGGCAGGTCCGAGCAGATCGTGAAGTTACGCTTCAGGCCGGTTGCTCCCAGCGCCTTGCTCACTGGCAAGCTGGGGGCGGCCAGACGCACGGCGATGCTGAGCAGCCCGGCGCGGCGCTGGGTACCGATCAGGACCGCCAGCCCGGCCGCGTCGCACGACGTAACGTGCGACAGATCGAGAATTAGCAGGTCTGTGCTGCGGCGGAGCACATCGATCAGGTGTACGCGCAGCGCTGGGGCCGCGGCGAAGTCGAGACCGCCGCGCAGGCTGATAATGGTGCGACCGCCGGGCGGAACTGATCGCACGACGGGGAGGCAGCCGTCGGCGTGCGCGGTCACTGGCGTCAGCTCATCCGAGTCGCCGGCGACACAGCGTACTCGTGCAGCATCGTACGGCCAGCCCCGCGGGTACGGCCGCCCAGCGAGGCGGCCTTGCCCGCCGACGGCCGGGCGAAGCCGTGGCCGACGCCGTAGTGCCGGAACAGGTTGGCCTCCTCCTTGTGGCTCATCGCGGTGCCGGGCGCCCGGTGCGGCGCGGCCCTGAGTTCCTGAATGCTGTAAGGGATGCGGAGCGACCGGTTGTCGCGCTCAGTCGCGTAAAGCGGAATGATTGACACGTCAGTGCCGAACAGCCCGCTCTGGATGGCCGCCCACTGGGGGTAACCGCTCCTGATATCGGTATATATGCCATCCACCACGCCGAGGGCGACATCGTTACTGCCTATTACGTGCAGGCCACCCAGTTCCCGCGGATCCACGAAATGCATTAGCTCATTCCTTTCCGGAGCGCATAGCTGCCCCGATCAGTGTGGCCCGACTTGGTCTCGGTCAACGCCCAGCCGTACTGCTGAGAATGCACCTTCGCCTGTCTGGCGGTTCTCTCAGACAACACCTATCTACGCTGTTTGTCAACGGTGTACATCTACACCGTAGAGCTAGTCGCACCTAGCCGCTAGCGCCCCGCCGGCGGTCCACGGGGTCACGGCCGGAAGGCCATTGGCATGGCTCGGCGCTGACCAGCGGAGATCGAGGGTGCGCGGCCAAAGGCCAACGGGCCCCCTGGCTACGGTCAGAGCTTGATCATCCTGGCGAACGGCGCCATGATCCGCACCTTCCGTGGAGCGAAGTCGACGACCACGGCGGTATCCCCCTCGACAAGGATGACCCGGCCGAGCCCGTACTTGTCATGGGTCACCAGATCGTGCAGTGCGTACTGCTCGACGGGAGGAGCCTCGGGCGGGGGCTTGAAGGGACTTGAAGGCAGATAGCGCCGATTTGCGGCGCTGGCGCTGTTCACCATGATCCGTGTGCCTTTCCGTGGTCCCATGCCGGCGCGTTTTCGCGCGGGTGCCTGCTTGGCCCTGCCTTGCTGCTGCAGCAGCAAGGCAGGGCTTCGGGACCAGCCTGCCTTTCAGGCTGGCTCCTGCCGTCGTCGCCCTGCGGGCACCATGGCGGCAGGGAAAGTCACGTTCCCCGAGTGCGAAGCCGCTCTCTCGACTGGCGGGAGCCGAGAAAGTTCGTTTCAGCGAACGTTATTCATTCCTTAAAGACAACGTTCACCCTATAGTGAACAACGTTCACGGTCAAACTCCACCGGTAAGGAGAGACAGGCATGGCAGGACAGCAGGCGGGCGGCGCGGACTCGCGCTCCCTGTGGTTCAAGCCGCCGGATGACCGCGAAAGCGGCCGCCGGCCGCTCAGCCGCGAGCGTGTCGTGGCCGAGGCCCTCGCGGTCATCAGCGCTGAAGGCGCGCAGGCCCTTAGCATGCGGGCGATCGCCGCCCGTCTCGGCGTGGTGCCCGGCGCGCTGTACCGCCATGTCCGCAGCAAGGAACAGCTGTACGACCTCGTCCTCGACGCGGTGCTCGCCGAGGTCGGCTGCCAGGCGGACCCCGGCGTGCCCTGGGCCGCGCAGGTCGGCGCCCTCGCGCGCCGGCTGCGGGCGGTGCTGGAGAACCATCCCGGCATCGCCGCCCTGCTCAAGGCCCGTGATCCCGTCAGCCCTGCATCGCTGGCCGTTGCCGAGGCATTCCTCGCGCCGCTCAGTGCGGCTGGACTGCCCGGCCGCCGGGCCGCCCTGGCGTTCCGCCTCGTCTACGACTACACCGTCGGCTTTGCCCTCGGCGATCCCACGTCACCCGCAGAGCAGCGGCTTCGCGATACCGCGACCAGGCGGGAACTGCACGCGTTCCTCCGCTCCCTGCCCACCGACCGCTTCCCCGCCCTGGCCGCCTACGGCACGCACGCCTGGGCCAACGACCGCGACCAGCGCTTCAACTCGGGCCTTGACACCCTCGTCCGAGGCCTGCAGGCAGATCTCGGGCTCGCTCTGATGCCGCCCGCGGCTGGCGTCCAGGTGCACGAACCACACGGCCGGGGCCGCAGGCAGGGCCGAACGGCCAGGGCCAGCGCTGACCGGCAAGACTTACCGAGGTCCGGCGGCGGTCAGCTCATTCCCGCGCATCGACAGTTGCCGCCGAACCGCCGGCTGGTCGGCGGCTCCGCCTCGCGGTGTCGGTCATGGCCTCCACGAGATGCGGGCCGGATCTGACTAGAGTCGGCCACCCCTCCCGCCCGTGCACAGCAACCAGGTTTAGTGTCAACATCGTAGGTCTACACTGGCTGTTCTACGTAACATAAGCGGACCCGAGGAAAGTAGCCACCGCGATGCCCCAGCCGACTGCCAGGGACGGCAAGGTCACCCGTGAACTGGTGCTCGCCACCGCACTTGAGATCATCGACCGTGACGGGGCCGACGCCCTGTCGATGCGCCGCCTTGCGGCTGCCCTGGAGCGCGACCCGATGATCCTCTACCGGCACGCACCCGGCAAGACAGCGCTACTCGACGGCGTCGTGGAGACGGTGCTCGCTCAGCTCAACGTCGATCCAGCCGACCCCGACTGGACCGCCCAGCTGCGCGCGGTCGCCCGCGACTACCGTGCGCTGGCCCTGGCGCACCCCAACGTGGTCCCGCTGCTCGTCACCCGGCCGCTGGCCACCCCGCTCGCGCTCCGTCCCCGGGGAACCCTGCGTCCGCTCGAAGACCTCCTCGCCCTGCTCACCCGGGCCGGGTTCAGCGGACCTGACGCGCTGCACGTCTACCGGGCCTTCTTCGGCTTCCTGAACGGCCACGTGCTCAACGAATTGCAAGAGCTCGTGGAGAACCCGGATGAGACGGATGACCTGCTGCGGCTAGGCATGCACCGCCTGCCGCTCAGCGAATTCCCGCTGCTGCGCAGCCTCGCCCACGCCCTGGCCTGCTACGACGGCGCCGCCGAACTCGAACGCGGCCTCGACATCCTCATCACCGGGCTATCGGCCACGCTGTCCGTGCCAGGCACAGGCCGCCCCCCGGCCTCGCCGCGCACGACGCGTCCGGCGACCTGACCGATGGCACCGACGAGCGGTGACAGGCGCAAGTCCACCGCGGAGAGGATCACGCAGATGACAGACGGCAAGGTCGCCGCAGCGTCCGGCCAAGAGACCAGCCCGCTCCGCTGCCGGGAGGTCATCCGGACTGACCGCGGCTGGGAACGCTGCCACCGCGACGAACATGACCCGAGTGCCCGGCATCACGTGCGCGACCGGTCGTGGCTATCGACGG
>Ga0335073_10016022_pt1 | contig 10475 bp, 7 predicted proteins | sample Lox_Sample_22_FD_207093 | JGI IMG/M metagenome (GOLD analysis project Ga0335073, IMG submission 207093) | Soil microbial communities from Loxahatchee National Wildlife Refuge, Florida, United States - Lox_Sample_2.2 | ecosystem: Environmental > Terrestrial > Soil > Wetlands | place: USA: Florida...
TGACCCCGCCGAGCTGAACCTGGACCTGGGGCCGCTCGGCCGGCTCATCTGATCGCAGTCAGCTCTCGTAGGCCGCCTTGACCGCCGCCTCGCCGTAAGCGCGCTCGAGGCGCCTGACGGTGAAGTGGCCGTGGGCGAGCTCCTGGAAGTGGCGCAAGAAGACGAAGTTCACGGCGGCCCCCCCGACGGCGCCCACGATCGGCACGGCAGTGGCCGCCGCGCGCTCGGAGACCGAGAGGCCGAAGCGTTCGGCGATCTGGGCGATGAGCTTCACGAGGATGGGCGCTTCGGCCTCGGCGGCGCCGCCGCTCGCGAGGTACAGCGCCGCCTCCCGCAGCGTTCGTGAGAGGACGGTGCGCACGCCGAAGTATCCCACCGGTGCGTCCTGGCCGCCCCCGCCGCGCAGCGCGAACACCTCGAGGCAGGCCAGCCGCGCGCCGGGATCGCGCAGGTCCTCGCCGTAGCTCCGGGCGATGTCCGCGATGGAGCGCAGCATGAGCCCGGTCGTGATCGGGAGCTCGAAGGGCAGGGCGGCGAGGCCGAAGAAGCCGCTCGCGCCCGTGAGGGCCACCGCCGCCTGGTGCAAGCCGTCCCTCGAGTCCGAGGCGGCCGGCTCCGGCAGCGTTCCGAGCGCCAGCCGCAGCGCGGTCTCGAGGCTCTTGTAGGTGCCCGCCTCCACGAGGCGCTTGGCTCGGTCGGGCAGCCGCGCCAGACCTCGCTCCAGCGGTCGCCCGAGCCCGTCGAGGAGGCGGTCGGCGAGCGTGGTCCGCTCCAGCCGCGCCCGCGCGTCCTGCAGCGCCCGGCGAGCTTCTTCGGGCAGCGCACCGGCCTCGGGGTGCCCGCCGCCCGCGCGGCCGGGATTCTTCGGCTCAGCCACGCAGCTCGAGGCGCTCGGCGGCGTGGAGGTCGTAGAGCAAGCGATGCAGCGTCGCCTCTGCCATCTTGCCCTCGACCTGGTTCATGAGGGTCTGGAAGGTGGGGCCGGCCTGCAGCAACCGCGTCACGAGGGCTTCGGCCTCGTCCCGCGGTTCGTGGTCCGCCAGCTTGTCGGTCGCGAGCAGCCGGGTCGAGCGCGTGAGGCGGCTCTGGAAGTCGTCGAACGATTCACCTCCGGCGTCGGTCACGTCCACGCTCGTCTCCCAGGACGTCTCGGTCTGCGCGGGCGGGCGCTTCGCCGGGGCCTCGGGCGCCACGTCGACGTCGTCGCTCTCGGGCTCGGGCGGGGGCCGTGAGGGGGGCGGCGCCGAGCCTGCGCCGATCGCCGCGAGGAGCTTGCGGAGGTCGCGCTCCTTGGCGCGGCGCTTCTCCACCTGATCGGCCAGGTAGTCGGCCCGCTCCTTCTGGAGACGAACGGCGGCGGTCTGCTCCTCGAGCTTGGTCCTCAGATCGCCGATCTCCTGGGCCATCTTCTTGGACTCGCGTTCGGCCTTCGCGAGACCGTCCCGGAGCGAGGCCTCCTCGCCCTTCTGCTTGTCCATCTGCTTCACGACCTTCATTCGGTCGGCGTCCACGTCCTCGAGCCGCTTGGTGAGCGAGGCCTGGGCCTCCTGGGCCCGGCGCTCGGCGGCGGCCTTCTCGGTGGCGAGCTTCTCGGTGACGGCGCGCAGATCGGCTTCGTCCTGCTCCAGCTCCTGCGCTTGCTTGCGCAGCTTCTGGACCTCTTCCGTGAGCTCCGCGACGCGCCTCCGGGCCGCGTCGAGATCTCCGATGAGATTGGCGACGCGCGTCTCGACGAACTCGTCTTCCTCAGACTCGCCGTACTCCTCGATCAGCTGATCGAGCCGCTGGGCGATCTCGGCGGAGAGGTCGACGAACTGCATGCCCATTCCGGTCGGCGTGTCGCCGATCGCGTCCTGCCAGCGCACGACCTTCGCCTCGAGGACGAGCGCCTCTTTCCACTCGGGCGGCCACAGCTCGATGGTGGCCTCGGTCCCGACGGCGAGGCGCTTGTCGGTCTTCACGAAGAGGCCGCCATGAGACAGGTCGTGCAGGTAGAGCGTGCGGAATCGCTCGGCGTTCTGGATGCGCACCACGATGCGCGAAGCATCGACTCGCGGGTGTTTTCGCTGCTCGGGCATGGGGCGGAGCATAGCGCATTTTGGCCGCGTGAGGGTGGTGGCCTTGCGAGGCGCGCTTTTCTATGGCATACTCACCGGTGCTGGGATTCCTCAGCCTCGGTAGGTGCGAGGCATGCTGGTCTCGAGGAGCCTGATGCGTTCCCTGTTTGGCGTCGCTGCAGGAGTCGTGTGCGCTGCGGGGCTCGGCTGTTCCATCCCGAGCTCCCTCGTGGTGTCGAACGCCCAGTCGACCTACGCTTGCGATTGCACTTACAGTTTCTGCCAATCTCCCACATCGGGCTGCGGATGTGCGTCGGGGGGCGCCACCGTGTCGGGTTCGATCGGCACTTACCTGTGCGAGACGGTTCCCGCCGACATCGACGCGGACTGTGCGAGCGCCTGCGGCGCGCTCGCGCCCCAGCTCGGGGGCTCCGTCGCCTGTGGCCCGACCTCTCTGGGCGCCGCCGCCGGCAGCGCGACATTGATTGCCGCCGAGAGCTGCAACCCCGGCAGTGCCGCGGCTCCCGTCATCGGGGGCGCGACGGCCAACGCCTACGTGCTCACGGTGGGCAACGGTTCGACCTTGAGCGTTCTGGACGGCAACACCGGCTCGAGCGCAACGACCGGCGCGCACGGCACGCTCGCCTACACCGTCGACGGGAGTGGCGGTATCACGCTCAAGCTCATCGCGCTCACCTTCGATTCGTTCTCGATCGACCTCACACCCGTGACGAACCTGACGGTGCTCGGCGAGGGCCCGGCGGCGGGAACCATCTCGGGCACGGCGGTCAACTTTCCCCCGAGCAGCCTCCTCGTGACCATCTCGGGCGACAGCGTGCCGCCCCACCAGCCGAACGAGGTCTTCGAGGTGGCCGAGCCCGCCAACGACGGCGAAGTGAGCGGGACGTTCGACCCGGCGACGAACAGCTTCACGCTCTCGGGCCTGTTCCGCTCCTCGGATTTCGTTTCAGGGACGCCCTTCACGGCGACGCTCTCGCTCACGGGCACGTACCTGCAGGCGCCGCCGGTCGCCGTCGCGGGAGGACCCTACGCGGCGAGCTGCACCGGGGCGGGGCAGGGCACGGTGGACCTCGACGGCAGCGCCTCGACCGACGGCGACGGCTCGACCAGCGGCCTCTCCTACCAGTGGTTCGAGGGGCAGAGCCTGCTCGCCACCGGCGCCACGCCAAGCGTCACGCTGCCCGCGGGCAGCCACGCGCTCACGCTCCGCGTCTTCGACGCCAACGGGGAGTTCTCGGAGGCCGGCGCCACCGTGGCCGCATCCTCCCCGCCAGTCATCGAGAGCGTCACCAACACCCTCGCCTGCCTCGCGCCGTCCAACGGCCTCTTCGTGCGCTACGATCTCGGCAACCAGATCACCGTGCAGGTCTCCGATGCCTGCGACCCGAGCCCCGTGGTCCAGATCGTGTCGGTGACCGACGATGGCGCCGCGGGCGGCAGCGACGTGTCCGTCGGCCAGACGGCGTTCTGCGTGCGTTCGGAGAGCGACGGGTCGGCCACGCGCACCTACACGGTCGGCTTGCAGGCGACGGACGCGCAGGGGCTCAGCTCGGCCGTGGTGACGACCACGATCGAGGTGCCGGCGGACGCGTCGAGCGGCAGCGGCAGCTCCACGTCGAGCGGCAGCGGAGGCTCGGCCGCGAACGGCGGCGTCTCTTCGGGGGCGACCTGCGGTCATGGAGGCCAGAGCGGCGCCGGTGACGACGGCAGCGGTGGCGACAACGGAGGTTGGGGCACCCAGGACGTCAACGGCGGCCACGGCGGCTTCGGCAACAACGGAGGCCGCGGCGGCGACGACGACAGCGGCGGGGATTCGGGCGGCAGCGCCTGCGGGAACGGCAACGGCGGCAGCGGCAGCACCGCCTGCGCAAGCGGCAACGGCGGCGACGGCAGCACCGCTTGCGGCAATGGCAATGGAGGCCGCTCGGACGGCGACGACAACGGCGGCTGCGGCAAAGGCAACGGTGGGGAGGGCCCCGGCACGACGGGAACGAGCGCGAGCTCTTCGGGCTCGACGTCGGGCGGCTCCGGCAGCGGAGGGACGTGCGCGGTCCTGCCGGCCTCGGACTTCATCCCCGCCGGCGATCCCCGGTGCGTCTTCACCGCCGACGCGGGCAGCTCCACCGATGCCGGCGCTCCGAGCCAGGGCGCCGGGGGCGCTTCTGGAGAGGACGCCGGGTACGCCTCGCCGACGCCCGACGCCGGCGTGCATGTTGGCGGTGGCACCACGGGTGGCGGCTCCGCCGGCGTCGCAGGTTCACCTCCGGGTGGACACCACGGCGGCGGTTGCTCGACGACCGGCGGACCCGGCTCGTTGCTCCTCCTGGCTGCAGCGGCTGCGTTCCTGCGGCGACGCCGCCCCGGTCGCTGAGCAGGGCGAAGGCGCGTCTTTTGCTGGATCGGTGGTGCCCCGGGTACAATCGCGGCATCGAGATGCGCGTGCGCTCCGCCTGGGTGGGTCTTCCGTTCGTTCTCGCCGCCTGCGCCACCGCGCAGAGGCCCGCGGCCCAGCCCGTCTCCAGTGCCCCGCCTCGCCCGGTTGCCACGCCTTCCGCGCCGCCACAGGCCTCGCCTTCACCGGGCTCGGGCATCCGCTTCTTCGTCGATCCGCCCGACGCGGAGGTGCTCGTCAACGGCCGCGATCTGGGGTCGGTGGCTCGCCTGGGCGCCGACGGGTCGCTTCGCCTCACCCCGGGCATCTACCGCGTGACGCTGCGTCACCCGGGCTTCGAGACATGGCGGGCCGAGGTGGCCGTGCGCGGTGCGTTCGAACGGATCCAGGTCCAGCTGGTGAAGCAGACGCCCTGACATGAGCGCCTCGCCCGACAGCCTCTCGCCCACGCCGAGCCCGGCGACCCAGCTCGCCCTCAGCAAGGGGCTGGGCCGCTACGCGCTGCTCGGCAAGCTCGCCGAGGGCGGCATGGCCGAGGTCTACCTGGCGCGGCAGCACGGCCCCAAGGGCTTCGCCAAGACCGTCGTCATCAAGAAGATCCGCTCGGTGATCAGCGGCGACCAGCACTTCGTTCGCATGTTCCTGAACGAGGCGCGGCTCGCCGCCCTGATCAACCACCCGAACGTCGTGTCGATCTACGAGCTGGGCGAGGAGCCGGAGACCGGCAGCTACTACCTCGTGATGGAGTACATCGACGGCTGCACCGCGCGGACGCTGGTGGACGAGCTGACGCACCGGGGTCGCCGGCTCCCGGCGAACGTCGCGGTGCGCATCGTCGCCGACGCGTGTGCCGGGCTCGACTTCGCCCACAACCTGCAGGACGAGGAGGGCCGCCCGCTCAACATCGTGCACCGCGACATCTCGCTCGAGAACATCCTCGTCGCGTACAGCGGCCTGGTGAAGGTGGTGGACTTCGGGCTCGCCAAGGCGACCATGGACGACGGCCGGACGCCGACGGGGCAGCTCAAGGGCAAGTTCGGCTACCTGGCCCCCGAGCTCCTGCGCGGCAAGCCAGCCGATCGGCGGACCGACGTCTGGGCGCTCGGCGTGGTGCTTTACCGGCTGCTCTCCGCGCGCAAGCCGTTCCCCGGCGAGATCGAGGGGCAGATCGTCAACGAGATCCTCTTCCTGGAGCCCTCCCTCGAATCCTGCCCCGAGGACCTGCGCCCCATCCTGGCGCGGGCCCTCGCCAAGGATCCCGCCCAGCGCTACCAGACCGCCGCCGACTTCCAGCGGGACCTCGAGAGCTGGCTCGCGCGCTCCGGCCTGATGATCGTCACGTCCTCCATCTCGGTCTTCGTGAAGACCATCTTTCCCGAGAGCCACCGCGATCGCGTCACGGCGCGCGCGCTCCTCGCGACCGACAGCGGCTGGGAGGGATCGGCCACCTGGATCAGCAAGAACTTCCGGAAGACCGCGTGGATCCTGGCCGCGATCGGGACCGTGCTGGTCTCGGTCGCGGCCGACGTCTTCTGGCTGCGCCCGACCGCGCTCCGCCGGGCGGCCGCCGCCCAGCTGGCGGTCGTCGATGCGCGCATGGACGAGGGCCGGCTCGTGGGCCCCGGGGGCGACGAGGCGCTCGATCACCTGCTGCTGGCGCGCAGGCTCGCCGGCGACACGCCCGCGGTCGCGGCGCACGCGGAGTCGCTCGCCGACGTGCTGGTGCGCCTCGCCCATGACGCCGAGACCCACGGGGAGAAGGCCGAGGTGGCCGCGAAGCTCGAGGCGGCCCTGCTCGCGGATCCGACGCGCACCGAGCTCCGCAAGGAGATTCGAGAAGTCGAGACGGAAGCGCGCCTGCCCGTGCCGGACACCCTGCCGCGGCCCGTCACGCCATGAGTCTCGCCCGCTGCATCGTCGCTGCCGCGGTGTGCCTTCCCGGCCCCCTGGCGGTCGCCAGCTCGCTCTCGCTCGATCGCGGGCCCCTCGTGCTCGGCGAGACCGGGCCGGTGGGCGTGACCATCCGCGCGCCGGAAGGGCCCGGCGAGGAAGACCGCCCGCTGCGGCTGTCGGTCAACGTGGGCAGCTTCGGCGAGATCTCTCGAGTCGGTCCCGGCGTGTATCGGACGATTTACTCACCCCCGCCCACGCGCTTCCCCCAGGTGGCGCTGGTGGCCGTCTGGCGCGAGACCGGTCCGGACGCTCCCATCGACTTCCTGTCGGTACCCCTCTACGGCGCCACGCGGGTTCCCGTGCGCGTGCAGGCCGGTGCCGAGGTGCGGGCGACCGTGGGCCCCGAGCAGTTCGGTCCCTTCGTGGCCGGCGCGGGCGGCCGCCTCAGCCTGCCCTTGAAGGTGCCTCCCGGCGTCCACGAGGCGACGCTCTCCGTGCGCGAGCGCGGCGGGGCGGTCCGCCAGCGCGCGCTGCCCATCCAGGTGCCGCCGTACGACCGCCTCACCGCGGCGCTCGTGCCACACGCCGTCGTCGCCGACGGCGCCTCGCGCGTGCGGCTGGTCGTCTACTACGAAGGCGAGGCCGGGACACTCTCCCCGCGGGACATTCACGTCCGCGCGTCGCGCGGCGAGGCGGTGCTCGAGAGGGCGGAGAGCAAGCGCTTCGTCTACGGCTACGTACCGCCGGCCGGTTGCACGGACCGATCGATCGACTTCACCGTGTCGGTGGGCTCCGATCGAGCGGCCGTCGCGCGGGCGTCGGTCACGCTTGGGCTGCCGCCGCCTGCGCGGCTGGTGCTCCGGCCGCCTGCTCAACCGGTGATCGCGGACGGGCACTCGACCGCCGCCGTGCGCGTGCTCGCCCTCGACGAGGGCGGCCTCGGACTTCCGCTCGAGGGTCTGGAGGTCACGGCCAACGGCGTGCGTTTGCCGCCGCTGCGCTACGTGGGCGACGGAGTCCATGAGACGATGTTCACGGCGCCCGCGGACTACCCCCCAGGTGGCCTCGTCGAGCTGGTGGCGACGGCCCCGGGCCCGCCGTCCTTGCAGGCCACCGCGCGCTACCAGCTCCTGCCGGGCCGCCGGCCCAGGACCGTGGTGGCGAGCGTGTCGCCGAGCCCGGTGCCGGCCGACTCCTCGACATCCGCCACGGTGCGCTTCGTGGTGCGAGACGAGGCCGGCCAGCCGCTCGCCGGCGCCCACCTGGTCGCCATCGCGCGGGACGGTACGGTCGGCAAGCTCGAGGACGAGGGCGGGGGCAGCTACGTCGCGTCGTACACGCCGCCGGCGAGCCTGCCAGCGCAGGGCGAGGAGCTGCGCATCGAGGGCACCGCCGAGGGCTTCGAGGAGTCGCTGCCGTTGCCGCTGCGCGCGAAGCCCGGCCACCTGCTCCTGGGCGTCCGGGCCGCCTTCAGCTACAGCTTCGCCGATCTGTATGGCCCGCGCGTGGGGCTCGACGCCTTCGTGCCCATCCGGCTGGGCAGCCAGTACTTCGGCGTCGGCGTCTCGGCGCTCTTCGGCATGGCCGGGCTGAGCGTGAGCGACCCGGTCAGCGGCCTCACCGCCCGCTCGCAGGCCGACTTCGTGCCGCTCGCGCTGCGGCTCGGCTACGAGCTGTACGCCGGGCGGCGGCTGTCGCTGTGGGCCGGCCTCGGCGGCGTCGCGACCTGGGCGCAATTCTCCACCGCGCCGGCCGGCGCGCCCGCTGAAACCCAGAACCAGTGGGGCTTCGGCGGTCAGGTCTTCTTTGGCCTCGCCTACGCGCTCGGCCCGGGCCAGTTCTTCGCGGATCTCTCTTACAGCTACGAGCCCGTCCAGTCGTCGTCGACGTTCGCGACCTTCAACCTCGACGCGGGCGGCCTCGCCCTCGAAGCCGGGTATCGCTTTGCGCTCCTGTAGCCGCCTCGCGCCCTGGCTCGCGCTCGCGGGCCTCGCCTGCCAGAACCGCCTGGCTTCGGCGCCGGCGCCGATGGCCATCTCCCCGAGTGAGGTCTACCAGAACCAGATGGTGCAGGTGCGCATCACCGGCCAGGGCTTCGTGCCGTACGCGAGGACCGATTTCTTGTCGCACGCGCAGAGCAGCCTCGATGCGACGTTTCAGGCGTGGCTCGGGAGCACCCCGCTCGTGGGCGTGGCGCTGCAGACCGACGGCAGCCTGCTCGCGACCGTGCCGCCGGGGCTCACGCCCGGCACGTACGATCTCACCGTGCTGGGCCCGGGGCAGGGCAGCGCCGCCCAGCGCACGGGCACCCTCCCGGCGGCATTCCTCGTGCTGAGCGGGCAGCTCTGCGACGCCGGCGCCTCGTGCCTCGTCTGCGGCGGGCTGACTCCAACGCAATGCGGGGATCACTGCGTCGACGTGGCGACCGATCCCCAGAACTGCGGTGGCTGCGGTCAGGCGTGCCAGCCGGGCCAGTTCTGCTCGGGTGGCGAGTGCGGCCCGAGCTGCGCCAGCCCGTACACGACCTGCGTCGACGGCGGCTTCTGCGCCGACACGCTCGTCGATCCCTCGAACTGCGGGGGTTGCGGCGCGCTCTGCCCGCCGGCGCTGCCCCTCTGCTCCGGCGGCAGCTGCAGCGCGAGCTGCCTGCCTCCGTACGGCCAGTGTGGCGCTGGCCCGTCGGCCTTCTGCGCCGATTTCGGCAGCGACCCGACGAACTGCGGCGGCTGCGGCGTCACGTGCGAGAAGGGCGCGCAGTGCATCGCGGGGCTCTGCGCGCCGGCGTGCGCCGGAGCGGTGGGCACCCTGTGCGGCACGGTGTGCGTGGACATCCTCACGGACGATCAGAACTGCGGCGGGTGCCAGGGCGATGGCGGCGTCGCCTGCCCGGGCGGGCAGAACTGCACCGGCGGTTCTTGTTCTTGCCCGGCGGCAAAGCCGGACCCGTGCGGCTCCGCCGACGGCGGACTGGAGAGCGCCTTCTGCACCGACGTCGCCGTGGATCCGGCGAACTGCGGCGCCTGCGGGGCCCGCTGCGGGCCGGGGCAGCTGTGCGACGACGGCGGCTGCGGCTGCCCGCCACCGCAGACACCCTGTGGCGCGACGTGCACCGATGTCTCGCAGGATCCGGCGAACTGCGGCGCGTGCGGCAAGGTCTGCGATCCCGACCTGGACTGCTGCGGCGGCAAGTGCACCGATACCTTGACCGATACCGGCAACTGCCTCGCCTGCGGCCACGCCTGCGCCGAGGGCCAGTACTGCGATGCGACGGCAGGCTGCGCGGTCCTGCCGCCCCAGTGCCTCGACGGCGGCGCCACGCCGCTGGACGGCGACGCCCGCTTCTACCAGGACCAGGGTTGCTCCAGCTCGGCGCCATGCCTGGATGCAGGCCCCTCCGGCTGCAACCAGGACGTCCAGCTCGACCCTTGCTATGCACGGCCGGGCTGGTTCTACTTCGCGAGCGACGCCGGTCACGATCAGCTCTACCGCGGCCTGCCAGACGGCGGCGGCCTCCCGGCGGGCTCGTGTGGCACGCTCGAGAGCGGCTGGCTCGCGGCGCCGCAAGGCGACACGCCTGTCGGCGTGCCCACGCAGGGCGTGGTCTGCTTCTCGGCGTACAACGCCACCGTCATCGATCCGTGCTTCTACGGCGTGGTGGTCGAGATCCTGAACTGCGGCACCCCGGGCGCGCCGCGCTACGTGTACCAGCTCCCGGATTTTCCCGGCTACTGTGCGGGCGCAGGCATCTGTAGCGGCAGCTTCGGCTCCGAGATCGGGGCATATTGCACGCGATGAGGTTCTGCGCCGCCGTAGCCCTCGCCGGTGTGCTCGCTTCGTGTCGCTGTGGCGCCAAGCCCGCCGCCGAGGCGCCACGGCCGCCTCTCGCAACCTGCGCCAAGGCTACGGGCGACGTGCAGGTGCGGCGCGCCGGCCAGCCCTTCTTCGAGGTGCTGGCCGCTGGCTCGACGCTGCACGCGGGCGACTGGGTGCGCACGGGCGAGCGTTCCTTCGCGCGGCTCGCGTTCCTCTCGGGCGGCGAGCTCGAGCTGTGGGCGAAGTCGGCGGTGGTCGTGGACCTCGTCCCGGCCGCAGACGCCGGTCAGGCCGCGGGC
>Ga0335073_10016023_pt1 | contig 10474 bp, 12 predicted proteins | sample Lox_Sample_22_FD_207093 | JGI IMG/M metagenome (GOLD analysis project Ga0335073, IMG submission 207093) | Soil microbial communities from Loxahatchee National Wildlife Refuge, Florida, United States - Lox_Sample_2.2 | ecosystem: Environmental > Terrestrial > Soil > Wetlands | place: USA...
CGTCCTCTGATGTCGCAGCGCTGTCTGCAGACTTTTGTCCGCGTCGCCGATCTAGCGATAGTAGTCAGCTAGCGTGGCGGGCTGGTCAGCATCAGCGCAAGCGTCGGGCAGGCCGCGACGGCGCGACGCGCGAGCGGCTGCAGTCGCAGCGGCACCGGGCCGGGCGTGATGATCGGATAACCCCAGGGATCGGCGGTGATCAGCTCGGGCAGCAGTTCGATGCACAACCCGTGTGCGTCGCAGGCGATCGGGTTCACCCGGAGCTGCGGCCGGCGCAATGGTGGCTGGCGACTGCTTCCGCGGTCAGGATGCTGGCTCACTGCGTCCACCGGGCCGGGACCGGCAGGACCGGCGGCCCGCTAGCCCGCGCGCACGGCCCTGCCGACAGGTGTGCCTGCACGTCGGCTGCGAACACGGTGAGTGCGCTGCGGACCAGGCCTGCCGCGCCGTCGGGCAGGTGGCAAGCTCCCCGGCCGGCCACGAGGCCGGCCAGCTGCTCTACCCAGCCGATGATGTCCGGACCGGCCTGACCGAACGCAATCCAGTTCAGCGCCTCGGCCAGGGCTGGCAGGCCGTTGCGGCACGGGCCGCATTGTCCCGCGTTCTGAGCAGCCAGGAAGCTGGCCACTCTGGCCGTCTCAGCCAGCCCGCAAGCTGCCGCAGGCAGCACTGCCAGCACGCCCGGGCCGAGCGACGCTCCGGCCGCTCGCATGCCCTCGTGACTGACCGGAACCGTCAGCGCCGCAGGCAGCGGCAGCCAGGTGCCGAAGTATCCGCCGGTAAGGACGGCCTGCGCGGGCTTGATCAGGCCGCAGCGGTGCAACAGCTCGCCTAGCGGCGTGCCGAGGGGAATCTCCCGCACGCCCGGCCGCTGTACCGCTCCAGTCACGGTCACCAGCGCCGAGCCGGGCGTGCCGGGCGTGCCGGCCGCAGCGAACCACTCGCTGCCGAACCGGGCGATAAGCGCGATGTGAGCGAGCGTCTCGACGTTCAGCACGAGCGTCGGCCGACGGTGGGCGCCGCGCTCCGCCGGCCGCGGCGGAACGAACGTCGGCACCGGCGCATTGCCGTTCAGGGCGCTGATCAGCGCGCTCTCCTGACCAGCGAGGTATCCGCCGGCAGTCGGGTGTATCTCGACAGGCACTGAGTCGAGGCCGGCCCCGGCTCGCTCGGCGACTGCCCGGGCCAGTGCCCGGTCACTCGTGCCGGCGGCATGGCCGACGCACAGATACGCGCGGTCGGCACCGACCGCGCTGGCGCACAATGCGATTCCGTCGAGCACGAGGTGCGGTGCGCGGCTCAGGAGCACGCCGTCCTTGCTGCTGGCAGGCTCGGATTCGGAGCCGTTCGCGATCACGACACGGCCGGTCCGCGCAGGCCCGCGGGCCCCGGCGACGGCACGCATTTTCCGGCCGGCCGGGAAGGCGCCGCCGCCGCGTCCGGTCAGCCCGGAGCGCTCCACCTCCGCGATCAGCAAGTCCGGCGGCCCGGAAGGCAGTGGCCCGTAGCAGGCGGTGTGCTCGGCGAGTGAGAGCGGCTCGTCGCGGACGATCAGCCGGAGGTCTCGCGGGCCCGGCGCCGGCGGGCGTCCCGCGCTCGGCACCGCAGAGCCGCGCACTGTCACCGGCTCGCCCGGTGATCGGGCCGGGACGCGCCCGCAGGCGGCGCAGTGCGCGTGCCGGAGCGTGCGCTCCAGCCCGGCGACAGCGGACCGACCCGCAGCCAGGCTCCGCCAGCGATCAGCGTAGCCAGGATCAGCACGACGCCCGCAGTGCTCGCTAGCGGGCGGGCGGGCCAGGCTAGGGCCAGCCGCCAGAATGTCAGCACCGCAACGACGAGAACGCAGCACGCGGTCAGGACGAGTACCCATCGGACTGGCGTGTCGGTGCCAGTCCCGAGCCCGTGCAGCACTGCCACCGGCCAGCACAGGTATGCCGTCCAGTGCACGACGCGCCAGCTCTGCAGGCCCATCCTGGTCCGCAGCAGGCTCGTAATGATCAGCGCGAGCATCAGGTCAAGCGCGATGGCGCCGAGTCCGACCCAGATTGGCCGGTAGGACGAGATGAACGGCACGAACGCATCTTGGATCGGGATGGAGACGAAGCTGTCCAGCACCGTCGTCAGGACGTGCACGACGGTGAATCCGAGCGCCAGGAGTGACAGGTTCCGATGCAGGCCCAGGGTGACGAACCGGGGCCATGCTGGCCGCTGGAAGCGCACCGAGGACAGCAGGCCCAGCGCCATGCTCGCAGTCAGCAGGACCATGGCGACCAGCCCGGTCGCACGCGTTGCATACCAGAGCGGCGTGGACGAGGTGACGATGATCGCACCGAGGTGGCCGGTGCCGGTCATGCCGCATCGTCGGGGTCGTCGCGCGGCCAGCCGGCCGTCGTCTCGACGGTCCCGTCATGCCGGACCAGTCTGGCCGGCAGGCCGATGTCGTGCAGCCAGTCCAGCGCCGCGGCCCCGCGGACAATGGCGGCGGTGCTCGCCGTGTTCGCATCGGTGCACGTCCCGGCTGCGACGCTGACCGTGCGCCAGCACGACCTGGCGGGCTCGCCAGTGGACGGATCGATGATGTGATGGACCGGGCGACCACCCACCGTCCAGGTCCGCACCGTGGTACTTGACGTCGCCAGGCCGCCGGAACTGATCGTCACAGTCTGGCCGGCCGCCCAGCTAGGTGCCGCGTGATCGTCAGTAACCCTGACTCGCCAGCCGTCCGGTGGCGCCTCGCCGCCGACGGCCACGTCACCGCCGAGGCTGACCAGGATGCCGCAACCGACACGGTCAGCAATCTGATTCGCACACTTGTCAGCTGCCCACGCCTTAGCTGTCGCGCCCAGATCGAGCTGGGCGCCGTGCTCGAGCCGGACTCGCCGCCCCGCGCGATCCAGCCGCACCCGGCCCCAGCCTGGCACCGGGCCGACTGGGCCGACCGGTCCGGTCAGCCGGGGTGACTGCGCACCGGCCTTGCGCACATCCGCGAAGTCGCGGTCGTAGCCGAGGCTGGCCAGGGCATGCGCGCAGGTCGGATCGACGTCACCGCCCGTCAGCTTCGCCGCGCGCAACGCGGCGGCTAGCAAGTCCGCGAACACCGCGCTGATCGCTACCGACTCGCCGCCAGCCGCATTCAGCCTGGCGAGCTCGGAGTCCGGCCGGAAGCGGCTGCAGGCGAGGTCGACCTCGGCGAGCACGCGGTCGGCAACGGCACGTGCCGGGGTGATCGCGCGAGGGGTGGTGACGAGCAACACGGCGGTGGTGCCGAACACCGCGAACGTGTCCCTGGTTATCTCGCTGGTCGTCACCGCGCACCGGCTGTCATGACGCGCCAGACGTTACCTGGCCGCTGCCTGCTGCCGGAGCTGGCGGCTGGGCTGGGATGAGGATGCTGCCCTGGTCGTTTCGAGGTACCGCCGGGCCGCTGCTGGCAGCTACATGATGGCCGAACGCGAAGGTGAGCAGGCCGGCGATCACAACGCCGGCCGCGCCGGCCCGCCAGCTCAGCGCGGTGATCTTGGCCATGCCGACGTCGCGGTCGTGCGCAGCTGCGCGGATGTGGTGCTGCGGCATGACGTTGTCCCTCCTGTCCCGCCGCGGGCCGGCGGGCAGCGAGCCGCGGGACGGCGTTGCGACCGCCCGCATCGGACCCGCTAGCAAGTGCCCGGCTCTGCTAGCAAGTCTAGAGTCGCGGCTCTGCCCTAAGAATCGGTGAAGCGCCTCTCATGGTTCACCGAGCCTCACGGTTCATCAGGCCGTCGTGGCTGCCTGCAGCTATGTTCCGGCCAGGTCGCAGGCCGTGTACCTTCGGACTATGCACGGGTACACGCAGGACAAAGAGTCCTACCTGAAGCGACTGCGCAGGATCGAGGGCCAGGTCCGCGGCCTGCAGCGCATGGTCGACGACGACGCCTACTGCATCGACGTGCTCACGCAGATCTCCGCGGCGACCCGGGCACTCCAGGCGGTCGCCATCGGCCTGCTGGAAGACCACCTCGGACACTGCGTTACCCAGGCGATTGAGCAAGGCGGCCCGGAAGCGGAGCTGAAGGTCAAGGAAGCGGCTGACGCCATCTCCCGGCTGGTCAAATCCTAACGTTTTGCCCCGGAATGCGTCGCCCGGGTGTCCCCGGCGGGCCGGCTAGCTCTGATTGCCGCTAAACCGCGGACCATCTGCACCGGTGATCCGGCCGAATGCCTGCAGGTTGGCCAGGCTCTCGCCGCGTTTCACCCGCCAGGCGTACTCCTTCCTGATCGCCGACGCGAAGCCGATCATCAGCGCCTGGTCAAAGGTGTCGTCGGCATAACTCAGCACGCAGCCGAGCAGCCGGTCGATTTCGTCTGGGCTGATCGCGTCCAGCGGCAGCCGCCCGACGAGGTAGACGTCGCCGACCGGATCGAGCGCGAAATGCACGCCGTACATCCGGGCATTGTGCTCGAGCAGGAAGCGGTAGAACTCCGCGTGGTTCTCGTCTGGCTGCCGGCAGAAGAACGCCTCTACCAGCAGGCTATGCGTGCCGGCGATGAGCCAGGTCATGGTCTTCAGCTTGTGCTGTCCGGGCAGCGTTACCAGGTAACTGCCTGGCTGGGGCGACTCGTAGCTCACATCAAGCGAGCCAAGCGCGGCCCGCAGGGCGCAGGCGTAGTCGGCCGGGCTCACGCGTCGACCGCGGCGGCTGCCTCGGCGGTCACGGTCGCGTACAACTGCAGAAGCGCGTCGACCGTAGCGGACCAGCCGAACCGTGATGCGTGCTCGCGGGCACCGCGTGCGAGCCGGGCCAGGCTGGCGGGCGCGCTGATCAGGTCCCGCACTGCTCTGGCGTAGTGCCCGGGGTCGCGGGAGTCAACGAGCACCCCGGAGTACCCGTGCCGCACGGCGATACGCAGTCCGCCGACCGCAGCTGCCACCACCGGCGTTCCGCAGGCCTGAGCTTCCATCGCGACCAGGCCGAAAGACTCCGAGTACGACGGCACCATGACCAGCGTGGCCGCACGGTACCACTGGGCAAGCTCGGGCTGCGGGCACGGCGGCTCGAGCCGCACCAGACCAGCCAGGCCGAGCCGGGCGGCTAGCTGTTCAAGGCCGTCCGGATCCTGGCGGCCAGCGCCGCTCGGACCGCCGACGAAAGCGATAGTGAGTTTGCCGCGCAGGCCGGGATCGTCGGCGAGCAGCTGGGCCGCAGCGTGCAGGACCACGTCTGGTGCCTTCAGCGGCTGCACGCGGCCGGCGAAGACCAGCACGACGCCATCCTCTGGCAGGCCTAGCTGCCGGCGCGCGAGCAACTGCGAGCCCGGCCTGAAGACAGACAGGTCCACGCCCGGATTAATAGTGATGACCCTGGCCGGGTCGGCCGCATAATGCCCGATCAGCTGCTGGGCTTCGTCATCAGTATTGGCGACTAGCCGGTCGGCGCTGGCGACTACCTCAGCCTCGCCGCGGAGCCGGACTTCTGGCTCGGCGGTGTCACCGGCGGCCAGCGCCGCATTCTTGACCTTGCCGAGAGTGTGCATCGACTGGATCAGCGGGACACCCCACCGCTCCTTCGCCACGGCGCCGACCTGGCCAGACAGCCAGTAATGACCGTGGACCAGGTCGTAGCGGCCGGGCGCGTGCGCGGCTTCGGTGCGGAGCAGCTCGAACGTGAACTGGCAGAGCTGGCCGGGCAGGTCGGATTTGTCCAGATCTTCGAATGGCCCCGCGGCCAGGTGACGGACCAGCACGCCAGGGGCCAGCTCGGCAACCTGGGGCTGGTCGCGAGAGACCGCCCTGGTGAAGATGTCGACCTCGACGCCGCGGTCGGCGAGCCGCTTCGCGACCTCCACCACGTAAACGTTAAGTCCGCCCGCGTCCCCGGTCCCCGGCTGCTCGAGCGGTGACGTATGGACGCTGACGGTCGCGATCCGCCGTGGATAGCGTCGCGGCACAGGCTCCCACCTCCGGAACTTCTCAACTCCGCCGGCGCCGATCAGATTCCCGTCAGTCAAGCCGGGCCAGGCCGGGAAAGTCCGGCCGTTTTTACCTCGTTTCCGGCTTAATTCCTAGGGTTTTAATCACACTGCTGGTCAGCCGCGAATCCCGCGAAACCGGCCGGGCTAGGATTTCTGGCATGAGCACGCTCATCTTGATCAGGCATGGCGAGAGCGAGTGGAACGACAAGGGGTTGTTCACCGGGTGGGTGGATGCCCGGCTGTCGGAGCGCGGCCGGGCCGAGGCGGCGCGGGCCGGGCGGCAACTGACCGATGCCGGGTTGCACCCGGACACCGTGCATACCTCACTGCTGAGCCGGGCTATCGAGACTGCCAACATCGCGCTGGACGTCGCCGATTTGAGCTGGCTGCCGGTCCGGCGGTCGTGGCGGCTGAACGAGCGGCACTACGGCGCGCTGCAGGGCAAGGACAAGGCGGCAACGCGGCAGCAATACGGCGACGAGCAGTTCATGCTGTGGCGCAGGTCCTATGACGTGCCGCCGCCGCCGCTGCCCGATGACGACCCGTTGTCGCAGGTCAGCGACCCGCGTTACGCGCTGCTGCCGCCCGAGCTGCGTCCCAGGACCGAATGCCTGCGCGACGTCGTGCTGCGGATGCTGCCCTACTGGTACGACGGCATCGTTCCGGACCTGGCCGTCGGCCAGATCGCCCTCGTGGTGGCGCATGGTAACTCGCTGCGGGCTCTGATCAAGCACCTGGACGGGATTAGCGACGCCGACATTGCTGAGCTCAACGTCCCGACAGGCTTGCCGCTGCTGTACGAGCTTGACGACCAGTTCCGCCCGGTGCAGCCCGGCGGGCGATACCTGGACCCGGAGGCAGCGGCGCAGGCCGCGGAGGCCGTCCGGGCTCAGGGGCGGTGAGCTGGCCTGCGGCTGCAACGATTGGCGGAGATCTCCGTGCCGCGGTCAACGCGGCCGCGGAGCGCCGCGCGTGAGGCTGAATTGCCGGTTTTCGTTAATGACCCGTTCATCTCACTGGTGCATAGAAGGCACAATCGACGTGGACGCTGGCTGTCAGGATCGTGAACACTTTGCGAATAGCCGCAGCTGGGCGCACCGAGCAGTGGGCGCGACGAGGTCGCACGCTTAACATCAGAGCGTGGAGATGGGGGTGCAAGCAGTCATGTCTTCGGACATGCCAGACTCGGGCCTACTCCAGGAGAGCAAGCTGCCTGCGGGCGTCAGCTCGGTACTTGCGGTGCTCCTGTCGTCTGCAGTGGTACTCGACAGCGACGACCGCGTACTCAGTTCCAGCGCGGCAGCGCGTGAATTCGGCCTCGTTGACGGCGACCGGCTAGTGGTCGGCGAGCTACTAGCGCTGGCCCGGCAGGTTCGCCGGGAGGGCATGCCGCGCGAGGGCGAGATCGACATCATGACTACCCGGTTCAACGGGCGAGCGACGAGCTTTGCCGTCCGGGTGGCACCGCTCGGACCGGCGGTCGGTGACGGCGGGCTGATCCTGCTGCTGGCCGAGGACCAGACCGAGAGCCGGCGGGTAGATGAGGTACGCCGAGACTTCGTGGCCAACATCAGTCATGAACTGAAGACCCCGGTTGGTGCCCTGGCGCTGCTGGCCGAGACGGTCGAGGAGGCTGCCGACGACCCCGAGGCGGTGCTCCGGTTCGCCGGGCGGATGCGCCAGGAAGCATCGCGGCTGACTGACTTGGTGCAGGACCTGATCATGCTGTCGCGGATTCAGGCGGCCGAACCGGTGCCGGATCCGAGCCCGGTGGTACTCGACGATGTCGTGGCCGAGGCGGTGGACCGGTGCCGGATGCGCGCGAGCGCGCGCGGCATCTCGCTGGAAGTTACCGGGGAACGTGGCGTTTCCATCCTCGGTGATGAGGATCTGCTGGTCACCGCGCTGCGGAATCTGCTCGAGAATGCCGTCGCCTACAGCCCCGACAAGACCCGGGTGGTGATCACGGTTCGGACCGCATCCAGCTGGATGGCCGAGATCAGCGTGACCGACCAGGGCATCGGCATTCCGGAGCGGGACCGCGAGCGGATCTTCGAGCGGTTCTACCGGGTCGACCCGGCCCGATCGCGGGCGACCGGGGGGACCGGACTAGGCCTGGCCATCGTGAAGCACGTTACGGCGGCGCACGGGGGCAACGTCACGGTGGAGAGCCAGGAAAGCCAAGGCTCCACATTCACGCTCCGGCTACCGCTCCGCCCTAGGCGCGGACTACCGGTCGGTGGTAAGGATCAACCAGCAGCGCGAACGGACCACCGGGCCGCGCTATCTGTCAGGGAGGCAGTTAAGTGACTCGGGTGCTCGTTGTCGAGGACGAGGAATCCTTCAGCGATGCGCTGTCGTACATGCTCCGCAAGGAGGGGTTCGAGGTCGCGGTCTGCCCCACCGGTCCGGACGCTATCGAGACCTTCGATCGCACCGGCGCCGACTTGGTGCTGCTCGACCTCATGCTGCCCGGCCTGCCCGGCAGTGAGGTCTGCCGGACACTGCGCGAGCGGTCCAACGTGCCGGTGATCATGCTGACGGCCAAGGACAGCGAGATCGACAAGGTCGTCGGGCTCGAGCTTGGTGCCGACGACTACGTGACGAAGCCGTTCTCCTCCCGTGAGCTCGTCGCGAGGATGCGCGCTGTGCTGCGCCGCAGGGGTGACGTAGACGAGCCGATCAGCTCGATCATGGAGTCTGGCCCGGTGCGGATGGACGTTGACCGGCATGTGGTGACGGTGCGCAGCGAGCAGGTACAGCTCCCGCTGAAGGAGTTCGAGTTGCTCGAAGTGCTGCTACGGAACGCGGGCCGGGTGCTGACCCGGATGCAGCTCATCGACCGGGTCTGGGGCGCGGATTACGTCGGCGACACCAAGACGCTGGACGTGCACGTGAAGCGGCTGCGCGCCAAGATCGAAACGGAGCCGACCAATCCCCGGCACATCGTGACGGTGCGGGGCCTGGGCTACAAGTTCGAGCCGGTCGGCTAGTACACCCCGCCCTTAGCGGCGCCAGGCCGGCTACCAGCCGTCTAGGACTTCGATGCCTTCGGCGTAGCGGATGCGGACGGCGTCGCGTTCGGGGACGCCGAGGTGCTAGGCGTGACCGTGACCGAGGGCGCTGGCGACACAGCGCTCTGCTGTGGCGGCGCGTAGGTCACGTAGTGCGCGGCGCGCGGCATGACCGGCACAACCAACGTGACCATCCCGGCCTTCTGAAAGGTCAGCTGCAACTTGATCGTCGAGCCGCCAGTGATGGTCCGGGTCAGGTCGGTGAGTACAAGCTGAGGCCTCGGGCCGGACAGGAACACCGGGTGTCCGTCGGTGACAGCCACTCCGCCACTCGGCAGTGATACTGACGTGGCGCTGCCCGGCGCGGAGATAGCTTGCAGCCGGTCCGGTGCGCCGTCGTTCACGATAGCCAGGAACAGGCTCGCTGACTGGCCCGCGTGCAGGCTCGACCCGAGCGGAGCGCCGAGCACGAAGACATTCCTGATCGAGATGTCTCCGACAACGGTGCCCGCCGTGTCCGTGGGGTAGTGAAACTGCAGCGTCGGCGCATTGTCGCCCGCCTCGCAGCCGGCCAGAACCGGAATCAGCACCGCGGCCGCCCCGAGCACCAGCCGACGCGACAGCGTGCCTTTCCAGCCGCTCCGGATCACGGCATACTCCCCTCGTCGTGCGGATGTCCGACAGACGTCGGAAAGCGTAGCCACCTGGCGATCTGATGCTCCGGCCGGCCCGTCCGTTTGGATGCTTCCAGGACCTGGCGGCCCGCCGGCTCAGCCGGTGAGCGCTTCCAGGAGGAGCGCCGGGTCTTCGTTCGCGCTGAGATTCCTGGCGTACGACACGCTGTGCGGCAGCCCGCCGACCATAACGGCCGTCAATCCCCTGACCGGGTAGTAATGCGCGAGCACCTGCTGGTTGTCGAGCGCTACTGGCGTGGCGTTCTGCAGGCTCGCAGCCAGTCCGGAGTGCAGGATTGTGACCTCGGCGACCGTCTCCGGAGTACCGACCAGGTAGGTCTTCACGCCCTGCTTGGCGGCGATGCCAGCCAGCCCGGCGACTGCGGCGCTGCACCGGCAAGCCGCCGGCACCAGTACCAGCATGGTCTGGCTCAGGCTCCGGAGCCGGATCGTGCTGCCGTCAGCAGTGAGCTGCAGGGTGCCGGACGGCAGCGGCATTCCGGTGTGCACCACCTTTGGAGCCCGCCGCAGCGCGGCGGGGCTGCTAGCGGTGGAGCTGCTAGCGGTGGAGCTGCCCGAGGGCGAGCTGCCCGAGGCGGGGCTGTTGGAGGCCGGAGCGCTCGGGGCAGAGTGGCCGGAGGCGGTGCTGGCGGAGGCCGGACTTCCGCTGTGGCGGTTGGTGCCCGCGCTGGGCTGCGGCGGCCGGGTCAGGTCCTGATCAGAGGTTGCGGTGAATACCGTCAGCAGCGTGCCCGCGATGAGGGCCAGGACCAGGCAGCAGGCCAGCAGCGGCAGCACGACGCCGTCCCTGGCCATCCGGCCATGCAGCCGGTGGTG
>Ga0335073_10016025_pt1 | contig 10473 bp, 7 predicted proteins | sample Lox_Sample_22_FD_207093 | JGI IMG/M metagenome (GOLD analysis project Ga0335073, IMG submission 207093) | Soil microbial communities from Loxahatchee National Wildlife Refuge, Florida, United States - Lox_Sample_2.2 | ecosystem: Environmental > Terrestrial > Soil > Wetlands | place: USA: Florida...
GCGGTCACCCGCTCACCAGTGAACGGGGACAGCAGCCGCGCCGGGCTGGGCGGCGCCGCCGGGGTGGCGGGCGGGGCCGACGACCCGGTGAGCGCCACGATCAGCCCGGTGGCGAGCGCGATGGCCGCGGCGCCCGCGGACGCGCTCATGGCGATCAGCCGCTGGCGCCGTGTCATGACACCCTTTTCTCCGCCGGCTCCGCCGGGTCAGGCAGCCTCGGCGCCCGGCTCGGTGAACTGGCTGTTGTACAGGCCGTAGTAGAAGCCGTGCTTGCGCAGCAATTCGGCGTGGCTGCCCTGCTCGACGATCCGGCCTTCGTTCATCACCACGATCGTGTCCGCGTTCCTGATGGTCGACAAGCGATGCGCGATCACGAAACTGGTCCGGCCGCGGCGGAGCCGCGCCATCGCGTCCTGGATGAGCACTTCGGTGCGGGTGTCGACGTTGCTGGTCGCCTCGTCCAGGATCAGGATCGGCGGATCGGCCAGGAACGCGCGCGCGATCGTGAGCAGCTGCTTCTGCCCGGCGGAGATGTTGGCCGCGTCCTCATCCAGCACGGTGTCGTAGCCGTCAGGCAGCGTCCGGACGAAATGGTCGGCGTACGCGGCCGTGGCCGCCGCGACGATCTCGGCATCGGTCGCGCCCTGCCGCCCGTAGCCGATGTTGTCCCTGATCGTGCCCGCGAACAGCCAGGTGTCCTGGAGCACCATGCCGAAGCAGCCGCGCACCTGCTCCCTGGACAGCTCGCGGTAGTCGGCGCCGTCGAGCAGGATCCGGCCGCTGTCTATCTCGTAGAAACGCATCAGCAGGTTCACGATCGTCGTCTTGCCCGCGCCGGTCGGGCCGACGATCGCGACTGTCTCGCCAGGCGCGGCCGTCAGGCTGAAGTCCTCGATCAGCGGTGTGCCCTGGTCGTATCGGAAGCTGACATGCTCCAGCCGCACCCGCCCCGGCTTCGCCGGCGCCGTACCTGCGGCGAGTGCCGGCTCCTCCGGCTCGTCGAGGAACTCGAACACCCGCTCCGCGGAGGCGAGCCCGGACTGCAGCAGGTTCATCTGCGCCGCGATCTGCGCGATCGGCATAGTGAACTGCCTGGAGTACTGGATGAAGGCCGTCACGTCGCCGAGCGGGATCACGCCGGTGGCCACCTGGTAGCCGCCGACCGCGGCGATCAGCACGTAGTTCAGGTTCCCGATGAACTGCACCGCAGGCTGGATGACGCCGGACAGGAACTGGGCGCGGAAGCTGGCGTCGAACAACCGGTGGTTCTCCGCCGTGAACTCGGCCATCGTCCGCTTGCGCTGGCCGAACGCCAGCACCAGCGCGTGCCCGGTGTGCGTCTGCTCCACCAGGCTGTTCAGCGTGCCGGTGTGGTCCCACTGGTCATTGAACTGCACCTGGGACCGGCGCGCGATCACCAGCGTCACCACGATCGCGAGCGGGATCGTGACCAGCGACACCGCCGCGAGCAGCGGGGAGATCCAGAACATCATGCCGAGTACGCCGCAGATCGTGAGCACCGAGATCAGCAGCTGGCTGAGTCCCTGCTGCAGCGTGGTGGCGAGGTTGTCGATGTCGTTGGTGACGCGGCTGAGGACGTCACCGTGCGGATGGCTGTCGAAATAGCGCAGCGGCAGCCGGGCCAGCTTCTCCTCGACGTCGCGGCGCAGCCCGTACATGGCGCGCTGCGCGATGCCGGCCATCAGGTAGCCCTGGCCCCAGTTGAAGATCGCGCCGAGCACGTAGACCAGCGCTGCCAGCCCGAGCAGGGCGCCGAAGTGGGCGAAGTCGACACCGAGTCCCGGTATGACGTGCATCGCGGCGATCATGTCCGCCAGCTGGTCGTCGCCGCGGGCGCGCAGCCCGGCGACGACCTGAGCGGTGGTCATGCCCTTCGGCAGGTTCGCGCCAACCACGCCCTCGAACAGGACGTTGGTGGCGTTACCGAGGATCTTCGGGCCGCTGACGGTGAAGCCGACCGACGTCGCGCCGAGCACCACGACGAAGATCAGCCGGATCCGGTCCGGCCTCAGCCGGGCCAGCAGGCGGCGGATCGTGCCGCGCACGTCTTTCGCGGTTCCGCCTGGCGCGGCGCCCATGGCGCCGGGCCCGCCCATCGCGGCGCGGGCGCCGCCGGGACGGCCGCCCGGGCGCATCATGCCGCCACCCCCTCGCCGAGCTGGGAGGCGACGATCTCGCGGTACTGGGGGCACGACCTCATCAGCTGCGCGTGGGTGCCGATCCCGGCGAGCGTGCCCGCGTCGAGCACGATGATCTGGTCGGCCTGCATGATCGTGCTGACCCGCTGGGCGACGATGAGGACGGCGGCCTGCCTGGTGTGCCTGCGCAGCGCGGCGCGCAGCCGGGCATCGGTGGCGGCGTCGAGCGCCGAGAAGCAGTCGTCGAAGAGGTAGAGCGGGGGCCGCCTGATCACCGCCCGGGCGATCGACAGCCGCTGCCGCTGGCCGCCGGAGACGTTGGTGCCGCCCTGATCCACGGTGGCCTCGAGCCGGCCGGGCATGGCGGCGACGAAATCACGGGCCTGGGCGATCTCGAGCGCGCGCCACATCTCCGTCTCGGTGGCGTCTGGCTTGCCGAACCGGAGGTTGTCCGCCACCGTGCCGCTGAACAGGAACGACGCCTGCGGGACCAGGCCGATGCCGGCCCACAGCTGTTCCAGAGCCTGCTCGCGGACATCGGCCCCGTTCACCGTGATGCTGCCCGCGGTGGTGTCGAAGAACCTCGGGATGAGCGTCAGCAGGGTGGTCTTGCCGCTGCCGGTGCCGCCGATGACCGCGCTCGTCTGGCCGGGCTCCAGGGTGAAGCTCAGGTGCTCGAGGACCTGGCGCTCGCTGCCCGGGTAGCCGAAGCTCACGTCACGGAATTCCACCCGGCCGGTGATCCGGCGCGGCGTCACCGGCCGCGGCGGGTCCTTGATCGCCGGCTCTGTGCTGATCACCTGCTCGATGCGCTCCGCGCTCGCCACCGCGCGCGGCACCAGCACGACCATCATCACGGCCATCATCACCGAGACCAGGATCTGCAGGATGTAGGTGAGGAACGCGGTCAGGTTGCCGATCGGCATCGACCCCTCGCTGACCAGCCGCCCGCCGAACCACAGCACCGCGACGCAGGAGAGGTTGAGGATGGCCATCAGCGCGGGCATCGCCAGCGCGAAGATGCGGTTGGCGCGCAGCGAGGTCGCGGTCAGGTCCGCGTTGGCGGCGCCGAACCGCTCGCCCTCGGCGCGGGTCCTGATGAACGCCCGGATGACCCGGACCCCGGTGATCTGCTCACGCAGCACCTGGTTGATCCGGTCGAGCTTGACCTGCAGCGACCGGAACAGCGGGACCACGAGCACCACCATGGCGCCGATGACGGCGGCCATGACGGGCACCGCCACGGCGAGCAGCGGAGACAGCGCGGCGCCCTCCCTGATCGCCATGAATATGCCGCCAATGCACATCACCGGGGCGATGACCATCAGCGTCAGCGCCATCTGCAGGAAAATCTGGACCTGCTGGACGTCGTTGGTGTTCCGGGTGATCAGCGACGGTGTGCCGAACCTGTTCAGTTCCGTGGCGGCGAACCCCTGCACCCGGTCGAAGACCTCGGCCCGCACGTCGGCGCCGACGCTCATCGACACCCGGGACGCGAGGTACACGCCCGCGACCGCGATCACGCCGATGGCGAGCGCGATCCCCAGCATCACGGCGCCGGTCCGCCAGATGTAAGCGGTGTCGCCGCGGACGACGCCGTTGTTGATGATGTCCGCGTTGAGGTTGGGCAGGTACAGGTTGCCCGCCGCCTGCGCCGCCAGCAGCACCACGACGATCGCCACCTGGCCGCGGTAGGGCCTCAGCTGGCGGCGCAGCAGGGCGGTCAGCACCGGTACCCCGCGACTCGTCGTGCGTTCACACTGTGCACGGTAGTTAGGTGGTATGAACCGGTGGCAGCGGCGGACGTCCGCCCGTGCCGGGACATTGGGCCCTGCGCTGCGGGTAGGCGATGGAACACCGAGAGCGGCAAATAAGTTTAGTTTGTGTAGAGCAAATACTGGATGGTGACCATGACTACCGCGGACGCGACGCCGGACCTGCCAGGGCGCCTCGGTGTGGCCGTGCAACTGCTCGCCCATGCCAGGAAGCAAGCGGGCAAGGACATGGCCAAAGCGGGCGTCGGGCGAGGCGAGCTGACGCCCACCCGGCTGACCGCACTCGCCGTGCTGGCCGACGCGGGCCCGATGCGGCTCGGCAGCTTCGCGTCCAGGCTCGGAGTGCAGGTCTCCACCATGTCGCGGATCGTGGACATCATGGCCACGTCCGGCTGGCTGGAGCGCCGCCCCGACCCGGCCGACCACCGCGCCTGCGTCATCGCGATCACCAGCGAGGGGTCGGCGCTGCTCGAGGCCGTCCGCCAGGACGGCGCCACCCGGCTCGCGTTGTGCGTCGCCAGCCTCAGCCCCGAGGACCTGGCCGCGCTCGAGGCCGCGCTGCCGGTCCTTGAGTCACTGGCGCAGCAGGTCGCGTGCCGTCAGCCGGTCACCGCCTGAGGCCGGGAATCCCGGTGTTACGGCAGGCCGCCGCTTGCCTGCCGAGGATGTCCCGCAGCTCGCTCGTGTCGCCGTCTGAGTACCGGTCGAGAGTCGCCTCGAGGTCACGCCGCTCGGCCGGGGTCGAGTAGTCCGCGAGTTCGCGCGCCAGTTTTCGCTCCGCGGCTGTCCCGGGGTGCATGATCAGCGCGGCGTAGAGGAACAGGAACCCGCAGAGGAAGGCCAGGCCGCCAAAGTCGCCGCGGACGATGACGGCGGTCACGATCAGCGTGACGCCTGGCAGCACCGCCAGCCAGCGCAAGCGCAGCGCTCGCGCCACGCGCAGCAGGCCGATGAGCATGAGCAGCCAGCTGACGCGAAAGAACCGCCGCACCGGCCGGGTGCGCACCCGGGGCGGGAATGCCGTGAGGCCGTGCCTGCGGCGCGGGCCATGGGGCGTGCGCCACACCACAATGTTGTGCCGCCGCGCGCGCAGTCCCATCGCAGCCTCCGGTACTTCGGCTCCGCTCTGCGTGCCATCAATCGTACGCTCCAACGCGCTGCGCGAAAGGTTGTGCGCGCAGCCAGATGAACTCACCGCGGCAGGCCGGTTACCGTCTACCCATGCCCGGCATCCGCCTCGTCCGCAGGCCGCTCAACTGGGACCTCACACCCGTCCAGGCACTGCGCCTAGTGCGGGCGGACCCGCATCCCGTGGCGCTGTTCGGTGCCTGGGCGGGTGGCAGCGACATCGTCGGGTCCCGGCCGCGGCTGGTGCGCAGCAGCGCGAGCGGATCGCTCGACGACGTCCTCGACGGGACACTGGAGGCGCCGCCGGGGCAAGACGCGGACCCGGCGTTCGGCGGCGGGTGGATCGGCTACCTGGGGTACAGCGCCGCGGGCGAGGCGCTGCCGCCGTCCGGCGCGCGGCGGCTGCCCGCGTGGTGGTTCGGCTGGTACGACCACGTGCTGCGCAGGGACCGGGCGACGGGGGAGTGGTTCTTCGAGGCGCTGTGGACCGACGACCTGGAGGAAAGGTTCGAGGATCTGACACGCCGGGCCTCAGCACCACCTCCCGACATCGACGGCTACGACTGCGGCGTCTTCCGGCTGGTCCCGTCCCCGGCCGAGCACCGGGCGGCGGTCCGCCGGACGGTCGAGTACATCGGGCAGGGGGACATCTTCCAGGCCAACATCACCGTGCGCGCGCAGGCCAGCTTCCGCGGCGACCCGCTCGACGCGTTCTGCCAGGCGGCGGCCGCCCTGGCGCCGCCGTACGCGGCGTTCCTCACGGTCCCGTCGACCTGGTGCGCAACGACCTCAGCCGGGTCTGCGTCCCCGGCAGCGTCACCGTGCCCAGCCTGCTCGGCGCCGAGCCGCACCCCGGCGTCTGGCACCTCGTCTCCACGGTCCGCGGCACGCTCGCCCCTGAGACGACCGACGGCGACCTCATCCGCGCCGCTTTCCCGCCAGGCTCGGTCACCGGCGCCCCGAAGGTGCGCGCCCTCGAGGTCGTCGACGAGCTCGAGGCCACGCCGCGCGAGGTGTACACCGGCGCGATCGGGTACCGCTCCCCGGTCGCGGGTCTCGAGCTCAACGTCGCGATCCGCACCTTCGAGTTCGCGGCGGGCCGGGTCTGGCTGGGCGCCGGCGGCGGCATCGTCGCCGACTCCGACGACGCCGCCGAATACGCCGAGTGCCTCGCCAAGGCCACCCCGCTGCTCACCGCGCTCGGCGCCCGCCTGGACACCGCCGCCGCGGGCCCGCCCGCCGACCTGGCGCCGCGCCCCACGGCCGGCGTGTTCACCTCGCTGGCGGTGACCGGCGGCCGGACCCGCGGGCTGGCCGCCCACCTGGACCGGCTGGCCGCCAGCGTCAGCCGGCTGTACCAGAAGGACTTGCCCGCGTCGCTGCCCGACAGCCTCGCGCGCTGCCTCGCCCAGGAGCCGACCGGCAGGCTGCGGATCACGGTCCGCCCGGTCGGCGGCCCGTTGCAGGCGACCGTCGAGGTCGTCCCGCTCACCCCGCCGCCGGACGCGGTCACGCTGCGCCCGGTGACCGTCCCCGGCGGGATCGGCGCCCACAAGTACAAGGACCGCCGCCTGCTCGCCGACCTCACCCGCCAGGCGAGCCCAGGCCCGGCCGAGCAGCTGCTGCTCACCGACGACACCGGCGAGCTGCTGGAAACCGACCGGGCGAACCTCTTCGCGGTGGCCGACGGGGTGCTGCTCACCCCGCCGGCCGACGGCCGCCTGCTGCCAGGCACCACCCGCGCCGCGATCATCCAGGCGGCGCACGACACCGGCATCAAGGTCGGCTTCAAGCCGCTGACCCTCGACCAGCTCCAGACCGCCACCGAGGTCTTCGTCACGAACGCGGTAGCCGGCCTCCTCCCGGTCACCGCGATCCTCCCCGCCATGTCCTGGTCCCCAGGCCCGGTGGCCCGGCGGCTGGCCAGCGTCCTCGCCGCCCGCCCCCTGGATCCACCACTGGCCCTACCGCCTCCGCACCCGATTGACGCCCACCTCCCGGCCGCTGATAACAGCAAGAAGCGGCCCGCGAAGCGGGCCGCGCGGCCGCTGGTCGTGCTCGTCGACAATTACGACTCGTTCACCTGGAACCTCGCCCACCTCCTCGACACCGCGGGCTGCCGCGTCGAGGTCGTCCGCAACGACGAGGTGACGGCCGACCAGGTCGCGGGGGCGCAGGCCGCCGGCGTGGTGATCTCCCCGGGCCCGTGCGCCCCCGCCGAGGCCGGGATCAGCATCGACGTGGTCCGCCGCTGTGCCGGGGTGACGCCGCTGCTGGGCATCTGCCTGGGGCACCAGGCGATCGCGGCGGCGTTCGGCGCGGACATTATCCAGGCGCCCCGCCCGGTGCACGGCCAGGCCTTCGCGGTCATTCACGACGGCAGCGGCGTGCTGGCGGGCCTGCCCAGCCCGTTCCAGGCCACCCGCTACCACTCGCTCATCGTCGACGAGCGGACGCTGCCGGCCGACCTGGTGATAACAGCAAGAACCGGCGGCCTGCCGATGGGGCTGCGGCACGTCAGCGCCGCGGTCGAGGGCGTCCAGTTCCACCCTGAGTCGATCCTCACCACCCACGGTGCGGCGCTGATCAGGAATTTCGTGCTAGCCGTACGGGGGTAGCCGTACCGGAACGCGGGTGACGTCACGATCGACCCGCCGCGGGCCGCGCGAGCAGCATCGAAGCATGAAAACCACTGCTCGCGGCCGCAGCGCCGCACTTCTGGCCGGGCCGGCGATCCTCGCCGCCGTGGCACTGCTCACAATCGGATGCAGCGGATCCAGCGGCGGCGACACCGCCCAGAGCCGCCTGCTCTCGGCCGCCGACCTGCCCGCCGGGTGGTCGGCCACGGCTGTCACCCAGAAGACCATCCAGACGAGCGCGCCGTGCCTGTCCGGGCTGGCCGCGAACCACCAGGGATACACGTACGCCGCCGCGGCGTTCGTGCAGGGCACCTCGATCCCGTCGCTCGGCGAGGTCCTGGCGACCGGCCCGCAAGCGCAGCGCCAGTGGCAGAGCCTTGACGGCGCGCTGGCCCGCTGCCGGACGGCGACGATCACCGTGGCCGGCGACAAGGCCCCGGTGACGATCCGGCCGGCCGCCTTCCCCCGGGTCGGCAGCTGGTCCGCCGCCTATGCCTGGACCTTCACGATCGCGGGGATCCCGGTCGGCGACGACCTTGTCCTCTTCCGCGCCGGAGGCTACGACGGCTACCTCACCTATGCCGGCGTGGGCTCCCCGTCGGCGGCCACCGTGCAGGCGTTCGCCGCCGCGGCCGTCGCGAAGGCGGAACATGGCGAGACGGCCCGCGTGCCAGGCACGGTCTCGGTCACGTCCGCACCAGTGCTGACCGCGCAGACGAAGCTCGGCCCCGTCGCCTACCGCGCCGTCGGCAGCGGGCCGCCGCTGGTGCTGATCATGGGCTACAGCGGGACGATGGAGACGTGGGACCCGCGGCTGGTCAACGCCCTCGCCCAGCGCTACCGCGTGGTGATCTTCGACAACGCCGGCCTCGGCGGGACGCAGGCCCTGCCGGCGCCGCTCGGAGTCGACGCGATGGCCAACCAGACCAGCGCGCTGATCACCGCGCTCGGCCTCGGACGGCCCGACGTGCTCGGCTGGTCCATGGGCAGCATGATCGCCCAGTCTCTCGCCGTGCAGCACCCGGATCAGGTGAAGCGCCTGGTGCTGTGCGCCAGCTACCCGGGCAACGGGACGGCGGTACGGCCCGCTCAGCAGGCGATCAACGCCCTGAGCCAGGGCGGGCAGCAGGCGCTGGCCGACCTGTTCCCCGCCGGCCAGGCCGCGGCGCAGAACGCGTACCTCGCGGCGGTCTCGAGTTACCCGGCCGCACCGGCGGTCCCGGCGGACGTCGTGGCGGCGCAGGGGCACGCCATCGACGCCTGGTGGGCCGGCCAGGACCCGGCCGGGGCGCGGGACAGTGCGATCACCGCTCCCACACTGATCGCCGACGGTGCGGCGGACCAGCTCGATCCCGCCGCCAACAGCCGCACCCTCGCCGGCCTCATCCCGGGTGCCACGCTGACCCTCTTCCCCGACGCGGGGCACGCCTTCCTGTTCCAGGACCAGGCGGCGTTCATCCCGCAGCTCGAGTCGTTCCTCGGCTGACCGGGCTGGCCAGGTGGCCGGCCAGCGATCACAATCGAGGGCGAAAGACAGCAACAGGAGTAGAACGGCGGTAGTGATGAGCGTTCCGGAACAGCGGGTGACCGTGGGCTTCGTGGGCCTGGGCAATATGGGCTGGCCGATGGCGGGGAACCTGCACGCGGCCGGTTTCCATCTGGTCGTCCGCGACATCGACGCCGCGAAGCAGGACCAGTTCGCGGCCGAGCATCCCGGCGCTGTCGCTGCCGCCTCCCCCGGGGCGTTCGCGCCCGCCACCCTTGTGGTCACGATGCTGCCCAATGGCGCGATCGTGCGGGATGCGATGCTCGGCTGGGGGATCGGCGCCGCCCTGCACGACGGCGCGCTGCTGGTCGAGATGAGCTCGTCGGACCCGTCCGACACGCTGCGGCTCGCGGCCGGCCTCGCGCCGCTCGGCGTGCGGATCGTGGACGCGCCGGTGTCCGGCGGCGTGCCGCGGGCGGTCACCGGTGAGCTGTCGGTCATGGTCGGCGGCGCGCCAGGTGACGTGGCAGCGGCTCAGCAGGTGCTGCGCGTGCTCGGCGACCCGGACAGGCAGTTCCCGACCGGCAGGCTGGGCAGCGGGCACGCGATGAAGGCGCTGAACAACGTCATCGCCGCCGCCACGACCTGCGTGACCGCCGAGGCGCTCGTCGTCGGCAAGCGGTTCGGCCTCGACCCCAGGACCATGATCGACATCATCAACGCCTCCACCGGCCGGTCTTTCGTCAGCGGGGTTTACGACTCCGAGGTGCTGACCGGCCGCTACAGCACCGGGTTCGCGCTCGGCCTGCTGGCCAAGGACGTGCACATCGCCGCCAGCGTCGCCGCCGCCGCGGGCGCCGACGTGCCGGTCATCACGCTGACCGACGAGCGGTACGCCAAGGCGCTCTCCGAGCTCGGCCCCCTGGCGGACCAGTCCAAGGCGCACCAAGCCTGGTGGGGCGAGCCCCTCAGCCAGTGATCCGGCGAATGTGGCCTCCGCCACATCGGCGCGGGAGGATGGACGAGACAAGTTAGGTTAGCCTAACCTTAGTTCTCGTGACTTGGGCAGACAGCGTTCCTAACCTGCTGATCGGGCTGCGAGAGGGCCTCGAGGCCGGCCTGGTGGTGAGCATACTGCTCGCCGCGGTGCGCAAGACGGCCCCCGACGGCGGCAGGGCGTCGACGGCGCCGATATGGCTGGGCGTGCTCGGCGCGGTGATGCTGGCGGGCAGCTTCGCCGCCGTGCTCACGTTCTCGGTCGCCGACCTGTCGAGCCGGGCGCAGGA